>Ga0209415_10020552_pt1 | contig 10249 bp, 10 predicted proteins | sample PeaSoiSIISIP2007_FD_187696 | JGI IMG/M metagenome (GOLD analysis project Ga0209415, IMG submission 187696) | Peat soil microbial communities from Weissenstadt, Germany - SII-SIP-2007 (SPAdes) (version 2) | ecosystem: Environmental > Terrestrial > Soil > Wetlands > Peat | place: Germany...
GGCGATGGGCCAGGCAGCCGGCACCGCGGCGGCCCTCGCGGCGGCGGGAGGGACCACGCCGCGCGCCGTCGCCGCCGCCGAGCTCCGGGCGCGCCTCGTCCGGGACGGCGCGCTCCTTGAACCGGCAGCTGCCGCCGGAGCCGCGGCGTGACCGCGAGCGGTAGGGGGCGCTTCGTGGGCCGCACGTGCCTCGTGACCGGGTCGACGGGGATGGGCGGGTCGGCCGCGCGGGCCATCGCCGCCGAGGGTGGCGCCATCTTCGTCGTCTCCCGCACGCCTGGGCACGCCGAGACGCTGGCCGGCGAGATCGTCGCCGACGGGGGCAACGCCGCCTGGTACGCCGCGGATCTGACGCTCGAAGCCGAGGTGGAGGCGGCGGTCGCGGCCTGTGTGGCGCACGCCGGCCGCATCGACGCCGTCTACAGCGCCGCCGGGATCAGCGGCAGGCGGTTCGGCGACGGGCCACTCGACACGGCCACCCTCGAGGGCTGGGAGACGGTGATGCGGGCCAACGCCACGAGCCAGTTCCTGGTCTGTCGCGCGGCCATCCGGCGGATGCTGGACCAGGGGCCCGATGCGGCGGGCACGCGCGGTGTCGTGCTGACGATGTCGAGCACGCTCGCCACGCGCCCCGACCCGCGGTACTTCGCGACCCATGCCTACGCCGCCAGCAAGGGGGCGATCGAGGCGTTCACCCGTGCCGTGGCCGCGTTCTACGCACCCCGCGGGATCCGCGTCAATGCCATCGCGCCCGGCCTCGTGGCCACGGCCATGAGCCGGCGGGCCCAGGAGGATCCCGAGATCCGCGACTACCTTGCCCGCAAGCAGCCCCTCGCCGCCGGACCGATCACGGCCGAGGCGGTCACCCGCGCCGCCCTCTTCCTGCTGAGCGATGACGCGAGCATGGTGACGGGCCAGGTCATCGCCGTGGACGGCGGCTGGACCGTCAGCGAGGGCTGAACCGGCGAGCCTGCGTCAATCGGGGGCCCCGGCGTGCCCGTCGTCGACGTCGAAGCGCACGTCAAGGGCGTAGCGCCCGCCCGGGTAGCGCGACTCGGTCGCCTCGATGGGCCGGCCGTGGGTATCCAGGATGACCCGCCGTTCGACCAGCAGGGCCTCCCCTTCGGCCACGCCGAGCAGGCGTGCATCGTCCGCGGTCGCCGCCTCCGCCGTGATCGTCGCGTGCCCGCGCCGCAGGTGCAGTCCCGCGCCCGCGAGGGCTTCGTGCAACGAACCGGCCTCCAGGTCTGCGGCCATGACGACGTCCGACGTGTGCCGCACGAGGACCGCCGTCTCGACCGCCGTCGGCACATCGTCCACCTTGCGGATGCGGCGCACGACGACCACCGCCTCGCCGGGCCGGATCTGCAGGGCGCTCGCCTCGCTGTCCGTGGCCGGGCGGAACCCCCGGGCCAGCAGACGGGAGCTGGGGACACGCCCCAGGCGCCGCATCTCGTGGGAGAAGGCCATCAGGCGGTCGGCGTAGCGGTGCGATGGCGGCTCGACGACGAACGAACCCAGGCCGGGCATGCGCTGGACGAGGCCGTCCTCGGCGAGGCGCTGCATCGCGTTCCGGGCGGTCATGCGGCTGACCCCGAACTCGCGGCACAGGTCGCTGTCGGAGGGCAGGCGGTCACCGGGCCGCATGGTGCGTAGTCGCACGCGGAGGGCCAGCTCGATGGAGCGGTAGGTGGGCGTCCAGGGCGTGCGCGTCATCCCGCCGCCGCCCGTTCGGCACCATGGACCGCCGCGCCGATCGCGCCGGCCCAGATGCCGAGCTCGGCCCGCAGCAGCGTCACGTCGCCGAGGGAGGTGGTCCTGACCCGCCGCGCGATCTCGGCGCGGATCGGCCCGAAGAGCAGCTCACCGGCGGCCGCCACGCCGCCGCCCACGACGACGCGGTCGGGCGAGATGACCGTGATCATGTTGGCGATCCCGATGCCCAGGTAGCGCCCGATGTCGGCGAGCCCGGTCTGCGCCCGCGCGTCTCCCGTCTCCGCCGCGCGGACCGCCTCCTCCGCCGTCGCGGTCCCGCAGGCCGCCGCGATCTGGTCGGCCCGGGCAAAGGCCTCCAGGCAGCCCCGGTTGCCGCAATGGCACCACGGACCATCGGGATCGATCGTCTGGTGGCCGATCTCGCCGGCCGTCCCGTCGTGGCCCTGGTGGACCCGGCCGTCGATGGCGAAGACGCCGCCGACGCCCGTTCCCAGGGTCAGGCCGACCATCGCCGAGGCACCGCGTCCGGCCCCCAGGCGCAGCTCGGCCAGGCCGAACGCTCGGGCATCGTTGACGAGGAACGCCGGCAGGCCGACCGCGGCGCCGACCGGCCCGGCCACGGGATGGCCGGCCCAGGGACCCGGGACGTTCACCAGGAAGCGCGTGCAGCCGGTCGCCGGGTCGTAGAGCCCGGGCACGCCGATCCCGACGCTGCGGACCGGCCCCCATGCGGCGAGCGCCGCGACCGCGACCTCGGCCAGCTGGGCCACGACCGAGGCCGGGACGGCGTCGGGGTCGGCCACGACCCTCGTCGCCACCTGGCCGGTCGCCCGTGTCGTCCAGGAGCCATCGGCATGCGCCACGACGGCCCACTTGAGGTTCGTGGCGCCGAGGTCAAGACCCAGGTGACGGGCCTCGACCTCCTGGCTCATCGTCTCGATCCCCTCCCCCCGTGCGTCGCTCAGGCCTCGGCGGTGGCCCGCGTGTAGGCGGCTGCCACGAGCACCACGATCGAGCCGAGCACGATCTGGCGCCATGGCTCAGGCAGGATGATGCTCAGGAAGCCGGTCAGGACGGTCAGGATGAGCGCGCCCACGATCGTGCCCGAATAGCCACCCCGGCCGCCCAGGATCGACGTCCCCCCGATGACCGCGGCCGCGACCGACGGCAGCAGGTACGGGACGACGAGCGAGACGCTGGCCGTGTTCGAAAGACCCGACTGGAGCAGCCCGGCGATCCCGGCCAGCAGGCCCGAGATGACGTACAGCACGACCAGCACCTGCCAGGAGCGGACGCCGGACAGGCGCGCGGCCACCGGGTTGTCGCCGACCGCGTACAGCATCCGGCCGTAGCCGGTCCGTCTCAGGAGCAGGATGAGCACGATCGCCACCGGTACGAAGACCGCCAGGTCGTTGGGGATCACACCTGCCGTCAGGCCCGTGCCGAGCGTCCTGAGCTCGCTCGGCACGCCGGCGCCGGTCTGCAGGGTCGCGAGCTGCCAGACGTTCGCGAAGCCGAACACGATCAGGCCCATGCCCAGGGTCATGACCAGCGGATGAACGCGGAAGATGCCGATGCCGATGCCATTGACCAGGCCGGCCAGCGCCGCGGCGGCGAGGGCAACCCCAACGCCCAGGACCCAGCCGCCGGGCTCGTGGACGAACGTCGCGGTGAGGAACCCCGTCATCGACGCGACGTAGGCGACCGACAGGTCGATGCCGCCGGTCAGCATGGTCAGCGTCTGGCAGCCGGCCAGGATCGCCAGCACGACTGCCTGTCGGACCGTGACCGCCGCCCAGTCCGTGTTGACCGTGCCCGGTCGGGCCAGCTCGACGCTGATGACCAGCAGGACCAGCAGGATGGCCAGTGGGACGAGCGTGTAATCGCGCAGCACGTTGCGCCACGCGGCCGGCTGCATCCACGACCGGCCGCTGGCAGTGTCGGTAGCCGCGGTCATGACCGACTCCTCCGCATGTGGATGAGGCTCCCGACCATCAGCACACCGATCAGGATGAAGCCCTGGGCGACCAGCCCGTAGTTGGGGTCGACATTCATGAAGGTCATGTCGTCGCGGATCAGCTGAAGCACGACCACGGCCATGATGGGGCCGAACACGCCGCCGACACCCCCGGCCAGGCTGACCCCCCCGAGCACCACCGCGCCGATGCTGATCAGCACGTAGGTCGGCTCCGGGACCGGCGAACCGATCCCGGTGCTGGCGGTCAGCGACAGCCCGGCGAACGCGGCGATCAGCCCACCGATCACGTACGACAGGAACTTCGTCCGGTTCACCGGCACCCCGCTCCTGAAGGCGGCCAGTCGATTGCTGCCGACGGCGAACAGGGAGAGCCCCAACCGGGAGCGGACGAGGGGGATCCAGATCACGGCCACGATGACAGCCAGCACCACTGCGGCCATGGGCAGCAGGGGGATCCCCACATAGCCGACGGCCAGCCCCTCGAGCCAGCTCGCAGCTGCTCCACCCGGCGCGGGACGGACCAGGAGGGCAAAGCCCGCCCAGACGAAGTAGGTCGAGAGGGTGACCACGATGTCGGGCACTTTGGTGACCACGATCAGGGCACCGTTGACGGCGCCCAGCAGCAGCCCGAGCGCCAGCGTGAGCAGGACGATCGCGACAGCCAGGCCCTCGCCGGGGTAGTTCTGCATGAGGGTCGCGGCCACGCAACTGGTCAGCGCCATCTGGGAGCTGACCGACAGGTCGATGCCGCCGGAGATGACGATCACCGTCTGAGCCACCGCGGCGAGCGCCAGCGGCAGGACCGCCGTCGCGGTGAACTGGAAGCTGGTCAGGCCGTAGTGCGGGTTGATCGCCTTGGTGAACACGAGCAGGGCGGCCAGGAAGCCGAGCAGGCTCAGCGTCCAGGCGTTGTTCCGGCCGAAGCGGCCGATGATCCCGGCCGCCGCGGAGGACCGGTCGACCGTCGCTGCGCTCGCCGTCATGGCTGGCCCGCAGCTTCCGAGGCTTCGACGGCCGCTTCGACCGCGGCCTTCGCGGTCGCCGTCCCGGCTGCCATGGCTTCGGGTAGCTCAGCGCCCGGCTTGAGGTTGTGCGCCGCGCGCAGCAGAGCCGCCTCATCGGCGCCCCCTGCCGGCAGCTCGGCCACGACCTCGCCGTTGAAGATGACGATGACTCGGTCGCACACGAGCTGGACCTCCTTCAGCTCGGACGTGTACAGGAGGATGGCTGCCCCCGCCGCTGCCAGCTCGCGGAGCAGCATGTAGATCTGGGTCTTCGTGCGGATGTCGATCCCGCGGGTGGGGTCGAAGCACAGCATCGTCTTGACGCCACTCGCCACCCAACGGGCGATCGTGACCTTCTGCTGGTTGCCGCCGGACAGGCGCCGAACCTCACTGCCGGCACGGGCGTCGATCTGGAGGGTGTCGACGGCCTTGTCGATCTTCTGCCGCTCGCGACCCAGGTCGATCCAGCCCCATCGCGTGATCCGGGCCGAGAACGGCAGCGAGATGTTCTCGCGCACGGAGCGTTGCATGAGCAGCGCCTCGGCCCGGTCGGCGGCGACGAAGCACACGCCCATCCGGATCGCGTCGGCGGGATGGTGGAACGAAACGGGCTTGCCGTCGACCAGCAGCGATCCCGCCGCCGGCCGCTCGGCGCCCGACAGCAGGTCGAAGAGCTCGTCCTGGCCCTGGCCATCGAGGGCGACGACGCCGAGGACCTCACCGGGGTAGAGATCGAAGGTGGCATCGCGCAGGCGACGTCCATCGCTGAGGTTGCGTGCGCTGATCCGCGGGACCTGCTCGGGGCGGTGGGTTGCGCTCACGGCCGACTGGGCGTGCTCGCCGAGCGCAGCTCCAGCTTCGCCCAGCATGAGGTCGAGGATCCTCTCCTCCGAGCCCGCGGCCACGTCGACCACGCCGACGGTCTCGCCGTTCCGCAGGACGGTGGCGCGATCGCAGATCGCGGCGATCTCGATCAGGCGGTGGGAGATGAAGATGACCGCACGTTCGTCGCCCTGCTGCTGCACCACGTGGAGCACCCGCTCGGTCAGGTTGGCCGGAAGCGCTGCGGTGATCTCGTCGAGCAGCAACACGTCCGGCTCGATCGCCAGGGCGCGGGCCAGGTCGACGATCCGGAGCGACGCCAGCGGCAAGCGCCGCGCGGGCGTCGACAGGTCCAGGTTCTCGAGGCCCAGCTCGTTCAGCCAGAAGCGGAACCCTGCCAGCGATGTCGACGTCAGGCGCAGGTTGTCGCGGATATCGAGATCGGGAATGACCGCGGGCTCCTGGTAGACGGAGACGAGCCCGTTCCGGCGCGCATCGGCCGGCGACTGCGACGTGCGCTCGCGGCCGCGCACCACGATACGGCCGGCATCGGGGCGGACCGCCCCGGTCAGGATCTTGACGAACGTGCTCTTGCCCGCGCCGTTGGCGCCGATCAGGGCGTGGACCTCGCCCGGCCGCACGGCGAGCGATGCGTGATCCAGGGCGACGACGGCGCCATACGTCTTGGAGACGTCCGTGGCCTCGAGCAACAGATTTGTCGCGGTGACGGTCATCAGATCCCTGGTTGACTGCGAGAGCGTGGCGGTGGAGCCGGGCGAGCCGGCGTCCACCGCCACGGAGCTACCCGTTGCCTATGAGCCCGTGCAGGATCCAGGGACCGTGGTCGGATCGTAGTCCGTCCAGTTCGGGATCGAGAGGCTCAATGGCCAGAGCGCGTTCATGTTGGGGATGGAGGTCCACGCCTTGAGGGCCGTCTTGCCCGCGTCGGTCGTGTTGTCCAGGATCTGCGGGTCGAGCAGGATCGTGTTCGGCCGCCCGGCGCCGGCGGTCTGGGTGACCGGCTGGCCGGTCAACAGCTCGTAGGCCAGCTTGACGCCCGCGCCACCGACGGATGCCGTGTTGGTCACGGCCGCGCCGATGAGGCCCGGGTAGTCGGTCGGGTTGAGCAGCTGCGCCACGAACGCGCCGATATCGGCGTCGGCGATCGGCTTGAACGGCTTGTTGGCCGCCTTGATCGCATCGACGATCTGCGCGCCCATGCCGGATGCCCAGATGCCATCGACCTTGTCGTAGCCGCCGCTGGCGATGAAGTCGTTCGTGATCTGCGTGGCCGTTGCCGGATCCCACCCGGTGAAGGTGCCGCCCGGGTTGGCGACCTTGATGTTGGGGAATTCCTTCAACGCGTTGTTGAAGCCGATGTCGCGGTCGGAGTCGGCCGAGTTCCCGGCCAGACCGCGGGTGTACCAGACCGTGCCCTTACCACCGAGCTGCTTGAACAGCCATTCGGCGCCGAGCTGGGCGTACTTGACCTGGTTGTTGTACAGGTTCCAGGTGTTCGGATCGGTGACGTAGGAGTCGACCGCCACCGTCACGATGCCGGCTTGATGCGCCTCGGCGAGGGCCGGATTGAGCGCGTCGGGGTCGTTCGGGTTGAACACGAGGACGTTAACGTTCTTCGAAATCAGCGTCCGCAGGTCGGACAGCTGCCCGGCGGCGTCAGTATTGCGATTGATGACCGTGATGCTGGCGATCTTGCTCGTACCGAGCGCCGCGGCCTCGGCCTTGGCGGTGCAGATCTGCTCATCGCGGAACCCGTTGCCGACGGAACTGGCGTTGGAGTAGCCGATCGTAAAAGGCCCCTTGCTTGCGGCAGGCGAGGAGGCCGCAGGCGTCGACGTGCCCGTCGCGGCCGTCGGGGTGGTACTGGCTGGCGGCGCCGTCGTGGCGCCACTGGAGCAGGCTGCGGCGAAGAGCATCATGGCGGTCAATGCCGCGAGCGTGCGTCCGATCCCGGAGTGTTTCATGGAGATAGAACCTCCGCACTGCTGCACCGACGGGCCCATTCTGAAACCGCCGGCGCGAGCCTATGACGTGGACCCGAAGAGCGCGTCGCTTCCTCCTCCACCTCCTTGCTGGTCGATCGCGCGGGCAAGCCGCCGCGCATGCTCTCGATATGCCGCATCGAACAGGGCCCTGGACCGCTCGGCGCCCACGACGCTTGCGCGCGTGATGACCGGGGGCAGCAGCCCTTGGGCCACCAGGAGCTCTGCCGTCCGGACCTTGACCGCGTTGACGATGGCGACCGCTCCGATCGTGGACCCGGGCCCAATGGGGGTATCTAGAGAGCCGATGGTCACCATCGCATCGGCGGGCGGCGAGCAGGTGTCGAGCACGAGGTCCGCGACCTCCAGGAGCCGCGCCCCGGCCGCCGGGTCGGGCTCGCCCGACATCGACTGGGCCACGGACGTCACGGCGATCACGCGCAACCCGCGTCGCTTCGCCACCCGCGCCATCTCCACCGGCAGGGCCGTCAGGCCGCTGGCCGAGAAGACGATCATGACGTCGTGGGCCCCGAACCGGAAGTTCGAGAGGATGACCTCCGCCAGCCCGGGCACGCGCTCGATGAACATGGCCTGCCGTTGCCCGTTCGACCCCACGACCTGGGTGTGGAACGTGACCGAGAGCTCCACCATCGGGTTGAAGCCGGGATAGGACCCGTACCGGGGGAACATCTCCTCCACCGGGATCCGCGAATGCCCCGCCCCGAACAGGTGGACGAGGCCGTCGTTGCCGATCGCCTCGGCGCACCAGCGACTGGCCGTCTCGAGCCCCTCGGCCTGGGTCGCGCCCACGCGCTCGAGGAGCGCCACGGCCTCGTGCAGCCACGTGGTGGCGGCGGACGCCGGCTGGTTCATGGGGCGACCGCCACGGGGCCCATCAGTAGGCCCCGTCCGAGGCGCTCGCCACGGGCGTCCGGCCGGCCTTGCGCGCGCGGAACTCCTCGATGATGGTGGCCGTGGCGGTGGCGCCGATGCGCGTCACGCCCAGGTCCATCACGGCCAGCAGCGCATCCAGTGTCCGGACGCCGCCGGCCGCCTTGACGCCGATGGCAGGGGACGTATTGGCCCGCATGAGCCGGAGATCCTCGTGCGTCGCTCCGCCGGGCGCGAAGCCGGTGCTGGTCTTGACGAAGTCACCGCCGGCGGCCTCCGTCAGGTGGCAGGCCCGGATCTTCTCGGCATCGGTCAGGTAGGCGTTCTCGAAGATGACCTTGAGGATGGCCCCGCCCGCGTGCGCGACCTCGGCGACGGCGCGGATGTCGGCCTCCACGTCCGCGTCGCGGCCCGACTTGAGGGCGCCGATCTGGAGCACCATGTCCAGCTCCGTCGCGCCATCGGCGAGGGCCCGCCGGGCTTCGAAGACCTTGACCTCCGTGGCGTGGTTGCCGTGCGGGAAACCGATCGTCGTGCCGACCGCCACGTCGGTCCCGTCAAGGATCACCCTAGCGCGCCGGACATCGGCCGGCCGGACGCACACCGAGGCCACGTCGTAGCGTGCCGCGAGCCGGCAGCCGTCCTCCACGAAGGCGTCGTCCAGCTCGGGACGCAGCAGCGAGTGGTCGATGGTCTTGGCGATGTCGTGCTCCGTCAGGTCGTCGATGGTGCGTCCCATGGATGGCTTCCGCAGCGGACCAGCCGCTACTTGCAGTACGGGCGCAGGATGTCCCGCGCGATGAGGAATCCCTGCTTGATCTTCTCGTCCGTCCCCTCGAAGCGACGGTCCTCGTGCTCGATGATGCAGTCGCCCTCGAAGCCGGCCCGGTAGAGCTCGGAGAAGACGGCCGTCCAGTCGACCTCCCCAAGGCCCGGGATGCGCGGGATCTGCCAGCCCATGCCCATGGAGAAGACGCCGCGCTCGTAGAGCCCGTCGCGGTCGATCATCAGGTCCTTGGCCTGGTAGTGGAGGACGTGCGGCCCGAACTCCTTGAGGAAGCGCCGGACGTCGATCATCTGGAGGACGAGGTGGCTCGGGTCGAAGTTGAGCCCGATCGTGTCGCCCCACTGCTCCAGGATCCGCCGCCACATGCGGGGCGTCGTGGCGATGTTGTGGCCGCCCGGCCATTCGTCGTACGAGAACAGCATGGGGCAGTTCTCGAGCGTGATCTTCCGGCCGTGATCCTTCGCGAAGGCCACGATGTCGGGCCAGACGCGCAGCGCCTCCTCCCAGTTCTGGTCCTGGTTGCGGGCCGCGTCACCGCCCATGAACGTGTTGACCAGCGCGACGTCCATCTTCTCGGCGGCCGTGATGACGTGCTTGAGGTGCGTGATGACCTGCTCGCGGTGGGCGGGATCGGGGTGCAGGGGGTTGGGATAGAAGCCCAGGCCGGAGATGGAGAGGCCCTTCGCCCGCAGCTCGCCGACCAGCTCGCTCGCCTGCGCCGCCGAGAGGTTGGCCACGTCGATGTGGCTGGTGCCCGCATAGCGGCGGGTGGGCCCGCTGCTCCGCGGCCAGCAGGCGATCTCGAGCACCTCGAAGCCCGCCGACGCACCCCAGTCGGCGACCTCCAGCAGCGGCGTGGCGGGGAACGGGGCGGTCAGGAATCCGAGCTTCATCGCGCCTGCACCTCCAGACCTGCTCGTCGGCCGGGCTCGGTGGTGGCGGCGCCGCCGCGAGCGACCTGGACCCAGTGGCCCTGGCGGGAACTCTCCAGGACGGCGTCTCCGACGAGCATCTCGTCGTGGCCCGCGGCGAAGTCCGCGTAGGTGCG
>Ga0209415_10020553_pt1 | contig 10248 bp, 6 predicted proteins | sample PeaSoiSIISIP2007_FD_187696 | JGI IMG/M metagenome (GOLD analysis project Ga0209415, IMG submission 187696) | Peat soil microbial communities from Weissenstadt, Germany - SII-SIP-2007 (SPAdes) (version 2) | ecosystem: Environmental > Terrestrial > Soil > Wetlands > Peat | place: Germany...
CGATAGTGCCGGCGAGCAGCATCGACAGCACCACCATGACGGCCGCCGCCACCATGAAGACCTTGAACACCGCGAGCCGCTCGGCCGTCACCATCTGGTCGATGTCGCCGCCCTGGGTCGACAGCAGCAGCACGCCACGCACCGCGCGAAAGCGTTGCACCGGCACGGCGACCGAGACGATGATCTCGCCGCGGTCGTTGATGCGCACCATGCTCCATTTCTGTCCGGCGAGCGCCTGGGCGACCTCCGGATAGCCCTGGCCGTCGTCATTGCCGAGCTCACGATAGGGCGGCAGGTCGCCGCGCTCGAACCAGGTCTTCAGGCCGATCCAGGCGCGCTCGAACGGACCGGGACGGTCGACATTGGGGGGCGGCAGGTCGAAACGCAGCACCACCTCGCCGCGGCCGTACAGGTTGCGGCTGTCGAGCAGCAGCACGCCCTCGCGGTCGTAGATGCGCGCCCGCGTCCGGGTCGGCGACACCAGCCGGCGCAGCACCGGCGCGACGCGCTCGGGATTGATGGGGAACTCCAGCATGGAGAGCGCTTCGTCGCTCGGCCCGTAGCTCTCGCCGGGGCGCAGCTCGAGAAGCTTCTCCGGATCGATCGTGATGGTATCGGTATCGACGGTGGCCGAGGCCGCGATGGCGCTGGCGATGATCTCGCCCTGCACCAGCAGGCTCTGCACCCGCGCATCGATCAGGCCGGCACGGAACTGCGAGAGGTAGAGCACGCCGATGACGAGGGCCAGCAGGCCGGCGACGTTGAGGACGACGATGCGCCGGGTGAGGCTGGAGAAGCTCTGGGTGATGACGAAGTCCAGAGCCCTGCGGGCGAGACCGCCGAAACGCATTCGCTCGGGGCGCGCGACCCGTTCTATGGGCTGCTGAGCCTCGGCCGCGGCCGCGGTCATTTCGGCGGTTCGATCGAGCACCTGGTTGCGTCTGCCTGTGTTCGCCTGCACGCAGCAGAGTACCGCGCGCCCATCAGCTTATCGCAATCGGGCGGGGCTCGTCACGGCCCCGGCGCTGCCCCCTTCGTTCTCCGGAATACTACGGATCAGGCCTCCTTGAACCGGTAGCCGACCCCGTACAGAGTCTCGATCATGTCGAAGGCGTCGTCGACCGCCTTGAACTTCTTGCGCAGCCGCTTGATGTGGCTGTCGATCGTCCGGTCGTCGACGTAGACCTGATCGTCGTAGGCCGCATCCATCAGGGCGTTGCGACTCTTGACGACACCCGGCCGGCTCGCCAGAGCCTGCAGGATCAGGAACTCGGTGACCGTCAAGGTGACGGCCTCGGCCTTCCAGGTGCAGATGTGGCGCTCCGGATCCATGCGCAGGAGGCCGCGCTCCAGCACCTTGGCGTCAGCCTCCTTGAGATTGACGCCCTCCTTGGCGCTGATCCGGCGCATCACCGCCTTGACGCGCTCGACCAGGAGGCGCTGGGAGAACGGTTTGCGGATGAAATCGTCGGCGCCCATCTTGAGGCCGAACAATTCGTCGATCTCATCGTCCTTGGAGGTGAGGAAGATGACCGGCATGTCGGACTTCTGCCGCAGCCGGCGCAACAGCTCCATGCCGTCCATGCGCGGCATCTTGATATCGAGAATGGCCAGATCAGGCGGGCTGGTCTTGAAGCCGTCGAGCGCCGAGGCACCGTCCGTATAGGTCATGATACGGTACCCCTCGGCCTCCAGGGCAATCGACACCGAGGTCAGGATGTTGCGGTCGTCATCTACCAGAGCGATGGTCGGCATATCGGTACTTTCGTGGTTGGTACGCGGCCGGTAGCCGAAACCCGAAGGACTTTGAAGCCCTTAAAGGTGGGCCGAAATGTGACCGAGGGTGGCGAATCGGACACGCGAGACCGCCCGCACTCTAGCGGCTGGAGGCCGGATAAGCCATAACGAGCCGGTCCGCTCCAGCCCAAGAGGACGATCGTTCATGGAGCCGAGCCCGACATTCGATCCGAAGCTGGCCGCCAAGAAGCTCCTGCGGGAATCCCGGTCGGGCGCATTGGCGACCCTGATGGCCGGGTCGGGCGACCCCTATTGCTCCCTCGTCAACGTGGCGACCGCGGCCGACGGCAGCCCGCTTCTGCTGATATCGCGACTTGCCGTGCATACCCGCAACGTGCTCGCCGACCCCCGCGTCTCCCTGATGCTGGACGAGCGGCGCGATGGCGACCCGCTGCAGGGCGCCCGCATCATGCTGATCGGCACCGCGGCGGCCACCGATGATGCGCAAGTGCGGCGGCGCTATCTCGATCGCCAGCCGGAAGCCGCGATGTTCGCCGATTTCGCGGATTTCGCGTTCTATCGTGTGACCCCGAAAACCGCGCACCTGGTCGCCGGCTTCGGGCGCATCGTCGATCTCGCGCCACCAGACATCCTGGTCGACCTTGCCGGCGCCGAGCCGCTGGTCGCGGCCGAGGCCGATATCGTCGGTCACATGAACGAGGATCACGCCGAGGCGGTGCGGCTATACGCCACAAAGCTGCTGGGTGCGAAGGATGGCCCATGGCGTTGCGTGGGTTGTGACCCCGAAGGGCTCGAGCTGCAGCTCGATCGCATGGCGCTCCGGCTCGCCTTCCCGGCCCCGGTCCGGGCGCCAGGGGTGCTGCGTCAGATTCTGAAGGATTTGGCGGCGTCCGCTCGCGCCGCCTGAGCGTCGGCGACGTACTCGCCGCAGGCTTCGTCGCGGCGTTGCAGCCCACGTCGCTTCGGCGCCCTGCGTCGGGAACGTTCGACGACACTGCGCGTTATGGTTAAGCCCGCCAAGCCCAGCTACTTCCTGTGCCACATCCTGCGTCTGCTGCGTCGCAACAGCGATCATCCGGCGGGCGGGTCCCCTTGGCAGGTGATATGTTCGCGACTATGGTCCCGCCGTTTTCGGGTCTCGGGGCCGGCCACAGCATGCCGGCTTCGCCGCGCGGCGGCCGATCCAGGGGTACCGGCAACGACTTCGGGCCGGTGGTGATGTGGAGGTCATCCGTGAAGGAAACGGGCTTACGAAACACCGCCTACGGCGCCGATAAGTTCGGGTTCGCCGGCGTCAAGGCCATCCACTGGAACGTCAGCGAACCGGCCCTGTACGAATTCGCGATCTCGGCCGGCGAGGCTGAGTTGGCCCACGGGGGAGCGCTCGTCGCCGATACCGGCGTGCACACCGGCCGCTCGCCCAAGGACAAGTTCATCGTCCGCGATGCCATGGCGGAAAAGACCGTCTGGTGGGAGAACAACAGCGCCATCTCGCCGGAGCAGTTCCAGCGCCTCTATGACGACTTCCTGGCCCATGCCAGGGGCAAGCGGCTGTTTGCCCAGGATCTCCAGGGCGGCGCCGATCCGGCCTACCGCATCAAGACACGGGTGTTCACCGAGCTCGCCTGGCATTCGCTGTTCATCCGCAACCTGCTGATCCGGCCGGAGCGCTCCGAGCTGAAGAACTTCGTGCCCGAGCTCACTATCGTCGACCTGCCGTCGTTCAAGGCCGACCCGAAGCGGCACGGGGCCCGCACCGAGACGATCATCGCGATCGATCTCACCCGCCGGATCGTGCTGATCGGCGGCACCAGCTACGCCGGCGAGATGAAGAAGTCGGTGTTCACGACGCTCAACTATTTCCTGCCCAACGACAGCGTGATGCCGATGCACTGCTCGGCCAATGTCGGCGCGCAGGGCGACGTCGCGCTGTTCTTCGGCCTGTCGGGCACCGGCAAGACGACGCTGTCGGCCGATCCGACGCGCACCCTGCTGGGCGACGACGAGCACGGCTGGGCGCCCCAGGGCATCTTCAATTTCGAGGGCGGCTGCTACGCCAAGACCATCAAGCTCTCGGCCGAGGCGGAACCGGAAATCTACGCCACCACCCACCGGTTCGGCACCGTTCTGGAGAACGTCGTGCTCGATCCCGACACCCGCGTGCCGGATTTCGACAACGGCTCGAAGACCGAGAACACGCGCTGCGCCTACCCGCTGCACTTCATTCCCAACGCGTCGAAGACCGGCCGCGCCGGGCATCCGAAGAACATCATCATGCTGACGGCGGACGCCTTCGGCGTGATGCCGCCGATCGCCAGGCTGACGCCGGCCGAGGCGATGTATCACTTCCTGTCGGGCTACACCGCCAAGGTCGCCGGCACCGAAAAGGGCGTGAAGGATCCGGAAGCGACGTTCTCGACCTGCTTCGGCGCGCCATTCACGCCGCGCCATCCGTCCGAATACGGCAACCTGCTGCGCGAGCTGATCGCCGTCCATCAGGTCGATTGCTGGCTGGTCAATACCGGCTGGACCGGCGGCAAGTACGGGGTCGGCCGTCGCATGCCGATCAAGGTCACGCGCACGCTGCTGACGGCGGCGCTCGACGGCTCGTTGCGCAACGCCTCGTTCCGCACCGATCCGTATTTCGGCTTCTCGGTGCCCACTTCGGTGCCCGGGGTCGAGCCGCATCTGCTCTATCCGTTCAAGACCTGGCGCGACAAGGCCGAGTTCGACCAGACGGCGCGCCGGCTGGTCGGCATGTTCCGCGACAATTTCGTGCGGTTCGAAAGCCACGTCGGCCCCGACGTGCGCGCTGCCGCCCCCGAGGTCCGCATCGCCGCCGAATGAGATCCGTCGTCGACCGATGACGACAGGTGGCGGCCGAAGCGCCGCGTCCTTTGCCGTGTGGGTTCGCCGATGCAGGTCCTCGTGGTTGGAGCCGGTGTCGTCGGCCTCGCGGTTGCGCGCGCGATGGCGCTCGCCGGCCACGACGTCACCGTCGCCGAGGCGACCTCGGGCATCGGCAACGGCGTCTCCTCGCGCAACAGCGAGGTCATCCACGGCGGCATGTACTATCCGGCCGGCTCGCTGCGCGCGATCCACTGCACGCGCGGACGCCGCCTGCTCTACGACTACTGCGCGTCGCACGGCGTGCATCATCGCAAGTGCGGAAAGCTCATCGTCGCGACCACGGATGCGGAGGCCGAGAAGATCGCGGCGATCCGGCGCCACGGTGTCGACAACGGGGTCGAAGGCCTGGAGCTGATCGGCGGCAACTCCGCGAGGAGCCTGGAGCCGGCGCTCGCCTGCGTGGCCGCGGTGTGGTCGCCGGAGACCGGGATCATCGACAGCCACGGCCTGATGCTGGCGCTGCGGGGCGACCTCGATGATCGCGGCGGCATGATCGCATTCGACACGGCGGTCGAGCGCCTCGAGCCGACCGCGACGGGCTGGTCGGTGCATTTCGGCGGCAAGGACGCGGGCATGCTCGAGGTCGACGCGGTGGTCAATTCGGCCGGCCTCGGCGCCCAGGGTCTGGCCCGAGCGACGGCCGGCTATCCGGCCGCCCGCGTGCCGCCGCGCGTCCTCGCCAAGGGCAACTATTTCGGTTACGCCCGCCGCCCGGTGTTCTCGCGGCTGATCTATCCGGCGCCCGTCGACGGCGGACTGGGGATCCACGTCACGCTCGATCTCGCGGGCCGCATGCGCTTCGGGCCCGATGTCGAATGGATCGACCACGAAGCCTACGAGGTCGATCCACGCCGGGCGGATTCGTTCTATGCCCGCATCCGAACCTACTGGCCGGAACTGCCGGACGGCTCCCTGGTGCCGGACTATTCGGGGATCCGCCCGAAGCTGACCGGACCGGGCGAGCCTGCCGCCGACTTCCTGATCGACGGCCCGGCCCACCATGGCCTCGCCCGCCTGGTCCAGCTGTTCGGCATCGAATCGCCGGGACTGACCAGCGCGCTGTCGATCGCCGACGAGGTGGTCCGGCAGCTCGCCGAGTAGGATCGGGCTGGCAGGTTTTTCCAGTAGTCCGCATGGAGCGAAATGCGGGGACGGCCTCGAAATGCGATGGCGCCGCCCCGGATTTCGCCATAGCCCGTCGAAGACGGGCGTAACACGCCCTGATGGCTCCATCCGGGCTACAATTCCGTGCCGAGAAGTCGCTATCGCGCGGGCGCTACCGTGACGGCCGTGAGCTCGCGACGGACATCGGCCGACAGGCCCGACATGTCCACCGGCGTGAAGTCGGCAGTCTGGCTCGACCTCTTTTTCGATCTGGCTCCGGCGACGGTCATCAGGCCGTTCTCGGTGGTCACCACGTCACCGGGCCGCAAGGTCGGATCGGCGGCGACGTCGACCGGCGCGAGGCCAAAAGCATCCTTGCCGTTGCAGGTGCAGTTCGCCACGAGGCGCTCGCGGAAGACGAAGGCGTTGGAGAGATCGGCATAGCGGGAGCCGTCGGGCGCCACCGCGCCATGAATCTCGTCGCCGGAAAACACCTTGGTCTTGCTCGCCGGGCAGAGCGCGCCGCACAGCTGGATCGGAGTCGCCGAGGCGTTGCGCTGGATCGGGAAATAGCGGCCGTCGCACAGCCGCACGCAGTACGCGACCGAGCGGCCCGAGGGCGCGGCCGGCAGCGCCGGATCCGCATAGGCCTGCGTGCGCGGTGGCAGCGACTGATAGGCGGGCTGACGGAATGCGCCGAAGAACGCCTCGAATAAGCCTTGGGCCGAGGCCTCGCCCGGCCAGGCCACGGCGGCGATCATCAATCCCGCGAGGATCAGCGGCGTGGCGCGGTTGATTGATGCGCGGTCGAGATGAACCAACATGGCTCGTGCCCCTGTCGCCTGCCGATCCGCGAGCGTCCCGCGAACACAACGCTCCGACGCGCGAAAGGTTGCCCCGGCTGTTAGTCGCCACGCGCCAAGAAATGGTTCAAGACCCCGCGCAGACAATATCGCCGGATGGTAAACGACCGATGAAGGGGTGGCCTCGGTTCTCTCACCACCGCCCGATCAGCGTCAGGCCGACGACCGCGAGGACCGGCAGCATGAACAAGGCCGACCAGGCCACATAGCCGAAGAAGCTCGGCATCTTCACCCCGCGCTCGATCGCGATGGCGTACACCATGAAGTTCGGGGCGTTTCCGATGTAGGTCAGGGCGCCCATGTAGACGGCTCCCATGGAGATTGCCGCAAGGGTCGAGTGCAGCGGACCCATCAGCTCGCGGGCATCGCCGCCGGCGAGCTGGAAGAACGCCAGGTAGGTCGGCGCGTTGTCGAGCAGCGCCGAGAGCAGGCCGGTGAGCCAGAAATAGGCGAGGTCGCGCGGACCTCCGTCCGCGGCGGTGACCGCGTGGAGCAACCACGCGAACGAGCCGTGCTCGCCCGCCGCCAGCATCGCGAGGACCGGGATGATGCAGACGAAGATGCCGGCGAAGAGCTTCGCCACTTCGCGGATCGGTTCCCAGGCAAAGCCGTTGGCCTCCCGATGTTCCTCGGGCGTGAGCAGCAGCGACAGCACCGCGATGGCGACGAGGCCGAGGTCGCGCACGATGTTCTGCAGCTCGATCTCGCTGCTGCCGATGTGAAATCGGATGCCGGGCGCCCACGCCGCCGACAGCAGGATCGTGAGGATGATCGCGGCGATCAGCATCACATTGATCCAGCCGCCGATCCGGATTGCCGGCTTGGCGTCCGCCGGGGAGAGACCGCCGTCGCGCCGGAAGACGTGCCAGTCGATCGCCACGAACATGGCGAGCAGCAGTCCGGCGGTGATGAAGGTGGGAACCAGCAGGTGCCGGGTGGTCCAGAAGAAATCGACCCCGCGCAGGAAGCCGATGAACAGCGGTGGGTCGCCCAACGGGGTGAGCGCACCCCCCACATTGGCGACCAGGAAGATGAAGAATACCACCACATGGCTGTTCCGCCGCCGTCCCTCGTTGGTGCGGAGCAGCGGCCGGATCAGGATCATGGCGGCGCCGGTCGTGCCGACGAGGCTCGCCATCAGGGTTCCGACGAGAAGAAGGATGCCGTTGGTCGCCGGGGACGAGCGGACCCGGCAGCTCACCAGGATGCCGCCCGCCACCGTGTAGAGCGCGAGCAACAGCACGATGAAGCTCAGGTATTCGGTGAGCATGGCGTGCAGGAGCGCGTCGAGCGCGGTCGACGGACCGGCGGCCAGCGCGATCGCGGCGAGCGTGAGAGCCGCCCAGCCAGCCGCGACCTTGCCGTAGTGCTCGTGCCAGAGGCGCCGGAACCACAGCGGGCCGGCCGCAATGCTGAGCAGAATCCCGACGAACGGCAGCGCCCACGGCCACGCCATCGTGGCGCCGTCGAGCGCCGGGGCCGCCTGCGCCGGACCGGCACCGACCGCAACGGCAAGAACGATCGTCGCGGCGATGCCGGGCCTGATCATCCTCAAGTCCAGCGCATGTTGCGGCGAAGTGTGCAGCGGTTCGCCGACAAGAACATGCGCCAACCTAATGCGCCTCGTCCCAGTTGTCGGCGGACCGCGCGTCGACCTGCAACGGGACCGACAAGCTGACCGCCGGGTGCGGGGCCTCGGCCATGACGTTCGTGACCACCGGCAGCGTCCGCCCCACCTCCTCGTCGGGCACCTCGAAGACCAGCTCGTCGTGGACCTGGAGCAGCATCTGCGCCGACAGACTCGCCTTCTTGAGCGCCGGCTCCATGCGGATCATCGCGCGGCGGATGATGTCGGCGGCCGAGCCCTGCAGCCGCGCATTGATGGCGGCGCGCTCGTTGAAGGCACGCAGCGACGGGTTGCTGGCGCGGATATCCGGATAGTGCACCTTGCGGCCGAACAGTGTGAGCACGTAGCCGTGCTCGCGGCAGAACGTCTTGGTCGCGTCCATGTAGTCGCGGATGCCGGGAAAGCGCTCGAAATATCTGCGGATATAGGCGCCTGCCTCCTCGCGCGGGATGCCGAGCTGGTTGGCGAGCCCGAACGCCGAGATGCCGTAGATGATGCCGAAATTGATCGCCTTGGCGCGCCGGCGCACGTCCGGCGGCATGCCGGCGATCGGCACTCCGAACATCTCGGAGGCGGTCATGGCGTGAATGTCGAGACCGTCGCGGAACGCCTGCCTCAATGCCGGGATGTCGGCAATCTCGGCGAGCAATCTGAGCTCGATCTGCGAATAGTCCGCCGACACCAGCTTGAAGCCGGGGGCCGCAATGAAGGCGCGGCGGATCCGGCGCCCCTCCTCGGTGCGGACCGGGATGTTCTGCAGGTTGGGATCGGACGACGACAGGCGGCCGGTCGGCGTCGCGGCGAGCGCGTAGTTGGTGTGCACCCGGCTGGTCCGCGGATTGACGAAGCCCGGCAGGGCGTCCGTGTAGGTCGACTTGAGTTTCGAGACCTCGCGCCACTCGAGGATCTTGCGCGGCAGCTCGTGGCCCTGCTCGGCGAGTTCGTCGAGCACCTGCGCGGAGGTCGACCAGGCGCCGGTCTTGGTCTTCTTGCCCCCCGGCAGTCCCATCTTGCCGAACAGGATGTCGCCGAGCTGCTTGGGGCTGCCGGGGTTGAACTGCTCGCCGGCGATCTCACGGATCGCGGCCTCGAGCCCGGCAGCTTTCTGGGCGAACTCGCCGGACAGCCGCGACAGCACCTGACGGTCGATCGAGATGCCGCGCTGCTCCATGCGCGCCAGCACCGGCGCCAGCGGACGCTCCAGGGTCTCGTAGACGTTGGTCACGCGCTCGGCGACCATGCGGGGTTTGAGCACCTGCCACAGACGCAGCGTGACGTCGGCCCCCTCGCAGACGTACTCGGTCGCCTTGTCGATGGCCACGCAGTCGAAAGCCTGCCGCGCCTTTCCGGCGCCCGCCACCTGGTGGAGCTCGAGAGGCTCGTGCCCGAGCCACGTCTTCGCCAGCTCCTCCCTGCCGTGGCTGCTGCGGCCGGCATCGAGCACGTAGGACATCAGCATCGTGTCGTCGGCCGGGTCGAGCTCGATGCCGTGCTGGGCGAGGATCAGCCAATCGTATTTGACGTTGTGGCCGACCTTCAGCACGCCGGCATCTTCCAGCAGCGGCTTGACTGCCGCGAGCGCGTCCGCGGGCACGATCTGGTCGGCGTGACGCTCGCCGCCGAACAGCCCTTCGCCGTTGCCGCCATTCCGGTGCGCCAGCGGCACGTAGCACGCCTGGTTCGGCGCGATGGCGAGCGACAGCCCGCACAGATCGGCGCGCATCGGATCGGTGCTCGTGGCCCCGGTGGCGATCGCGACCTGCCCGATGTCGCGGGCCTGCAGGATCCAGGCCTGGAGCCGCTCGAGGCTGCGCACCGTCTCGTACGCCGAACGGTCGAACCTGGAGTGGCGCGCCGCGTCGGTCCGCGCCGCCGCGAGCGTCGAAGGGGTCAGCGCAACCGCGGCGTCACCGCCGCTGCGGGCGCGCGGACGCGCCTTCGAGGGCGCCATCGGCTCGGATCGCGGGGAGCCGGCGGCCGCGGCCG
>Ga0209415_10020554_pt1 | contig 10248 bp, 10 predicted proteins | sample PeaSoiSIISIP2007_FD_187696 | JGI IMG/M metagenome (GOLD analysis project Ga0209415, IMG submission 187696) | Peat soil microbial communities from Weissenstadt, Germany - SII-SIP-2007 (SPAdes) (version 2) | ecosystem: Environmental > Terrestrial > Soil > Wetlands > Peat | place: Germany...
TGGCGCTGGTGAATCCGCAGTTCCCGGGCTTCCTCTACGAGTACCTCAAGAACTCCAGGGGCAGGGGCATCCAGGTGCTGCGCACCGGCGGCGGCGCCTTCGACGAGGACACCAAGGTCGGGTCTGAAAACCAGGAGGCCCGGCAGCAGAACGTGTACCAGGGCCGCGTGGTCGAGAAGATTCGCGCTTGCGAAAAGTGGTAGCGGCGGGTGAGTCCACTGGCGGGCCTGGCTGACTCTGCCAACGTGGCGCGGGCAGTCATGCCTGCCGTGTCGAGATTCGTCTCGACATTTCTTTGCCGCGCTTTACCGCGCAAATCTGCCAGGCGGGAAAGAATCTCGCAGAGGAGAGCCGGGACGACTCGGCTCAGCAGCCTTGACAGGCTGCGCCGCTATTCCCGAACCCGGCGCGCCCCGCTCGATGTCTCAATGGCTCTGGACGCAGGCTACCGGGCTCTCCATCGACCAGATTTCCTGCGCCAGGTAGTTCCGGGTGCCGAACGTGTGGTTGGCGTGCGAACCGTTGGGAGCGAGAAACGTCGGCCCATAAATGAAGTTGCACAGGTCTCCCACCTCTTCGCCTGAGCGCGTGTACCAGGCGGTAATGTCCGGGTCGGTCACCGTCTCGGAGAATTCGTGGATCAAAGAATCCACAACCTCATCCATTCCGATATCGCCGTTCGGGCTGGTCGTGTCCCCGTAGGTTGCGATGTTTCCCGAACAGGAGGCCAGGATCGACGCCGGCGGATCGGCCGCCAGGGCGTATTTGATGTCCTGCCCGGTGACGATCGAGCTCGAATGGTCATGGTAGGCGCACCATGAGTTGTTCGGGATCTTCACATCCGGCGAGATCGTCAGCACGTAAATTCCGTTCAAATCCGACGGCAGATGGCCGCCGGCCACGGCATTGTGCAGGATCTCGGTGACGAACTGGCCGCGCAGGGTTGTGCCCAGCGAGTAGGCGTCATCGTAGGAGTCAGTCGCCGGATTGTAATTCAGCACATTCTGCACGAAGGCGTTCGTCGAGTCGTAATACTCGGTGTTCACGTTGAAGGCGGGCGAGCCGCCCAGGTTTTCGAGAAACGTGTCCAGGATGTCGTGCTGCGTGGAGGTAAAGCTTCCGTAATAGACGATGTAAATTGTGGTGGAAGCCGACATGACCGGGCCGCCGTGATAGATGATTACCGGCGTCCTCGCAGCCGACTGCTCCTTCATGAGCTTGTCCTGTTCAAACGGCAAACGTCCCTGTTGCTTTTCGGCCGTTTGTGCATTCAGAAGCGCGGCGCAGCCAAGCGCCGACAATAGTAATGGGTGAAACCGCGATGTCATTTCCCGAACCCCTCCGTAAGGCGCTCCAGGCCGCCGGCGCCGGTTACTTCTGGCTCGGCAGGCCATGGACTAGCGGGGATTGTTGCACGGAAACGCGGGGCCTGTCAAGGAGCTGGAGCGACGAGTTTACTGCGGAAGCCGCCCATGTCGCGTGAGAAGACTGCCGGAACCTCAACCTGTTCCGGCTACGCTCACTGCGCTTACTTCTTCGGGTTCAAGTCGCGCTTGAGACGGCTTACAATATCGGAGGCGGTGCGATTCAGTTCCTTGCCGGCAAAGTCCCTCGGCGGCGCGTATACGGACCAGATGACCTGGCGTGACTTGGCATCCACCAGGAAGACCGTACCGTGCGCGCGGCTGAGCCCGGAGTTGGAGGAAGGGTTGCTCAGCTTGTTTTCCGCTGGCGCCAGCATGCCCGCCGACGGTGGCTCATCCGGCTTGGCTTTGGACTCCGAATTGGCCGGTTTTGCCGGCGGCGGTTCATCGGCCGGCTTGGCTTGGGGCTCCGCAGTGGCTGGTTTTACCGGCGCCGGCGGCTTGGGCGCCGGTGAGAAGTCCTCCAACTGCGACAGGAAGCCTTCGCTGATGTGGTCCGTGAAAACGGCGTCGGCCAGCTTGGGATCTGTGACCACCAGGAAGACATGCTCGTTCGTGAGCCGGTTGGCCAGGTACTGGTCCATGCCGCGGGCCATGGGCAGCAGGTACACGGAATGCACGCCAGCCAGATCGGCCGCGCACGCCAGCGCACCAGCCAGGGGCAGCAGGCACAGGCATCGCTTCATGGTTTTCATCATAGCAACCGGCTTCTCTGAGACTAGGACGCAGCGCGCGCGGGAAAAGTCTGAACCGCGCGGCCGGCTCTTGGACTAGCCCATGTCCTCCCGGCTGGAGCAAGAGATGGAACGCTACCTGGCGGAGATGGCGCGGACGGCGGTCTCGCCGCACACCCTCGACGCGTACCGAAGCGACCTGCTGCAACTGCTCGAGTTCGTTTCCCCGCCGGGCGCCGAGCCGCCGTTGCCCGAAGCCATCGACCTGCTCTTGCTGCGCGAATGGATGCTCTGGCTTTACCGGCAACAACTGGCGGCGGTCAGCATCCGGCGCAAGGTGGCAGCGGTGCGCGGCCTGTTTCAATTTCTGCAGCGCGAAGGCGTGGCCGCCATCAATGTGGCTCGCCTGCTGCGCCTTCCCAAGGCTCCGCAGAAACTCCCGGTGGTGATGACGGCGGAGCAGATGAACACGCTGCTCGACGGCGCGGCCACGGGGAAACTGGAGCGGCCGCATCCGGCGCGCGACCGCGCCCTGCTCGAGATCCTCTACGGCTGCGGCGTGCGCATCAGCGAACTGGCCGGTTTGAATCTGGACGACCTCGATCGCGGCGGGCGCTCTGACGCCGCTGGTGCAGCCGGCGCAGCGGACACATGGATTCGGGTGCGCGGCAAAGGCAAGAAGGAGCGCCAGGTGCCGCTGCCGGGCGTAGCCGCCGCCGCGCTCGAGCGGTACCTTGCCGAGCGGCCCGTGGCGCGCGGCGAGCGGGCGGTGTTTCTCAATCATCGCGGCCGCCGGCTGGGTGTGCGCGGCATTCACGGGATCGTCAAACTATATGCCACGGCTCTGTGCGGCGATCCGTCGGTCCACCCGCACGGCTTCCGCCACGCCTATGCCACCCATCTGCTCGCCGGCGGCGCCGACCTCCGCGCCATCCAGGAACTGTTGGGGCACGCGCGGCTCTCCACCACGCAGAAATACACCCAGGTTTCCCTCACCGACCTGATGAAGGTGTACGACAAGGCTCATCCCAAGGCGTAACGCGTGACGGCCCGTCGACTCCACTTACGCGCCGAATTCGCGCCCATGATGCGCATGGCCGTTCCGCTGGCGCTGGCGGAACTCGGCTGGATGGCGATGGGCCTGGAGGACACCGTCATGGCCGGCCGCCTGGGCGCGGCTGCGTTGGGAGCGGGCAGCCTGGGCGCGATGCTGTTCTACCCCATCGCCATCTGCGGTACCGGCCTTCTGCTGGGAATGGATACGCTGGTGGCGCAGGCGCACGGCGCGGAAGACGCCGCGGACGGCCGGCGCACGCTGGTCAACGGCGTCTGGCTGAGCCTGGCGATCGCGCCGTTTTTGGCGCTGGCAATTCTGCTGCTGATTCCCCTGCTGCGCGCCACCGGAACCAACGCCGATGTGATGGCGCTGTTCGATCCGTTCCTGAAGGCGCTGGCGTGGGGACTGCCGCCGCTGCTTTTCTACGCGACTTTCCGGCGCTACCTGCAGGCGATCAACGTGGTCAAGCCCGTGACCTTCGCGTTGGTGAGCGCCAACGTGGTCAACGTGCTGGGCAACTGGGTGCTGATGTACGGTCACTGGGGCGCGCCGCGCATGGGACTGGAAGGCTCAGGGTGGTCGACCACGATTGCGCGTTGTTACATGGCAGCGGTCTTGCTGGCTGCGATTGCCTGGCACGAGCGGCGCACCGGGAATATCTTGGCGGCATTCTCGTGGCGGCCTTCGCTGGAGCGCATGCGCCGCCTGGTGGATCTGGGGATGCCGGCGGCGTTGCAGATTCTGTTTGAGGGCGCCGTATTCGGGCTGGTGAGCGTGTTTGCCGCGCACCTGGATAAAGCCTCGCTGGCGGCGCACAGCATCGCAATCAACGTGGCGTCGACAACTTACATGGTGCCGCTGGGCATCAGCTCGGCGGCGGCGGTACGGGTGGGACAGGCCTGTGGCGCCGGCGACGCGCGCGGCGCGGCAACGCGCGGCTGGACGGCCCTCCTGCTGGGCGCGCTCTTCATGGGTGGCGCGGGCGTGGCGTTGGGAGCGGCGCCGCGCTGGATCGTCCGCATCTACACCGATGATGCCGCGGTCGTCGCCGGTGGCGCCGTGCTGTTGCGCATCGCCGCGTTGTTCCAGCTATTCGACGGCTTGCAAGTGGTGGCCACCGGCGCGCTGCGCGGCATCGGCGACACGCGCACGCCCATGCTGGCGCACCTTGCCGGTTACTGGGCTTTGGGCCTGCCGGTGGCGTACCTGTTGTGTTTTCGCTTTGGATGGGGCGCGGCGGGAATTTGGGTGGGCTTGAGCGCGGCGCTGATTCTGATCGGCTCGGTGCTGGTGATTGTGTGGCGCTGGCGCACGCGCTAAAACAAGCGCATGACCGTTCCCCTCCGAGCGGTCATGCGCCCCAACTTGACAACCGGCACTCCCCCGGCGGGCCTTTTAGACCCGTGCCGTTTTGCCTGTGTGAGTTTGGATACATCACATCCCGCGAAGGATTCACTTTTTTTCGTGCCCCGTGGCGCACGCACTCGTGCGTGCAGCGTCGAGACTCGTCTCGACGCCTCTGCGGGTTGGGGCACCGGGCGTCGGCACGAATGCCGACGCGGCACGCGTGAGCGCGTGCGCCACGTCTGTTCTCACCCCGGCAGCCGCCAGATCAGGTAAAGCAGCCCGATGGCGAATCCGGCGCCGGCTTGATATTCCTGATTCTGCAAGTACAAGCGAAAGCGGAATGGCGCCGGCGCTGACCCTGGAGCCGGAGTGAAGCGCGGCCACAGCGCTCCCACGCGCGCCGCATAAGATCCGTAATCCGCAAACAGGTGGCGCAGGTGCTGCTCTTCGAGCTGAATGACAGGCAGATAGACGAACAGGAAGACACAGGCGAACAGCAACGCCAGCCACGGGCTGCGGGCAGCGACGGCGAGCCCGGCAGCCACCAGCAGCGTGCCCAGGTAAAGCGGGTTGCGGGTGTGGGCGTACGGTCCGCCGGTTGCGAGTTGCCGATTCTTATCCAGGCACCCCGCCGCCCAGCCGCGCAGCAGGAGACCGGCCAGCGAGACGGGGACGCCCCAGGCAAGCGACGCCGGTAAGGGCCGGGACAACCAGCCGAAGACCACTACGATGAGAAACCCGGACGGCACGCGCAGCCGCGCCACCGCATCGGCGTAAGGTTTTGGAAACTCAATCATCCGGCCAGGCACCCGCTGGAACTCGCGCACCGCCAAGCGCGGCGCGCAGGGCCTCGAACACTTCCCCGGGCGTGATCCGGCGCATGCTCTCATCGATGGCGTCGAGGCGTTTGTAAGTGGTCACGGCGCCGCACCAACGCAGCACGCGGAGCGAATCGCCATACGGGCCATTGCGCGCCGGGTCGGTGGGACCAAACAGGGCAACGCCTGGTTTGCAGAGGGCCGCGGCCAGATGCATCGGGCCGCTATCCACCCCCACCACGGCGGCGGCGCGGCGGGTGGCGTCGATCAAACCGGCGAGGCCGCAAGCGTGCGGCCAGATGCCGTCCGCCGGTTCGAGCCGCGCGGTTGGCGGAACGTTGAGCACCAGCGGAAGGCGGCATTCGCGCAACAGCAGGCCGCCCAGAGTCAGGTAGTTTTCGATCGGCCACTGTTTTGCGCGCCAGCCGGCCATGGGCGAGGCGAGCACGAAGGCGCCTTCGGGCAAAGCGCCTTCCGGCCGGCCGGCCGGCAATGGAAAAACGCGAACCGCCCGGCCGGAGCCGGCCGCCGCGGCCATGTCGAGGTTGCGGTCTACCACGTGCGCGGCGGCGCTCGAAGCGCGGTTGGTGTAAAAGACTCCAGCCGCGGCCTCGCGCAACTGGCTTCGGTCCCAGCCGAAAATGCGCTCCGGGCGCGCCACGGCGGCCACCACGGCGGATTTGAGGAGGCCCTGGAAATCCACCGCAAAGTCGAACGACGCCGAGCGCAACTCGCGCCACGAGGCCAGCAGGCCGGAGGCGTTGCGGCGGCGCAACAGAATCACGCGGTCGACAAACGGGTTGCCCTCGAGCAGCGCGGCCCACTGTGGTTCGACCACCCAGGTGAGGTTAGAACCGGGGAAACCTTGTTTCAGGGAAGCCACGGCGGGCAGGGCGTGGACGATATCGCCCATCGCGCCGAGCCGTACCACGAGGATGCGCGGAGGGTTCTGGGTCAACGGAGGCTGCCAGTCCTTATTCAATCACAGTTCGCCGTCGCGGCCGGGCCGTGGTCCGCCTGCCCTGCATGCGCCGGGAAAACGCTACCCTGTCTGGATATGAGCACCTCATACAATCAGATTGCCGGCCGGAGCGTCGAACGCCTGGCGGCGCTGAGCGACGGTGTTTTTGCCGTCGCCATGACGCTCCTGGTGCTCGACCTGCGCGGCCCCGCCCTGGCCGCGGTTCATTCCGAGCAGGACTTGTGGCGCGCGCTCACCGGGCTCGCCCCGCGCCTGGTGATGTACATTATGAGTTTCCTCACGCTCGGCATCTTCTGGATCGGGCAGCAGACGCAACTCAACCACCTGGCGCGCTCGGACCGCGGGCTCTCGTGGATTCACATTGTATTCTTGTTCGCGGTCTCGATGACGCCGTTTTCCACCTCACTGCTGGCGGAGCTGAGCGGCTACCGGATCGCGCTGCTGGCTTATTGGGCGAACATTTTCTTACTGGGCGCTGCGCTGTACGCGAGCTGGATTTGCGCCATGGCCACAGGCCTGGTGAAGGACGACCTGCCGGCCCCCGTCCCCACGGCCATCAAGCGCCGCATCCTGATCGCGCAATCGTGGTACGCGTTCGGGGCGCTGCTATGCGTGTTCGACACGCACTGGAGCATCGGGTTCATTGTGGCGGTTCAGCTTTATTACGCCATCGCTCCGCGGGCGCCGTGGCGTCGCAAGCGGGAGTGAGGGCCGGACGAGTAACGACTGTGCCAACCGCTCCCTCTGGTCGCGGCTCCGATGCAGTTAGAGCCGCGACCAAAGGGAGCGGTGAAAACAGATCGCCCGCGAGCGGGCGTTGGCAAGCTGCAGCGTGCCCTGCCAACCTGGAGCTATCCGGCCTGGTCGTAACTGCCGAGCCGGCGGATCCAGATATTCCGGTAGCGCACCGGATCGTGATGATCCTGCAGCAGCAGCGGCTCTTCGCTGGCGTGGGGCGTGTAGTGGGCTACCTGCCGGTAGACCATGGCGCCTATGATCTCTTTGTGGTTGTGCACCACGACGCCGTTGTAAAACACCGTCACGAACGCCGGCTTGGCTACCTGGTCGCCTGCGAAGCGCGGCGCTTCGAAGACGATGTCGTAGGTGTTCCACTCGCCCGGCTTGCGGGCCGGGTTGGCCAGCGGCGGCCACTGGCCGTAAATCGCGGCCGTCTGGCCATCTGCGTAAGTCGGGTTCTCCCACGCGTCCAGCACCTGGATTTCATACCGGCTCATCAGGATCACGCCGCTGTTGCCGCGCGCCTGGCTGTTGCCGTGCGGCGGCGCGGGCGATGCCCACTCCACGTGCAACTGGCAGTCGCCGAATTTCTCTCGCGTCAGCAGGTCGCCCGAGTTGCCTGCCACTTCAAAGTAGCCGGGCCCAAGCTTCCACACGGGATCGACCATCTTCCCGGTGTTGGCGCCCCTGCCGCGCTGCACCCAGTGGGAAAGATCCGTGCCATCGAACAGCACGATGGCGTCCGAAGGCGGAGCGCCGGGCACGTTTGCGGGCACCACCACCTTGGGATGTGGGCGAGCCGGATCGTGCACGTGCCAGGGCATGCCCGGGAGCATGGGAGTGTCGGTGAAGCCCAGGTCCGGATTGGGCTGCTGATTTTGGGCCGTGGCCGCGGTCGAAAGCGCGGCGGCGGCGGAGAGCTTTAGAAAATCGGTCCGCGTCATGGCGACCATCAGGATAATGCGAATGGCGTCCGCAAAACAACCGGCTGGCGCGGGGGGGGGCTCTTCCCCCGCCGCCAGTATCATTCATTTTTCGCGGCCATGGCTTGCCGGGGGGGCAAACCGGGGACAGGCACGAATTTCGCAAAGGCGGCGAAATTCGAGCCAGTCCCCGCTTTGCAAAGGAGCCAGTCCCGCTTCGCAGATTAGCGGCCGCTGTGCAAGTTGTTGTGGATGGCGTAAAGCGCAAGTTCCAGGCGGTCGGAGACGCCGAGCTTATCGAAGATGTTGTGCAGATGATTCTTCACCGTCTGCTCGCTGATAAACATCTTCTCGGCCATCTCTTTATTCTTGAATCCTTGCGCCACCAGAGCGACGATTTCGCGCTCCCGCTGGCTGAGGGGTGAGCGCTCCCGCTCGCGGGACGGGGAGCCGGGAAGCTGCTGGGGAGGCGCCGGCGCGGCATCTTCATTGGCCACGAACTGGCGGATCACCGCTGCCGTGGTGTGCGAATCCAGCCAGATTTCGCCCGCGTGTACTTTGCGGATGCTCTTGATCAACTGGTCGGTTGCCGTCTGCTTGAGCACGATCCCGGAAGTGCCCAGCTTCATGGCCTGCACAAATTCGTTCTTGTCGTCGGAAGCGGTCAGCACGATGACGCGCGTCTTGCCCTTCGCCACCTGCAATCGCTGCAAAGTGGCAAGTCCGTCCAGACCAGGCATTTTCAGATCGAGCAGCAGAATGTCCGGCTCGAGCTGTTGCAGTACGTCAAGGACCTGGCGGCCGTCCTGCGCTTGCGCCACTACGTCGAAGTCGTCTTCCAAAGCCAGCAGTTTGCAAAGACCATCGCGAAAGATCGGATGATCGTCAGCCACCACGATACGGATCTTGGGTCTGATGCCAATACCCGTACCGGGTGAGGGCCCGTTAATTGCGGCGTTGTTTTCAGCCATACACCACCCGCTAGGTTTATTGTAGAGTTCCATTACTACCAAGTCAAATCGTTCCACGCTTTTAAGCGGAAACTGCCACCCGTTCTAATGCCGCCGGCCTATGCTGCCACCGCAAGAGGGGGTGGGTCAGGGGCGTAATGCCCCTCGAGTACGCCCGGCCACTTCCACCACGGGCGACCGTGTTTGGTAAGGTTAAAAGCATATGAACGAAGAGTTGGCCCCTGTGGATTTCCAGCGATTCTGGCGCAGGCTGCAGCAGCTGGGGCTTAACGCCTATGAGTCCCGTTCCTACCTGGTGTTGCTAGGACACCCGCGGTTCAAGGCGCTGGAGTTGGCAGCGCGCGCTCACGTGCCGCGCCAAAAGATTTACGAGGTTCTGGACAGCCTGGTGGAAAAAGGCTTCGCTCAAGTGGTGCAAGAGCGCACCAAGCTGTTTTCGGCGGTTGAGCCCAGCCTCGCTATCCCCGGCTATCTGAGCCGGCTGCGTCAGACACTCGAGCAGGAATTGACTGACAATAGCCGCGTGGGTGCAGCCTTGACCGACGATCTGAAATCTCTGTACTCCGAGGGCCAGGGCGGGCGTGGCACGCTGGATTTCCTGCGCATTGTCACCGAACCTGCGCAAACTGCGGCAGAATACAGGCGCATGCTGGCCGAGGTGCGAACGGACTACCTCGAGTTTTCGCGGCCGCCTTACGCGGTAGATCCGCTGGACGAAAAACTGGTAAAGCAGGCTGCCTCGGCCGGAGTGGCGTGCCGTATTCTGCTCGAAGCCGCATCGCTCAGCGAGGAGCACCGCCAGCGCCTGAGCGAATACGCGGCCGCCGGCGTGGAAGTACGGGTTGCCGATTCGCTGCCCATGAAACTGGCGGTGTTCGACGGAAGTCGCGGCCTGGTGGCGCTGCTCGATCCGGTGATTACAAAGCCGGCCTGGACGTCGGTGGTGTTTGAGCACGAGGGCATGGGCGAAGCCATGAAGGGCCTTTTCGAAGGGCACTGGCGCAAGGGAACAGCGCTTTAAGGGGAGCGGTTGGCGGTGCAATTCTGCAGGCGCAGGGAACACCGCCGGCGCTTACCCTCGCCGCCAGACAAACTCGCCGTTGACGATGGTGGCTACCGGGCCGCCGCGGAATGTTCTTCCGTGGAATGGGGTGTTGCGGCTGCGGGAAAACGACTGGTTGACGTCATACGTCCAGCTCAGCTCGGTGCTGAAAATGGTGACGTCGGCGGGCGCGCCCGGCGCAAGCGACCCGCGGCCTAGGCGCAAAATCGATTCCGGGCCGGTGGTGAACAGTTCCACCAGACGCACCAAGG
>Ga0209415_10020555_pt1 | contig 10247 bp, 10 predicted proteins | sample PeaSoiSIISIP2007_FD_187696 | JGI IMG/M metagenome (GOLD analysis project Ga0209415, IMG submission 187696) | Peat soil microbial communities from Weissenstadt, Germany - SII-SIP-2007 (SPAdes) (version 2) | ecosystem: Environmental > Terrestrial > Soil > Wetlands > Peat | place: Germany...
CGGAACTGCGCCACGTAGTCGACGGCCGGGGGGGTCGGGACGAGCGTCGTCTGCCACACCTGGCGCACCGCGTCGAGGACCCGCCGGGTCGCCGCGAGCTTCGCGTCTCGAGGGGCGTCCGAGAGGTACAGCTCCGAGAGGAGCGTGCTGTCGACGAACTCCCGCAGGAGCGCCTGGCGGTCCTTGACGGTGACGGAGCCGAGGACGCGCGGGGTCAGGTCCCCCGGAATGCGCTCCCACGCCTTGAGCTTCTCGGTCTCCTCTTGAATCTTGCGCCGCGACCCCTCTTTGTACACCACGGTCCCCTGCTGGCCGGCGACGCGCGCCACGACGGCGCCGCTGATCCCATCCCAGTACGGTCGGAACTCGAGCGCGCCCGCGGCGGCCTCGGGGATGAGGAGGCCGAGCTGCTGGTACTGGGAGAACTTCAACCGCCGGCCGGTGATGAGGAAGATCGCCTGCTCGCCGACGTTGAGCACGTAATCGGCGACCCGCTCGAGGTACTTCATCACCGCGAGGCAGTGCAGGAGGTACGGCACATCGGACGGTGAGGCCTGCATCTGGCGGCGCGCCTCGGCCAGGCAGGCGACGTAGTCCGTGTCGAACTCCGACTCTCTGAGGCAGGCCCGGCGCGCCAGCTCCAGGTTCCGCCGGACGACGGCGTCGACCACCTCGGACACCGCGGTCAGCGCGCACGTCTCGAGCGAGGCGAACGTGAAGCTCCCGGGCGCGATCCCCTCGCGCACGATCAGCCGGACGCGTTTCGCGATGTGCGTGCCGGCATCACCGATCCGCTCGAGGTTCAGCGCGATCTTCACGGTGGCGCGCACCGTGCGGAGTCCCTCCTCGGACAGCCCACCCGTCGACGCGAGCGCGAAGCACCGCTCCTCGAGCTCCAGGTTGAGGTGGTCGACAGCGTCGTCCCGCTCGATGATCTCTTCGGCGAGGGTGATGTCCCGGGCGTGGTAGCAACGCAGCGCTCGCTCCAGCTGGTCGGCGACGAGCCGACCCAGCTTCGTCACCTCGCCCTGGAGACCGCTGAGGAGTGCTTCGCTGGCCACGGATGACGTTCCCGATTCGATGTCCGCCGGGATCGCGCGGCGCATTGCGCGACCCCGGCGGCTGTGGGAGGGCTAATAAGAAGAGAAGGTTTAGTCGCGCGTGCCGGCCGGCGCGGGACGATCGCCGTGTTCGCGAGGATCGACGGTAATCTCCAACGTCTCCGCGGCCGCCGCGTACTCGGGCTTCCACGAGAGTTCCAACGCGATGTGTCCGGTGGCTTTCTCCGCCTTCCCCTCGGCCTCGATCTCCAGCGCCAGCATCGTGGTCGGCGCGAGCTGCACGGTCTGCTCGCCGGCCGCCAGGCCCACCACACCCCGCCGGAGTCCATCGGCGATGCGCACGAGGTAGTCGGCAACCTGCGTGGCCTCGAGCGTCGCCGAGAATGCGAACTTGCCATTGCGCTTACCCATGCCCCATCCCCCTTTGCCGCTCTGGCGGCGCGGCCGCCCTCACGGCGCGGTCGTCACGCTCAGCGGCAACCGCCAGTGCAGGTCGATCTGCATCGACCCTTCCTCGCCGTCCTCCTTGGCGCGAATCTCCATCTGGATCACCTGGCCGAGGTGGTAGGCATACCGCTGGTCGCTCGACCGGATGATCAGCGTCCCGTGCATCAGGCCGAGCGAGAGCTGGTTCATCAGTTCCGCCGCCTCCGTACACGGCAGCGACGTCGCGACCTTCAGCGGTTCCCGCACGTACTCACGCTCGCGGACCTTCGCGCTCACCGCGTCCGCCCCGCCGTTCCCGAGACGGGAACACCGGCGAGCGAACCCTCGCGGTAGGCGCCCGCCAGGGCGGCGCGCGCCGCTCTCGTCTTCGCGATGCGCTTGTACGCGCCGCTGATCTGCGCCGCGATCGGTCCGTAACTCTGGCTCTCGACGGCGGTGCGGCGCGCGCGGATCGCCGACGTCACCGACGCCTGCGTGATCTCGTCGAGCGGCAGCACGGTCGCCTTGATGCCGACCTGCGCCCAGAAGTGGGCGTCGCTTCCGCCAACGACCGGCAGGCGCAGCTCCTTCGCCGCGGCCCGCACCCGATCATCCGCCGAAAAGTCCTTCCCGTTGAGTTCCAGCGCGTCGAGCGCGCTGAGCTTCGCGGTTCCCACCTTCGCCAGCTCCTTGCCGGGCCGGAACATGTGTGCGCCGATCACAAACGCCCCGACGGCGTGGGACGCCGCGATCGCCTCGCCGAACGGCGGCCGGTACCCGTGCGTGGCCGGTTTCGCGAGCGCGCCGTCGAACTCCCGCAACTGGCCGACCGTCGCCAAGATAATCAGGTCACATCCTTCTGCGATGCTCAGTTCCGCGCCGGACAGCAGCCGGAATCCATCCGGCCCCTCGTACGCACCCGCCGCGTCATTGTATCGAAACTCCTGCCCCAGGCAGTCATGAATGTCCCAATACTGCACCGCGTGCAGGTGCTCAACGAGCGCCACACCATCCAGCGCCAGCCGGCGCGCCTGGGCAATGAACTGGTGCACGGCGCGGGTGGCGAAGGGAAACGTCTTCGACAGCTTGGCGTGGGTGTGGAGGTCGATGCGTTTCATGGCTCGTCTCCTCGATGTCAGCTGCGAATGTGCTGCAACGAATGTCTGTCCCGGACGGGGTCGCGCCCCGACAGCACCGTTCAAGTGTTCGCCACGAACGTACCAACCCACCTCCATCCTCCATCCCCACTCTATCCCCTGGGACTTAAACAAAAGTGAAGACTTTCGATATGTCGGACGAAGATAATGTTAAGCCTCGATTAAGACGCCACGACCTTTGGGGATTGGTAGAGTAGGCAAATCTTTGTTAGATGGCAAGAAAATATCAATCACATGTCAAGTCCTCCGAGTGGCCGTCGTGCACGGCACGGCAAACGCCTCGACCACTCCCGTCTCCCTCGGGCCGAATCGACCGCCGCGGGATCCCACGTCCCCGCCGTCCCGCTCATCGTCGGGCGAAGGGCCTTGGACCGCCGCGCTCGAAATGGCCCAGAGTCCGAAGCGCAAACGCGTACCGGCCTGTCTGACGGACACACTCTCGGCCCCGCGGAGGGAATCGATGACCGTAGCGTGCGCACCGCGCGCCCTCGGGGCTTCCCAGTGACTTCGGGGACCCTTTCGGGGTGCGATACCGCGGTCAACATGAGCTTCGTGCAACTCGGAGCGTTCAAGATCCTGGTGCTCGGCATCGTGCAGGGCATCACCGAGCTGCTGCCGATCAGCAGCACCGCCCATCTCCGCATCATCCCCGCGCTGCTCCATTGGCCCGATCCCGGATCGGCGTTTTCCGCGGCGATGCAGCTTGCGAGCCTCGCGGCGGTCGTGGCGTTCTTCCAGCGGGACATCGCCACGATCACCCGCCGGTCGCTCGCGGCCCTGCGCGCCGGAGACGTCCGGGACCACTCGCTCCGGATGGCCGTGGGGTTTCTGATCGCCACGATCCCCATCGGCGTCGCAGGGCTGGCCCTCAGCCGGGTGCTCAACGCGTGCGACTCGCCGCTGCGCGGCATCGCGGTCATCGGCTGGGCCTGCATCGCGATGGGCGTGCTGCTCGCCCTCGCCGAGCGCTACGGTCAACATGGACGCGGAGGCAAGCGCCGTTGGGACGATCTCACGATCCGGGACTGCGTCTATGTGGGGCTCGCTCAGGCGTGTGCGCTGGTGCCCGGCGTCTCCCGGTCCGGCTCGACGCTCACGGCCGCGCTGGGGCTCGACCTCGAGCGCGCCACCGCGGCGCGGTTTTCGTTCCTGCTGGGCGTACCGGCGATCGTGCTGGCCGGTCTGTTCGAGCTGTGGACGCTCCACAAGGCCGGCCTGACGGCCCACGGGTGGGAACTGCTGGCGGTCGGCCTGATCGCGGGGAGCGCGGCGTCCTACCTCGCGATTCGGTGGCTGTTGCGCTACCTCGAGCGCCACACCGCCTGGATCTTCGCGTGGTACCGGGTCGCGCTCGGGATCGTCCTGCTCGTGGGAGCCGGCGCCGGGTGGCTGCGGTAGCCTGCGCCCGGGCGCCAAAAACGCGCCGGAGGTGAGGAGATGTCACGCACGGTCGCGCTGTGCCTGGCCGGGGTGCTGATCGCCGGACTCATTGGGGTCGGGTCTGCGCAAGGGATCAATCGGGGCGGCACGCTCCGCGTCGCGCTGGGCGGCGACCCGCCGACCCTGGACCCGCACCTGTCCGGCGCGGCGATCGACCGCGAAGTCTACCAGAACCTCTACGACAAGCTGGTCGACACCGACCCGGCGCTCACCGTCATCCCGATGCTGGCCACGGCCTGGACGGTCTCGCCCGACGGCCTCACGATGACCCTCAAGCTGCGAACCGGGGTCCGGTTCCAGGACGGCACGCCGTTCAACGCGGACGCGGTCAAGGTCAACTTCGACCGCATGCTCGATCCGAAGTTCCCGCCGATCCGGCGCAGCGAGCTCGGTCCGATAGCGCGGGTCGTCACGGTCGACCCCGCGACGGTCCAGATCGTGCTCGAGCGTCCGTACAGCCCGCTCCTGTACGTGCTGACCGACAGGGCGGGGATGATGCTCTCCCCGGCGGCGCTGCAGAAAGAGGGCCTCAACTTCACGCAGCACCCGGTCGGCACCGGGCCGTTCCGGTTCGTGGAGCACGTGTCGGGGGATCACATCGCCCTGGAGCGCAACCCCGATTACTGGGTGAAGGGCCTGCCGTACGCCGACGGCCTGATCTTCCGGTCGATCATCGACGACGGCGCGCGCGTCGCCAACCTCAAGTCCGGCGACGTCGACATCGTCGCCAACGTCCCCCTGCCGCAGGTGCCGACCCTCCTCAAGGAGGCCGCGCAGCCGGGAGCCGGGTTCCGCCTGCTCGAGAAGGGCGCGTTCGAGTGGGACGCGATCCCGCTCAACACGACGAAGCCGCCGTTCGACAACAAGCTGTTCCGGCAGGCGTTCAACGCGTCCGTGGACCGGACGGTGCTGGCGAGCAGCGTGCTGCAGGGCGCGGCGTATCCCGGCCGCTCCTTCTTCCCGAACGGGACGCCGGCGTACGACCCGTCGATCGCCGTGCCCCCGCGGAACGTCGCGCTCGCGAAGCAGAAGCTCGCGGAGGCGGGGCACCCCGAGGGGTTCTCGTTCACGCTTCTGATCGGAGGAAATCAGCAGTACCAGGCGCTCGCCCAGGCGATGCAAGCGATGGCCGCCGACGCGAACATCAAGGTGACCATCCAGATCGTGGAAGGCGGGGTGCTGTTCGACACGATGGTGCACCTGCAGCACCAGGCGACGCTCATCATCTGGAGCGGCCGGCCGGATCCCGACTTTGACATCTATCCGTTCGTGACGGCGTCCGGTCTCGGCGGGTTCAACTTCACCGGCTACACCAACCCGCAGGTCCAGGCGCTCCTCGACGGCGCGCGCCTGCTCGGCGACATGACCCAGCGGCGGCGGGCGTACACCGAGGTGGCGCGGATCCTCGACGACGACGTCCCGTACATGATCCTGTACTACCCGAAGGAGTACAAGCTCGTGAGCACCCGGGTCCGGGGCTTCCAGATGGTGCCGGATGGGATGGTGCGCCTGCGGGCCGTGTCGCTCGCGCCGTAGCGCCTAGACGTTCAGCTCCTTGAGCGTGCCGGTGACCATGTAGATCACGCGCTCGGCGATGTTGGTCGCGTGATCGCCCATGCGCTCCACCGCCTGCGCCGCCATCAACAGGTGGGTGGCACGCTGGATGCTCCTCGGGTCCTCGATCATGTAGGTCAGCAGCTCGCGGAACACCTGGCTGTAGAGATGGTCGACCTCGTCGTCTCGGGCCGCCATGCGCTCGGCCAGCCCGACGTCCTGGCGGACGAACGCATCGAGCCCGTCACGGAGCATCTCCCGGACCATCTCGGACATCCGGGGGATGTCGAGCAGCGGCTTGAGGAGCGGCTCCCCGGCGATCCTGAGCACCATGCGGGCGATGTCCTCGGCGTGGTCCCCGATCCGCTCGAGGTCGATCGTCATCACCCAGATCGCGGCGATCGTCCGGAGGTCCCTCGCCATCGGCTGCTGGGTCGCCATGAGGCGCACGCAGCGCTCTTCGAGATCGAGGTGCAGGGCGTCGACGGTGTTGTCCGCGGCGATGACCTCTTCGGCGAGCACGGTACTACGCGCCCGCAGCGCATCGATCGACCGGCGCACCGCGTCCTCGACCAGGGTCCCCAAGCGCAACAGATCGTCGCTGAGCTGCCGCAGATCCTGTTCGAACGCGTCGCGGGTGGGCATGGGGACCCCCCTTCGTCGGAGACCAAGTGGCTCCTGCCCGGGCGGCCGGCCCTGCTTCGGTCCGGCGGCGCCGGTCACCCAAATCGGCCGGTGATGTAATCCTCGGTGCGCTTGTCCCGCGGGCGCGTAAACATCTCGGACGTGGGCCCAGACTCGACCAGCTCGCCCGAGAGCATGAACGCGGTGGTATCCGACACCCGCGCCGCCTGCTGCATGTTGTGGGTCACGATGACGACCGTGAGGGTCTCGCGCAGCGTCCGCGCCAGCTCCTCGATCTTGAGCGTGGAGATGGGGTCCAGGGCGGACGCCGGCTCGTCCATCAGGAGGACCTCCGGCTCCACCGCGAGCGCCCGCGCGATGCACAGCCGCTGCTGCTGCCCCCCGGACAGGCTGGTGCCCGCCTTGCCCAGCGAGTCCTTGACCTCGTCCCACAGCGCCGCGCCCACGAGGCTGCGCTCGACGATCTCGTCGAGCCGCCGGCGGTCGTGGACGCCGGAGAGCCGGAGGCCCGACACCACGTTGCCGTAGATCGACATCGTCGGAAACGGGTTGGGGCGCTGGAACACCATGCCGACGCGGCGCCGCACCGCGACGGGATCGACGTTCGGGGCGTAGATGTCCTCGCTGTCCAGCAGCACCTTGCCGTTGACCCGGGCGCCCGGCACGACTTCGTGCATCCGGTTCAGGCAGCGGAGAAAGGTGGACTTGCCGCATCCGGACGGGCCGATGATCGCCGTGATCCGGTTGGTCGGGATGCCGATCGACAGCCCCCGCACCGCGTGATTCTTGCCGAAGTGCGCGTGCAGGGACTCGACCTGGAGGCGTATCCCGGACGCGGCGCCGGCCTCTGCCGATGAGACAACCGCCGCAAAGGTCCGGCTCATGCTCGCTACTTCCGCATCCATCGACCCTTACCTCCCCCTAGAGAATCGCTGGCGTGTGGCGACGCGCGCGGAAACGTTGAGCACGAGCGTCAGCGTCATCAGGACGAGCGCGGCCGCCCACGCCTGCCGGTGCCAGGCGTCATACGGCGCGATCGCGTAGTTGTACAGCTGCACCGTGAGCGACGCCATCGGCTGGTCCAAGCGCAGCGACCAGAACTGGTTGTTGAACGCCGTGAACAAGAGCGGCGCCGTCTCCCCCCCGATGCGGGCGACGGCGAGCATGATGCCTGTCAGGACGCCGGCCATGGCACTGGGCAGGGTCACGCGCAGCGTGGTGACCCACCACGGGATCCCGAGCGCGAGCGACGCTTCACGCAGCGACTGCGGGACGAGCCGCACCATCTCTTCCGTGGTCCGCATCACGATCGGCATCATCATCAGCCCGAGCGCGACCCCGCCGGCGTACCCGGAGAAGTGCCGCGTCGGGACGACGATCAGCGTGTACACGAACACGCCGATCACGATGCTCGGGACCCCGTTGAGGACGTCCGCGGTGAAGCGGATCCACCAGCCGAGCCGGCCGTGGCCGCTGACCTCGGCAAGAAACAAGCCTCCAAGGATCCCGACCGGGACCCCGACGCACGAGCCGAGCGCGATCAGGATCAGGGTGCCGACGAGCGCGTTCGCCATGCCCCCGCCGGGCTCGCCGAGCGGTCCGGGGATCTGGGTGAAGAACGCCCAGTTGAGGGAGCTCGCGCCCTGCAGGACGACGTACCCGAGGACGCTCGCAAGCGGCGCGATCGCGACCAGGACCGCGACGAAGCACAGTGACGTCATCACGACGTCCACGACACGGCGGCGCCGGATCCCCGCGGTCGGGGCCGCGATGGTGCTCATACCGGTCCCACCGGGCGCGCGACGTGGGACACCAGCCACCGCGCGGCCGCGTTCACGAGGAGCGAGACGATGAACAGCACCAGCGCCATCTCGATGAGGGACGACACGTAGAGGTCGGTCGTCGCCTCGGAGAACTCATTCGCGAGCGCAGCCGCGATCGTGTAGGCGGGCTGGAACAGCGACGCCGAGATCTGCGGCCGGTTGCCGATGACCATCGTCACGGCCATCGTCTCGCCGAGCGCGCGCCCGAGGCCCAGGATGATCGCCCCGACGATGCCGGTACGCCCGTACGGCAGCACGGCGTGCCGGATCACCTCCCACCGCGTCGCGCCGAGCGCATACATCGCTTCGCGCTGCTCCTGTGGCACGGCGCGCAAGACGTCCCGCGACACCGATGAGATGATGGGGATCACCATGATCGCCAGGATGATGCCCGCGGCGAGCATCCCGATCCCGTACCGCGGGCCGCTGAACGCCGGCAGCCACCCCAACGTGCCGGCGAGCGCCGGCTCGATCGCGGACCGCACCCACGGCGCGAGCACGAAGATGCCCCACAGCCCGAGGATCACGCTTGGGATCGCGGCCAGGAGCTCAACCACGAAGGACAAGACCACCCCCGTTCCCGCGACCGAGAGTTCTGCCAGGTAGATCGCGACGCCCAGGCTGATCGGAATCCCGATGAGCAGCGCGAGCAGAGACGAGACGAGCGTGCCGTACACAAACGGCAGCGCTCCGAAGATGCCGTGCACGGGATCCCAGCGCGACGTCCACAGGAACGAAAACCCGAACTGCCGGATCGCGAGTTGCGAGGCGACGAGCAGCTTCACCGCGATCGCCACGACGAACAGAATGACGACAAGGCCGAACGCGGTGAGGATCACCCGAAAGGCGCCGTCCGCCCAACGGGCCCCGCCTGGACGGGCCGCCGCCCGGACCGGCCCGCCGGTGCGACCCGTCCCTCGCGGGCGCGCCGTCTGATCACCAAGCATCTTGACACTCCTTCGAGCGGGGGCGCGGTTGCCCGGTGCGCCCTCCGACGTTACGATACGGGTCGGCGACGGACCGCTGGTGATCGAAGTGTTACGGCGGCATTAAGCCCACGTTAAGCGACCTCGGGCGGTCCCGTCCGCCGCGCGGCCGACGTTCCCCTAGAGACCAACGAGCCGCACGAACAGAAACGCCGCGACAACCACGGCGCCGATACATAACGCCACGATCGCCGCGATGCGAAGATCCACCGGCCAATCCTCCGGGTGAGAAAACACCAGGTCGTGAACGTCGTCGCTCTGCATCGCGAGTCCCTCCTCGTGCCGCACGCTGGTCCGCGTCCCGATGTGGGATGAGTCTATCGACCCGCCGTTAATTCTGATTGCCGCGCCCCCACAGCCCGTGTTAAGGGAAGGTTAAGAATTGTCGCGAAGCATCATGCCGATGACCGAGCGGGCGTTCGCGGGATGAGCAGCGTAAACTGACTTCCACGCCCCTCAATGCTCTGCACCTCCACGCGGCCGCCGTGTGAGGTGACGATGTGCTTGACGATGCTCAGGCCGAGCCCGGTGCCGCCGAGCACCCGGGACCGGGACGGATCGACCCGGTAGAAGCGTTCGAAGATCCGAGGCAGATGCTCCGGCGCAATGCCCAACCCGGTGTCGGCCACGGTCACCGCCACGAGATCCCCCTCTGCGCGCGCGGACAGGCGCACCGCGCCCCCGGCCGGCGTGTATTTAAGCGCGTTGTCGACCAGGTTGACGAACGCCTGGACGAGACGCGCCTCGTCGCCCCAGACGTCCGGGAGGTCGTCGAGCGCGTCGACGCGCAACTCCACCTGACGCTGCTCTGCGACCGGGCGGAACTTCGTGGTGACATCGCGCGCGACGGCGCCGAGCGCCACGGGCGCCATCTCCATCTTGGCGCTCCCGGACTCGATCGCCGACAGGTCGAGCAGGTCGTTCACCAACAATGTCAGCCGATCGATCTCGGAGACGATCCGGCCCAGAAAGCGCGGCCCGGCGTCCCGATCGCGCAGCGCGCCGTCGAGCAACGTCTCCGCGAGGGCGCGGAGCGAGGCGAGCGGCGTGCGGAGCTCATGGGACACGTTCGCGATGAACTCCTGGCGGATCAGGTCGGTGCGCCGCAGGTCGGTGATGTCCTGGACGGCGACCACCGTGCCCGCGAACTCCCCG
>Ga0209415_10020556_pt1 | contig 10247 bp, 12 predicted proteins | sample PeaSoiSIISIP2007_FD_187696 | JGI IMG/M metagenome (GOLD analysis project Ga0209415, IMG submission 187696) | Peat soil microbial communities from Weissenstadt, Germany - SII-SIP-2007 (SPAdes) (version 2) | ecosystem: Environmental > Terrestrial > Soil > Wetlands > Peat | place: Germany...
CCGGCATTACCCGGATCAGGTCGACGGTCGGCGCCGGCGAGGCGCCCTCTCAGCCCGGTACCTCCGAGCTCCCGCGGGATTGAGTCTCGCGCAGAAGATGGTGCGCCGCGGCTGTGCCAAGGTAGGGCGCCCAACGACCAGGAGGAGCTTGCGGTGGCGCAGAAGAGCGAGGACAAGACACGCCTCGGCCCCGGCGACCGGGCCCCGGCCTTTACGCTCCCGGACCAGGACGGCACCAAGGTGTCGCTGCGCGACTTCGCCGGCAAACCGGTGGTCGTGTACTTCTATCCCGCCGACGACACGCCGGGATGCACCAAAGAAGCGTGCCAGTTCAACGACAACCTCCGGGCCTTCTCCCGGGCGGGTGCGGCGGTGGTGGGCATCTCACCCGACGGCACCGAGAAGCACATCGCCTTCCGCAAGAAGTACGGCCTGCGGTTCCCCCTCTTGAGCGACACGGACCACGCCGTCATGGAGCGCTACGGCGCCTGGGGAGAGAAGACGCTGTACGGAAAGAAGTCCGTGGGAGTCATCCGCTCCACCTTCCTCGTCGGCGGCGACGGCAAGATCACGCGCGCCTGGTACCACGTGAAAGCCGACGGCCACGCAGAGAAAGTCCTGGCCGAAATCGGGGACTGAACGGCGCGCCTCAGCGCTGGTGGTGCGGGCACCACCAGCTGGTGCGGCCCCCCACCGTCGAGCGGACCAGCTCGGTGCCGTCGCGTGGGCAACGCCCCCCCGGGACCCGTTCAGCCATGAGGTCGCCCAGGTGCGACCCGCCGCGATGGATGAGAAGGTCCAAGGTCTGGCGGAGGTGACGGTGGAGTCGACGCTGCTCCGCCTCTGTCAGTGAGCCGGAACGCCGGTGAGGGGCCAGAGAGGCGCGCCACAGCACCTCGTCTGCGATCAGATTGCCCACCCCGGCCACCCGGTGCTGGTCCATGAGCCGTGCCTTGAGGGCCACGGTGCTGTGCTCGAGCGCGCGGCGGAGTTGCGCGGCCGTGATGGAAAGGGCGTCGGGACCGAGCACGGACTCGTCGGGGTCGAGCTCCACCCCACCGAGCAGGCGCGGATCGCGCACCACAAGCCGGCCGCCGTCCTCGAAGCGGACAGTGAACCGGTCCCACGCCGAGACGTCGCGCTCGCTCGCGTAGACGAGTCGTTCCACACCGGCGCGCCCATCGAGGAGGAGCCTCCCGGTCATGCCGAAGCGCAGACCCAGGTGTCGTCCCTCCGAAGGAGCGCCCAGGTCGAGCACCAGCAGCTTGCCGTGGCGCCGGGCGCGCGTGAACGAGGCGCCGGCCAGCGCGGCCAGAAGGTCCCGGGGCGACCCGTGGCCGCGCGCGAAGCGACGGTCACCGAGCACGGCGCGGTCGATGGGTCGCTGCAGAGCCCCCTCGGCAAGCTGCCGGTACGCCTCGATCTCTGGCAACTCAGGCACGACCGCCGACGCTACTGTGGGCGTCGTGCCTCCCGAAAAGCCGCATTGGGCCCACCTCTACAAAGAAGTCGTGACGTCCGGGCTGTGCACCGGTTGCGCGGGTTGCATCATCGCCTGCCCCCACGACGTCTTGAAATACGACGACCAAGGTGGGGTGTACCGGCCATGGAAGATCGACGAGGACGGCGGCGCCACCGACTGCACCCATGGCGTCAAGGGCTGCACCATGTGCACCCGGGCGTGCCCGCGCTTTCGGAATTGGGAGACCGACATCGATTCGTTCCTGTTCGGGCGCGAGCGCAGCGCGGATGAGGTGGCGGGGATCTCGGGCGACATCGTCCTCGCCCGTGCCACGGACCCCGACGTGCTCGACTCGGGTCAGGACGGCGGACTCGTGTCCGCCATCCTGATCTGGGCACTCGAACATGACGTCATCGACGCCGCGCTCGTCTCGGCCCTCGAAGGCGAAGCGACGTGGAAGGCGATACCGGCAGTCGCCCGCAACCGCGCCGAGGTCCTGGCCGCGGCGGGGTCCCGCTACACCTACTGCGCGAACACCCTCGCTTACCCGCAGGCCATCGCCGAGGGCGCCGAACGGATCGCCCTGGTGGGGATGAGCTGTCAGGCGTCGGTCCCGGCGGTGATGAAGGCCCGCAAGACGGGCAAGGTGGCCCGGCGGCTGGCTCTGTCGATCGGACTGCTGTGCTCGAAGACCTTCGACGACGCGATCTTCCCGGAGCTCTTCGAGGCGAAGTACGGCCTCACGCGCCGCGACATCACAAAGATCAACATCAAGGGTGTGTTCCAGATCTGGACACGCGACGGCGGGTACCACGAGGTTCCCCTCAAAGAGGGGCACGCGTGGACGCGCGAAGGCTGCAAGTCGTGCCCCGACTTCGCGGCGGAACACGCCGACATATCGACCGGCGGCATCGGCGCCTTCAGTGACTGGACCCTCACCATCGTCCGTACCGACCAGGGACGTGACATCCTCGCCGGCATGGCCGCGGACGGGGTCGTCGAGACGCGCCCGGGCGACGACGACCCAGGAGCGCTGGAGTTGCTGCGCAAGCTTGCCCGGGTCAGCCGACGGCGCTGGCCCGAGACAGCCGCGGCTGGACCCGGCCTCGCCCCCTCACCGGCCTGAGCGTGGCTCTCTCGCCCGGTCGGTTCTGTCAGGTCGAACCGATCTGTGGACCGGGTTTCGGACCGCCGGCCCCGGCGATCACACGGGCTCGGTCGAACACGGCGTCGAGCATGGGCTCGGTGAGCTTGCCGGTGAAGGTGTTCTGCTGGCTCGGATGGTAAGAGCACAGAATGGTGCGCTGCCCGTCGGGGAGGAGCGCCTCCACACCGTGCCCGAACCGGGGGCGGGGTCGTAGCCCGAGCTCGTCGGCGAGGACCTGATAGGCGAACTGCCCCAGGGCGACTACGACCCGCAGCCCTCCCAGCAGCTCGAGCTCGCGGTGGAGAAACGGCCGGCACTGGTCGCGCTCGCCCGGGGTCGGCTTGTTCTGGGGCGGTGCGCAGCGCACCGCCGCCAACACGTACGCATCCGACAGCTCGAGGCCGTCGTCGGCGGCGACGCTCGTGGGCTGGTTCGCCAACCCCGCCCGCCACAACGCCGCGAACAACCAGTCCCCAGACCTGTCGCCCGTGAAGACCCGACCGGTCCGGTTGCCCCCATGTGCGGCGGGCGCCAGCCCCACGATCGCAACACGGGCATTCGGGTCGCCGAAGCCCGGAACGGGCCGGCCCCAGTACTCCTGATCGGCAAACGCGGCCCGCCGCTCCAGCGCCACCTGCTGGCGCCACGCCACCAGGCGGGGGCAGCGCCGGCAGTGGATGATCTCGCTGGTCAGCTCGTCGAGCGGCGAGACGTCCACGGCCGACAGCGTACGATGGCGCGCCGTGCCCGCCCGCCGAACTCCGGCCCCTGCCATCGCGCTCCTCGTCCGCCACGGGCGCACACCCACGACCGGGTCCGTGCTTCCCGGGCGGGCCCCGGGTCTCCATCTTTCCGACGAAGGCAGAGCGCAGGCCGAAACCGCAGCGCAGCGCATCGCGGAGCTGAAGAAACCCCCCGTGGCGGTGTACGCATCGCCTCTGGAACGGGCCATGGAGACCGCCAGGCCGATCGCAGGCCGCCTCGGCTTGCGGGTACGCGTCGAGCGGGGACTGCTCGAGTGCGACTTCGGGGCTTGGACGGGGGCGAAACTCTCAGCCCTTCGGAGACGCCGTGAATGGCGCGCCGTGCAGGCGTTCCCGAGCTCGTTCCGCTTCCCCGACGGGGAGTCGTTCATCGAGATGCAGGCGCGCATGCTGTCCGCGCTCGACCGCCTCGCCGATCGGCACCGGGGCGAGACCTTCGTGGCCGTGTCCCACGCCGATCCGATCAAGGCGGCCGTCGCTGCGACCGCGGGTGTCCCCCTCGACCTGTTCCAAAGACTGGCGGTCTCCCCCTGTTCGGTCACCGGCCTGGTCCGGGGGGAGTCCGGGTCGTTCGTGCTTTGCGTAAACGCCACGGCGTCGCTCTCGGAGTTGGCGATGTCATGAGCCCGGCACTGGACCTCGGCGATCTCAATCGCTTCACCGTCGGAACCGAAGGGCCCGTGGGAGAACGCGTCTTCCTTCTGCAGTGCCGCAGTGGCCGCACCGTCGTCACCCTCAAGGCCGAAAAGCAGCAGGTGTCGGTCCTGGCGGAGTACCTCGGACGCCTGCTCGCCGATCTCGACCGCCCCGAGGACCTCCCCGTCGAACTCGAGCTCGAGGAACCGGTCGACCCCCACTGGGTGATCGGCACGCTGGGCGTCAGCTACGACGAAGCCCTCGATCGCATCGTGCTCGTGGCCGAGGAGCTCGTGCCCGAGGACGAGGAGGGCGACATGGCGCGCTTCACCATCACCCGTGCTCAGGCCGCCGCCTTCGCCATACGAGCCACCACCCTGGTTGAAGCAGGGCGTCCACCGTGTCCACTGTGCGGTGGCCCCCTCGACCCTTCCGGACACGAGTGCCCGAGGACCAACGGCCACCGGCCGCCCGCCACTTGAACCTCTTGACCGAGGGGGAGGTCGAGATCGTCGGCCGCATGCCGTGGAGCTCGAACCACACCTTCCTGGTCATCTGCGCGTCAGGCGACGAGGAGGTGAGCGCGGTGTACAAGCCCGGGCGCGGGGAGCGTCATCTGTGGGACTTCCCCGATGCCATCTACCGCCGCGAAATCGCAGCATACGAGTTGTCGTGCGCGCTCGGATGGGACCTCGTCCCCGAGACCGTCGAACGGGACGATGCCCCGCTCGGGCCGGGATCGCTACAGCTCTTCGTCCCCGCCGACTTCTCCCAGCACCATTTCACGCTGGTCGAGGACGAAACACATCACGACCAGTTGCGGGCCATCTGCGCCTTCGACATCGTGGCGAACAATGCGGACCGCAAGAGCGGGCACTGCATCCTCGGTGAGGATGGCCGGGTCTGGGCGATCGACAACGGCTTGTGCTTCCACAGTGAACCGAAGTTGCGCACGGTGATATGGGAGTTCGCGGGCGAGAACCTGCCCGCTGCGCTCGTCGATGACATCGCCCGCGTGGCCGAGTCCCCGCCCGACGCTCTGCGCAGCCTTCTCTCGGGGCGCGAGACGCAGGCTGTCGCCCGACGGGCCCGAGCGCTGCTCGAGTCGGGGCAGTTCCCGGTCCCCGATCCCGACACCTATCACTACCCCTGGCCGCTGGTCTGATCGGGCCACATCCCGCCCAGACCTCGTATCGCCCCTGGCCGGGCGAGCGCGGTCCGAGGCGTCAATCCTCGTCCCACTCCGGCGGGCGCTGCTTCCGGGCCCGGTAGGCCTCGGGATCCTCGTGGATCAGATGCCACCAGCCGAAGACCGCCAGCACCGCGAACCCCGGCCACTCGGCGGAATACACCCAGCTGAGCCCGTTCCCGCCGAGCGCCCTCGTCACCTGCCACCAGCCGGCAAACAGGCACGCCGCGGCGATCAGGAAGAACTCGACATGCAGAGCGAACGCCCGGCGCGACCACCACCGCTTCCGCACGCCGAGATCGTAGACGCGCTCGTTTTGCCGTCACACGCGCCGGCTCGACCAGCGCAGGGCCGGCGTCGTCCGAGCCTCGAAAACCCAGGTAGAACGGGGGGAGGACCGGCTGTGGTCATGGCGCGACCAAAGGTCCAGGGGTAGCATCACCGGCGTGCTGAACCGATTGGGGGTCGGAGAGCTCCACCTCGATCGGCCCCGTATCGGTGTCATCACACGCGTGCAGAGCTACGTGGCTCTGACCAAGCCCCGGATCATCGAGCTCCTGCTCGTCACAACGGTCCCCACCATGTTCGTGGCGGCCCGTCACCTCCCGTCGCTGCGCCTGATGGTCCTGACCGTCGTCGGGGGCGCGTTGGCGGCGGGAGGCGCCAACGCCATGAACATGGTCTACGACCGCGACATCGACGCCCTCATGGACCGCACCAAGAACCGGCCCCTCGTCACCGGGGCGGTCACCCCGGCGGCGGCGACGGTCTTCGCCGTCAGCCTCGAAGTAGGCGCGTTCACCCTGCTGTGGTCGACGGTGAATGCCCTGTCGGCCGTGCTCGCGCTGTCGGCCACCGCGTTCTACCTGATCGTCTACACGATGTGGCTGAAGCGGTCCTCCCCCCAGAACATCGTCATCGGCGGCGCGGCCGGAGCCGTCCCGGTGCTGGTCGGTTGGAGTGCGGTCACCGGGCACCTGGGACTCGCACCGTTCGTCATGTTCGGGATCATCTTCCTGTGGACTCCGCCACACTTCTGGGCCCTCGCCGTGCGTTATCGCGACGACTACTCGAACGCGCGGGTGCCGATGCTCCCGTCGATCGCGGATCTCCGCACGGTCACGCGCCGGATCATGGGCTATGTGGTGGCCCTGTGGGCACTTTCGTTGGTCCTGGTGCCGGTTGCCCATCTCAATCTCGGCTACGCGGGCGTCGCCGCGGTGGCAGGTGGCGCGTTCTTCGTCTACGCCGTGGCTCTCAGACGGGACCCGAGTCCTCGTCGGGCCATGAAGCTCTTCGGCTTCTCGATCACCTACCTGACCGCGTTGTTCGTGGCCATGGGCGTCGATGCCGTCATCCGGATTCACTGACGTCGGAAGCCGAGGCGAGATCGGCCCCCCCGTGTCGGGCGACGAGCACGACCAGGAACCGAGCCCTTCGCTGCTCAGCGAGGCCGAGCGCGCCGCCGCCTTCCGCCGGACCGAACCCAAAGTCCCGCCGAAGTTCGCCTTGATCGTGGTCGCGGTCCTGGCCGTGCTCGGCATCGGCGGCGCGGTTGCCGAACACCTGCTCTCGAGTGTGGGCCTCAACCCAGGTGCCACCGGCGCGGACCAGTCCACGACGGCGACCACCGCCTCGGGCGTCATCGCCCCACCCCCCTCGACACCGTCGTCCCCACAGGTGAGCGCGGCGCTGGCGGCCTTCATGGGGATCGCCCCGCGGTCGGGGCCCGCTCCGGCGTTCACACTCGAAGACCAGACGGGTCGGTCGGTGTCGCTCGCCGGCGAGCGGGGGAGCGCTGTGGTTCTGACATTCTTCGACGCGCCATGCCAGGACATCTGCCCCGTGGTGTCGGGTGAACTCCTTCAGGCCGCCCACGACCTGGACCTGGCGCAAGAACATGTCATCTTCTTGACCGTGAACACCGACCCCGTCGTGCTCTCGAGCGCGCCGGCATCGGCCGCCGCGGCACGGACCGGTCTCGGGACGCTCTCGACATGGCACTTCCTCACCTCGGACCTCGGGACCCTGAACGCGCTTTGGCAGGCCTATGGCGTATCGGTCAACGCGTCACGCACCTCGGGGCTCGTGGCCCACAACGACGTCATGTACTTCATCGATCCCTCCGGCCACCTTCGCTACGAGGCCACGCCTTTCGCCAACGAGAGCGGATCCGGAGTCTTCAGCCTGCCCCCGGCCAGCATCGTCCGGTGGGGCCAGGGCATCGCCACCTACGCTCGCCAGATGCTCGGGAGTACGCCGTGAGCGGCGCGTCCGGTCCCACCACAGCCGAACGCCGGTTCCCTCCTGCACCCGAACCGGGTGACGCCACGACTCCGTGGTACCGACGCCGCGCCGTGCTCCTGGCGATGGGTGTCGTTGTCGTGATCGCAGCCGCTGTCATCAGCGACCTCCCCACCCCGACCTCCCCGGCGGCCGATGCCAAGGGCGAGAACGCCGTCATCGGCGAGATCAACTCGGATGTGGCCCCGTGTCTGTTCTCCGTGCGCGAAGCCCTCACCCTCTACGGGGACGAAACGGCGGGCACACTGAGCTCGGCCCACCGAGCCGAGATCCCGGCACTGCTGCGCGATGACCAGACGGCTTGTTCCTATACAAACGACAGCATCTTCGAGTTGTCGGACATCGATGTGCCCGGCTCCGCCGCGGGCAAACACGTAAGCCAAGCGGTCAACACGGTGACGGTGTGGGCCACGTCCGATGCCCTCGGAGCCGTCGAAGCCGTCCAGACACTCACATCCGATCCATCGGACCGAAAGGCCCGAGCTCAGCTCTACGCCGACGAACGTCTCCTCGCCCAGGATCGCGACAAGGTCACGGCCCAGATCGCGGCGGCCGGAAGGTCCCTCGGGACAAGGCTCGCGACACTCGACCTGTCTATCGAATCTCTTCCCGGAGTGTCCGGCCCGCATTATTAGTTTCGCGCAGTTTCGCGACCGACATCGTTTGCGGTTCGGCGGGCGTGATACCGAGTGGTCTGTGGCGAGTCACCTTTGGTCTGTCAGGGGGGTCCTTCTGGCGGATCTACGACTACGGGAGCCTGCGACCGATCAGGGCTCTCTACGAGCAGCAGTCGTGCCCGCGAGATCGCTGACCCGCCTGGCCCGGGCGCGAGTGGGGTGCAGCTTTGGGCCCGGTCCGCGGCGTTCGCTGGCGATCAGTTCGAGCGCAGAGCGCTTAATACCCTCCGCGACACGATCCAGGTCACCGATGACGTCGGCGTCGGCGGTGAGGCCGACGCCGAGCGTGCCGTGGTAGGACAGGACGCCGATGATCAGTGCGATGTTCCCGGTGACGGTGACGAAGGGGAACAACTCGAGCAGCCGGGCACCGAGCAGGTAGGCGGAATCGTCGGTTCCCGGCACGTTCGTCACGGCCAGGTTGACGAATGGCTGTCGTTTGAGCGCCATCGCCGCGACGAGCCGTAGAAGGCGGGGTGTGACCAACCCACCGAGGCCGAAAAGCAGCGGGCCGATCATCGTCTGTCCCGACGTCTTGCGTAGGGCCATCTCAGCATGAGTCACCCTGAGCCGGACGAGGGGATCGAGTGTGCCCGGTGGAAGGTCGGCGACCATCATGGAGAACCCGTTGTGGATCTCGCCTGGCCGGCCGTGGGTGGAGACGGGCACGAGGACGCGGGGGCGGACGTCTGCTGGCGTGGACCCACCCCCGAGGTAATGCCCCAGTGCGCCCGCCACGACCGCCAGCACCACGTCGTTCAGCGTGACTCCCTGGCTTCGTGCCACCGCTCGCAGATCGCCCAGTGGGAGCCCCACCCAGGCGAAGTCGCGGTGGGGTCCAACCGGACGGGTGATGGCCAGCTTGGGTGCCGGCACGGCCGTCGACATCACGGCTCGTGCCAGTAGGCGCATCCCACCGACAAGTTGAACGGGGTGGCCGAGGGCAGCGACACCTCGACGGCAAATATCGATGCGGCTCCACACCTGATCTGCCATTGCATCCAGGAGCAGCCGGCTCGGTGCCGGCGCCGGTTCGGGGGCCGAAGGCGATGGTGTCTCGGCGGGGGCGCAAGGTTCGAGATCGAGGAGCGAAAAGGCGGACTCGAGAAGCGCCATGCCATCAGCCATGACGTGGTTGACCTTGGGTACCACGGCGATGCGGTCACCCTCGACGCCTTCGACGAACCAGATCTCCCAGAGAGGCCGGCTGGGATCGAGAGGCACCTCGAGCAGTGCCGCCATGAAGGCCCGCAGTTCCGCCAGGCCACCGGGACGTGGGAGTGCCGCCACCCGCACGTGGTTGGCGATGTCGAACGACTGGTCGTCGACCCAGACCGGTCGACCGTATTCGAACGGTATCGGGAGCACCTTCTGGCGGAAGCGGGGGGCACCACTCAAGCGGCTCTCTATGTGGCCGCGAAGTTCGTCCATTCTCAGGCACCCGGCCTCGTCGAGCAGTGGGCCGGCCTCGAACAGACAAAGTGCGCCGATCTGCAGCGGCCAGGCCGAGGCTTCGGCACAGCGAAGGGCGGCGTCCTGGGAACTCAAGCGTTCATACGGCACGGCCCGCCTCCCCCTCCCAGTCCTCCTCGAAGCTGGAGGGTGCCTTGGCGTCGGCCTCGTCGACTTCCGCCCAGGCGCGGTCGAGGAAATCAGCGATCGCGTCGGTCAGTCGCCCTGGCCGCAGGCGGAGCTCGAGTGGCGAGCGGGCGCGTACGAGCGTGGCGTTGGGCAGCTGCTTGGCCAGGCTGGCGGCGTCATTGAAGGGATGGAGAAGATCGTTACTGTGAGCCAGCACCAACGCCGGAGCGACGATCTGAAGACGCTGCTCCTGAGTAGGCGACACAGGGCCGACGAGGACGCCGTGCAGGAGCGCGGCCATGCTGTCAGGTGGGAGCGACGCCGCGTGCACGAAACTGTTCAAGGAGCCGAAGCGGGTCGGAGGCACGCGCCGCAACGCCGCCGATGTCAGCCGCAGTAGTGGCTGGGCATAGTGCACGAGCAAGAGCAGCGGAACGAACAGGAGGGCAGCAGACGGCACGGCCCGTTCCAGGACCGGCATCTCAAT
>Ga0209415_10020557_pt1 | contig 10247 bp, 12 predicted proteins | sample PeaSoiSIISIP2007_FD_187696 | JGI IMG/M metagenome (GOLD analysis project Ga0209415, IMG submission 187696) | Peat soil microbial communities from Weissenstadt, Germany - SII-SIP-2007 (SPAdes) (version 2) | ecosystem: Environmental > Terrestrial > Soil > Wetlands > Peat | place: Germany...
AGACCGAAGCACCGGATCGTGCTCCTGCTCTCGCGGTCACTCACGCCGCAAGAGTTCCCGATCGCGTGGAAGAAGCTCTCCTACACCCTCGGCGACGCTGGAACCCAGATCGATCAGTCGTGCAAGAACGTCAACAGGCTGTGGTTCGGGCCGGTCGCGTCCTCGCCTTCTGCCTGGCTCGGCGCTCGCATACTCACCGGCGATCCGATCGACGTCGACACGATGCTCGCACACGCGCGAGCGGACCTCCACCGAGAGCGAGCACGGCGCCTGCCGCCGAAGCCCATCGAGAACGGACACCGCGACAGGTACATCGCGGCCGCCATCGACATGGCCCGCGCTGCTGTCGGCTCTGCGAACGAGGGGGACCGGCACGGGACGCTGCTCAAGGAAGCGTTCTCGCTCGCGAGGTTCGGGCTCTCGGAGGCGGAGATCGTCGGCATCCTCTTGGAGCCGTTCGTCCACGTCGCCGGGGAACCGCGTCGACGTGAAGGAGAGAAAGCGATTCGCGACGCCGTCGCAGCGCGGGGAGAGACGCTGTGACAACCGCCCCGGTGATCGAGTTCGCGGGTCCGCGCGCCCCTGCCGATTGGGGCGAGGCCGAGCCGTTCGACAGTGTCGACGTGCCGGAGTTCCCGGCGGACATGCTCTCCCCGTGGCTTCGCCATTGGGCACGCGCGGTGGCCGAGTTCACGCAGACACCGGTCGACCTGGCCGGCGTCGTCGCGCTCTCGACGGCGAGCCTCGCAGTCTGCCGGCGCTTTCACGTCGAAGTCGTCGCGGGATGGATCGAGCCGACCAACATCTACACCGTCACGGCGCTCCCCCCGGCCGAGCGCAAGAGCCCCGTCTTCGCGAAAGCGACCGAGCCGCTCTACGTGTATCAGCGGGAACTCGCCGGGCAGATGGCCGGACGCATCGCGGCGCGGGCGAGCGAGCGTCGCATCCTCACCGGCCAGATCGCAGCCGCCGAGACAGCGGCAGTGAAAGGAAAGAAGTACGCGAACGGAACCGACCCGGCGCAAGAAGCGGTCGAGCTGGCGGCCCGTCTCACCGACCTTCCGGAGATCGTCGTGCCGGGACTCGTCGCCGACGACTGCACGCCGGAGGCTCTCGCCGTGCTGCTCGGGCAGAGCGGAGAACGGATCGGCATCTTCAGCGCCGAGTCGGGCCCGCTCGAGATCATGAACGGCCGCTACTCCGAGAAGGGCGCGAACTTCGAACTCTTCCTGAAGTGTCACCCCGGCGATCCGCACACGGTCCACCGGATCCGGCGCGAGCCGGTGACCCTCGCGCGGCCGCTCGTCGCGATGGCCATCACCGTCCAGCCGCACGTAATCCAGGGCCTTGCCTCGAAGGAGGGCTTCCGCGGGATGGGACTGCTCGCGCGGTTTCTCTTCTGCCTCCCCCGATCCATCGTCGGTCGCCGCGAGGTGGTCACGCCGGCGATCCCCGAGGCCGTAGATCGCGCCTACCATCGTGCGCTCGGCAACGTGCTGAGGCTCCCAGGCACGGAGCGAGCGCTGACGCTGTCCGCCAAGGCCCATCAGGCCCGTTGCGACTATCAGCAGGCGCTCGAACCCCGTCTCGGTCCGGATGGGGACCTCGAGGCGATCCGTGACTGGGCCGGCAAGCTGGTAGGCACCGTCTGTCGGCTCGCCGGCATCCTGCAGGTCGCCGACCATGCCGAAGAGCTTGACCGGATGCCTCTCGAGATCCCGGGCTCGACCTTCGAACGGGCCAAGGCTCTCGGCGACTACTTCCTCGCCCATGCCGGTGCGGCCTTCTCCACGATGGGCGCCGACGAGTCGACCGAGCTTGCCCAGCGCGTGTGGAAGTGGGCGAAGCGAGGACGTCACACGGAGTTCAGCGCGAATGAGGCCAGGCGCGCCACCAGAGCCACCCCTGAGGCCGTGGCTCTCGCCCTGCTGAAGCTGAGGGAACGCAACCTCGTGCGTGACCTGCCGCCGCCTCCCGCGACCGGCGGCCGCCCCCCCAGCCCCAGATACGAGGTGCGCCCATGACCTACCGCTTTATGCGCTTTAGGCGCGCGACTCCCATGCAGCCCAGGGGCTTTACGCGCTTTACGCGCTTGATATGCAAGTGCGCTGAAGTAGAGAGAACAGATCTACCTCTACCTCTCTTTCTCTTCGCACACGCCCCCGCGCACACGCATAACCAGCGCGTAAAGTCCCTAAAGGGGGGCAGGCTCGAATGGGCAAAAGGGACTGGACCAGAACGCCCGGGACCTGCCGGCCCGGACAGCGCCGGCATCCCGGAAGAGCGAGCCCCGGACTCCCAGGTCTCGAAGCTGCCGTTCATGTGCCGGAGGTGCCTGACTCCGACGGTGGATCCCCTCGGCTATTGCACGCTCTGCGGAGCGTTTCGGGCACCCAACCGGGTCCGCAACCCCTTTACCGATCGAGAAAACAAGGGATTTCGCTCGAATACTGTGCGGGAAATACGAGAAATCCCCGCGTTCAACAAGGACTTCGACTCGAGGAGATGTAACTCGAGTCGCGGCACGCCCAAGGGCTCACCAACCCGGGCGTGGTCTGCCTCCGGTCGACGTGGCTGTGGTGCCGGAGGGAATCTCCGGACGCCGGTTCTCGCGGTTCTGCTTGTCCCGCGGCTTGCGGCCATGAAGTCCCACGTCGACCGGGGCGCGGGCGCTTTCGCGCGACGTTGCCCGCCATCGCATTGGGAGAGCCAGCCATGACCGTTGAGTCGTCCACCAGCCCTGTAACGCTTTCTACAGGCCAGCAAAGCGCACCAACGTGCCTCGGGTGTGGGCGCCCCCTGGCGCCTGGCAGGCGTAAGCACGCACGCCACTGCCGAGGCGCCTGCCGGGCGGCGTCGAGTCGCGTCCGGCGACTGGAGGCGAGCCGATGATCTATCCCCCCGAGGTCCGCGCCGAGGCTGCCCTGCTCCGACGCGACGGCATGACGTACGCGGCGATCGGCGTGGCGACGGGCGTGAAGCCGGCGACGGTCGCGTCCTGGTTCCGGCCGAGACCACCTCGGGTCAAAAAGGGACGGCGCGGCTGGTGGAAGTGGAACCCTCGCCTGCGGGCGCAAGCTCTCCGCCTGCGTGTCCGCGGTCTGTCCTGCGCTGAGGTCCGCGAGGCGCTGCAAAGGAACCTCCCCGATCAACGCCTGCCGTTGAGCACCTGCCAGCTCTGGCTCAGGGGCACGACGTCGTTTCACTCCCTCTCGAGGTGCGACCGGCAGTGCGACCCCGGCCCGCCGATGAGCGACGCCCTGGTGGGCATCGAGGGCGCGCGATGAGCCCGCGCGTTCTGCTCTCAGCCGCCGGCCGGTGCGTCCGAAGTGCCGGCGTCCGCGCCCACGTCCACCCCGTCGCCCGCATCCAACGGGTTGGCCAGGCAGCCGCCAGAGGAGCACGTCTCCCCGGCACCGCAAGCGTTGCCGCAGGCACCGCAGTTGCTCGGATCGCTCTCCACGTCGGTGCAGAAAAGCCCACTGCAGTCCGCCTCGTAGCACGGGGTGTCGCCCGAGAAGCACGCCACGGTGTCCCCGCCAAAGCAGACGATCTCGATCGACATCGTCGTCGCGCCTGCGTCGGCGCAGGCGCTCACCGCCGCGTCGTCCGGCGGCGCCAGGACGCTCGCTGTGACGTTCACAAGCCCAGAGTTTCCCTCCCTCCCGCAAAGGAAGGCCAACCCTCCGTCGAGTTCGACAATCGTGCCGCAAGGGCCACATACGCCGCACGGCACGCAAGGGGCGCAGCTGGTCGTCAACACGATATCTGTCGCGGCCCCCACGGTCTGGAGGCCCAACAGTACAGGCTGAGAAGGAAAGACCTCGGCGGGCACTGCCGTCAGGGACCTGATGCCAGGGCATTCATAGGGCCCCTGCGCGTCGGGCTGACTCGCGCTGTCAGAGATGGCGTCGGGCGTGGCGTCCTCAAGGACGACGCCCGCGTCGGTGGCGGCCTCCGTGCTGACGTCCGCGGCGTCCGGAGCGAAGACCGAAGCGTCAGTGATCTGGCAGCAGGTGGTGGGCGGGGCCTCCGACTGGCCCGAGCTGCACGCGCCCAGCAGGATGGCCAGCACCGCGACCGCGCCCCCCGTCCGCGACATGACCAAGATGGAGCACCGGGATCCACGTACGGGCGCCATCTACTCGGCTCCAGCATCCGCAACGGGGCCCGTGCACTGGGGGTCCGCGCAACAGATCCCGCCGCGGCAGCTAGGGAAGAAGGCATCGGGGCAGAAGCACCCGCCGGTCTCCTTAGCGCCGATCGTCTTGGAGATGTCGCTCTGGTAGTTCGAGAGGGCGCTGCGGTTGATCGCTCCTCCCGTCCCACAGGCGACCACGCAGCGAAAGCACGCGTTGCCCTCGGCGATGGCAACGCAATCGGTGTCCACGGAGCACGTCTGGTCGTAGTTCGACGCCTGGATAAGCTGGACGTTGGCATCGGTGCAAGCGGTCACTTCGTGGCTACTGCACCCCGCCGCCGCTGTGAGCAGCGCCGCCGGGACCATGCCCCCCGTCCACGACATAGCCGAACCGTAGCACCGCGGGGGGTGCGCTGATGGCCCTCCGCAAAGGCCACGGGACGGGCGCGGGCGTGCCTCGAATCGAGACGCTCCCCCCGGACGAGCTGCCCTCTCCGGTACCGGCATCCGTGACGGTCGCTGACGGTCCGGTAGAGCGCCGTCGGAACGGGACGGTCGCCAGCAGCGCAGCCGCCAGGGTCCTCGGCCGCAAGGGTGGCCTCGAGAAGGCGAAGCGTGTGCGCCTGATCGACTCGCTCGGTCTCCGGAAGCTGGCAGACGATGCGACGTTCCGACCCTACCGGGACGCGGCGGAGGAGTTCGTGTCCTACCACCTGGCCGAACTCGCGAAGCAGGCAGGGGGGAGCGTCGGGCCCGCGCCGTCGACGATGGTGGCCTCCGCCGCGCTGCAACTGGCCGCGTCGAGATGGGCGTTCGACCGGGGAGCCGCGGAGAACGATGCCGCGCTGATCAAGCTGGGTTCGTCCCTGGCGAACGACTCGAGACAGAACCTCTTGGCCGCGTACGAGCTTGCGACACGCGAGGCTCAGGTGCGTCCGCGGGGGCCGATGGCCTGGCAGGACGACGACGCGAAGGGGGGCTCGTAGTGGCGGTCACGTTCTCCAAGTTCCTGGCGCGGGCGATTCCGTCGTTCCGACCGACACCGGCGCAGCGGGTGCTCGTCGCCGTCAGCTTCGACGGGATCGATCCGGTGGCGCTGCCGGAGGGCGACCGCTCGATCGCCGAGAAGCTCTTCGGTCCGGTCGACACCATCCCGCCCGCGGCCCGACGGATCGTCCTCTGGGTCAAGGGCGCGCGCATCGGCGGGTCACTGCTCTGCGCCTATCGCCTCGTGCACTTGGCCGAGACGGTCTCTCTCCGCAACGTCGCCCCTGGCGAGCAGGCAGCGGGGATCATCGTCGGCCCGGACACCAGGCTTGCGCGGCAGCCACTCCGGTACGCGCTCGGGGGTGCGAACAGTGCGGGGTTCTCGATCGAGAGCGAGACGCAGGACAGCTTCGTCATGGTCCGGAGCGACGGCCGACGCGTGAGCATCGAGTGTCTGCCGGCGACCCGAGGTGGCTCCGCGGTTCGTGGTCGGACTCTCGTCGGAGCGATCGTGACGGAGGCCTCGTTCTTCCGTGACGAGAACTACCAGGTCAACGACGTCGAGGTCGTGCGCGGCATTCGTCCGCGGCTGGCCCACGGAGGCGCGCAGCTTCTCGGGGAGTCGACGCCGTTCGCGGAGCTTGGCTGGGTGCACGACATCCACGCCAAGAACTTCGGCCAGCCCTCGGGGGCTCTGGTCGCAGAGGCGCCGACGACGCTGCTCCGTCCGGACGAGGAGACCGCCGCGTTCGTAGCGGAGGCGCGCGCGGACGACCCGATCAACGCGGCCCGGGAGCATGACTGCAAGTTCCTCTCGGCGGGCTCCGGGTTCTTCTTTGACGGGCAGTTGCTCGACGACTGCATCGACGAGGACCTCGCGCATCCTACCCCGTTCGATCCGAGGGCTGCGGTCGTCTCCTCCGCTGACTTCGGGTTCGTCTCCGACTCGAGCGCGCTCGCGATCGTGCAGGTGGCCGAGGACGCCGCCTGGCTGGCACTGGCCGAGGAACTGCAGCCGATGCCGGGCGCACCGCTGCGACCGAGCGAGGTCTCCCGGCAGTTCGCGGCGAGCATGGCGAGGTACAACGCGCGGGAACTGGTCACGGACGGCCACTACATCGAGTCGATTCGAGAGCACGTCGAGCCCTACGAGATCGAGATCGTCAGGTCCCCCGACGGGCAGTCCGGCAAGCTGGAAGCATTCCTCGCGGCCCGGCAGCTCATCGCAGACAAGAAGATCCGGATCCCCTCGCTCCCGAGGCTCGTCGCTCAGCTAAAGAGCGTCATCAGCAGGCCGGTATCCGGCGGAGGGTTGAGTATCTCGATCCCCCGTAGGAAGGGTCTCGCGCACGGCGACCTCGCGAGTGCCTTCGTGCTCTCGTGCTGGGCGGCGCGATCGCACATGACGTCGCCCGGCTGGGCCAGCGCGATGGGAAAGATCATCGCTCGTTCCCCCCGGCGGCGAGACGAGGACGACGGCGATCGCCGGTCTCTGCTCGGGCCCAACGTCCGCCGCGTCATAGGCCGCTTCGACTTCTATGTGTGCCCAGAGTGCAAGCGGGGATTTCACGAACCCTGGTGTCCGCAGCACGGCGAACTTCGCCGCCCGCTCGACGATATCGAGGACCTGGCCGCCGAGGCACCGGAGGACACATGAGGCGCTTTTTCACGAGGCCCGCAAACGGGATGCCCGTCACGCCGGACGCGTTCGACCTCGGCGCGATCTTCGATGGCTACGACATCGAGGCGCACGAGCCGCGGAGGCGGTATCCGCCGTACCAGCTGGTACGCAAGCTCGACGGATGGGTGGAAGTCGAGACGGCCACGCACGCCGCGCGCTTTCATCGCCGGGGCGGTCCGGTCAAGTACACGCCGAAGGATCCGCCGCCCGAGTTCAAGGAGTTGGTGAAATATGTCCGATCAAGTCTGTAGTTTCTGCAAGCGCAGTTATCCACGAAACGCTACAATTCGCAGAGGTCAATTATGAGTGCGACGCTGGAAATAAAAGAGCACGTCAACCCCCAGAACGGGATGGTCGTGCGCAGCAACCCGGTGCTGGCCAAAGCCAACGCCAAGGGCATGGTCTACGACGAGTCGGCGAAGCAATTCCGCTTTGTCGGCGCGGGCGCGCCGGACTACGAGAAGCAAAAGGCCGCCGACCTGCGCCAGGCCGATGAGCGAGCACGCGCTCACGCCGAGGCGACAAGGCCGAATTTGCGGACTCTCGGCGAGCTGGATCTCGAGGCGCTTCGGGTCCGGCCCCCCGACGCATGGCATCGTGTGCCTGCGGCTCTCGAGTTGTACGCGACATCATCAGGGCTTCCCAATGGTGACCGCCTCTTCGCGTGGAAGCGCGCGCCCGGCGTGGTGACAGAGGCTGGCTGGAAGCTCGGCGACATGGCGACGATGTTGGCCGCGAATTTCGTGATCCCCGCCGCCGCGGTCGCCGTGGCGGCGATCGGCTTGCCGCACGTCGAGACGTTCAGCCTCATCCTCGATCTGCACAAGCAGCATGGCACCCACGATCGTGGGGCAATCGCCGAAACGCGATTTTCGGAGGAAGGCCTCGAGGCCGCGCAGTCGCTTGTCGAGGCGTGGGCTCCGGTCGTCTTTGTTGCGAAGAACGACCGCCCGAAGCTCGGGCGCGAATGGCTGCAGCCGCACCTACTGCGGTTGACCGTCCGCGGATATCTCATTCCGCCAAGCCGGGCGGTCGAGATCTGGGGCGCGGCTTTGGAGAGGGTCCGGGCCGAGGGCCCCGACGCTTTCACGACGAAGCCTCGGGCGCGGAAGGCGATCGACATGAGCACGCCGTACAACCCCATGCTGCAGTTTACAAAGGACACTCGCGCCGGGAAGTTCGGGACCGAGCGTGTCCCGGTGGAGCTGCCGGCGTACGTGGTGCCGCACGAGTTTTTGGTGTGGGCGCGCGAGGGCGCCGCGGGGGGAGATGCGTGCCCGGTCTCGCCGGGCTCGATGTTGACGAAGAAGTCCAACGCAGCAAGCAAGGTGAAATCATGACGACGCAGATGGTTGTTTCTGAGGACTACAGCGTGCGCCGCACCCGCGAAATGGTCGCCGAAATGCGGGCAGCAGGTCACAGGTGCGACGCCAAGGATCACATCTCGATCGGCGCGGCGTATGCGCGCTGGAAGTGGGAGCGCGATAACGGTCGCGTCGATCGGACGGACACCGGCGGCGTCGATCTCGGTCTCGCCGGAGAGCGACTCCGCGGTATGCTCGCGCACGCGGACGCCGCCGAGCCGGATCTCAGCGACCCGGTGCGAGAGCAGGACGTCGACCCGCTCGAGGCGCTGCAGTTGCGGCGGCAAGCGCAGGCCGAGGCAGCCTGGCGGACGCCGAGAAGGGGATCGGCGAAACAGTACGGCCAGCGCGCCGACTACGGCCCCGGGGTGTTCGGTAGTTCCCCCGACGCCGAGGACGAAGAGCCGCCGCCCGGCAAGGACGACGACAGCTTGCCAAGAAACGCGAACCGCAAGAAGCGCGGAGTCGATCCGATGTCGGCCCGGTCGCCAGATGTCTCGGTCGGCGCTCCGCGCGTGCCGAGGGAAGCGACCGAGCATGGTCGAAGCGCGTTCGGGAACGGCAACGAGGGGGACAACAGCGGCGACTTCGCGTTGCCGCCGTGGAGCAGCGACGACGACGACGGCGCGACGAAGATGGCGCAGGACGCCATGTTCCAGAAGGCGAAGGACGCGTGGAGGACGCCGAAGCGAGCGCGACCATGAGCGCGGCCACCGCGCAGGAGCGGGCCGATCGCCAAGCCTTTTGCGACTCGCTCGAAGGGGTCGAGGGCGTCGAGACCATCGATGCTTCCGACCTTGCCGAGGACGCGCGCCAGAAGGGAGGCTTCGCCATGTCCCGCTCGAAGGACGGGAAGATCCACGTCTCGGGGTTCGATCGTGCGGACACGTGGGCGATGTCACCTACGGAAGCACGCGAGGCCGCGCGCGCCTTCGAGAACATGGCCGACCAGATCGCGCCGGTCCCCGTCTCGCGGAAGGACCGAAAGAGGAAGCCAGATCTCGCGCTGGTGCCTCCTCCTCCTCCCGCGGGACCCGTGAAACAGAGCTACGCCGTCACGTTGGTGGACCCGCGAGCCGACGGTCAAAACATCATGCTCGGCATATCCTCGGGCGACCAGTCTGTCGACATCTTGATGGACGAGGTCCGCGCCGAACAGATCGCGCAAAGGCTCCTCGAGTACGCGCGGCACGTGGGCGCCGCGAAGCTGCCCGACGCGAAGAATCCCCCGGCGACACCGCGATGAGCGGCCTCACTGTCTGCCACCAAGACGGGACGACGACGGCCATCGACGAGGAGACGTTCGAGCGCATCATGCGCGCCCCGGATGCGCTCGCGCAGATCGACCGGGTCGCGAAGACGAAGAAGCTGCCGAAGAAGCCCGTCGACGACGATTTCGCGATCCGGTTGTTGCTCGGACGCGACGTGGTCGTGACTTCCGAAACCTCACGATGGCGACAGGCAGTCCACGAGGCGGGGCACGCGCTCCTCGGGATCCTGCTCGGCTACACCTGGACGCTCGCGACCATGCGTCCCGCGAGGGTCACCGGATGGGAGGGTCAAGACATCGAGCCGCACGACGACATCGCGATGTACGTCGCCTCCGCGGTCGCCGAGGAGATCGCGCTCGATCAGGTGCACTTCATCGGACCTCGGGAAGACTTTGCTCACGCGCTGCGCATCGCGGAGGGGATCGATCCGGTGAACGCGGTCTCGGTCATCCGCGCAGAGATCGTGCGGGTCCGCGGCATGATCCGCGAGCACGTCCGGGCCCTGCAAGATCTTGCCGAGGCGCTGATCGATCGAGGTCAGCTCACTTACGACCAGGCCGAGGCCATCGTGCGGAAGTACGCGCCCGTCGATCTCTACGACGTCGGCGAGCCGGCGATGGCGACCGCCTGGGAACTGGTCGAGGTGAACTGAGCGGGCGCGCCCCCCTCGGAGCGCTCCGAGCCCCGCCGCGACGAGTGGGAGTGCCTGGACGGCCCGACTCCGAGGCTGCCAACCCCCCCCAAGGTGATCCAAATGGTAGACAAGGCGGGTTCGATGCTACAAGTGGCCGAGAGAGGTGGAT
>Ga0209415_10020558_pt1 | contig 10247 bp, 6 predicted proteins | sample PeaSoiSIISIP2007_FD_187696 | JGI IMG/M metagenome (GOLD analysis project Ga0209415, IMG submission 187696) | Peat soil microbial communities from Weissenstadt, Germany - SII-SIP-2007 (SPAdes) (version 2) | ecosystem: Environmental > Terrestrial > Soil > Wetlands > Peat | place: Germany...
GTCGAAGCCAGTCGCAGGCGAAACGACCCACGTAAGGCAACTCGTGGTTGCTGAGCATGGTGCGACTTAGAAGTAAGCCCTGCCCATCGAGGTGCCGACTCTCGGCGCCCGGTGGAGAAGGGGCGAAGCCGGCCTTCAGGGTCACCGCCGGACGGCCCCCGGTGCCCTCGTGGCACCTCGCCGTCGCCGGCGACCCGGCGGGCCACCCCCTCTGCAGGCGAGTGTGGGGACAAAGACCAGGTCAGCCGGACGCGGCCCGCAAAGCAAGGAACTGAAAGCTTCGAACAGAGAGCTCGAGCGCTGGAGGTGCGGTTGTGGATGTCTTTGTGCTCGGACGCAAGCAAACGGTCCCCGACGAGGTCCGGTCGTTGGCCGAGGCCAAAGTGGCCCGGCTGGCCCGGATCACCCCGGTCCTCGAACGGGCCGAGGTCCGGATCACCGAAGGCCGGGACAACGCCGGCGTCACCCGCCAGGTCTGTGAGGTCACCATGACCGGCCACGGCCACACGGTGCGGGCCAGGGCCGCCGCCGCCCAAGCCCCGGTGGCCGTGGATCTCGTCGTGGACAAGCTCGAGCACCAGGTCGAGCGGCTGAAGGGCAAGCTCGTGGGCCGCTCCCATCCCCGCCACGCCCGGACCATCGCCGAAGCCTGACGGGCAACGCTGCCGGACCGGTCACCCTGTCTGACGGGCAACGCCGCCTGACGGGCAACGCTGGCCGGCCATGGCCCGGCGGTAGACTCCCTACTTCATGAGCGTCTTCGCGCGGGCTCTGCGCGCCGGTGAGGGAAAGAAGGTCCGCCGGCTCGCCGAGCTCGTCCCTCTCGTCAACGATCTCGAGCCGGCCATGGAGGCGTTGTCCGACCAGGACCTCGCCCACCAGACGGTGCTGTTCAAGGAGCGGATCGAGCGCGGGGAGACGCTCGACGACCTCCTCATCGACTCCTTCGCCACCGTCCGCGAGGCGGCCTGGCGGATCCTGGGCCAGCGCCATTTCGACGTCCAGCTCATGGGGGGCATGGCCCTGCACTTCGGCTGGATCGCCGAGATGAAGACGGGCGAGGGCAAGACCCTCGTCTCCACCCTGCCCGTCTACCTGAATGCCCTCGGCGGGAAGGGTGTCCATCTCGTCACCGTCAACGACTACCTGGCCCGCCGTGACGCCGAGTGGATGGGCCAGGTCCACCGATTCCTCGGTTTGACGGTGGGCCGCGTCAGTCCCGAGATCCCCGACTTCGAGGACAAGCGCGAGGCCTACGCCGCCGACATCACCTACGGCACCAACACCGAGCTCGGCTTCGACTACCTCCGCGACAACATGGCCCGCGCCCGCGACGCCATGGTGCAGCGCGGCCACGCTTACGCCATCGTCGACGAGGTGGACTCGATCCTCATCGACGAGGCCCGGACCCCGCTCATCATCTCGGGCCCCGGCAGCGAGTCGGCCAAGCTGTACTACCAGTTCGCCGGCCTCGCCCGGACGCTCGTCGCCGAAGAGGACTACGAGGTCGACGAGGAGAAGAGGATCGTCGTCCCCACCGAAGAGGGCATCGCCAAGGTGGAGCGCGCCATGGGCGTGGACAACATGTACGACCTCGTCTCGGTCAACTACGTCCACCAATTGACCCAGGCGCTGCGGGCCAAGGAGCTCTACAAGCGGGACAAGGACTACCTCGTGGCCGACGGCGAGGTGAAGATCGTCGACGAGTTCACCGGCCGCACCCTCGACGGCCGGCGCTGGTCCGACGGCCTCCACCAGGCCGTCGAGGCCAAGGAGCGGGTCCGGATCGCCGAGGAGAACCACACCTGGGCGACCGTTACCCTCCAGAACTACTTCCGTCTCTACGAGAAGCTCGGCGGCATGACGGGAACGGCGGAGACCGAGGCGGCCGAGTTCGCCTCCACCTATGACGTCCCCGTCGTCCCCATCCCCACCAACCAGCCCATGGTCCGCCTCGACCAGCCCGACCTGATCTACAAGTCGGAGGACGCCAAGTTCGACGCCGTCGTGGAGGATCTGGTCGAACGCTACGAGACGGGGCAGCCGGTGCTCGTGGGCACGGCCTCGGTGGCCAAGTCCGAACAGCTCTCCCGCCTGCTCGAGCGCCGGGGCATCCCCCACGAGGTCCTGAACGCCAAGCAGCACACCCGGGAAGCGGAGATCGTCGTCCAGGCCGGTCGTCTCCACGCCGTCACCGTGGCCACCAACATGGCCGGCCGAGGCGTCGACATCCTGCTCGGCGGCAATCCCGAGGGTCTGGCCCAACGCGAGGCGATCGGCCAGGGCCTCGACCTGGAGACCGAGGAGGGACAGGCCGAGTACGAGAAGCTCCTGGCCCGCTTCGAGAAGGAGTGTTCGGAGGAGGGGGACCAGATCCGGGCCCTCGGTGGTCTCTACGTCCTCGGCAGCGAGCGCCACGAATCCCGTCGCATCGACAACCAGCTCCGGGGCCGCTCGGGACGCCAGGGCGATCCCGGCGAGAGCCGCTTCTTCCTGTCCTTGGAGGACGAGCTCATGCGGCTCTTCGCCACCGGGGCCATGCAGTGGGTGATGACCAAGACCCTCCCTGACGACATCCCCATCGAGGCCAAGATGGTCACGAAGGCCATCGAGCGAGCCCAGAACACGGTCGAGGGTCGCAACGCCGAGATCCGCAAGGACGTCTTGAAGTACGACGAGGTCCTGAACGAACAGCGCAAGGTCATCTACAAGCGCCGGCTCCAGGTCATCGACGGCGAGAACCTGAAAGAGGAGACCGAAGAGCTCCTCGAGGCCACCATCGACGCCCTCGTCGCTTCGGCCTGCCCGAGCGAGTATCCCGAGGAGTGGGAGCTCGAGCGCCTCGTGGCCGAAGTCACCCAGTACTACCCGACGGCGTTCTCGGCCGAGGACCTCGCCCCGGCGACGACCATCGCCCAGATCACCGAGTCCTTCGTGGCCGAGGCCATCGACGCCTACCACGCCCGTGACGAGATCTTCCCCGGCGGGGAGGCCGAAGCCCGCCAGGTCGAGCGCGAGATCATGCTCCAGTTCATCGACCAGCGCTGGCGCGAGCACCTCTCGGAGATGGACTACCTGCGCGAGGGAATCAACCTCCGGGCCATGGGCCAGCTCGACCCGCTCGTGGCCTGGCAGCGTGAGGGCTTCCAGATGTTCGGCCAGATGATGGACGCCATCGATGACGACTACCTCCGCTACGTCATGCACGTCCAGGTCGTCTCCGACACCGGCGCCGAACTGGACCTCACCCAGGCCCGCTACGAAGCGGCCGAGGACCCCTCGGAGGGCCCCAGCCTGCTCGATGCCTTCCGCGCCACCGCCCCCGAGGCGGCGGCGGTGGCCGCCGGTTCCGGGGTGCCGCTCGGCCTCGAGTCCGGGGGACAGTTCGCCAACGGCGCCCAGCCCACCCCCCAGGAGATGCCGGAGATCCTCCAGCCGGTGGTGAAGGCGCCGACCGAGAAGCTGGGCCGCAACGAGCCCTGCTGGTGCGGGAGCGGGAAGAAGTTCAAGCTCTGCCATGGCGCGAGCTAACGAGGCACCGGCGGCCGGCGAGCAGCGCGACCTCAAAGCCGAACTGGCGGCCCTGCGGTCCCGACTCGAGGAGGCCCAGGGCTATCTCCGGCTCGACCACCTCCGTGAGCGCCGGGCCGAGCTCGAGAAGGAGGTCTCCCGACCCGACCTCTGGGACGACCCCGACACGGCCCGCCGGGTCACCTCCGAATTCGGCGCCGTCGGTGACGACATCGAGCTCCTCGAGGACCTCGGCCGCCGGCTCTCGGACGGCGAGGTCCTTTTCCAGCTGATGGTGGAGGAAGGTGACGACTCGGTGGCGGGCGAGCTCACCGGCCTCATCGACGACCTCGCCCACCGGCTCGACGACCTCGAACTGCGCAGCCTGTTCACGGGCGAGTACGACGAGAACGACGCCATCGTCGAGCTCCACTCCGGCGCCGGCGGGACCGATGCCCAGGACTGGTGCGAGATGCTCCTGCGGATGTACCAACGGTGGGCGGAGCGACGGGGCTTCACCGTCGAGCTCGACGAGGCCTCGGCCGGACAAGAGGCGGGTCTTCACTCCGCCACCTTCATCGTGAAGGGCCGCTTCGCCTACGGCTTGTTGTCGGCCGAGCGCGGTGTCCACCGACTGGTCCGGATGTCCCCCTTCGACTCGCAGCACCGCCGGCAGACGAGCTTCGCCTCGCTCGATGTCACCCCGTTCCTCGAAGACCTGTCCGACGAGGTGGCCATCGACGACAAGGACCTGCGCATCGACACCTACCGTTCGTCGGGTGCCGGTGGTCAGCACGTCAACAAGACGGACTCGGCCGTCCGGCTCACCCACCTTTCCACCGGCATCGTCGTCTCCGTCCAGAACGAACGGAGCCAGCACCAGAACAAGGCGAAGGCCATGCAGATCCTCGGCGCCAAACTGGCCGAACGTCAACGGGCCGAACGGCGCTCCGAGATCGACTCCCTGTCGGGCCCGCAGTCCGACGTGGCCTGGGGTTCCCAGATCCGTTCCTACGTCATGGCGCCCTATCAACTGGTGAAGGATCTGCGCACCCAGGTGGAAACGGGAAACGTCGAAGCAGTACTCGACGGTGACATCGACGCGTTCATCGAGGCCGAGCTCCGCCGCCTCCGCACCGTCGGTGGTGGCAGTGCTGCGGTTGCGGCCAATGGTGCAACGGCCGCCGCTCACGGACACCACGCGTCGGACGACGTGTAAGTGCATCAAGAGCGGGTCACGTACCGATCGACGTTCACGCGATCGACATCTGTAGATACACGCGTGTCATTCCGTGGCTCTCACACCGGCATGACCAGCAGGTTCGCGCACTGTGCGGTGCCGTCACCGTTTAGCGCGCCAAGCTCATCACCGTACGCGTCTGCCCGATACGAGACTGCTAGCCTCGTTGCGACCTCGTGCGCCACGCCCGCCGTCGGTGGTGGCGGGGAAGGGAACGACGGGGTGTTGACTCGATGATCAGCTTCGAGAACGTAACGAAGAGCTACAAGGGCGGAACGCTCGCGATACGCGACATGTCGCTCGAGATCGACAAGGGGGAATTCCTCTTCCTCGTCGGTTCGTCGGGATCGGGCAAGACGACATTCATCCGCCTGCTCCTGCGCGAGGAGGCCCCAACCCAGGGTCGCATCCTCGTGGCCGGACGCGACATCGCCAATCTCAGTCACTGGCGGATCCCCTATCTCCGACGCAACATCGGCTGTGTCTTCCAGGACTTCCGGCTGCTGCCAAACAAGAACGTCTTCGAGAATGTGGCCTTCGCCCTCGAGGTCATCGGACGGCCCAAGCACGTCATCGCCTCCCAGGTCCCCCAGATCCTCGATCTCGTCGGACTGTCCAAGAAGCGCGAGAGCCTCCCCGGTGAGCTCTCCGGCGGTGAGCAGCAACGGGTAGCCGTGGCCCGTGCGTTCGTCAACCGTCCGTTGATCCTGCTGGCCGACGAGCCCACGGGGAATCTGGACCCGGCCACCAGCCAGGGCATCATGCGTCTGCTCGAACGGATCAACAAGACGGGGACGACGGTCGTCATCGCCACCCACGACTCGAGCATCGTCGACCAGATGCGCCGGCGCGTCGTCGAGCTCGATCACGGCACCCTCGTCCGCGACCAGGCCCGCGGTGTCTATGGCTATGGCACCTGAGTCGGCTATGGCACCTGAGCAAAGAAGGATCGCCTGACATGCCGGTGTCGTTGGACTACGTCGCCCGGGAGACGGCGTCGAACCTGTGGCGGAACCGCCTGATGACGATCGCCGCCGTCCTCACCGTGGCCGTCTCGTTGTCGCTGGTGGGATCGACACTGCTGCTGCAGCAGGGCGTTGCCCATGCCACGGCCCAATGGCAGCACGGCGTCAGCGTCGAAGTCTTCTTGAAGCCCACGGTGTCGAACTCCCAGAAGGCGGCCATCAAGGGCCAACTCACCCAGCTGCCCTACGTCCAGTCGTGCCCCTACTTCTCCCAGCTCTACGACTACAACGAGGCCAAGCGCCTGCTCACCCCCGACGAGTCGCAAGCCCTGACACCCGCCACCATGCCGTCCTCATACCGCTGTGTCCTCAACAACCCGGCCCAGGCCCAGGCCATCGCCAAGCAATTCGACGGCTACCCGGGGGTGCGCAACGTCGCGTCACCCACCCAGCAGATCCGCAACATGGAGACGGTCACGAAGATCCTCCGCTATGTCTTTTTGGCCCTGGCCGTCATCCTCCTGCTGTCGGCGTCGGTCCTCATCCTGAACACGATCCGGCTGGCCATCTTCGCCCGAAGGCGCGAGGTCTCGGTCATGAAGCTCGTGGGCGCCACCAACTGGTTCATCCGGCTGCCGTTCATGTTCGAGGGTGTGATCCAGGGCCTGCTCGGTGCGGTGGTGGCCGCCACCGTGGTCGTCGCGTTGCATGTCGTTCTCGATGCACTGGGCAACGGCAAGACGACGAACATCTTCTATCAGATGCGGGTGTCCACCCACGAAGTGGTGGGGACGGCTCTGATCGTCTTGCTGGTCGGTGTGCTCATCGGGTCCGTCGGCTCCGCCTTCGGCATCCGGCGCTTTCTCGATACCTGACGCCCCGAGGTCCACGTCCGACCGACACGGCGGGGACCTCGAACGCGCCGGAACGCAGGAACCGCTCCCGGAGATCAGCCCTTGTTGGCCCCGTTGGCCCGAACGAAGTCGTTCACGGCGTAGTACGCGTCGATCGACTCCCCGGCGTCACCCCAGAAGCCCTCGAGCACGTCGAAGGCCATCGTCCCCTCATCGACGTAGTAGTTGTTCACGTCGGTGATCTCGAGCTCGCCCCGGCCTGAGGGTTCGAGCGTCCCGATCACTCGGAAGACATCGGGGTCGTAGCAGTAGATACCGGTCACGGCGTAGTGGCTGGGAGGGTCGTCGGGCTTCTCGACGATCTTCGTGATCCGGTTGGCGTCGTCAAAGCGGGGGACACCGAGATGACGGAGGTGCACGGGATCGTGCTCCTCGGTCAGCACGATCCGGGCGCCTCCCCCCTGGTGGGCGAACTGTTCCACCGTGGGCCGGAAGGTCCGCTCGACGATGTTGTCGGCCAGCATGACGAGGACGGGTTCATCGGCGGCGAAGCGTTCGGCCAGGCCCAGAGCCTCGGCGATCCCACCGGCCTTGTCCTGGTAGGCGTAGGAGAGCCGATCGATGTCGTGCTCGTGCCCGTTGCCCAGCAGACGGAGGAATTCGCCGGCGTGGGTGCCCCCGGTGACGAGCATGATCTCCGAGATGCCGGCCAGGACGAGCGCCTCGATCGAATAGCTGATCATCGGCCGGTCGTAGATGGGCAGGAGGTGCTTGTTGGTGATCCGGGTGAGCGGATGGAGCCGGGTCCCTGTTCCTCCGGCCAGGATCACGCCCTTCATCGCGGCGAGCCTACGTCACCCGGTGCCGCCACCCCAGAAGTCGGCCGGTCGGATCCCCGGCCCCAGGGGGCCGTATTCGGTGCCGCCGCCCTCCTCGGGCTCCTCGGGCTCCAGGTCCGGCACCCGGACCACCGCCTCCTGGCGTCGGTCGGACATGGCCGCCACCCGGGGTCCGGACTCACCCTCGTCGCCGGTCCATCTATCGACGTCTCCGGTCAGGTCGGCGGATTCGGCTCGCAGGGCCGGCACCGCGCCTCGCTTCGTCGCCTCGGCCTCGGCCGCCTCGGCAAAGCGTCGCTCGGCCTCGGCCGCTCCCGCTCGCGCCACCTCGGCCCGTCGCCTCTCGTCTTCGGCAAACTGTCGGGCTCGGCCCCGCCGCTCGGCTGCCGCGGCCCCTTCTTGTGCCGCCTTTGTAGCGCGCTCGAAGCTACGGCGCGCGCTCTCGGCAAGCTCGGCTTCCTGCTTGCGACGCTTTTCATCCGCAGCTTGGGCTCGCGCCGCTTCCTTTCTCCGGCGTCTCGCGTCAGCCCCTGCCGTCCGGGCGGCCTCGTTCCTCCGACGGGCACCCTCAGCCGCTTCGGCCTCGAGCCGCTCACGCTCGGCCGCGGCGCTGACTTCGGCCTCGAGCCGCTCACGCTCGGCCGCGGCGCTGACTTCCGCCTCGAGCCGCTGGCGTTCAGCCGCGGCAGCGGATTCGGCCTCGATCCTCTTGCGCTCGGCCTCGGCCGCCTTGATCCTCCGGCGCTCGGCTTCAGCGACTTCCGCCTTGATCCTCCGACGCTCGGCTTCTGTCGCCTCGGCCTCTCGTGTCAGGCGCTCAGCCTCTTCCGCCTCAACTCTGCGGCGCTCGGCTTCAGCGACTTCCGCCTCTTGTCGACGACGCTTCAACTCGGCCGCTTCGGCCTTGATCCTCTCTCGTTCGGCATCGACGGCGAGTGCCTCTTGCGCCAGCCGCTCCACCTCCGCCGCCACGACTTCCAGTCGCTTCGCTTCGGCAGCCTCGGTTCTTGTCCGGCGTCGCTCGGTCTCGACCGCTTCGGCCTCGATCCTCTGCCTCTCCGCCTCCGCGCTCTCGGCCTCTCGCTCGAGCCGTTCGATCTGGGCCGTCTCAATTCTCAAGCGCTCGGCCGCAGCTGCTTCTGCCGCCTGTCGGCGACGTACTGCCTCTGCACTCTCCTCGGCTTCGGCTGCTTCCCGGCGGCGCTCGGCTTCCGTGGCCTCGGCCTCGATCCTCCTTCTCTCCGCTGCGGCGACCCTTGCCTCGTGATTGAGACGCTCGATTGTGGCGGTCTCGACCCTTATGCGCTGGGCCGTGGTGGACTCGGCTTCGATCCTCTGCCGCTCGGCTTCCGTCGCCTCGGTCTCGGCGATCGCTTCCCGGCGGCGTGCCGCCTCGGCCGCCTCGGCCTTGATCCTCTGTTGCTCAGCCTCCGCCGCCTCGGACTCCTGTGCGAGGCGCTCAGCCTCTGCCGCCTCAGCTCTCGCCCGCTCGGCCGCGGCGGACTCCGCATCCTTGCGGCTCCGCGCCGCAACGGCCGCCTCGGCCTTGATCCTCTGTTGCTCAGCCTCTGCCGCCTCGGACTCCTGTGCGAGGCGCTCAGCCTCTGCCGCGTCGGTTCTCGCCCGCTCGGCCGCGGCGGACTCCGCATCCTTGCGGCGCCGGGCCGCAACGGCTGCTTCGGCCGTGATCCTCTGCCGCTCGGCCTCGATCGCTTCGGCCTCTCGCTCGAGCCGCTCGGTTTCGGCGGCCTCAGCTTGCCGCCGCTGCGCCTCCGCTGCTTCGGATTCGCTCGTGCGCCGTGTCGTTTCAGCCGCCAGGGCCGCAATCCTGTCTCGTTCGGCCTTCGCCGCGTCGGCCTCCCTCGCCAGCCGTTCCACCTCCGCCGCGTCGAGCCTCTTTCGCTCGACCTCAGCCGCTTCGGCCTCTTTACGGCGACGTGTCGCCTCGGCCGCCTCGGATTCAATCCTCTGTCGTTCGGCTTCGGCCGCTTCGGCCGCCCGTGCCAACCGCGCCACCTCCGCCGCTTCTGTCCTGCGGCGCTCCGTCTTCACCGCCTCGGCGGCGATCCTCTGTCGCTCCGCCTCGGCGGCTTCGGCCGCTGCCGCTTCGACTCTGAGGAGCTCGGTCGCGGCAGTCTCGGCCTCGATCCTCTGGCGCTCGGCCTCTGCCGCCTCGGCCTCTTGGTTCAGACGTGCGGTTTCGAGGTTCTCGATCCTTCGCCGCTCAGCCGTCGATGCTTCAACCTCGATCCTCTGCCGTTCCGCCTCGGCGACCCCCGCCTCGGAGACCTCCCTCCGCCGTCGCTCGGCTTCGGCGACGTCGGCCTCGATTCTCTGCCGTTCGGCCTCGGCCGCCTCGGCCTCGCATTGGAGACGTTCGGCCTCAGCCTCGTGGATCCTCTGCTGTTCGATCAACGCCGCTTCAACGTCAGACCTGCGGCGCTCGGCTTGTGCCGCCTCAGCGGCGATCCTCTGTCGCGCCACCTCCGCCTCTTCGGCTTCTCGCTCGAGCCGCTCCGTCTCCTGAGCGAGTATCCGTTGCCGCTCAGCAAGGGCTGCTTCGGCCACCATTCTGCGGTTCTCGGCCGCGGCGATTTCAGCCCGGATCCGCTGCCGAGCCGCCTCGGCCGCTTCGGCCTCGTGCCTGAGACGCTCTGCCTCGATCGCCTCGCCCTCGAGCCGGCGACGTGTCGCCTCTGCGACTTCCGCCTCGAGACGCTGGCGTTCGGCTTCGGCCTGCTCGGCCTCGAGACGCTGGCGTTCGGCCTGCTCGGCCTGCTCGGCCTCGAGACGCTGGCGTTCGGCCTCGGCCTGCTCGGCCTCGATCCGCTGGCGTTCG
>Ga0209415_10020560_pt1 | contig 10246 bp, 17 predicted proteins | sample PeaSoiSIISIP2007_FD_187696 | JGI IMG/M metagenome (GOLD analysis project Ga0209415, IMG submission 187696) | Peat soil microbial communities from Weissenstadt, Germany - SII-SIP-2007 (SPAdes) (version 2) | ecosystem: Environmental > Terrestrial > Soil > Wetlands > Peat | place: Germany...
TCTGGCAGCGTGACGCCCAGGGTCTCGCCCCCTGGCCCTACGATGACCGGGATGATCCCGTTGACGGGTCGCACGGTGACCCTGGTGCCGGGTGGCAGCAGAACGCAGCCGTAGACGGAAGGGTCGACCTGGATAGGTGCGCCATGGGCGAGGCGGGATGCGCCGTTGGTGAAGCGGTCATCAAGGGTCTGGAGGAAGGAATCGGTGTATAGCTTTGATACGAAGCTGGCGGTGTCCAGGTCGGGGCAGACCAGTGCGCCGGGGACGGCGGCGATGGCAACGGTCAACATCGTGAGCAGGGTCATCTGTTCTTCTCCGCTATCCGCCGCTGGCGCCGGTTCGGCGCCGGGTCGACGGGCTTCCTCGGGTAGGCGCGGCTGTAGGCTTCGGCCAGGTCCTTCGGCTCGAACTTGATGCCGGCCGCCACCCACTCCTCGATTGTGTTCCTGAGGTAGACCTGGATCATCTTCTCGCCGGCGTCACGGCGGTGGACGTTGATGTAGCGCTGGCGCGGGAAGGGGATGACGATCATGTCGGGCAGGGCGACGCCGCGCTCCCGCGACGTTCTGACTGCCGAATTGCACAATTCTTGTGCATCGTCAATCAGCTTCGGGGTGAACTCGCCGCGATGAGATGCGTTCGCCAGCACGATGATCTGCTGCATCAGCGAGCGGACCACCCTCTTGTACTCCGGGTCTTCCTCGTCGTCGATCACAACGACGCTCCGTCATCGAAGTCACCGCAGCAGCTATCATCATCATCCGAGAACACCCCGCGAGCGATCTGCGCCGCAATCATCAGCTTAACCGTCGCTTCTTCATCCGGCTCAAGCGTGTGGGTCATTCCCCATCTGGCGACTTGTTCGATGCGTTCGGTTAGGTCAGCGAGGCCACTGATGAGCGCCCATCCGCTCACGATCTCACGGAATTCGTTCCTCATCCGCATTCCTCCCAGTGTTCGTCGTCGATCATTTACCCCACCCCCAGGAACAGGCCGAAGATGACGAGCGCGAACAGCGCGGTCAGGATCGCGCCGCCGGCCGCGGCCCCGACGACGTCGCCGAAGGTCCAGCGCGGGCGCGGGTTGGGCGGAACGTAGATCATCAGTTCTTCCTCCTTGCCTTGAGCTCTCGCTCGGCGGCGTCAGCCGAGTTGCGCAGGATGGACGGCACCAGCTCGGGCGGGACCTCGTAGGTGAGGAAGAATGCGTCGTCCGCGCTCTTCCTCACGATTAGTATGAATGGCCCATCGCCTCCGGCGCCGCGGACGGCCTTCACAAGGGCGTCCTTCGCGTCACTCATCATCGTCCCTCCCCATTTCATCCACAGCCCACCCGATCACGGTCGCGACGACCATCGCCGCAACGGCCCAGAGTCCGATGAACGTCAGGACCTCGTTAAGCCAGCTCACCGTTCCCCTCCCGCGAAGTAGAGGAACCCGCCGGGCCGGGTCGCGACCACGCCGGCGACGGCGTCCACCAGCACGGAGACCGCATCGAGGCCCTTCTCCGTCTCGGTCACGGCGCACCTCCCGTCAGGAATATCAGCTCGACCTTCGCTCTGGTCCACGCGACGTACATCAAATTGAGCTCCTGCAGCCGCTGCCAGTCCTGCCGCGCCCACTTCGACGGGTTCCGGTGCGGGTCGAGGATCGCGACGCGCTCCCACTCCCGGCCCTTCGCCTTGTGCTGGGTCGACAGCGTGAGGACGCCGTTCGAGTCCGAGAACATCGACTCGATCCGCTCGACGAGCGCCGGCACCGTCCGGGACGCCTCGTCGAGGTGGGCGACGACGGTGAGGACGCACGCCACGCGGTCCGAGACCGCCTCGGCCTTCCCTTCCTCGCCCTTCGCGGTGTGCTTCGCCACCTCACGGTCACGAAAAGCTTCAAGCTTCTCTTGGAGGTTTTCGAGACCCTTCGCCCTCATCCGCTTGACCAGCGCCACCAGCCCCGCACCGATCTCCCGGCCGAGGACCCGGCACCCGACCCCCCTGGCCACCAGCCCGTAGGCCAACTCGATCAGGGGGGCGGTGTTCCGGCAGAGGATCGCGTCGTGCAAGGTCAGAACCTTCAGCGCCTCATCGAGCGAGAGGCCGTGGACCTTCCCCTCGGGGGCGTCGGGCGCCGGCTCGACGTGCGGCACGACCTCGCGGGCCTTCTCGACCACGGCCCTGGAGCAGCGGTACGAAACGGTGAGGGGTAGGTCGACCGCGTCGAACTCGTGGCGGATAAGGTCGATGGCGTCGTACGACGCCCCGGTGAACCCGTAGATCGCCTGCCGGTCGTCGCCGACCGCGACCAGGCGCCCGCCCGGCCGCAGTGCCAGCTTCGCGAGCGCGCGCCGGACGGGGTTAGTGTCCTGCGCCTCGTCGATGAACACCCAGTCGTTCTGCCAGAGGCGGAGCTTCCAGAGGAGTGGCAGGTACAGCATGTCGTCGAAGTCGATCGAGCCCGACGCCGCGACTTCATTCGACCAGCCGAGGGCGGACCGCGCCAGCTCGACGGCGCGGGCCTCGGTCGCGTTCTCTTCGTCGAGGAACAGGTCGTGGTGTGCGACGAGCTCGTACCAAGCGCCCTCGACGTCCGGCCGGATCGCGCCGATCCCCTCGCCCTTCGCGAGGCCGACCAGCTGCGAGACGAAGTCGCCGTACGCCGAGTAGTCCAGCTCCCCGAGCCGGTCGCGCAGCAGCTTCCGCACCTTCGCGCCGTCGGGCGACAGCCTGTCACCGCGCAGGCCGAGCTTCTTCGTCACAGCGTTATAGCCGACCGAGTGGAACGTCCCGGCGCGGACCTGCGAGAGGTCGACGTTCGGGACGCGCGAGAGGGCGCGCACGATGGTCGTGGTCTTCCCGGAGCCGGCGACCGCGTTCACGATCGCGGAGCCGCGGCCGTTCTCGACCCAGTCGAATATCCGGGCCTGGTACGGCGACGGGACGAACGGGCGCGTAGGGTCGTCGAGCTTCCCGGCCGCGAGGAGCGCGACGCGCTCCTTCAGTTCCTTCGCGATGGCGGCGTTGAAGGCGAACAGCTGGACGGAGGCGCTCACGGCGCGTCCTTAACGAGCTCGATGAAGAGGGCCTTCGAGGACTGGGTGAGTTCTAACATCTTCGGTTCTCCTTCAGGTTTCGACCCCCGGCGGAAGCCTCCGGTCCGGGGGAACGCCGACAATATATCGCCTTTTCCGAACAGAAGTAAACCCCTTAAGGATGCTTTATTCCGGTGCCGGGAACCAGAACCCGCGGGCTTCCCAGAACGCGACCATGGCCGGGTCCGCCCGTTTCTCGCGAGCGACGACAGTCACCCGCGACACCCCGGCCGCGGCGGCCGTCCCGGCCAGGCCGAGGCCCGACCGGCGGCGGGCTAGCCGTAGGATCGCACGGGTGGGCGGCGTCCGGCCTCGGGGCGGCTTGAACCGGGTCTGAGCGGCGTTCTCCGCCGCCGACAGTGCCGTCCGGCCGACCCGGAGTAGGACCGCCGCCCGGGCCTGGGTCAGGCCCTCGGCGACCCTCCAGAGCCACAGGGCCTCGCCCGCCGTCCGGTCGGCTAGGTTCGGATTCACCGGACGAGCGCCCGGAGGACGTCCCCGAGGGGGAACCGGACGTCGGACCCGGCCGCGGCGACCCGCCGGATCCCCGGGGCGGTGATCGCCCCGTCGTACACCGCTGCGATGGTCGACGGGTCGAGGAGCCAGTACCCGCGGCCGACCTGGACCAGGGTCCACGCCTGGCCGCCGGCGGCGGCCCAGGACCGCGCGAACGCGACCTGGTCGTGCGTGAGCTTTGGGATCGAGAACGGGGTGTGGAGCTTCTTAGGCCAGGCCTCAACGTGCTTCAGCTCGATCCACCCGGACCCCGCCGCTCCCTGGACCCTCAGCGCGTAGGCGACGTCCGGGGTCCCGAGGTCGGCCGCGTTCTCGACCCGGTGCAGGCAGCCCCAGGGGGAGAGCTCGCGGCGGGCCTTCAGCCAGAGGGCGTCCTCGCTCACCGCGACCGCGACCGCGTAGCGGCGTCGAACAGCGCGCGCTTCTGGGCGTCGGACAGGCGCCCTCTCTCGTCCCACTGCTCGCGCAGGCTCGCGATGAACGTCGCGAACGACCCGCGCGGGTCGTCGGCCTCGACGTCGGCGAAGGCCTGCTCGATCGCCTCGTCCTCGGTCCGCGGCGAGCGGTCCGGCGGCGCGCGCTCGACCTCGAGCGTGACCATCCGGCCGAGCACCCGGTCCCAGTCGACGCCTTCGGCTACGAGCAGCGCGTTCGCGTGCTTCATGGCCGAGAGCACCTCGCTGTCGGCGCCCGACATCGTCATCATCATGTACTTGCGGAGGCGAGCGAAGTCGGAGACCTTCACTGCGTCACTCCGGCTTCGTACTCGTCGCGCGCGGATCGGAGAGCCGCGTCGGCTTCGAGCACTTCGGCGCGGCGCTTCAGCTCGAAGAACACCCGCGAGCAGGCCCGCGCGTCGGCCAGCGCGGAGTGCGCCCCGTCGAACCCCTTCCCGAAGAGGAAGGTGTGCGCTTCGGTCAGGTTCGGCGGCTTGTGCTTGTCGAACCCGGCGGCCCTCATCCGGTCGGTCGGCGGGAGGCCGACGACCGGCGTCGCGAGCCTCATCGCGCAGACGCGTTTCTCCGGCCCCGGGTGCGCCGGCTTCCGCCCGGTCCGGTGGATCGCCGCCCTCAGGACGAGGTCGTCGAAGTCCAGGTTGTACGCGACGACCCCGGCCGAAATCGCCCGGAGGTTAGTGTAGGCCGCGACCGCGACCGCGAGCGGCACCCCCGCGGCGCGGGCGACCGCGGTCGTGATCCCGTGGACCCTCGCGGCGCCGTCCGGGATGACGTAGCCGTCGGGCCTCACGATGAGCTCGACCGTCGCCCACTCGGCGCCGGACTCGTCGGCGAGGACGAGCCCGATCTGGACCAGGTTCGGCTGCGACGTGTGGGACTCGTCCTGGTTCGGGTTGGTCAGCCGATCCGTCTCGGTGTCTACGAACAGCAGCATGCTTCACTTCTCCTCTTTAACGCCGCCATCTCGGCCGTCTTCGGGCCGCCGCGCACCCACTTGACCCGGTGCTTCACCCTGCGCGTCATCAGCCGCAGCTCCCCCAGTCGGGGCCGCGCGCCGACTCGACGAGGACCGGGACCCTCAGCTCGACGGCCCTCTCCATGATCCGCGTCAGTTCCTTCCCGGCCGCGTCGCCCTCCAGCGTCCGCGGCACCGACGACCCGAGCTCGTCGTGCACCGTCACCTTCAAGGGGCCGATGACCCGGTTGACCCCGGCCTTCCGCGCGTCGACCATCGCCTTCTTGATGATGTCCGCGCAGCTCCCCTGGAGCTTCCGGTTGAGCGCCATGTAGCAGTTCACCCGCTCGACCCGGCGCGGGACGCGCCCGCGGTACGTGCCGCCGTCCCGCAGGTAGTGCTGCACCGCCTCCTCGCGCGACCTGAAGGTGCGCCCGGGTATCCTCCGCTGGTAGTTGTCGGGGCCGAAGAACGGGAACCGCTGGCGGCGCCCCAGCACCGTCGACACGAACCCCTGGCGCTGCGCCCACTTCGCGGCGGCGCCGAAGGTATCCTTCACGAACGGGAGCTTCTCTTCGTACTCCTCGACGAACGCTTCGGCCTCCTCGAGCGAGCAGCCGAACGTGTCGGCCAGCTTCGCCGCCATCGCGCCGTACACCTTCGCGAAGTTAGTATTCTTCACGCGCTTCCGACGAACTTTATCTTCAGGGTCGGCGCCGAGCATCTCGGCGGTCATCTTGTGGAAGTCGGTCTTCGGATCGTCGCGGTAGCGCTGGCGCGCTTCCTCGATCCGGCGCCCAACACCGAAGTGAGTCAGGAGCCTGAACTCGATCTGGCTCGCGTCGTCGCGCTGCCAATCCTCGCCTTCTTCCGGCTCGAATATCCCGCGCACGACCGGCGCGATCGCCTTGTCCTCCTGCCATTCCGACTCGCGCGCCGGGATGAACTGGAGGTTCGGGTTCGATCCCGCGAACCGGGCGAGCGAGCCGCCGTCGTCGTCGCGCCCCTGCTTGAATGTCGGGTGGACGCGCCCGTTGATCTGGTGCCCGGCGATCTGCGAGTCGAGGAACGTCGCGATGAGCGTGTTGAACTTCCGGCCGTTCAGGATAACCCTGACGAGCGGAACCGTCTGGTAGCGCTCGAGGAGAACCTTCGTTACCGACGGGCGCCCGGTCTTCGGCGTCAGTGGAACGACGACGTTCTCGGCCTCGAGCGCGGCGACGAGCGACTCTGGGTCGCTCAGCTCGGCCCGGGGGCCGGCCAGGCGTTTCAGCTCGGCGAGCCAGCGGTCGCGCTCGGCGACGAACTGCTCGCGCGCCCGCTCGAGCTTGTCTATGTTCACGCGGACGCCCGCCCGCCTCATCTCGACGAGGAGCGGGACCAGCTGCCGCTCGACCTCGTACACCGGCGCCTGCCCCTCGGCCTCGAGCTTCGGGAGCTGCTTCGCGATGATCCTGAGCGGCCGGTCGGCGTCGCCCTCTGCGTACGGCCCCGCGAGGTTTGCGGGGAGGCGCCACAGGTTGCCCTTGAGCTTGCCCGCCGGGAAGCCGTACGCGGCGCCGGCCTCCCGCAGGAGGGCCTCGTCCTTGCCCTCACCAAGGTAGTCGCGCGACAGCGCGTCGAGGTTGTACTCGTCGCGCCACTCGTCGATCAGCGGCTCGGCCACGGCGACATCGTGGAAGGCCGTCGCGTTCGGGAACGTGACGCCCCACTCCGCGAGGAAGTCGAGGTCGTACGTCAGCGTGTGGCCGACTACCTCGGCCGCGAGCGGGTCCAGTTCCCTCTTCGCCCACCGCCGGACCAGCCCCTCGTCGAGGTTCCCACCCCCCTGGTGCCCGACCGGAAAGTACCAGCGCGGGCCGCCGTCGACCCCGACCGCAAGCCCGACGATCCTCGCGCCGCGCCGGACGCCCGGCCCCATCGTCGCGAGATCGGGGTCTTTCGTCTCGACGTCGACCGAGAGCCGCGCGACCCCGCGCAGCGTTGGAAGGTCGGGCGCGACCCACGCCGAGCTCGGGACGAACAGCGGCTGCTGCTCGGCGATCGCCAGCTTCTCCCGGAAGTTCACCGCGTCGCCCGATCCACGCCGTACCTCACTATCCCGTACTCCGTCCCCTCGTGCGGCAGGTAGACCCACCGCCCGGTTGCGCCGAGGCCGACGTGCCTCTGCCACAGCGCCCTCGCCGGCTCATCGTGGGCGTATCGCTCCGAGAAGACGATCCGCTGGCAGCCTGTGTTCATCAACATCTTCACGCAGGTGACGCAGGGGGGACACGTCACGTAGCAGTGGAACACGCGGCGGACGTCGGCGCACCTCATCAATGCGTTAGCTTCAGAGTGGACGCTCTCGCAAACGTCGAGTCCTATACCTGTAGCGAACGACGCGCCGGGACACGGCTCGTCGATGCAATGGGGCAGGCCGGAGGCCGGCCCGTTGTAGCCCGACGAGAGCTGGTGGCCGTCGTGGTCCACGAGGACGCACCCCACCCGGCGCCGGACGCAGGTCCCGCGCAGCGACCACGCGGCGGCTAGCAGTAGTCCGAGGCGGTCGCAGTCGATCCGTTCTGTCATGCGAACACCTCCCTTAGCCAGCGCTTCCCGGTCGGTTCCCCCCTGGCCAGAGCCCAGAGGTGCGCGACGAGGTCGTCGGACGACACGAACTCCGAGAGGTCCAGGGGGGCGTAGTCGTCGGGGAGACTATCCTCCTCGAGGCAGCCCGTCGATCTTCGACATCGCTTCCTCGATCTGGCTCACCGCTTTTTCGAGGGCGCTGACCGCTTCCTCCGCCGCCGTCCCCTTGTCGCCGGACTGCATGTTTTCCGGCATATTGTCGAAGTATTCCTGCTCCTCGTCCTTCAGCGTCTCGACCTCGTTCTTGATGTCGTCGAGCTACGAGTGCAGTTTCGTAAACTGTTCGCGTCGTTGCTTGTTCATTCGAGTTCTCCGATTCTCATCGCGGCGCCACTCGCCGCGCCGGTAATATACGGCGCGCAGCGAACAGAAGTAAATAGAGGCAAACTCGGCGGCGAAGACCCACCATTCGCTTGCGAACGTCAGATAGCGGCATTGCATGTCGGCAAGGGAGATGTTCGCCCGACCGCTGATCTTGCCTATGTGTTCACTGAGCCGCCCGCGCAAGGTCCGCTTGCTCTTGGTCATGTCCTTGGAGACCTTGCCGACGTATACGAGATCGCCCTTGAAGTAGAGGGCATAGATACCGCTGGCCTGTGGCCCAACGCCCTTCTCCAGCGGCAAGAGCGGGCTGGCCTCTAGCTTCTGCACCACTTGGGCGCGGATGCCGGGTGTAGACGGTGGATAAATACCAGAACCGCGTCATGGCACCATCTCCGTGACAGGTGCGAACTTGCCGGTTTCGTTTCCCCAGCTTGACCATCCAGGCCGCGTGGTTCTAGCAAAAAGCTCCAGATACGGCCCAGCTACCAGCCGTTCTATGCGGCCATAGACGCAATCCGGTTTGCGGGAATGTTCGCGGCGGGGTTCGATGATGCCTTGGCGGACATTCCCACTGCAGCGCTTTGGAGCACCCTTGGTGGCGAGCAAGCAGACTTCGCTATTCGAGCGCGTCCAGTAACCGAGCGTCATATGCGCCTCAATCTCTTCGTCGAACAGCTCCATCTGCCGTGCATTCGCTTTCATCCAAGCAAAGCCGCAGGTTTTGTAGGTAAATCCCCAATCGGATATTGTGCGCAGTGACCATTCGAGCACGGGCCAGCATGTCCAGAGAAACAGCACGCAATTGTCGGCAGCAAGCTCTGAAACTGGAAGCGCATTCAGTTCTGGTTCACGCATCGGTTCATAATGCGGTTCGGTTGCACGCGATGGAACGCCAACTGGCGTCTTGTTCGTTCGACCACCCCACCAAAGATTAAACCCCCACGGCGGATCAGCGTAAATCGCTCCGAAATGGTTGCGCGGCAAATCTCCGAATACGTCCGTCATCGGCGCAGCTTACCCCCGCCCCGCAATTTCCACCGCCCTGTCAAACGCGGCGAGCACCTCGGCCTTGGTGCGGGAGGGGGAGTCGTTCCAGTCCGCGACAGACGAGAATTCACCGATGACTTTGCGGAGAACATTGTCGGCCGCAAACACCGCGCTACAATTCGGGGCAACGCGGGTAATCGCGCCCATCATGCAATATGAACCACGAAACTCATCATCCCCCTGACACCATCCCCGCTCAATCAGTTTCCGCGCCTCGATCAGGTGCCGCTGCACGTCGTTCAGCGGCTTCGTATCCGGCACCGTCACAGGTGCGAGTTTATCCGGCTGGTACTTATCCGGCTGGTACTTATCCGGCTGGTACATGGTTACGCCTTCCTCTGCTGTGGGTTATGCGAGCGCGTCAGCGCCGTGTGCGCGGGACAATACACGCTGTGCCGCTCCGTCTGTGCCCCGCAGTATAAAAACGTCGGCTGCTCCTGATGCCGCTTCCTTGGCTAAAGGGAGTTAAACGTATAATTCCCTTTCATATCGGGTACTTGTGCTGTCCCTGCGGCGCCGACAGCACCAGCCGCTCCGACGCCCGCGTCACGCCGACGTACCAGACGCGGTGTTCGGAGTCGGGGTCGTCCTCGAACCCGCGCCACGTCCGGTGCGTGAGGTCGGTCCGCAGCAGCACGTTCTCCGCCTCCGCCCCCTTCGCGCCGTGGATCGTCTCAACGCGGACCCGCGGCGGCGCCGAGAGCTTCTCGCCCCGGCGCAGGCAGGCGAGGTAGTACTCGCGGTCGTCCAGGGGGATGCCCACGAGGGCGTCGTGCCAGATCGGCGCCGCGTCGACCCCGAGGGCGGCGGCGTCGTACTCGCGCCCCTCGTCGACGTTCCGGCGGACGCCGGCCGCCCGCGCGACCCGCGCCGCGTCGTCCGAGGTGAGCCTCTCCCCGGCGCGCAGCCTCTCGTAGGCGCGGATCGCCGCGACGTGCTCCGGGTCGACCGCCGGCTTCCCTCTCACCGCATACGTGACCCCCTGCTCCCGTGCGGCGGCGGCCATCTCGGGGAGCATCGCGCGCGTGCGCCCTAGCAGCAGCCAGGTCCCCTCGCCGAAGTCGACCTCGTCGGGCCGCGCCGCCCAGTCGACACAGCCCTCGCGCAGCGAAGGATGTGTCGGTTTTTCCCATCTTTTACTAATGCGTTTCACCACCTCCTGCGACAGCTCGAACACGACGCGCGGCAGGCGGTGCGACGTCGGGAGGACCTCGCGCGGGTAATCGAGGCC
>Ga0209415_10020561_pt1 | contig 10246 bp, 9 predicted proteins | sample PeaSoiSIISIP2007_FD_187696 | JGI IMG/M metagenome (GOLD analysis project Ga0209415, IMG submission 187696) | Peat soil microbial communities from Weissenstadt, Germany - SII-SIP-2007 (SPAdes) (version 2) | ecosystem: Environmental > Terrestrial > Soil > Wetlands > Peat | place: Germany...
GGCGAGGTGTGTACATATAGGTTACGTATACGTAGTGATATTGCGACCGGCTGGTTCGGTGAATAAGATGGGTTAGCACGCCCTCATAATTTTTGCCCTGTTCCGCGCACCGACTGCCCCGGTCATGGGGTACTACGCATCAACGTCCCCTGGGCGCGGCCGGACAGCGGCTTCACCCTGCTGTTCGAACAGGTCGCTCTGCTGCTGATGCGCGAGCGAGAGACCCGTCTCTGCCGCCGCCCGTATCATCGGTGTCCCCGACCAGCGGCTCCGGCGCGCCCTGCAGTTCCATGTCCGCCAGGCAATCGGGCGGCTCGATCTACGCCGCGTCGAGGCCGTCGCGCTCGACGAGATCGCGGCCAGGCGTAGCTACGGATACGTCACGGTGTTCATCGATCCCGACGCCAGCGAGTCACCGGTCCTGTTCGTCACCCCCGGGCAAGACAACGAATGCGTGAAAGCGTTCCGTGCCTTCCTGCTGGAGCACCACGGCGAGTCGACCCGTATCGCTGAGGTCGTCTGCGACATGTCCGCCGTCTTTCTCGCCGCTGCTGCCGAGAGCTTCTCTCGCGCCGCCGTCGTCGTGGACTGGTTCCACGTCGTGCAAATCTTTACCACCGCCGTCGAGCGGGTTGGCGGCACCGAGGCGCATCGGTGCACTCTGCTAAAGGGCGCTCGCTGGGCCAGCCTGAAGCGAACCGAAGCACTGACCGCAACACAGAGCCAGGCGCTGGAAGAACTCGAAACCGGCGGGTTTGCCACCGCCGACGCTTACCGTGCCAAGGCGATGCTGCGCTGGGTCCGCAAGGCCGACGCAACCCAGGCCGCACACTGGCGGCTATGTCGCTTCCTCAACGACATCAGCCGACGCTTCACAGAGGCCGACAGCATCCTGGTTCCCGTCCGCGATGCCGTCGAGACCGTGCACCGACATGCCAAGGGCATCATCCGTCGGTGGGCCTCAGGCTACGCCAACGCGCGGCTCGAAGCCCTCAACGGCCTATTCCAGGCCGCCCGGGCGCGTGCCAACGGTTATCGGATTGCCGCAACCATCGCGTGCATCATCTACCTGATCGGTGCGCCCATCACCGAATTGCTCGGAGCGACCCTTTCAACTTGAAACGTCGAAGTGCCCCGGTTTCTGCGGCGCCTTCACCGCGTGTCAGCGGCGTCGACCTTCTCGATGCCCCTCAGGAATGCGCTCGCGATGTCCCGCATTGATGATCCATTGGGATTAAGCACGTCTGCACCCTCCAAGCTGAGCTCTTGGGCCTTGTTCGCAGCCCGCTTCGCGAGAGGGGCTGCCCTGCGCGGGAAAGAGCTATCATCATAAATCACCGCGGCAATCGCCGCGACTGCGAGCAGTGTCGCCGGCGCCGTGCCTTTACTCTTGCCGGATCGAGACACTGGCACGGCGGCCACTACGTTATCTTCACCGCGGGCCGATGGATCGAAGAACGACACGTAGCAATAGCTTCCAACGCCGAAACTGACACGGCCGGCTATAAACAAACTGAGTATATCCGGCCTTGCGTCATCCCAAAACTTGGGCGGTATCCATTCCTCACTCGTCTTCTCCTCGTGGGTGCCGCGGGCAAGAACGTCTCCAGACCGCAGTCGCGCGACAAAGTCCCTCATAAGCCGGCGCAGCAGTTCTAGACCCCTCTTGCCATTTTTGGTTTCGAAGAACTCTGCATACCTGTCGTCGATCATTCCATATCCGTGGTACCCGATCCGCAGATAGGTTGCATCGGCGCCAAGGTGCGCTCGAAGTTTCTCCAGTTCCACTGCGGCCTCTTTGTCCGTAGCCCATCTGACGATCGCATCATCGATCGGCAGTCCACCGCTAGACAGATCTACGCGGGGATTAACTGCACCGAGCACCGCACTCATTTTCGCGTCGCCGATAACGTCAATGCCGTCACCGTATCAACCGTTTGGCCGAACAGAAAGTCAGCAGCCCTGTCCTGAAGCCGCGAACGCGTAGCTTCCGCCAGATGCACATACCGTTGCGTAGTTATACTATTACGGTGTCGCAGCATTTTGCTAACCTCGACCGTTGACATACCCGCCAGTATGCCGGCAGTCCCGATGCTGTGCCGGAGCGAATGCAGCACCAGGCCCTCGGGCAGTTCGGCCTCGTCTCGGATGCGGTTCCAGTCGTGATTGACCGTGATCACGCTGCCGCGGTTCGGCACGAAAACCGGATCGTCTGCGGCAGCATCTTCCGGCCGCATCGCGGCCAGGGCGGTGGCAGCGATCGGCGGCAGCGATACCGACTCGGTTGATGCTCCCCTGCGTGCCAGCTTCGTACCCTTGGGGTCGCGCAGCGTAATGCGCCTCGCCCCGAGGTCGATATCCCCCCACACCAATGTGCGGGCCTCATTGCGACGCATGCCGGTCGCGGCCAGTAACACCACGAACGCGCGCACGAGCGCGCGCAAGCGGCCCTCCGCCACCATGCGATCCATCGTCTCGAATAGCCGGGCGTACTGCTCGGGCTGATCGAGGATCGTTGTCCGCTCGCCCTCGCCGTCTAGCCGCAGGCCCCCGATGATCGGGTTGCGGTCAAGCCTCCCCTCGCCTACCGCCCAGGACATGAGCGCGCTCAGGACGCGCACGGCCCGCCGCGCCGCGCCAGTGCCGCCCAGCCGCCGCTTGCGGGCGTTGGTGCGCTGATCGGCTTCCACGGCCCGGTGCATGCGCCGCACGGCGGGAACGTCGATGGCCGCCAGCTTGTCGGCGCCCAGATGGCGGAGCACATGCAGCCGCGCCGTGGCGCCGTCCTCGGTCTGCGTCCGCGGGGCCTTCCGGGCAAACTCACGCGACGCGGCATAGGCGGCCCACACCTCGCGCACCGTCCAGGCTGCCCGCTCGGCGGCAGTGTCGGCCGCCGGGTCGCCACCCGCGTCCACCCTCGCCAGCACACCCTTTGCCGCCGCCCTGGCCTGATCGAGCGTCATGGTGCGCGGGTCGCCGACTTTGGCCCTCCGCTCCGCCCCGCCGGGCGCGGTGTACCGCACGAAGTAGAGCGCGGCCCATGCCGCGCCCGGCCGCCGTGGTGGTTTGACGCGCAGCGCGAGGCGCGGAATCTGGGTGTCGAAGTACGACGCGTCGCGCGCCGGCGGGTCGGTTTCGGTGTGCCGGCGCACCAGCGCGGCGGTCAGTTTCGTTTGCATCCCGGTTCGGCCTCGCGCGTTGGTTGGTCAGTTGGGACAGGCTGAGTCACGCTTTGGGCGGTCAGTTGGCGGCAGACTGGCCGCTCAGTGTGGTGACGTGCTGGGACAGGCAGGGGACAGGCTGTCCCGGGAGTTTGCTACCTGTCCCGAAAGTTATGTTACCACACTGACGGCGTCCCGCGAAAGCGGAAATTCAGCGGGACGCGGGGATTTCTGCGAGATTGCCGGGACAGTCACCGCACCGCCGGGACAGGCCAGACCCGACTTTCACGTTGGTAACACGGGTTCGATTCCCGTACGGGACGCCAACCCTTGCAACGTGTCATCCGAGACTCCGCACCATTCTCCGGGACCATACGTCAATGGCCCGGCATAGCCGGCGCCGATCGCACAGGACGGACATCCTTGCACCGGCCGGACGCGGACGCCCACGCAGGGTGTCACAGATACCTTGCCCGGATGGGTGTTCACGATCTCGCACCACGTTCCGCACGACCACCGCCGGCACACCGCGATCACGCCCTATTGCAGGGCGGTCAGCGCACGGCGGTCCGTCTTCAGGGCCATTCGGGCCTTGCGGTAGTCTATCATGCTCTGCGGCCCGTCGTGGGCTGGTTGGAGCGCATCGAACCCAACGGAGAAGAAGCGGAACATTGGGTTCGATGCGCTTGATCAGACCAGAGCACGTGGACTAGACCATACGGCCGATTACAACATCGTTACAGCATGCGTCTCCGACACCCCCCGTTGGGCCTGGCCGAATTCTCCGCCCGACTGATCGGCCAGCCCCTCGGGAGATCATCGGCGGACGGTCGCGGCAGCGTCCTGGAGCGGTCCGCGACCCCGCCCCGGCCATGTGGGCCAGCCGCTCCGTTGCAGGACCACGGCCATTGGACGTGCAATCCTGCGGTTGCCATCACCGCTCAGTGCAGCGTTCGCGGGAACGGCATCTCCCATATGAGGCTGATCCGAACGCCGCGCAGAACCTCGTCCCATGCCCGATAGTCACCCAGCTTGCGGGCGGTGTCCCAGCGCAATTCTTCGAGATGAAAGGCCTCTTCATCGCCGTACACGATAAGGGTGGGACCGATGGTATCGTCGAGGTTCTGGGGCACGATGACGACGATTGGCTCGCCAAGCACGTCGTGATGCAGCTCGACCGACCAACCCGGCATGAGTCCCGCAACCACTGCGGCGAGATCCTGGCATTGCCGTGGCCCGACAGGTTCGAGTCTGTCTGTGGCAGGCTCGCTCAGGCTGTCTTTGACCTTTCTGCTCAACGTCGTCCGGTTCCGTTGGTGGCTACGGGCCAAGCCATTGAGCGTTCGGTGCAATATTTTGGAGCGACGCGGTAATGTTATTCTGCTTAGGCTGTCCAAAAATCAACAACAGTCCCTTCGTAATGGTCTCCAGACGGTTTCAAACCGGTTTCAGTACGAGGGAAACCCGGGCAGTGACGGGTCTCGCGACCTTGCCTGGCATGATCGGCACCTTGAAGCGCCGGCATGACGGCACCGTCGTGGCCCGCGGCAGGGCCGCGCCGGCACTGCGAGGCCGGTCGTCTCCACCGCCTCACGCGAAGACCCGCTCGATCAGCACCTGCCATTCTACATCGACGGGATCGTCATGAATTGAGAGGACACTGTAACCTTTGATCATGCTCCATAAGCCTTGATCCAGAGAGTTGGTGTCCATGATCGTCACCGGCGAAACTTGAAAGCGCCAACCCGTCGCGAATCTGCTTAGGAACATCCAGATGATGCCGGCGTTAGCTCAGTGCTATCCGATACCGACCAGCGGGCGTTGGATGGATGCGACTGTGCCGCTAAGGATCCTGATCGCCGATGATCACCCCTTGGTGCGTCAGGCAATGCGCATGGCCCTTGTCGACCAGGGTGCCGAGCACGAATTCGTCGAGGCGGACGGCCTGGGCCCTGCGCTCGACCTGCTCGCCGCCAATGAGATCGATTTGATGCTGATCGATCTTTGCATGCCGGGCATGGCGGGGGCAGAAAGCCTGCGCGTGCTCAGGGAAACCTATCCCGCGACCAAGATCGCCGTCATTACCGGGCTGGAAGACCGCGGCACGATCCTCGAATGCCTGAGCGCCGGCGTCCACGGCTACATTCTGAAGGCGTCGCCGGTCGAAGAGATCCTGCGCGCGATAGCGTCGATCGTGGCGGGCGGTGTCTATGTCACGCCGTCGCTGGCGCGGTTTGCCGCCTTGCATGCCGAATCGCACAACGATACACAGTCCGTCCAACAGCCGGCGCCCGCGCCGCAAGGCCTGGCCCAGCCACCTCGATTGACCAAACGGCAGGCCGAGGTGTTGCGCCTGCTCAGAGAGGGCCAGCCGACCAAGCAGATCGCCCGCCGGCTCGATCTCGGTATCGGCACGGTCAAGATTCACCTCGCGGCGGTGTTTCGGGAGTTGAACGCGAAGAACCGCACCGAGGCAGCCCTGCTGGCGGCCAAGTTCAACCTGTAGGCTGCGGATCGGTCACCGCGGCGAGCAGGGTGGCGGCCCTGGACCGCCGGCTCGATCTCGGTATCGGCTCGGTCAAGATTCACCTCGCGGCGGTGCTTCGGGAGTTGAACGCGAAGAACCGCACCGAGGCAGCCCTGCTGACGGCCAAGTTCAACCTGTAGGCTGCGGAGCGCTAACCGCGGCGAGCAGGGTGGCAACCCTGGACCGCAGCTCATTCGCGTCGACCGGCTTGGTCATCCACATGGCGCCCGACTGCCGTAGCTCCTCGAGGGCCTCGGGATCCGTCGATCCGGTGACGATGATCGCCGCAAACGTGTCTCCGAACCGCAGGTGCAGCAATTTCAGGAGCTCGGCGCCACTCGCGCCTTTTCCCAGATTGTGATCGATGATCGCCAGGTCCGGCCGCTTCGTCTGTACCAGCGACAAGGCGGCCTCGGCGTTGCTGGCCGTCATGGCGGTCGCGCCCCAATCGCTGATTTCCCGGGCGAGTGCGGTGCGAACCAGTGCGTCGTCCTCAACCACCAGGATGCGGCACTGCGCGAGCGACGGTGACGCAGTCTGCATCTGAACCTCGGGCGCTACAGCCGCGGTGCCGCGCGGCACCGTCACCATGAATGTTGTCCCAACGCCGACCTCCGAGTGGACGTCGACGGGCAGATCAAGCAGGTTCGCCAGGCGGCGGACAATCGCCAGGCCCAGGCCGAGGCCCCGCTCCCCCCCGCTGGATGATGTGTCCAACCGCTGGAACTCCTCGAAGGCCTGCTCGATCTGCCCGGCCGGAATTCCCGGGCCGGTGTCGCAGACCTCGAGATGGACGGCCTCGTCGCTGTCATCGCACAGCACGCTCACCTCACCGCGCCGGGTGTAGCGTATGGCGTTGGAGATCAGATTCCGCAGGATGCTCTCCAATAGTACCGGATCGGTGTGCAGCATCGCCGCGGACCGCGGCATGACGAATCCGATCCCCTTGGCGGCGGCCGGTGCCACGAAGGAACTGTGCAGGCGATCGAGCACCGTCTGGAGCGGAAAATCCTGCCGATTGGGAACCACCACGCCGGCATGCAGCTTGGATACATCCAGCAACGAATTGAACATCATCTGCATCGACTCCGCGGCCGACGCGATCCCCGCGACGAGTTGCGTCGCCTCCGGGTCGGCGACGCGGCGTCGAAGTGCGCTGACGAACAGGTTCACCGCATGCAGTGGCTGACGCAGGTCGTGGCTTGCCGTCGCCAGGAAGCGCGATTTCGCCTTGTCGGCTGCCATCGCGATATCGTGCTCGGTCTGCAGCGTGCGTTGCAGGTTGTTTTGTCGGCCGGCGTATTGCACGACCAGGGCAAACGCGATCGCCATCAGCACCGCCGCGAACGCCGCCCCGGTGATCGACACCGCCACAGCGATGAAGTCCTGCCGCTGCAGGTCCTGCAGGCGCGAAGCCAGGTTATGCTGCTCATCGGCAACCATCGCCGCGATCGTGCCGCGCAGATTTGCCATCAAATCGTAGCCGACATTGCTGCGCACGATCGACAGGGCATCGGTTGATCTGCCGGCCTGCTGCAGCTCGACGACCCGATCCAGCTCGGCAAGGTCCGCAGCCACCAGGCGTTCTATCTGGTCCAGCCCGTTCGGTCCCAACGGGGGATCTTCGAGCGGGTCGGACAACGCCACAATAAGTTGCGATATCGAATCTGTAATCGCCGCGTGGGTTGCCTGGAATGGCGCCAGATAACGGGAATCGCTGGTCAACAGGTAGCCGCGCTCGGTGGCTTCTGCTTCGATCAGCCGGCTCTCCAGGCTGCGGAGATCCTCGATCACGCGCTCGGTATGAAAGATGGAACGTTCAGCCCAGTCCTGACGCTTCTCGCTTTGCATCGTGCCATGCGCCAGGATGCCGCCCAGCAGCACCACGGCGCTGACCGCGAAGATCGCCGGTCTGCCGGCGGCGGAGGCGTGCACGGTTCTTTCCCCCGCCGCAGGCTGCAGCGGGGCAGAGGCCGGCACTCTCGGTTGCGTCAATGCCATTGCTATCCCGTTATGATGACGGCCGCAAGCCAGTCATACAGTTCCTGGGGATCAACCGGTTTGCTGAAGAACGCAAAGCCCTGCAGCGCTGCGGCAATTCCGGAAACCTGCCCGAAGCTGGCGGACGTGATGGCGGTTGGAATTTGCCTGCCGGCGGCCGCGGCAATCGCCAGGGCAATGTCGACGCCGGTGTGTGGGCCAGCGATGTCGAAGTCGGCAATGATCGCCGCCACGTCTCCCGGGTTGTCCTTCAGCGCTGCCTGAATCGCATCACGCGAAGCCGCGGCGACCACCCGATGGCCCCAATCGCGCAGCAGCGTTTCCTGGCCAAGGCGGACGAGCGCGTCGTCCTCGATCAGCACCACGCGCGCCGTTCGGAGAGAACCGGCGCTGTCAACACCCATGATGAATTTTCCCCAAACCGGATGGCACGAAGGAGTGCACGCAAATCACGCACGGCAGAACCGCTGCACCGGACCACGCGACGGTAACGCCCGCTCGCTCAAGGGCGTTCCGCGCCGGTGCCGACCACCGCCGGTTTTTCATGGCATGGCGCCGACGGGAACCGGCCCGGTCGAGCTCAGGCGGCGGCGAGTGCGTTCTCGGTCCATGCCGGATCCGGTTGCCGCGCCATGCCCGGCGCCGCTTGTGGGTCACGCAGTATGTAACCGGTGCCCCAGACGGTGTCGATCAGCGCGGGTAATCCGGCGGCGGCAAGCTTCTTCCGCAGACGGCAGACGATGACGTCGATGGTCTTCATCTCCGGCTCCTCGGAGCCACAGTACAGGTGGCTCAGGAAGGTGCCCTTGGTGAGGATCATGCCCTTCTTGAGGAACAGCAGTTCCAGCACGCTGTATTCCCGCCGCGACAGCGACAGGCGGGTACCGTTCACCCGCACGTCGCGGCTGTTCATGTGCAGCTCCACGCCGCCGGAACACAGCGCGGAGTTGGTGTGGCCCAGCCTGCGCCGGACGATCGCGCGCATGCGTGCCAACAGTTCGTTCATGTCGCAGGTGCCGGCCAGGAAGTCGTCGGCCCCGAGATCGAGTGCTTGTGCGCGGATCGCGGCGGGGGCGACGTCGGCGAAGGCCATCACGGGTACCGCCACGCGCGCGGCGCGCATGCGGCGGATGACCTCATGGCCACTGATATCGGGCAAGTCCAGGTCGAGCAGAACGATATCGTATTCATAAAGCCGCAGAAACTCCATCGCTTCCGCGCCCGTGGCGACATGCTCCGCACGGATACCGTGCTGGCGAGCCAGTTCGGCATCCCCGGCACGACGGAAGGGCTTTTCACCAACATGCAGGACCAGCATCGGGTCACTCCCACGAGATACCGGCCCGAAACTATTCTGATGAGCCAGGTAACGATATCAGCCAGATGGTCAATCATGCGTTCTTCGGCCTAATCTGGAAGGCCTAGGCACCCCAGCGAGGTCGCAGGACTGCGCATGTGTGGCTCGATGGCGGTGGGGCGCCACGCAGGACAATGAGACCATGTCGCCCGCGCCGGCCGAACCGATCGACGCGGGCTTGCCCGGGGCATGATCGCCTGACGCATTGCCGTAACTGGCGATGCTGGCATACCGCCTGCCCGCGGCCGGCGCCATGGTTCTGCTGGGCGATTGCGTTATGCGCCAGGCACGGAACCTCCGGCTGCTTAATCGCCACGGCTGCAGGCGCCTGGCGCGGATCGCGACGATGGTGCGGTCGCATGCCGTGCCCGATACCAGGCGTCCGAAATGATGACGCTTGCATCATTCCGGCCGGTTGGTATCGCGCGCCGGGTTGCCCAGGGGGGGCAACGGCGGCAGCGCGCCAGACAAAGACTCATGCCATCGGTCATTCTTCATGGCGGTTGGCATGACATCATCGGACGCGACGGTTCGGTGAGGCAGGTTCGGCTCAACGTTACGAGAATGATTCCTGTTCCGTTTTTGTTGCCGCGCCGGAGCTGCCAGCCCGGATTTCTCACACAGTCGCGCGATGCTGGCGAAGGGCATTGTTGTGCCCCAAGGGACCAATGGGGATTTTCGCGCCGCCGCCGCTACCGGGTGCATTCGCCAGGCGCGAAAACCCCCAGCGTACCACTGGGGCGCGGCAAGGACCGAGCCAGCACCCGCGAAAGCAGGAGACGTCCGGGCCAGTGCCGACACGGTGGCGAATTCAGGACTGCGACGGTCCTGTTTTTGAACGGCGCTCTGCCGGGTGAGACCCGGTTCTCAAAAAAAAGCATGTGGCCGCATTTGTTCCGCGGATGTTAACCGACCGTTCATCTTTCGGGCGCCTTTTACGCAGGACGGAGCCGCCCCGCGAAGTGTCCGTCAGCCGGCCGGCAGAATGCTCAGGCAGCCTCTTCATCCAGTTCGCGCACCGTCGCCGCTGGGGCGCCGCGCGCAAGCCACAAGGGATCCCGAGATGCACACATTCCTCAACAACCTCCGCGCGCTGGCCAACGACGAGCGTGGCGTCACCGCACTGGAATACGGCCTGATCGCCGGCCTCATCGCGGTGGTCATCGTCACCTCGGTGACCGCGCTCGGCACCAAGCTGGC
>Ga0209415_10020562_pt1 | contig 10246 bp, 8 predicted proteins | sample PeaSoiSIISIP2007_FD_187696 | JGI IMG/M metagenome (GOLD analysis project Ga0209415, IMG submission 187696) | Peat soil microbial communities from Weissenstadt, Germany - SII-SIP-2007 (SPAdes) (version 2) | ecosystem: Environmental > Terrestrial > Soil > Wetlands > Peat | place: Germany...
GAAAAGGACGACAAGTCCGATGCCCAACCCTGTCTTCTGCCGCAGCATGGATTCCCTCCCCGGAGCGCCGCCACCCGCTGAATTATATGAGGTCAGAGTGACTGGATAGGGATTACCCCTCAAACGCCGTGGTGTTTACAGGACGGCGACGGCAACTCCGTCAATGTTGGAATCCGCCTTCTCGACCCTCGGGTTCTTGACAGGCAGTCGAGTATGGGAAAAATCAAACGAGTCCTGCGCCCCGCGATCCTGCTCTTGATGATTCTCTGACTCCCATGGCGAATGCTTCGAGGGCTTCATCGCGCCCTGCGGCCATCGCATAAGTGCGCTCGATCAGCACGGCGCGCAGACGGCGTCAAGGGCGGCTCTGCCGCCGAGTCCGCGAGAGAACCCTTGTACGCCGTCGAGCACCGTGCTCCGATCGAGAGGCGATGACCATCGGACGGATCAGATCCCGAAGCCGATGCCGTGCTGGTGCGCGGGCGATCGCTCGATCGTTTGCGCGGGCGCGGCCGGCGCGCGCGTGGGCTCGATGGCGGCCCGATGCGAGACGTCGCGATCGAGCGCGGCGGCGAGCTGCGCCTTGTCGTTGGTGAGGTGGCGTTCGCGGTCGGGCGCGGTGAGCTGGACGCGATCGCCCGTCGCGAACGCGCGGTCCGCTTCACGATAGAGCGTCACGCCCTGGAGCCGCCTGGGATCGTAGGTGACGCGGGCCCCGTGCGCACGCCGAAGGCGCTGGGGCCGTCGCTGCGTCTCGCCGAGGACCGCTCCAACTGGCCGCCTGAGGCATTAGCCCGCGTTGATCAGATGACCATGAAGGAGTTTCTGGCAGCCCAGGGTTTGTCCGCCGACACGTTCGAAGCGCCTCGATTCCAGCCATTCGTGCACACGTCCGCGTTGGAAGCCATTACGCTGATCAGCTGCGCATTCCAGCCATCGTGATCACTTCGTCCAGCCCATCGTGATCACGCGTTCCAGCGATCGTGATCGGAGCGAAGCGACGCGTGGGACGTCAGCGTTGTGAGCCTCCTTCGAGTGAGCGCGTCATTGTAGCTGCTCTCTGTTCTTTCTCTGTTCTTTCTCTGTTCTTTGTTCTTCGTTCTTCGTGGCAGCACACGCACGGCCTGTGGGCCGTTGTGGGCGGCGCGTTCTGTGCGCCGTCCAACGAGTTGTGGGAAACGCGTCTTGTGCGTTTTCCATAGCTCGGGCACGGTCCACAGGCTCTTCGGCCGATCGACGACCGCTCAGGATGCCCCACGAACGACGATCGCGACCTGGCTCGACTGTGGTATCCCCCGAAAACTGTCTCACGGTGATCATGCGTCCGTCTTCCCGTGTGCCGCCGAGGGACCATCCGCGTCCGGCTTTCGACGCGAGGGACCGCCGAGCGTGAGCGGATACGCGCGATGGAGGACCCGGTCAAGGATCGCGTCCGCCATCGTCGGATCGCCCAGATACTCGTGCCAGCGGTCGCTCGGGAGCTGACTGGTGATCACCGTCGACCGCGCGCCGTCGCGATCTTCGAGGATCTCCAAGAGGTCCTGCCGCTGGGCGTCTTTGAGACCGACGAGTCCCCAGTCATCGAGAATCAGCACGTCGACCCGAGCGAACCGCGCCAGGAGCGTCGGGTAGGTGCCATCGCCGTGCGCCAGCGCGACTTCCGGAAACAGTCGCGGGATCCGCCGATAGATCACGCGATAGCCGTGCCGGCAGGCTTGTTGGCCCAAAGCGCACCCGAGAAAGGTTTTGCCGACACCGGTCGGCCCGGTGATGAGGACGTTGTGATGGTCGGCGACCCAGCGGCAGGTCGCGAGCTGCCGGATCACCGCGCGATCCAATTTGCGGCGGCCACTGTAATCGAGATCCTCCAGACACGCCTGGCTCAGTCGGAGTTTGGCTTCCTTGAGCCGCCGCGTGAGCGCGCGATTCTCGCGCGTGAGCTGCTCCGCATCGACGAGCATCCCCAGGCGCTCGTCGAAACTGAGCGACGCGATCGACGTGTCGCGTTGCTGCGTGAGGTACGCATCGGCAATGGCGCCGAGTCGTAAGGTGCGGAGGCGTTCCACGGTCTGTTCAGTCAGCATTCGGGATCTCCTTCCTGGTAATAGGCCGGGCCACGGACGTTGGCGTGCACCACGCGCGGACGGGCCGGCGGGTCGTCCGTGTCGAGTGGGAGGCGATCGAGGCCGTGCTTGAGCATCGAATCGACGTGGCGATAGGACCGAGCCCCCACGGCGATGGCCCGTCCGCTCGCCGCCTCGACGCGTTCCGGCCCATATTGTTTCGCCAGCCGCAGCAACCCGAGACAGGACCGATAGCCCTGCTCGGGGTGCGGACGGCTCGCGAGAATCTGCTGGACGAGGGCTTCGGTCTGCGGCCCCACGGTGGCGCCCCACCGGATCAGGCGGGACGGACTCCACTCGAGATGGGCGCGATGCGCGTGAGGCATGTGCTCGGGGACCGTCGTGTAGCCGCCGACGGTGGCGCTCCGCCGATGCACCCAGACGCGCGTGCCCCGCTGAAACACTTCGACGGTCGTCGCCGACAGCCGAATGTCCAGCCGCTGATGGACGAGCGCATACGGAACCGAGTAGTAATGGTGCGCGGCGTCGACGTGGTAATCGACGTTCACCCGCGCCTGGCGCCACTCGGTGTAGACGAAGCGTTCGGCCGGCAACGGCCCCAGGGCCGGCCGATCGAAGCGCTCGAAGAGATCCCGGCGCGACAGCCCCCCGTAGCCTTTCATCGGCCGGGCGTTCAGATCGGTGAGGAGCTCGCGGATACGCGCGTTCAGCGCCGCGAGCGAAAAGAAGGTCTCATGCCGGAGCCGTGCGAGGACCCAGCGTTGTGCCACCTGAACGCCGACTTCCGCCTTGGCTTTATCACGAGGCTTGGCCGGTCTCGCGGGGACGATCGCCGTGGAGTAATGCGCGGCCCACTCTTCGTAGGTGCGCTGCAGAATCGGTTCGTAGCGGCACGGGGCGCGGATGCCCGTCCGCAGCTGATCAGGAACGATGGCGGCGGGGACGCCGCCGACATACTCCACCGCGTGGCAGTGGCTCTGAATGAAGTCGGCACTCCGCTGCGTGTCGGTCGCCTCGACGTACGTGTAATTCGACGCGCCCAACACGGCGACAAACAGCTCGACGGGCCGCACGACCCCAGTCGCCGGGTCGACCACCTCAGGCTTCTTCCCGGAGTAATCGACAAACAGCTTCTCGCCGGCCGTGTGCACCTGCCGCATCGATAGGCGCTGACGGTCCACCCACTGCCGGTAGTGCAGACAAAACGCCGAATATCGATAGCCGTCGGGATGCTGGCCGAGATACTCCAGGTGCAGCAGCTCCAACGTGACGCCGGCGCGTCGCAGCTCGGTATGGATCCAGACGGGATCCGGCAGGGGGCGCGCCGGACGGCCAGTGACCTTCGGCCCGTAGAGGCGCTGTTCCAGCGTCTCATCATTCAGGGCGGCCAGCGCGTCCCAGGTCAACCCGATCGCGGTGGCGCGGCTCATCACCGACGCCACGGCGCCGGCACTGATGCCCAGGCTCCGCGCTGTCTCGCGGTGGCTCCGGTTCAAGGTCCATTTCAGTCGCAGAATCTCTCGAATGTTTCGCATAGGCAGTCGGTCCGTGGCCATCGCACTCCTTGGGACTGATGTCGCCAAAGATGCGATGGTAGAACCCGACGCCCAGCGTCGCCCGCCCGGTGATCACGATGCGTGGAATCGGTGATCACGACCCGTGGAACGGGTGATCACGATGCGCTGGAATGAGTGATCACGATGACGTGGAACGGGTGATCACGATGGCGTGGCGCACGCAATCAGCAACGGGCACACTGGGAAACAGATACACAAGATCGCCGGCGGCAACGACCAGCTCCCCAAGGCGTTCGCCACTCGGCTCGCTGACAAGATCATTTATGGAGCGCCCGTGCGGCGGATCGAACAGGACAAGACGGGAATTGCGGCCATCTATTCGCAGAACGGCACGAGCCGCCGGATTGCCGCGGACAAGCTGATCTGCACGATCCCGTTTCCTGTGCTTCGGCGCATCGAGATCGCGCCGCGGCTTTCGCTCCAGAAGGCTCGCGTGATTCACGAAATGGTGTATGGGTCCTTGTCCCGCGTCACGTTTCAGGTGAACGAGCGGTACTGGTTGGGCGAAGGATTGAACGGCTTCGCCACGACCGATATTCCCGGCGAGATTTGGGCCAGCGCTCACGATCGCCCGGGGTCGCGGAGGCTGTTGCAGCTCTATCTCCAGGGTCGCTCCTCCGAACTGGCCTCGAAGATGTCGGAGGATGAGCGGATTCGTTACGCGATCGAGCAGGTCGAGCGAGTGTTTCCCGGTCTGCGGAAGCACGTGGAGTACGCAAGCTCCCAGTGTTGGGACAACGATCAATGGGCCGGTGGCGCGACGCGACTCATGAATGTGGGTCAGGTCACGGCATTCCATGCCGAGGCTCGCCGACCGGAGGGGCATATTCACTTCGCCGGCGAACATACGTCCACCTGGTTTGCGTGGATGAATGGCGCGATCGAATCTGGCAGCCGCGCGGCGCAGGAGGTCAATAACTCGTAACGTTCACGCGCCGCCGCGCCAGCGGCTTCGTTCAAGTCGCCCAGTGTTCAGAAATCGGCCCCAAGGCACCCACTTGACGTGTGCCGATTGGAGTCTTGTTACAGGTTCTTAGCACACCCTTGCTGATTACTTCGCCGATGCAAAGAATGGGCGGCCAAGAATGTCACCACGAGCCGCTGCCTCGTGCGCGAACTTGACAAGGCCGTGTGACCAGTTTTGTGACCGGACGTCCTACCCAGAGGATGAGAGTGCATGAAAGAGAATGAGAGACGACCGAGCCCTGATCTGGCTGTTGGTGAGGGATTTGGCCCGATTACGGGCACATGACGGTCTGGATCGTTTTACCCTTTCAAGGCCAAAACGCGGGTTCGAATCCCGCTGGGGACGCTAGTCTCTAAAGCACTGACAGTTTAGCACTTAAAGCCGCGCGATCGGTTCGTTTTTTCCCAATCATCGATGTGCCCGCTGTGACCGGTTTTCTGACCGGTTCGACCTGATTGTGCGATGCGGATCGCGCGTACGTGGGCTTGTCGACACGAGATAAAGCGCGGCAGGGCCACAACACGAGAGCATGGCCGCTCAGAAACCGTCGAGAGTGGAACCCGCATGGGGCACAGAAAGGATCGCCATCGCACATCCGGCGCTACTCCGGGGCCGGCCCGACGCCCGTTCGCGGCGCTAGGCCGCCCGGTGCGCGTGCCGCCCTAAGCACTTCTTCTTGGTGCCGCAGGGCAGGGCCGTCGTTGACCAGTCCCACCCGGGTCCTGACGCTCCACCCAGGCGCCCTTGGACGAAGGAAATAGAAGCGCAGGTGCGGGCGCAGAGCGCAATGCGGCGCTTGCGCGCCAGCAACTCGTGGTCTCGGTGGCGTAGCCTCGACGTGCTTCGTGCCGGGCGTGTCAAAGAGCTGCTTCACTGAGAAGCCACCCCGTGTCCGTTCTCTTCCAATAGGGGGCAATATGGCGGCCAGGGGCACTGTGCTAGTCTGCTCGCCGTGACGTTTTCCCGAAGATCACCGGCCCTCACGGCTCAGCTGTCTGATGGTGAGCTGCGGATGCTCCTGATCGAGGATGCCGAGCGCGGGTGGCGCGCGTTCATCGATCAATACACGCCGGTGCTGCTCGCGTATATCGAGCGCGCGGGTGTTCGGGACCATGATGAGGCCATGGAGTTGTACGTGTTGGTCTGCGATCGTTTGGCGGCCGATGATTGTTGCAGGCTCAGGCGCCACGACCCCGCGAAAGGCTCCCTCGGAGCCTGGCTTGCGGTGCTGGTCAGAAACGTCATCGTTGACTGGGTTCGCTCGCGCACCGGCCGCCGCCGGCTATTTGGCTCGATCAAGCGCTTGGCGCCGCTCGACCAGCGTGTATTTGAGCTCTTCTGTTGGGAGAACCGGAGCGCCGCCGAGATGGTGGGACTGCTCGAAGCCGAATTCCAGTCGCCCTCGCTCGCCGATGTTCTGGACGCGCTCGAACGCGTCCAGACCGCGCTGACCGACCGACAGCGCATCGAGCTCATGACCATGACAGCCCGGGCGACGAGGGCCATCAGCCTCGACGCTGCACCCGACGGGAACGATCGTCCGTACGATCTGCCCGATCCGAGCGCCGACACCGATCGTGACGTTCAGGCACGAGAGCTCGAGAGCTTGCTCGCTCGGGCCCTTGGTGAGCTCCCGGTCGAAGATGCGGCCATCGCCCGCTTGAAGTATGGAGAAGGCCTCTCGCTGAAGCAGCTCCGAGACGCTCTGCATCTCGACCAGCTGACCGACGAGCGCGTCCAGGGGATCCTCGAAGCGCTCAAGGCGCGTCTGGCCGATCGTTCCGTGCGGTCGATGGCGAGCGTGGTTCCCGCGCGGGCGTTTTCCGCAGGAGGCTCGCGATGACGCATATCATGCGCGAAGACCTGGTCCGATGGCGCGACCAGGGACTGCCAGCGGATCGCGAGCGCGTACTCTCGCATCTGGCAACCTGCAGGTCCTGCGCGGAAACGTACGCCGAGCTGGTTCGCACCGCGCCGGCTGCGCACGCGCCGGAGCACTTCGACCCGGCAGACTTCGTCAAGCGCGGCTACGCGGCACGAGAAAGGACCGCCGCCCGGACATGGCTGGCGTCCTTCGTGTCATGGAAGATGTGGGCTGGCGCGTTGAGTGCCGTGGCGCTCGCGCTGCTGGTCATTCGCGCGGGATCCGCCCCCAGCCCAGGATCTGAATCAACGGATACGACACGCGGCGTCGGGATCGAGCTCGTCTCTCCGTCGGGGACGACCGAGCCTCCAACGGCACTCGAGTGGAAAAGCGGCATCACGCCCGCCAGATTCCGCGTCGAACTGACGGATTCGATCGGAACCTTTGTGTATCAGACAGAGACCGATGGTCTGCGAGTGGCGCTTCCACCCGGGATCACCGCGAAGCTTGTGCCGGGCAGCTTCTACGTGTGCACGGTCACGGCGCTCGATCGGGACGGCCGCCCGATCACAACCTCCTCAGGAACCTTCTCGATCGCCAGTGCCACAAAATGAGCAAGACGAGCACCAACGCTGCCACGGGAATTGCGTACACGATCGCGTTTCGACCGGCATCGACCGCCGGCGCCCCTTGCCAGCTGCCATTTCCCGCCACGATAAAGGCCGCCCAATAATAGGGGGCGCGAAACGTTCCCGCCCCCTCGATCAAGTGCAGCTTTGTGAGCCGCAGGGCTGCCGCAGCAGATCGTCCCTGCCCGAGAGCCTTGTAGAACTCGATCATGAAGTCGCTGGTTGAGCGATCGTTCACACTCCACAGGCTCGCAACGACCGCATCGGCACCGGCATAAAAGAACGCGCGCGACAACCCGATGATGCCTTCGCCGCGGACGTTGGCGCCGAGCGCGGTGTCACACGCCGACAGGGTGACCAGCGCATCACGCAGGCGTAATTGGTACACCTCGCGCATCTGAAAAATCCCATCGTCTGAGGGCGGACGCGCGGTCAAGACCAATCCGGAACGCTCGGGCTGAGCCTCGTCTATCAGGCCATGCGTCGCGAAATGCAGGATCGACACCGATGAGAGATCCGCTTCGCGCAGCTTGAGCTCGGTCGCGTCCGGCCCTTCAAGCACGCGCGCGGATCGTCCGTACAGGCGCGCGATGGCGCGGAGCTCGGTGCCGGTGAACGGCACCGGCTTCAGCATCGACACAGATTCCAACCCGTCGCGATTCGATGCGCGCTCTCGCCCATTGATGACGGGATTGCCAATCGCAAGGACGCGCGACGACAATCGATCGCGGGCGATGCCGCGGCTGGCAATCACGGCGAAGCTCGACGCGGACGGCGAGTACTCGACCCCGTAGCGTTCCACGAGACGATGACCGGAGGGATCGCGGAGGCTCTCGAACGGCAAGTCGTGAAGGATTCCGTCCGGGATGACGATCAGATCATCGATGCCCGGCGACACCGACAGGTCTGGCAACAGAAGCCGAAAAAGCGACGCGGCAAGCGCAGGCTCGGCCAGGACGCCTGGGTGGCTGACGCTCTGGAGATATTCGCGCGTCGCCTTTTCAATCTCCGACTCGGGTGGCAGCCGGACGACGCGAAAGGCGCCCGCGTCGAGAATCCAGCAAGCCGACCGGGTCGGACCAAGAAAAAACATGATCAGGGCCTGGTTGGCTTTGAGCACGCGCGCGCGCAAATCCTCCGCGCGCCAGATCTGGGGATACCGAACGGCGAACACATCCGGCCGGTCCGTCGCAAGCCGCAGCCGCAGGCCGTTCAAGCGGTCCTCATCGGCGTCGATGGCGGTCTCGAGCGCGCGGCGTTCCTCTGTCGGCAGGTGTCCGGCGCGCAGTTCGGCCTGCCCCTCGGAAATATCGGCCAGCACTGACGCTTCGAGCTCGACATACTGCGGCGGCAGCGCCCGCGCGATTTCGTCGCCGGCCGAGCGCAGCGTCTCGAGAAATGCGCGGGCGCGCCCGCGCTCGGCGACGAAAAAGGCCCCGGAGGTCTCGCCGCGATGGAGCAGGAACTCGATGGCCAACGCGTACGGATCGGCTGACGCGAGGGTGCGGCTGAGGCGACCTGTGCGCAACTGCTCGACGAGCACGCTGCCTTGCGCCTCTTCGAGAATATCCAGCGCCTCACCGAAAAGTCTCTCGGCATCTGCCGGCGCATCGTCTTCGGCCAGCACGGCACGCTCGATGCGCACCTCCCACTGCAGCTCCGGCAAACTCTGCTCGTCGGCTTCGCGCTGAGCAGTGAGGAGGAGTGCCTGCGCCCTTCGGCGCCGCCCGTCGTGGAGCAAGACCTGCGCAAGGTTTTTCAGGGCAGCGGGTGTGACGCGGCGAGCACCGCTCGCGCGTTCGACCGCTATCGCTCGCTCGAACCTCAAACGGGCCTCACCGTAGTCGCCACGCTCCCGAAGCGCGGCGCCCGAATCGAGAAGCCAGGTGGCCTCGAGATCGTGCAGGCCGGACCGGCGGGCCGTATTCAACGCCTCGTCGTACCCCGCAAGGGCCTTGGCGACATCGTGATCGAGATCGAGCACGATCGCCGCCGTTTCGCCGAGCGCCGTGCTGATGCTGCGATCGTCGCCCGTGGCTATTGCCGCCTTGAGCGCCTGCTGGAGGCTCGACCGGGCTTGCTCAGGATCGTGAAACTCCGAGAAGGCGATGCCTCGCTGAAGCTCATAGCGGAATTCCGCGGCCGGTATGCGGCGTGGATCGGCTTCTCGTTGTCGCTCGGCGAAATCGAGCGTGCGATCCCATTGGCCCAAGTCGCCGGAGGCGGAGGCCAGTGCGCCGTAGGCATCGGCAACGAGCGTGCGTACGCCGACTTGTTCCGCGATCTCGAGGGCGTGCTGGAAGTGCGCGACCGCGGGACGCGGAAACCCACGCGCCTGCCACACGGCGCCCCGGGTCAGCTCGACCCGAGCCACAGTTCCCAACTGACCGCCCGCTTGCGCGAGACGTTCGACCGCGTCGGCGCGCGCGAGCGCCTCGGCGTACTGTCCGCGAGTGATGAGGGTATCGACGCCGTCGAGCGATGGCGTGCCTGACGGCGCCGCAGTCATCGAGGCCGAGGCGTAGGCGATCGCGCCAACCACGACGAAGACGGCCCGGACCGACCGCCGGCTACGCGCCCGGGACCGGCTGTCTCGCCTCACGCAGAATCTTCCTGATCTCATCCCAGCGGTGCGGAACGACCGAGTTCACCACGTTTTCGAGATCTTTGGTCCACTTCCGGCCCACCGCTTCCGCGTTTTTCTTGGTCCGCTCGATGAACGCCGTCCGATAGCTGGGCAGCGTGAACCGCTGTTCGTTGACCCAGATGGCCCATTGGCGGACGGTATGGAAATATTCGGTCGGATCGCTGTCGGGCATCAGCCCACCGGCGTCCTGCAGGCGACGGCTGGCGCGGAGAATCTCACGGGCCGGGGCAAATTGCTGCTGCGTGGCCGCGTCCGACACCTCGAACATGCCGCCCCGCTCGGGCGCTTTGAGCTTGAACTCGAGGCAGTAGGCGTTCGCGCGGCTCGTGACGGCACCCGAGGGGCGATCAGCGACCTGGCGGAGCTCCGCGCGTAACGTCTTGTCCGAGCCAGCCTTGATCGGCTCGACGACGACGCCGTCGCCGTCGAGACGGACCGGCTCGGGGCCGTCATTGACGATCTCGATGTCGAAGGCTTC
>Ga0209415_10020563_pt1 | contig 10246 bp, 8 predicted proteins | sample PeaSoiSIISIP2007_FD_187696 | JGI IMG/M metagenome (GOLD analysis project Ga0209415, IMG submission 187696) | Peat soil microbial communities from Weissenstadt, Germany - SII-SIP-2007 (SPAdes) (version 2) | ecosystem: Environmental > Terrestrial > Soil > Wetlands > Peat | place: Germany...
TCGGCGCGCTCGAGCAGGCCAGCGCCGTGATCTTTCCGTCGGGCGCGGCGGCGGTCACGTCCCTGCTTGCCAGCCGGCTGCGACCGGGCGATCGTCTGCTCTTGCAGTCCGACGGCTACCTGGGCACACGCACCGCGGCCGAGCGATATTTCGCACCCAACGGCGTCTTGATCGACACCTGCAAAACCGCCGCGATTGCGGCCCACCCGTTCGACGGCTACCGGCTGATCCTGCTCGAGACGCCGTCCAATCCCGGCCTCGACCTGGTCGATATCCGCGACAGTGCGCGGCGCGCGCATGCGGCCGGCGCCGCTCTGGTCATCGACAACACGCTGATGACACCGCTCGGTCAAGGTCCCCTGGACCTGGGCGCCGACGCCGTGGTCTACTCCGATACCAAGGTGCTCAACGGCCACTCCGATCTCATCTTCGGCCACGTTGCCTCGCGCGATCCCGAGCTGCTGGCCGACGTGCTCGACTGGCGACGTGTCTGCGGCGCCATTCCTGGTCCCTTCGAAACCTGGCTGCTGCAGCGGGGACTGGAAACGCTCGAATTGCGGCTCGCACGCATGCACGCCAATGCCCTGGCCCTGGCACAGGCCCTCGCCGAGCACCGCGCCGCGGTCCAGGTCTGCTACCCCGGGCTACCCTCGCACCCGGCACACGCGCTGGCCAGCGCCCAGATGAATGGATTCGGGGCCTTGATCGGCCTGACGCTGGCCGACCAGGATGCCGCCGAGCGATTCATCCAGGGCTGCCGCTACCTGCGGCCGACTACGAGTTTCGGCGGCCTGCACTCCTCGGCCGAACGGCGTGCGCGCTGGGGCGACGCGGTTGCCGGGGGCTTCATTCGCCTGGCCGTCGGCTGCGAGCCGACGCAGGCGCTGCGCACCGAGGTTCTGCGGTCGATGGATCAGGTCGCAGCGGCTCGGCAATAGCCGGCTCCTCATCAAAGGCGATGTCACCTTCGGGGTCGGCAAGCCCGGTTGGATGCAGCACGGGAAAATCGAACAGCGCGCGATCGAGCAGGTGCGAAGGCGTCACGCGCGCCAGCGCGTTGAAGGTATTCTCTACGCGCCCCGGGAATCGCCGCTGCCACTCGGCCATCATCTGCTTGACTTCCTGGCGCTTGAGATTTTCCTGCGACCCGCACAGATTGCACGGGATGATCGGGAAGCGCCGGGCCAGCGCGTAGCGCTCCAGGTCCGCCTCGGGGATGTAGACCAGAGGCCGAATCACGACGTGACGGCCATCGTCGGATACCAGCTTGGGCGGCATCGCCTTGATCCGCCCGCCATAAAACAGGTTCAAGAAGAAGGTGCCCAGGACGTCGTCGCGATGGTGGCCCAGCGCGATCTTGGTGGCGCCGAGCTCGCTTGCCACCCGGTAGAGCACGCCGCGGCGCAGCCGCGAACACAGCGAACAGGTCGTTTTTCCCTCGGGAATCAGCCGGCGGACAATGGAGTAGGTGTCCTGGGATTCGATGCGAAACGGCACACCCTGCTCGCGCAGGTAATCGGGCAGCACGTCCTGCGGAAATCCCGGCTGCTTCTGATCGAGATTGACGGCGATCAGCTCGAAGGACAGCGGCGCCCGGGCGCGCAGGATGCGCAGCATGTCGAGCAGCGCGTAGCTGTCCTTGCCGCCGGAAAGACAGACCATGACCCGGTCACCAGCGGCGATCATGCCGTAATCGCTGACCGCCTGGCCCGTCAGCCGCACCAGCCGCTTCTCCAGCTTGCGGCCCTCGAACGCCGAGCGCTGCTGGCGCCGCCGATCCTGGCCGGCGGCCGCGGCGCGCTCCAGCGCGGCGGCGCCCGCCGAGGACGGGCTCATCGCGCCTCCCGGAAGCGCAAGACCTCGACGCCGATGCCGGCGACCCCGGCGTAGATCTCCGTCTTTTCGCTCGAAACGCGCACCGCCTCGACGCCCGGACGGCGCAGCAGTTCGGTCACGATATCGTCGACGAGCGTCTCCTGCAGGTTGATATGGCCGCGGGCGATTCGCTGTTCCACCACCGTGCGGATGAAGTCGTAGTCGACGATTTCGCGCACGTCGTCGCTGCGCGGGGTCGATGCGCTCAGCGCGATGTACACGTCCAGGTTGAGCACCAGCCGCTGGGTGCCGTGGCGCTCGGCCGAGTACACGCCGATATTGGCGTCGACCGTCCAGTCCCGAAGAAAAATACGCCGGCAATGGGTCAGGCGCGGATCGCTCAGCAGTGTGGCCATGGGGGACGATGCCGGGGAGGGTTTCAGGATTTCAGGAACATGACGTCGCGTTGGGTCGGTACCAGGTGCTGGCCGCCGTCGACCAGCAGGGTCGTCCCGGTGATGGCCGGCGCGTTGACCAAGAACACGACCGCGCGCGCAACGTCGTCGGGCGTGCTGGCACGTCCCAAGGGGGTGGCCTGGTACGCGGCCTCGAATCCGGATTGCGACTGGCCGCGCGCCGGCAAGGTGATCCCGGGCGCCACGCCGACGACCCGCAGCCTGGGCGCCAAACTACGCGCCAAGAGGCCCGTGGCGGTCTCGAGCGCCGCCTTGGACAGGGTGTAGGAGAAGAAGTCGGGATTGGGATTCCACAGCTTTTGATCCAGCAAGTTGACGACCACAGCGCCTGCGTCGGCCGCCAGGCGCGCGTGCAGCGCGCGCGCCAGGCGCAGCGGCGCAGCAACGTTGACGCGCATGTGCGCCTCGAATCGGCTCAGTGCAAAGTCGGTTGCGCTATCGGCTTCGAACAAGGAGGCGTTGTTGACGAGGCATTGCAGGGGCCCGAGCGCGTCCTCGCAGGCGTCGAGCAGCGTTTCGAGCTCGCCCGCCGCCGCTAAGTCGCACGGCACGGCGTGCGCGCGCCGGCCCAGGGCACGGATATCGGCCACCGTGGCCAGTGCCCGGTCCTGCGAACCGTGAAAGTGGATCGCGACGTCCCAGCCGTCCTGCGCCAGGGCGAGGGCGATCGCCCGGCCAATGCGCTGCGCACCGCCGGTAACAAGCGCAATTCGAGAGGGCGCCGTGGGCACGGTCATGGTCAAAGCAATCTTCCAGACGGCAGTGTATCGGTTCGGCCGGGTACCATCGGTGCACCATGTCGCCACCGGCCTCCGCTTCCTCTGCGCCGCCGGGTCGCTCCGCCCAAGCGGCCTTGCCCGAACCCGATGCACCGGCGCGAGCGCGCAGCCGCTTGCTGCAGGAACGTATCTGCCAGCGCATCGCCCAGGCCGGCGGCTGGCTGGGCTTCGCCGACTACATGCAGATGGCGCTCTACGAGCCCGGCCTCGGCTACTACGACGCCGGCGGCAGCAAGTTCGGCCCGCAGGGTGACTTCGTCACCGCACCCGAAATCTCCCCGCTTTTCGCCCAGGCCACCGCAGCGCAGCTTGCCGAGGCCTTCGGGCAATTGCCCGCCCAAGTGCTCGAGTTCGGCGCTGGCACCGGAGCACTGGCCCAGGAGCTGATCACCGAACTAGGGCGCCGTGGCTGCGCGCCGCAGCAGTACTTCATCATCGAGGTATCGGCCGACCTGCGCGCGCGCCAGCAGCAGCGCCTTGCCGGCCTGCCGGTGACCTGGCTCGACCGCCTGCCGCAAGCCTTCGAGGGGGTGGTCATCGCCAACGAAGTCCTCGATGTCCTCCCGGTCCGGCTGTTCGTGCAGGGCCACGACGGGGTGTACGAGCGCGGCGTGTGCTGCGATGGCACCGGCCTGCGCCTGGTGGCGCGCCCGGCCGACAACGCCCTGGCGCGGCAGGTTGCGGCCATCGAAGCGCTGGTCGGGCCGCTGCCGCCGGGCTATGGGTCGGAGCTCTGCCCGTTGGCGGCAGCGTGGATCGCGGCCCTGGCCGGGCCGCTGCGGCGCGCCCTGGTGCTGCTGTTTGACTACGGATTTCCGCGCCACGAGTACTACCACCCGCAGCGCGCGATGGGAACGCTGATGTGCCACTACCGCCAGCGCGCGCACGCCGACCCGCTCTGGCTGCCCGGGCTCAACGACATCACCGCGCACGTCGACTTCTCCGCCTGCGCCCAGGCGGCCGGCGCCGCCGGCTTCGAGGTGCTGGGCTACACCTCGCAGGCGCACTTCCTGATGAACTGCGGAATCCTCGATCTGCTGGCTGGCCGCCTCGATCCGGCGCAGGCCGGCGCAGTTCAGCGACTGCTCTCCGAAGCGGAGATGGGCGAGCTGGTGAAGGTGCTGGCGCTCGGGCGCGGACTCCCGGCTAGCCTGCTGGGCTTTAACCGGGGGGACCGCCGCCACCGGCTATAGCGGCCGCGATCGCCGCGCGGCGCGCCGCCGCGATCGCCTGCGAAATCGCTACCGGATCCGGGCCAAACCGGGCCGCAATCGCACCGGCGTCGACCGCGCTTGCCGCGGCCGCGGCCGCCCGCCAAGGATCGCCGCTGGGGCCTTCGAGAGCCTCAAACGCCGTCAACAGTTGGGCGAAGCGCGCAGCCCGGCGCAGCGCGTCGGCACGCTCGAGCACCGCGGCCCGCTCCGCCGGCGTCGCGGCATCGCGCAGGTCCGCGCGCAGATCGAACAGCAGTCGGGCGAGTTGCGACGAATCGTTGTCGGCGCGCAGGCGCTCGAGCACGGCACGCAGGCCGGCCGCGGAGCCGGCGCCGGAGGCGAGCACCGCCAGGCGCACCGCCAGCGGGGCGCCCTGCTGCGCGGCACGGTCCACAGCCGCCCGCAGGGCCGCCGGCACCGACAACTCGGGAGCAAGCCGCGCAAGCAGGCCGGTCTCGGCCAGCACGTCGATCAGCCGCGCCGGCTGGTCCTCCATCAGACCCCGCGCGATCTCCTGCCAGACACGCTCGGGCACCAGGGCGTCGGCCTCGCCGGCGGCGACCATGTCACGGGCAAGCGCCATCGTCTGCGGGGCGATCGAAAAATCCGGGTAGCGGGCGGCAAATCGCGCCAGGCGCAGGATGCGCACCGGATCTTCGACGAACGCCGGACCAACATGGCGCAACACCCGCTGTTGCAGGTCCGTCTGACCGTGATGCGGATCGATGAGTTGATCACGCTCGTCCAGCGCCATGGCGTTGATCGTCAGGTCGCGGCGCTGCAGGTCCTGTTCGAGACTGACATCCGGGTCGGCATGCACGACAAACCCGCGATACCCCGGGGCGCTCTTGCGCTCCGTGCGGGCCAGCGCATATTCCTCGCCGGTCTGCGGGTGCAGAAATACCGGGAAGTCGCGCCCGACCGGAGTAAAGCCCTGCGCCAGCATTTCCGCGGGGCTGGAGCCGACCACCACCCAGTCCCGGTCCCCGCCGTGCGCAGGCTTGCGGCCCGCCTGCTCGAGCAAATGATCGCGCACCCAGCCGCCGACGATGTAAGTCTTCATGGCGGGGGACGATCCGGCCCGGGTATGAGGCGAACGCGCAAGCGGGCCGACCCGGGGCCGCTCAGCGGCGCGCCCGGGCCCGGAATCCGTCGTAGCGGGTACGCGGGTGCATGCCGGCAAGGAACAGGGCCGCCTCCGGTTCCAGTGGGGCCGGGTGCAGGGCAAGCTCCGGCGCGGGCTGGTACGGCTGCACGCTGGCAATGTTGTCGATCTGCAGCGACCGCAAGTTGTCGCGCGACAGCAGTGTCGGCCCCGGCAGCAGCTCGAAGCCAAGGGCCAGCGCCTGGGCGAGGAAATCCGGCAAGCCCACCACCGGGCGCGGATGGCCCGCGGCGCGTGCCGCGAACTGCACCAGCTCCTGCAGCGTGTAAATCGTGGGCCCGCAGATCTCGTAGGTCTGGCCGAAAGTGGCGCGCGCGTCCAGCGCCGTACTGATCGCCCCCGCCAGATCGCGTACCCAAACGGGCTGCATGCGCGTCTGCGGGCGCCCGATCAACAGGATGGGGAGCCACGCCGCCAGGGTGGCGAAGAGGTTCAGAAAGTGATCGCCCGAACCAAAGACGACCGACGGGCGGAACACCGTGGCGGCGATCCCCGGCGCGTCGCAGATCACCCGCTCGCCGTCGGCCTTGCTGCGCAGGTACGCGGAGGGCCCGTCGGCGTCTGCGCCCAGCGCACTGACGTGCAACACGCGCTCCACTGCCTGCTCCCGGCAAGCCGTGACCAGGCGGCGCGGCACGTCCACGTGCGCGGCGGCGAAGGCCGCGCCGTAGCGGCGCGTGGCCGGCGTGCCCGCTGGCATACCAGGGCGCGGAGCGGCGCCCGAATCGTGGAGTATGCCAACCAGATTGATCACGGCGTCACGCCCGGCCAGCAGCGCCGCCAGCGAGGCAGGATCGCCGATGTCGGCCTCGACCACCTCGACCGAGGGCAGCACCAGCAATTCCCGGCCGCGCTCGCGCCGGCGGGTGGGCACACAAACCCTGCGTCCCTGCGCGGCCAGGAGGTCGACCAGGCACTGGCCGATGAAGCCGGTTCCCCCAAGAACCAGGATGTTTTTGTAGGTCATAGCAAGCGAACGCCGATGAGAAACCGCCAGGAAACGTGCGCCACCCCGCAAACGACAGCGCGGAGCGCATTCTAGCCGCCCGAGGCGCGCGCTCAGGGAAGATCGTCGGTGGACATGCTCTTGGGAGTCACCGTCCCCAGCAAGGACCGCAGCGAGACGCCAGGATGATCGAGCAAGGCGCTGTAGACGACGGTGTTGAACAGCACCCACTTCACGTAATCGCGCGTCTCCCCGACCGGGATCGTTTCGACGAAAAGCGCCCCGTCCAGCGGCCGCGCCAGTGCCGCGCGCCATTTGCGCACCCGGCGCGGGCCGGCGTTGTAGGCGGCCGAGGCCAGCAGCGTTTGGCCGTCCTGGTCATCGAAAACCAGTTTCAGATATTCCGTCCCCAAGCGCAGATTGACTTTCACGTCGGCGATGCGGTCGGCCCGATAATTCTCGAAGCCGATGCGGTGCGCGACGAAGCGCGCCGTCTGCGGCATCAATTGCATCAAGCCGATGGCGCCGACGTTGGAGCGCACATCCTCGATGAAGCGCGATTCCTGGCGGATGAGGCCGTAGATCCAGGCCGGGTCGACGGCCAGCGGAGCGCTGGTCGTCGCCATCAGCTCGCGATACGGCATGGGGTAGCGCTGGCCCATGTCGACCAGCGTGCGGGTGCGCAAGGACGAGGTGATCATGCGATCGAGGACTCCGAAGCGACGCGCCATCTCGGCCGCCGCGTGCAGAGTCGCGTCGTCCATGCCGCGCAGCTCCCAGTTCCATTCCCGGTTGCCCTCGTCGCGCATGCCCAGCTCGTAGAGCTTGCGGGCCCGCTCGAAACCCGGGCGCTGCGCCAGTTCATCCACCAGCGCCGTCGCCGGCTCCTGCGGCCGGGGCGCTAGCACCAGCGGCAGCTCGAGCCGCTCGGCCGCCAGGCGGCCGTAATAGCTGAAACGGTCGGCGATCGACCGCCACGCCGCCCGCGCCTCCTCGATCCGGCCTTGCGACAGCAGTGCCTCGGCGTTCCAGTAGACCCAGGTCGACTCGGCCTGCTGCTCCGGCGCCATGCGCGCGATCACCTTGCGCACGGCGCTCCAGTCCGGGCCCGCCTTGGGCTCCCCGGCGCGATCCCCCGCCGTTGCGCGCGCGGGTGCGGCAACCGCGATGCCGGCACCATTGCGCAGCGCAGCGCGCGCGCGCGCCTCGAGCACATCGCCCCAGCGCACATAATCAACGCCATCGCCGACCAGATCGCCACCGCGCTCGAACCATTCATGCGCCTGCGGCAGCAAGTTGAGCTGGGCCGCGCGGCCGATGCGGCCCCAAACGATCGCGCGCTCCTGCGGCGTAAGGCCAGGCTCCAGGCGCTCGGCGTAATGCGCCGCCTGCTCGGGCATATCGCGCGCCAGCACGATGATGGCGAGCAGGGAACGGGCATGGGGCTGGCGATCGAGTTGCGCCTCCACCGAGGACAGCCAGGCGCCGGGTTGCTCGAGCAATCGCTTGATCACGCTGGCGTCCGCCGGCGGCAGGCGCGCGGCCGCCTGCTCTGCGGCCGGGAGCTGGTTGCGTTCCATCAGCGCCTGCAGGCGCGGCCAGATGGTCATTGCCTCGTCATCGAGCAGGTGATCGGCCAAGGCGGTACAGCCGTCCCCCGCAGGATCGACCGTGTTGGCCAGATAGCGGCGGGCCTCGTGCGCGATCGGCCCGCGACGGTGTCCGTCGTCGAGAACATAGCGCGCCAGCAGCGTGTAGCAGTTCAGCTGCGGATCGTCCCCGCCCATCACCAGGCGGCGGCGCTCGGCATCGAAGCTGGCGAAATCGCCCTTGCTGCCCAGTGCGATCAGCCAATCGGCGCGCAGGCGGTCGGCCAGCACGGTGCCGGCATAGCGCGCCAGGAACGGCCGCACCAGCGCCTCGTCCGGATTCGGTCCACGCAAGCGCAGCGATGCCTGCCAATAGTCCAGGTAGGGTTCGAGCAAGTTGCCCGCGACCTGGGGTGCGAGCGCAGCAACGCGATCGAGGTCGCCGTCGGCCGCCGCCGCGCGCGCCGCCAGCACCGCGCTATCGACGGGATCGGCGACAAGGGTCGCGACGGCCGGCGGGGAGGCCGGCGGTTGCGCCCCGACGAGCGCCGGCGCTAGCGCCAGCAGCATGGCCAGCGCCAACCCTTCTCCCCGCAACCGCAGCGCCGGCCGGCGCACAGCACCCGGACTCATCGCTGCGGCACCGGCAGGTGGGCGCGACGCCAGATTTCTAGCGTCGGAGCGGCCATATTCATGGTGTAGAAGTGCAGGCCGGGCGCACCCTGCGCCAGCAGGCGCTCGCACAGCGCCGCCACGACGTCGGCACCGAAGGCGCGAATCGACGCCCGATCATCGCCATAGCTCTCCAGCCGCCGGCGTATCCAGCGCGGGATTTCGGCGCCGCAATTGTCGGAAAAGCGGGCCAGCTGCGTAAAGTTCGTGATTGGCATGATTCCCGGAACGATCGGCACCGAGCAACCCAGTCGCGCGACCTCCTCGACGAAACGAAAGTAGGCGTCGTCATTGTAGAAGTATTGGGTGATCGCCGAATCGGCTCCGGCGCGCACCTTGCGCACGAAATTCTGCACGTCTTCGGCCGGCGAGCGCGCCTGCGGGTGGATCTCCGGGTAGGCGGCCACCTCGATCCGGAACCAGCTGCCGAATTCGGCACGAACCAGCTCGACCAGATCGGCCGCGTGGCGCAACTCGCCGGCGCTGCCCGCCACGCCCGAGGGCGCATCGCCGCGCAGCGCCACCAGGTGGCGGATGCCCGACTCGCGATACGCGGCCAGCAGTTCCCGCACCGAGGCCCGCGTGCTGGCAATGCAGGAGATGTGCGGCACGGCGTGCAGCCCCGCACCGTGGATCTCCAGGGTGGTGCTCAGGGTCCCTTCGCGGGTCGAGCCCCCGGCCCCAAAGGTCACGGAATAGTACGCCGGCGCCACCCGCGCGAGCTCGGCGCGGGTGGCGCGCAGCTTCTCGACCCCCTCCGGGTTGCGCGGCGGGGAAAACTCCACACTGAAAACGCGTTCCAAAGACATGCGGCGCTGGTCCTATGCGCTCTTGCGCCAGGCCGTGGCCGACAGATCGCATCGGGGCACGGCCGCGGCGCCAGGCTAGTAGCGGTAATGGTCCGGCTTGAAGGGGCCGGCTTTTTCGACGCCGATGTAGCGTGCCTGCGCGTCGCTGAGCTCGGTCAGCTTGGCGGCCAGCTTGCGCAGCTGCAGCCGTGCGACCTTTTCATCCAGGTGCTTGGGCAGCACATACACGCCGGTCGGATAGTTGCTCGTGTTGGCGAACAGCTCGATCTGCGCCAGTACCTGATTGGCGAAGGAGGAGCTCATCACGTAGCTCGGATGCCCTGTGGCGCAACCGAGATTGACCAGCCGCCCTTGCGCCAGCAAGATGATGCGCTTGCCGTCCGGGAAAATCACGTGATCGACCTGCGGCTTGATGTTCTCCCAGGGATATTCCCGCAGTCCCGCAATATCGATCTCGTTGTCGAAGTGGCCGATGTTGCACACGATCGCCTGATGCTTCATGCGCACCATGTGGTCGTGGGTGATGACGTGAAAATTCCCGGTTGCGGTGACGAAGATATCGGCCTGGTCCGCGGCCTCGTCCATGGTCACCACGCGAAACCCCTCCATCGCAGCCTGCAGCGCGCAGATCGGATCGATCTCGGTAACCCAGACCTGGGCGGACAGCGCGCGCAGCGCCTGCGCGCATCCCTTGCCGACGTCGCCGTAGCCGCAGACGACCGCGATCTTGCCGGCGATCATGACGTCGGTGGCGCGCTTGATGCCATCCACCAACGACTCG
>Ga0209415_10020564_pt1 | contig 10246 bp, 9 predicted proteins | sample PeaSoiSIISIP2007_FD_187696 | JGI IMG/M metagenome (GOLD analysis project Ga0209415, IMG submission 187696) | Peat soil microbial communities from Weissenstadt, Germany - SII-SIP-2007 (SPAdes) (version 2) | ecosystem: Environmental > Terrestrial > Soil > Wetlands > Peat | place: Germany...
GTTCCGGCCGCTACCGCCGCCGGCCCGTCTGACACTCCGCCGATCGGATGCGTCGAGCGACGCCGACGATGCGAAGCTGTCACCGCGACCCCTTCGTCGACACCGTTTCATGAATGTGACATGAATAAAATTCATGAATGTGACATGAATAGATTTCCCGGAATCATTCCGGGAGATGAAGCCGGTTCGGAGGCAATCGTCGTCCGTCGTCGTTCAACGATGGCGCCGCGTCGCGTGCCGACGGAGAAGTTCCCTCGTCACGGTCGGTTCGCAAGCGGTGTCGATCACGTCGTGAGCTGTGTCCATGACTTCGACCGACATCGCCCGAGATCGGCCGTAGGGAGCCGTGACGTGGTGAAGACGACGTGACGATGTGACGTCGACGGATCGGCCTGCACACACCGCTGCGGTTGCGGCTATGGTGCGCCCCGGCACGGCCCGAGGGGCTTGAGATGCCGGTCGATCGGGGAAGTGCGACCGGTGTCATGGGTTCCTCGGGCCGAGCCGCGTCGATGCACAGTCTGCGTTTGCGCACGGTCCTTGCATAGGACGTCGGATCGCCACCTGCATTTGCTTCGGCATGGCGTTGGCGTTGGCGTTGGCGTTGCGTCGGTGTCGCCTCGGCTTACTTCGGCGTGGCGCCGCCGTCGATCGGATGCCGTGCTGTGGTCGTTGTCGAGGTGAAACACTCCGGGCCGACCGGCCATACTCTGGTGGACGCGCGATCCGGGTGTGGCGTTGTCATCGGTTGTGGCGCCGGCGCCGTGTGCCCGAGGTGGCCGGTGGTGCCGGGGGATAGCCTTCGGCGGCATCGCGTCGGTGGCATCGCGTCGGTGGCATCGCGTCGGTGGCATCGCGTCGGTGGCATCGCGTCGGCGGCATCGCGTCGGTGGCATCGCGTCGGCGGCATCGCGTCGGCGGCATCGCGTCGGCGGCATCGCGTCGGCGGCATCGCGTCGGCGGCATCGCGTCGTCGCGTCGGAGGTGGCGTTGCGTCGGAGGTGGGGTCGACGGTGGAGGAGAGAATGCGACCGAGAGTCGTCGTGGTCGGCGGGGGACGGATGGGAGCGGCGCTCGTCGGGGGACTGATCGCCGGCGGATGGGATGCCGGAAGGATCGCCGTGGTGGAGGCCGACGCCGGCCGACGGTCGGCACTGAAGGAGATGCTTCCCGGGGTGGTGGTGGAGGCGGTGCCGATGGAGGCCGAGGGTGCGGTGGTGGCGGTGAAGCCCGGTGACGGTGAGGGCGCGTGCCGATCGCTCGCCTCGGTGGGGACGTCACGGGTGTTGTCGATCATGGCCGGGGTGCGGCTGGGGCGGCTCGAGAGCTGGCTGGGGCCGGCGGTGGCGGTGGTGCGGGCCATGCCGAACACTCCGGCCCTGGTGGGCGCCGGTGTCTCGGCGCTGGCCGGTGGTCGGGGCGCCGGGGAGGACGACGTGGCCTGGGCCGAGGAGATCCTGGGGGCCGTAGGCCGGGTGGTGCGGATGGCCGAGTCGTCACTGGATGCGGCCACGGGACTCTCGGGCTCGGGGCCGGCCTACATCTTCTTGGTGGCCGAGGCCCTGATCGATGCCGGGGTGGGGGTGGGGCTCGATCCCGAGGTGAGCCGGACGCTGGCCATCGAGACCCTGGCCGGGGCGGCGCGGCTGCTGGTGGAGACGGGCGAGAACCCGGCGGCGCTGCGGGCCCAGGTGACTTCGCCGGGGGGGACGACGGAGGCGGGGGTGGCCCGATTGGAGGCGAACGGGCTGCGGAGGGCGTTCGACGAGGCCGTTACGGCCGCCACGGAGCGTTCTCGGGCCATGAGCGGGTCATGAGCGGGTCATGAGCCCGGACGGGCGACAGTCACCCGACGGGAGAGAAGTCCCAGGTCAGAGGGGCGGAGCGGGCGGACGCGGCAGAGATCGACCCGGCCGCCCCAGGAGCCTGGCGCGCCCCCTTTCCAACATCACCCACAGTGACGTACAGTCGACTCAGGCGGAGAGGGGTGATTCCACTGAGTTCCGATGACGCGACGAGCGCTCGCTACCTTACGGTTCGCGAGGTGGCGAGCACGCTGCGAGTTTCGAATATGACGGTCTACCGGCTGATCAACGCCGGTGATCTTCCGGCTGTGCGTGTCGGCAAGTCCTTTCGCCTGCGAGAGGACGACGTGAACCGCTACCTGTCCGACCGGTATACGCAGGCCGGATAGCAGCCAGCGGGCTGCTGGCCACGGGCACGGTCCGGCGGTGACGAGCGGCTCCCGAGGTGCCGTCTTCCTCCTCACCGACTACGGCAGCGCGGATGAATTCGCGGGTGTGACCAGGGCTGTTGTCGTTCGCCACGCCCCCGGTGCACCGGTGGTCGACCTGACCCACGCGATTCCGCCTTTCGACGTCAGGGCCGGTGCCCTCGCCTTATCACGCTCCGTGGGATACCTGGGTCCCGGAGTGGTGGTGGCCGTCGTCGATCCGGGGGTCGGCAGTGAGCGACGGGCGGTGGCGGTGAGCGTGTCCGAAGACCACGGGCCCCGATATCTGGTCGGTCCCGACAACGGTCTTCTGGGCGGGGCCATGGACGTCCTGGGAGGGCCGGTCGCCGCCGTGGTTCTTCCGGCCCGGACCGGCACATTCGACGGACGGGATCTCTTCGCGCCGGTGGCGGCGCGGCTGTGGCTGGGGGCCTCGCTCCACGACGTGGGGATGCCCGTCGATCCCGCCACCCTGGCCCGGCTGGCACCGCCCCGGCTCGAGGTGGAAGCCGGGTCGATCGTGGCCGAGGTGCTCTGGGTGGACCGGTTCGGGAACGTGCAGCTGGCTGCCCGGGCCGACGATTGGGCGCGGGCCGGCCTCGGTGAGGTCGTCGTGATCAATGTCGGCGGCGATACCGGGACGACCGGGACGACCGGGACGACCGGGACTCCCGGGACTCCCGGGACGACTCGGACGTCCGGAACGGGCCGACGGGTGGGATCGTTCTCGGAGCTCGAGGACGACGAGGTGGGGTTGCTTGTCGACGCGAACGGACAGCTGAGCCTCGTGTGCGACCGACGGCCGGCCGCTACCGTGCTGGCGGTGCGAACAGGAGACACGGTCCGTCTGAGTTCGACGGCGGCGTGAACCTCGCCCGTCTGATCGAGGCGCACCCGGCCGGGGGGCGTGCCCTCTACGACCGGGGCCGGTGGCACAGCTGGGGTGAGGTGCGTGAGAGAGCCGCCGCCGCCGCGGCCGGCCTCGGATCGCTGGGGCTGGTACCGGGTGACCGGGTGGCGATCGCCTGGCCCACCTCGGTCGACTTCGTGGTGGCCTATCTGGGCGTGCTCGCCGCCGGCCTGGTGGCGGTGCCCTTGAACCCCAACAGCCCGCCGGCCGAGCTCGCCCGCGAGCTCGCCGTGGTGAGTCCGGCCGCCCTGCTCGCCGGTGGCGCCGCCGCTCTCTGCGCCGCCGAGGTCAGCGCCGCGCTGTCACCGTCGCCGGTTCTCGTCCTCCCCGCCGGCTCTCCCGCACCGACGTCGGACGCGGCGGCGTCCGACGCGGCCGCAGGAGGGGCAGGACCGGCAGCGGGGCCGTCATGGGAGGAGTTCTCCGCCGCCGGCTCGGTCTCCGCCGCCGCCGGCTCGGTCGAGGGTGGGAGCGCCGGCGAGGGTGGGAGCGCCGGCGAGGGTGGGAGCGCCGGCGAGGGTGGGAGCGCCGGCGAAGGTGGGTCGTTCCCGGTGGTGGAGCGGGACGAGAAGGACGTGGCTGTTCTGCTGTTCACGTCGGGGACGTCGGGGGCGGCGAAGGCGGCGATGCTGACCCACGGGAACCTGGGGGCGAATCTGGAGCAGATGCGGGCGCTGCCGGGCGAGATCGTGCGGGCCGACGACGTGAGCCTGGCGGCGGTGCCGCTGTTCCATGTGTTCGGGTTGAACGTGGCGCTCGGGTTGACACTGGCGGCCGGGGCGGCGCTGATCCTGGAGGAGCGGTTCGACCCGGTCGACTCGCTGCGGATCGTGCGTGAGCTCGGGGTGACGAACGTGCTGGGGGTGCCGGCGATGTTCTCGGCCTGGGTGGCGTTGGCCGCCGACGACCCGGCCGCGGCCGGGACGGGGGCGTTGTCGGGGGTGCGGCGGGCGATCTCGGGGGCGGCCTCTCTGCCGGCCGAGGTGGCGGCTGGTTTCGAGGCCGCCTACGGGGTGCCGGTGTGGCAGGGCTACGGGCTGACCGAAGCCGCGCCGGGGGTGGCGACGTCGCTCGGGACTGGACGGAACCGGCCCGGATCGGTGGGGTTGCCGCTGCCGGGGGTGGAGCTGCGGCTGGTCGACGAGGCCGGCGACGACGTGCTCGAAGGCGACCCGGGCGAGATCTGGGTGCGGGGGCCGAACGTGTTCGCCGGGTACTGGGAAGACGCCGAGGGCAGTGCCGAGGTGCTGACGCCGGAGGGCTGGTTGCGGACGGGGGACGTGGGGGTGATCGGGGCCGAGGGGGACCTGTTCATCGTGGACCGACGGAAGGATCTGGTGATCGTCTCGGGCTTCAACGTCTACCCGGGCGAGGTGGAGAAGGTGGTGGAGGAGATCGAGGGGGTGGCCGAGGTGGTGGCGATCGGACGACCCGATGCGGCCACCGGTGAAGCGGTGGAGGTGGTGATCGTGGTGGGGCCCGGGGCGCGGGTGACGCAGGAGCAGGTGCGCGACCACTGCCGGATCCGGCTGGCTCGCTACAAGTGTCCGGTGACGATCCGGTTCGTGGCCGAGCTGCCGCGCGGCCTGGCCGGGAAGGCACTGCGGCGGGCGCTGCGGGAGCAGACGGGGGCGTAAGGGGGCGGAACGACTCTGAGCCGACCCGGGGCCGACCAGGGGCGGAGGCGGTGACGACCCGGTGACGACCGGGGCCGGCTTCTGTGTCGGGCCTCGTGCCGACCTCGGGGTTTTGCCGCGACTTGGTGTTGCAGGCATGCGCGTCGATACGATCCGGCTCACGATGGCCGACGCCAAATCACGCCGGATACCCGAGGCGACCGTTATCCGGTTGCCCGTCTACCAACGGATCCTGCTCGAACTGGTCCGGGGCGGGACGGCGACGGTGGCGTCGGACCAGCTGGCCGAGATGGCGCGGGTGAACGCCTCGAAGGTGCGGAAGGACCTGTCGTTCCTGGGGTCGTTCGGGACGCGTGGCTCGGGCTACGACACGAAGTATCTGTTGTCGCAGATCGACCGGGAACTGGGCATCGATGGCGATTGGCCCGTGGCGGTGGTGGGGCTCGGCAACCTGGGGAGGGCGCTGGCCAACTCGCAGGGCTTCACCTCACGGGGGTTCCGGGTGTGCGCTCTGTTCGACGTGGAGCCGACACTTGTGGGCGAGGTGGTCCAGGGGCTGACGATCCGGCATCTCGACGACTTCGAGACGGTGGTGGCGGACGATCCGCCGAGCATCGGGGTGATCGCGACGCCGGCGGCGGCCGCCCAGGAGGTGGCCGACCGGATGATCGCCGCCGGGGTGGCGTCGTTGCTGAACTTCGCCCCGAAGGTGCTGACGGTGCCGCCCAGCGTGCTGCTGCGGTACGTGGATCTGTCGATCGAACTGCAGGTGATGAGCTTCTACCTGTCGCACCGCGACGAGCCGGGAACGACCGAGGACTGGTCGCCGTTGTCGCTCGTCGTGGGCCTGACGCCGGCCGAACCGGCCTGAGGGCCGGCGAACCGGCCCGGCGCCCGGCCCAATGGGCCTGAGGGCCGGCGAACCGGCCTGACGGCCGGCGAACCGGCCAGAGGGCCCGGCCGAATGGGGCTGACGGCCGGCGAACCGGCCAGAGGGCCCGGCCGAATGGGGCTGACGGCCGGCAAACAGGCCTGACGGCCGGTCAGTCGGCCTGATGGCGGGCAGCCGATGTGGCGGCGGGCCCCGGCGACCGGCATCCTTGTAGGAAGTGTCCGTCGTTGTCGTAGGTCTCGAGCACCACAGCACGCCCCTCGAACTGCTCGAGAGGGTGGCCGTGGCCGAGGACGGCCTGGGGAAGACGCTCGGGGCGTTGCGGGACCGGTCGAACCTGTCCGAGGTGGTGGTGCTGTCGACGTGCCTGCGGACCGAGCTGTACGCAGTGGTGGAGCGGTTCCACGAAGGGGTGGCCGACCTACAGGAATTCCTGGCGACGCGGGCGGGGACGACGGTGGAGGTGATCGAGGAGCACCAGACGGTGCTGTTCGACGACGCGGTGACGGTGCAGCTCTTCGAGATCGCCGCCGGGCTGCGGTCGTCGGTGCTGGGGGAGACCGAGGTGCTCGGGCAGGTGCGGCGGGCGGCCGAACGGGCCGAGGCCGAGAGGGCGGCCGGACCGGTGTTGTCGGGGCTGTTCCGGCGGGCCGTGCGGACGGGCCGGAAGGTGCGGTCGCAGACGGCGATCGCGCGGGGGGCGACCTCGTTGTCGCACGTGGCCGTCGACCTGGCGACGGCCCGGCTGGGCGGGACTCTGGCCGGACGGCGGGTGCTGGTGGTGGGGGCGGGGACGATGGGCGAGGGGATCGTCGACGCGCTGGGCCAGGGTGAGGGGGCGGCCGAGATCGTGGTGGCCAACCGGACGGTGGAGAAGGCGCGGGCGCTCGGACGACGGGTGGGCGGTGACGGGGTCGGGATGGCGGGGCTGGCCGGGGCGCTCGAGACGGCCGACGCCGTGCTGTTGTCGACCGGTTCCGCCTTGCCGGTGCTCGACGTCGAGCTGATGACGCCGGTGGTGGCGGCCCGGGGGGTGGCCGACGGGAGCCGGGGGCCGCTCGTGATCGTCGATGTGAGCGTGCCGCGCAACGTCGATCCCGCCGTGGCGCTGATCGGGGGGGTGGAGCTGCTCGACATGGACGACCTCTCCGAGCGGGCCGAGCGGGCGCTCGACGGCCGGCGGGGCGAGGTGGAGGGGGCGCGGGCGATCGTGCAGCAGGAGGTGGAGCGGTACCGGGCCGACGAGCGGGCGCGGGGGGCGGCACCGATCGTGTCGGCGCTGCGGGACCGGATCGGCCAGGTCCGCGACGCCGAGCTCGAGCGGCACCGGAGCCGGCTCGGGGATCTCGACGAGAGGCAGTGGGAAGAGGTCGAGTCGGTGGTGGGCGACATCCTGGCCAAGGTGCTGCATCAGCCGACGGTGGCGCTGAAGGACGCGGCGGGGACCGCACGCGGGGAGCGGCTGGTGGAAGCGTTGCGCAGCCTCTTCGATCTGTAGACGTCTCTGCAGAGGATGGCCACTCTCCGATTGGCCACGCGCGGGTCACCGCTGGCGCGATGGCAGGCGGCCCGGGTGGCGGCGTTGATGGCGGCGGGGCCCGGGGCGGTGGTCTGTGAACTGGTGGTGGTGCAGACGTCGGGAGACCGGCTGAGCGAGGTGCCCGTCGAGCGTCTCGGGGGACAGGGCGCCTTCGTGACCGAGGTGCAGGAGGCCGTGCGCGAGGGCCGGGCCGATCTGGCGGTGCATTCGGCCAAGGACCTTCCCTCGAGGACGCCGGCCGGGCTGGTGCTCGGCTGCGTGCCCGAGCGGGCCGATCCCCGCGACGCGCTGGTGGGATCGCGGCTGGCCGATCTGAAGGCCGGGGCCCGGGTGGCGACGGGGTCGGTGCGGCGTCGGGCGCAGCTGGCGTGGCTGCGGCCGGACCTGACTTTCGTGGACTTGCGGGGGAACATGGCCCGACGACTGGAGCGGGCGGCCCGGGAGGGGGCCGGGGTGGTGGCGGTGGCCGCGCTCGACCGGCTGGGGCTGGCGGGGGAGATCGCCGAGGTGCTCGACACGGGGACGCTGCTGCCTCAGGTGGCACAGGGGGCGTTGGCGGTGGAGTGCCGGGAGGACGACGGCGAGACCCGGGCTCTGCTGGCCGGGATCGACGACGCTGTCGCCCATCGGGCGGTGACGGCCGAGAGGGCCTTCCTGGCGGCGCTCGGAAGCGGCTGCTCGTTGCCGGTGGGGGCGCTGGCCAGCCCCTCGGGCTTCGGCGACGGGACCGGCTCGGAAAGGCTCGCGCTGGAGGGGATGCTGGCCAGCCGGGACGGTCGGATCCTGCTGCGGCGGCGGCTGGAGGGCGACGATCCGGTCGAGCTCGGCCGGCGGCTGGCCGGGGAGCTTCTGGACGGCGGCGGCCGGATGCTCGACGACTGGGCGACGGCCGGGTGGTCGTCGGGATGACCGTCTATCTGGTGGGGGCGGGCCCCGGCGACCCGGGGCTGATGACGCGGCGGGGGGCCGAGGTGCTGGGGCGGGCCGAGGTGGTGGTGTTCGACCGGCTGGTGCCCCGGGTGCTGGTGGAGCTGGCACCGGCAGCTGCGCTGCGGCTCGACATGGGGAAGCGGCCCGGGATGCGGGGGCGGCAGGAGGAGATCCACGCCGCGCTGATCGAGCACGGGGCGGCGGGGAAGACGGTGGTCCGGCTGAAGGGGGGCGATCCCTTCGTCTTCGGGCGGGGCAGTGAGGAGGTCGAGGCGCTGCGGGCGGCGGGGGTGGACTACGAGGTCGTGCCCGGGGTGAGTTCCGCCTTCGCCGTGGCCGCCTCGGCCGGGGTGCCGGTGACACACCGGGGACTGTCGACGTCGGTGACGGTGGTGACGGGCCACGTGGGCGACCCCTCGGCGCCGGGCGGGGTGGACTGGGAGGCGTTGGCGCGTGCGGGCGGGACGATCGTGATCCTGATGGGGATGGAGCACCGGGCCGAGATCGCCGAGCTGCTGATGGCGGGCGGCCGGCCCGCCGGGACACCCGTGCTGGTGGTGCAGTGGGGGTCGACGCCGGCCGAGCGTTCGGTGCGGGGAACGCTGGCCGACCTGGATGCCGTCGATCTGGGGGCACCCGCCACGATCGTGGTCGGTGCCGTGGCCGGGCTCGATCTACGGCCGGGCCGGCCGCCGTTGTCCGGTGTGACGGTGGTGGTGACGCGGCCCCGGTTGCAGGCGGAGGGGCTGGTGGCGGGTCTGGCCGGGGCCGGCGCCTCGGTGATCATGCTGCCGGTGATCGCCGTGGCCGATGCTGCCGACGGGGGCCCCCTCGACGAGGCCGCCGGGCGGGCCGACCGGTACGACTGGATCGTCTTCACCTCGGTGAACGCCGTCGATCGGTTCGTGAGCCGGCTGCGCGACGGCCGCGCCCTGGGCCGGGTCCGGCTGGCGGCGGTGGGACCGGCCACGGCGGCCGCCTTGGCCCGGTGGCACCTGGTGGCCGACCTGGTGGCTGCCGGGCCGGGCGCCGCCGGGCTGGTGACGGCCATGCCGGACGCACCGACGGGTGCCGGCCGGGTGCTGTTCCCGCGGGCGGCCGGAGCGGGCGAGCTTCTGGCGGGCGGGCTGCGGGACAAGGGATGGGAGGTCGACGAGGTGGAGGCCTACCGGACGGTGGGGGCGACGGTGTCGGACGGGGCGACGGCCGACGCCCTCGAAGCGGCGGCGGAGGCGGACGTCGTCACCTTCAGCTCGCCCTCGGCCGTCTCGGGTTATCTGGCGCTCGCGGGAGGCCGGGTCCCGGCCGTGGTGGCGTGCATCGGGCCGTCGACGGCCGAGGCGGCCGAAGCGGCCGGGCTGGTGGTCGATGTGGTGGCCGACGAACAGACCGACGAGGGTCTGATCGCCGCACTGATCCACCGGTACGAACGCTGATCCGCAGGTTGGAACGCTGATCCGCAGGCACGAGAGTTGATCCTCCGGTGTGACAACCGGGGCGGCGGTAGGACCAAAGCCTCTAGGAAGGCCGGGGCGAAGAGCCGAAGCTGAATGGTGAGCGACTCGAGAGGTCGCGCCGAAGGAGGTACTCACCATGCGGTCGGGCCGGAAGATGTTGGGGAAGGATCTCGCCCAGCACTGGGTGGGCCGGACGGCGGCCGACACCGGTGAGGAGAATCGGTCGACTGTGTTGCTCGAGGTGCCCGACGGGGCCGAGGCCGTGGCCTATTGGCGGCTGCTGACGGAGAACGGCTACGAGGTGGAATGGTGCCCGGGGCCCGAGCGCGTGCCGTCGCGGCGCTGTCCACTCGTCACATCGGGGCAGTGCGAGCTGCTCGAGCGGGCCGATGTGGTGGTATCGGCTCTCGGGCTCAACGAGAAATCGTGCCGGAGGGTCGTCGAGGCCAGAGATCGCCTCTACCCGGAGAAACCGGTGGTGACCCAGGCATCGCGCTCCGATTTCGTCCGCTGGGAAAGCTTGGTCGAAGGAGATCAGCCGTTGCCGACGCCCGTGGACGGAAAGGCGCTGCTGCAGTCGGTGGAAGACGCGCTGCCCCGTCGCTGATCGGACTTAGCGCGACACATGAAGAGGCGGGGCCCGTTCG
>Ga0209415_10020565_pt1 | contig 10246 bp, 9 predicted proteins | sample PeaSoiSIISIP2007_FD_187696 | JGI IMG/M metagenome (GOLD analysis project Ga0209415, IMG submission 187696) | Peat soil microbial communities from Weissenstadt, Germany - SII-SIP-2007 (SPAdes) (version 2) | ecosystem: Environmental > Terrestrial > Soil > Wetlands > Peat | place: Germany...
CAGGGCCGCGGCGATCTCGGGGCACGCATGCGCCGGCCGCTCGCCGAGCTTCCGCGCGGACCGGTCGTCATCGTCGGCAGCGATATTCCCGAGCTCGCCAGCAGCCACGTCGCGAGTGCCTTCGCGGCCCTCGGCGGCCACCACCTCGTCTTCGGCCCGGCCTCGGACGGCGGCTATTGGCTCGTCGGCGTGCGCCGCCGGCCGCACCTGCCGCGCCTCTTCCACGGCGTGCGCTGGTCGAGCAAGCACGCGCTCGCCGACACGCTCGCGGGCTTGGGAGCGCGCTATCGGGTGGCATTGCTCGCGACACTCGAAGACGTGGACGATGGGGCGAGCTATAGGCGGTGGGTCGCCAGGACCCGGAGTCGGCGGTGCGTGTCCTACCCCCGCCCCGACCGAGGCCTTCGGCGGCGATCCTCTACTTGACGGATTAACACGACGGCCCTTGGACTTCGTGATTTGTGTTTATTCGTCTTTTTTCTCCGCGGGGCCTTGTTGGGGCGCAGCTGGGGGGAGCGAATAGTCCACTGGCTTCATTCCGACCAAGATCACGACCGCACCCTCCGGAAATTCAAATCCCCACTTGCTCAAAAGGGGCGCGGATGGACTGTCTGCATATTCCGGCGTCCACTGTACGCCGTAGAGTTGCGGTCCGTGCGGCGGTCCTAAATCCAAACTTAACAAATCGACGACTGCTTGGGCCGCACGACCAGCCGGCGATACCGGGAGGGGGTTAGGCACTGGTTTTGACTCGGGCGTAGATGGCCGCGACTCGAGAGTAACCACCCGCACCCCTTCCATGAGCATGCCCGGCGGTATATGCGATTGCGCTTCATCAACGATTTTGGCATTCCATCCCGATCTGATGAGTGCAAATCTGATATCCGAGGCCAATATTTGGGATTCAAAATCCGGGACCGCCTGTATTAGCGCAGATGTGCCGGCATATTTCTCCACTTCTTGGAATCGAGCGGCCCGTATTTCCTTATCGCCGTCACGGTCCTGCATCGCGATGCGGCGGGGCAATTGTGCTTTCCGCATCGTGGTCTGCAATTTGAGATTTTCCGCCCTCAGCGATTCGGTTTCATTGTTTAGGCGGGTGATCATCAGTTCCCGGGCCTTGTCGACCGTCCTATGGAATGGTACCGCGATCCAGTCGCCCAATAATTCGATGGCAACTCCTACCGCACCGACCGCCATCAAAAGACCGCCAAATATTTTTGCAGCATGGATAGCGGATAGCCACCACGCTGCGGACACAACCGCTGGATCGTCCATCTTATCCGCCTTTGGTGAGTCCTCGTTTGTCGCTGCGCGAGCTGCGTTTTGGTTTGTCTTTCGCCGCAGGAATCGACGGAAATAGCGCAAATGCTAACTCCAATTGAACCGGCTCGCTGGCGTCCGTCTTTGGTTCCTGAGGCAACCGCCAGTAAACATGCCACAGCACCCTGCTATAGCGGCCCCGAAAATACCCGCGTTCTCGCGATTGATATATCGGAACTGGGATTGAGCGACAAGAGGGGGAGGTATTACCTGCTGACCTTGTGGAAGCTGTCCATAATCCCGCGTTTGAAGATAGAGCAAAAGCCTTCAATCATATTGGTCTGGATCGCGCCCACAATATATTCACCGCGAGCGTCCCGCACCTTGCCGTGTGGATAGAGCCGCCCAAGGCGCAAATAAGCGTTGTGGTCGTCAGTCGCGAGCAAGCTGATATTATCCGAAACGACTTCGCTAATCAACCGAACGAGAGTTTCCATACCGGCGCGCTCGACAGCACGTGCCACGACCCGGCGGCACCGCCCGGCACGAGCAGGAGATGATCGCGAAGCCGATCGGTGAGGCTCTAGCCGCGGCGCAGGCTCGTGATCGCCATCTGGGCTGGTCAATCGACTCCCATCGCGACGTGGAGCGCTGCGCGCTGCGCTCGGGCAACGCGCACAGTGCCGAAGGTTGACGGGCGGTACTGGAGCGGGTGGTCGCCCGCTACTGGGACAAGGTGAAGCGCCGCTGCTTTCGCGCCGAAGCCGCCTTCCCCTTCTCAGTTGAGCTGTTTATTTGCGGGCTTGGTGCAACATCTGAGCCGATCTCGCGCAATGAGCGGTCCCGGCATTGGCCCTCGTGAGTAAACCGCTGTATCGGTCCATAGTCCAATAATCCTTAAGTATATTACCGCCTGGCCACTGAATGACGGCTGTCCATTCTATCGTTTCATCCGTGATCTTAGCGGGCAACCAAACGGTATTGGTGCTGAAAACATTTTTGGCAGTGTTGTCGCTGTAGTTGACAATCACGGTAAACACTGCGTGTTGCCCAAACGCGCCAAGCCGATAGGGAATACATATATAAGTGACGGTCTCGGCCGAGGCTTCCGTGGGCGATTCCAGCGTGAGGGACGCGCAAATGGCAACGCCGGCGAGTAGCCAGCGAAGATCCCGTATCCTTGTCATCGTCCCCCCCCTTTGCCCCGTTGACTGTTGCGTGGTCTGACCCGCGCCAACGCGAAGGCTACGCACGTTATTCGCTAAGAATACGCTCACCAGCGATCGCGGATGCGGCGACAAAAAAAGGCCGGGCGATGACAATTTTGGGGCACGCCCGCGCTGCCGCTCCGTCGGCCGCACCGGACGAGACGCAGCGAGTGGTGCTTGTTGACGAAGCGGCGCTGCTCGGAGGCGCAAATCGGCGGCCCGGAATAACATGCGCGTCTTCGCGCGGAGGACCCATAGGAATTTGGGTTAAGGGTATTTGGGTTGGCGGGCGATGGGTTCAGCATGCGACGGAGACGATGGACCTGCTGAACCCGACGCCAACGCAATGTCGGGCGATCAGCAGGAGCCCTCGCAGTGATTGTGGTCTACGGAGGCTCCCCACTGATGCTCGTGGGACTATCTGGGTGAGCCAATCTTGTCTTGGTCGCGTGGAATGGCGTTACCTCGGTGAGGTTCGAACCCCGATACGTGGGACGGAGTTTCGTCGGGCCAAGACCGCCAAAGTGCTCATCCCCTTCCGTCGACGCCAGAAGGCGCGCCGGTTTGATCAAGCTACGGAGAGGACGACTGGTTCCATGCAACTGCCAACATGGTAGTCTGCATCAGACGAACCCTGTAAGAGCCCGGAGACCCCTCGACCGAATCACGAGCACACGTGACGCGGTCGGAATTCATCCTGGTGCCAGCCGGTGTCTTGACCTTCCTCCTCGTGCCCCGCTCGAAGCGAAAGCGACGGTCTGGGGCACACCGAAGGACAAGCTTCAACCTCTCACGATGACCACTCCATGCCTTTAGGGACCCGGCTTGGGATCGGGGAATAACCGTGGCTCACCCGGCCTTTATCCCCTACCTAGGCCGAGCGGAAAAAAAGTTGACGCATGACTCGGATTCTGATTCAACGATTCACCTTGGAGGGGAGCTGGATCGTTGCGCGATCGAATCGGGGTTGCGGACGAAGAAAGGGCGCCGCCGGGCGTTCTTGGGAGCTTTCAATACCGCGTCAATGCGGTGGCCTTAGTCGTGGCCTACTTTGTCGTAGCCCTGCTCGTGCGTTACGCCGACGCCCCTGCCCTACAACCGTCTTTCGGGCTTTTCGTGGACGGCTCGACTCTTCTCCAGCCTCCGCTCGGGCTTTCCTTGATCAAGCAACGCCAGTCACAATGGCCTTCACTCGGGCTCATGCTCATAGAGCCTCCCCAGGCGCATCAACAATTCACCTTCGAGCTTGGGTCCGCATTTCCTCCGAGTCCCTCTGTGAGTGTCCCTAGGACCCGAATCGCCACCGGAGTTGCTTCCTGGTACGGTTCGGAGTCCCACGGCAGGCCCACCGCGAACGGCGAGGTCTACGACATGTTCGGGCTCTCGGCCGCGAGCCGCACGCTCCCACTGTCCAGTGTTGTGCGCGTGACTAATCTCGACAACGGGCGTTCGGTTGTGTTGCGCGTAAATGACCGCGGCCCGTACGTTGACGGCCGAATCCTTGATCTCTCTCGGGGTGCAGCGGAAGCCCTCGGGATGGAGCGTCGCGGGCGTGCTTTGGTTCGGATCGACGCGTTGTAACGGCAGGCCGTCGTGTCCCCCGGAATGCTGTAGGAGTTGTGGATCGCGGTGCGAATCGGCCCAAGGGCGCCCGATTTCCTCTGCGAAACGACACTTGCACGACCTGCCGTGGCGGGCTACGGTTCGGACCGGAGCATCGACGTCCCCCAACCTCAAGAGCGGCGGAACGGCCGTAGAACGAAAGAGGACGGGGATTGGTGAGGGGGCCGGCTTCTGACGGATGCCCGAGCGCGCGGCGCTTTGCGGCACCGGTCAGGCGACCCGGCCATTCGTCGGGGAGCGCCGTAAGCGGTGAATATTTTTTCAGTCGTGGCTAAGCGGAAGGCCGGGGCGTGGCGCGCCAGCAGCAAGGCCGCAATGCCGTCGATCATCGGTGCTGAGCTTACCATAATCGGCGATTTGATCTCGGACGGCGACATTCTGATCGATGGCACCGTCGAAGGTTACCTCAAGTCGAGCGGGCTGACGATCGGCGAGCGCGGCACGATCAAGGGCGTGGCGACGGCGGAGGCCGTGACGATCGCGGGAACCTTGAATGGCCAGATCCACGCCAGGGACGTGACGCTCTCGGAGACGGCGCGCATACAGGGCCATATCTGGCAGGACAGCCGCATCGGCAGCCAATCCCGCTTCCCGGCGTTCGCGGGCGGACGCCAAATGGCGGTGGCGGCGCTGCTTCTCGGGGTCGTGGTTCTGTCGATTTACGCAAGCCTCGTCTACTTCTCGTATGACGCGCGAGTTGCAGCTCGGACGGACTACGAGCGCGCGATGGCCGGGCGGGATGTAGCCGTGACGGAGGGGCGCGATCGCTACCGCGATCTTCTCTCCGCGCTCCTGCATCCGTTCGCAACACTCGCCGACACCCAGCTCGAGACCCAGCATGAGCTGGCCGCGCTCAAGGAACGGAATGCCAAGCTCGGACCCGAAATGGCGCGCCTCGAGAACGAGCTTGCCCACTCGCGCGCCGAGCGCGACCGGCTCTTGAGCGAGGAGGAGGCGCTCACACGTCGACGCGACGGGCTCGAGAGCGAGCTCGCCGACATGCACCGCCGCAATGAGGCGACGACGGCCCAGCTGGCAAATTTCGAACAGAGTCTTGCCAGCCTCACCACGGAGCGTGACAAGGTGGCTCAGGAGCGCGCGACGCTGGCCAGCCACGTCGGCGATCTCGAGCACCACCTCGATTCGCTCCAGGCCGACCAGAAGATGCTCATCTCCCGGCTCAAGGAGCGCGCGATAAGCAACGCCATTGCCGTCGAGCGCACCATTGCCATGACCGGGCTCGACGTGAACAAGCTGCTCGGGCAGGCGGGCAAGGAGGGGGCCGAGCCGCGCTCGTCCGAGACCGCGCAGGGTGGCCCCTTCGTCGCATACCGAATCCCGAAGAACAGCTCGGGCAAGCCCACTGCGCGCTCAAGCGACATCGAGCGCGTCGTCTTGTCGCTTGACAAGCAAGAGGAGCGCCAAGAAGGGCTGCACCGCATTCTCGACCGCCTGCCGCTCGCGAGCCCGCTCGACGGCTATAGAGTGGTGAGCAATTTCGGCAGACGAATCGACCCGATTAACGGGCAACTGGCCATGCATGAGGGTGTCGATCTGACCGCAGAGCCCAATGCGCCGGTGCGGGCGACCGCGCCCGGCATCGTGACCTTCGCCGGTTGGGACGGGGGCTACGGCAAGATGGTCGAAATCGACCACGGCATGGGCATCCACACGCGCTATGCGCACCTTAGTTCTATCGTCGTGGAGCCCGGCAGCAAGGTGGCCGCGCGCGAGAAAATCGGCGTCATCGGAAGCACGGGGCGCAGCACGGGAACCCATGTGCATTATGAAATACTTGTCGACGACCAACACTACGATCCCGTCAAATTCATCAAGGCAGGTGAATATGTTTACCAGGAGGACTAGCGAAACGGCCGCGAAAACGGCTGGCGATACGGCCGCGAAAACGACCGGCGAAACGGCCGCAAAGACTCGAGATATGGCCGCGCCTCCTGCGGTTGCCGAGACGGCGCAGAGCATCGCGAAGGCGGGCGGCTCTTCGGTCATCAGCCATCAACTTTCGGTACATGGCGACTTCTCCTCGACCGGCGACATTCTGATCGACGGCACGGTCGAAGGCGACGTCACGGCGAAGGTGCTGGCGGTCGGTGAGGGCGGGTCGATCAAAGGAGCGATCACCGCGGACAGCGTGACGATCGCCGGGACCGTAAACGGCCAAATCCGCGCCAAGATCGTGTCGCTGTCGCGCACCGCGCGCGTTCAGGGCGAGATCTGGAACGAAAGCATATCAATCGAGCAGGGTGCCCGGTTCGAGGGCAGCTGCAAAAACTTGAGTTCCGCTGCCGCAGAAGGCGAGGTGGCGAGTTGGGCGAAGGCGCGCCGCGCGGCTGCGGGCGCGTCCTCGGGGGCCGAGGGCGCCGTTGTAGAAAAGGCACAGCCGGGCTGAGCGGGGGCGCGTTCCTTTTGTCGTTCCGACGCGCGGGTCTCGGTCACCGGATTCCGACGCCGGCGTGATGATGCCCCCCACCCTTGGGGTCGACCGTCGGGAGGCGAACCTGCGCCTCCGCGATCCGGCTGCGCTTGGGACCGCGATTCCTGCTCAAGGAGCGTTAACGGCCGACTCGGGGCCGCTCGAATCTCCCGTCTCCCGCAAGAAGCTGACGTCCGCACGGGTGCCGCCGAGGGGCTCACGGTAAAGCCGGAGCGAATCGAGCACGCCCTGCACGAAGTTGCGCGTCTCCTCATAGGGGATCATCTCGATCCAATCGAAGGCATCGACCTCGGGCGAGCGTGGATCGCCGTTGGCGCGCAGCCATTTGCGAACGCGCGTCGCTCCCGCATTGTAGGCAGCAAGCGCCAGCACATAATTGCCGTCGAAGTTGTCGAGAAGCTGGCCAAGATAGGCGCTGCCCAGGCGGATGTTGTAGTCGGGGTCCTCGGTCAGCCGGCGCGAGGCGTAGTCGAGGCCGAGGCCGTCTGCGGTCTGGCGCGCGGTCATCGGCATGAGCTGCATGAGCCCGAGGGCGCCTTTGCGGCTGATCGCCATTGGATTGAAGCTGCTTTCGTGATGGATGATCGAGAGGACCAGCGCGCGCTCGACGGCAATGGCGTTGCTCGGCGCGCGCTCGACGGCAATGGCGTTGCTCGGCGTGCGCTCGACGGCAGTGGCGTTGCTCGGCGTGCCATCCTTGAGCCGGGAGACGAGGACCTTCTGGTCGGACTGGAGCGAATCGAGGTGTTGCTCGAGTTCGCCGACGTGGCTGGCCAGCGCCGCGCGCTCCAGGCCCACCTTGTCACGCTCCGCGGCGAGGCTGGCAATTTTCTGTTCGAGATTTTCCAGCTGGGTCGTCGTCGCCTCGTTGCGGCGGTGCATGTCGGCGAGCTCGCTCTCGAGGCGATCGCGCCGACTCGTAAGCGCCTCCTCCACGCTCGAGAACCGGTCGCGCTCGGTGCGCGAGTGGGCAAGCTCGTGCTCAAGGCGCGCCATCTCGAGTCCGAGCTTGGCGTTCCGCTCTCTGAGTGCGGCCAGCTCGCGCTGGCTCTCGAGTCGGGCGTCGGCGAGCGTTGCGAACGGGTGCAGGAGCGCGGAAAGAAAGTCGCGATAGCTATCGCGCGGCGCCAGCGCGGCCACATCCCGCTCGGCCATCGCGCGCTCATAGGCCGTCCGAGCGGCGAGGCGGGCACTGTACGAAAGGTAGACGACACTTGCGTAGATTGAAAAGGCGACGACTCCAAGAAACAGTGCCGCCAGCGCCATGTGACGTCGGCGCGCGCGCCCCGAGGAGCGGGCATGATCGCTGCCCGCGAGGTTATCCTGCCAAGCGTAGCCTTGAATGCGCCCGGTGCTCGCCAGCGACACGGTCTTGGCGCGGATCTTTCCGTCCATGGTCCCGGCGACCAACACCTCGCCGGCCGTGACCACCCCTTTGATCGTGCCGCCCTCGCCGATCGTCAAAGCGTGCGTTTTGATGTGGCCTTCAATCCGGCCGTCGACCAGAATTTCGCCGTCCGAGATCAGGTCGCCGGTTACGGTGAGCTCGGGGCCGATGATCGACTGTACCGCGGCTTTGTTGCCGGTATACCGCGCCCCCGTATTTTTTCTCGCCAGTACAGAAAAGATCTTCAACGCTCCCGGCCACAAGGCCCGGCCGCCCGACGGAATCCGCAAAGCAACATGCGCCCGCGCGTCCATCAGATGCCGGCCCCCTCACTTTCGCCGCCCCCCCTTGTTCTTTCGCCGCTCGATCGCGGTCGAAGGTTCGAGGGTGTTGATGATTTGGCCTAAACCGTAGCCCGCCACGGGAGGTCGTGCAAGCGTTGATTCTCGACGGAGACCGCATGTTTGCGGAGCGAATCGAGACCTATTTCGGTATTTTCGTCATGCCGAAGGCGAGGTGCGAGCCAGGTCGAGACGCGTCGCACGCTTGCGGTCAGCGCGGCACGCGCACGCGCACGAGATCGGGCTTCGCTTGCGCCATGCGCTCGAAGGTCTCCGCGCTCAGCGCGTCCGGAGGAACGCGGCCTCAGGCTGCAACGCGAGCGGGACTAGTGCGAGACTATCGTCACCGATATCCTTATGATTGATGAGTTTGCCGGCCACCTCCAAGACGACCCGGAAATCGCCCGGGAGCAGCGTCAATCAATCCTGGCGAAAGGAATATCCACGAATAATTGCGAGCGCTGGGCCGTAATCGGCGGCGGCTCGGACAAGGAGAGTCGCGTCCGTCTATCCGCAGTGCGCACCAACGCGGGCGGCACCAAAGTGGCTTGGCACCATATAGACGACGTGGTCGACCGTGGATTTTATGCGCCTATCGAGGTCTTTGCCCCGCTGGTCTTGCGGCTGTGACATGCGTCCCGCGATGGCGGAATGCGGCCGGCCACCGAAAATGACCAACGCTTCGCCCGCTCGGCAGTACGGCACAAGCGTGCAAAAGATTCTGGCATTCTTCGCCAGTGCAGCTGTGGCGAACGCAAAGATCTGCGGTGAATAGAACGTTGGCAGCGGCAATAAGCGTGTCCCCGGTGAAAATAGCGTCATCGCCTCGTTCCGTCGCGTCGAATTAGGAAGTGCGGATTTTCATTGCTAGGCCCTTAGCTCGCGCGCTTGAGGTGCTCCATGAGGCGCGGCATCAGCTCGACGAGGTTGCACGGGCGGTAGCGCGAGTCGAGCTGCCAGCGCAGGATCTCGTCCCAGCCGTCGCGCACGGCACTCGGCGAGCCGGGGAGGGCGAAGAGGTAGGTGCCGCCCGCCACCCCGCCGGTCGCGCGCGACTGCATCGTCGAGGTCTTGACCTTGTCGTAGGAGATCATGCGGAAGAGCTCGCCGAAGCCGGGAATCTCCTTCTCGTAGACCGCGCAGAAGGCCTCGGGCGTCACGTCGCGTCCCGTCACTCCCGTGCCGCCGGTCGAGATCACCACGTCGATCTTCGGGTCGGCGATCCATTCCCTCAGCTGAGCAACGATATCGGCGACCTCGTCCTTGACGATCGCGCGCGCGGCGAGCCGGTGCCCCGCCGTCTCGATGCGCTCCACGAGGGTCTGTCCGGACTTGTCCTCGGCGAGCGCACGCGTGTCGGAGACGGTCAAGACCGCGATGTTGACCGGAAGGAAGAGATGCGATTCGTCGATGCCCGCCATCTTGGTACCGCCGCCGGGAGGAGTTGGCCTACGCTCTAATTATAGGTCGGCCATCTGCCCTCGGCGATGGCGTCGAGAGCGGGCGTCGTCTGGCCGAGCTGGTCGCGGTAGATCCAGTAATTGGCAAGCACGTGCACGACGAACTGACGGGTTTCCCGGCTCTGGATGTTCTCGACGAAGAGCAGCGGGTCGTTGTCGCGATTGATGCTGCGCTGCCAGCGCGCGACGTGGCTGGGCCCGCCATTGTAGGCGGCGACGAGGAGGAACAGGTTCGCCCGAATGCTGTCGGTATCCATGAGGTGGGCGAGGTAGTTCTGGCCGAGCGTGATGTTGATCGCCGGGTCGAGAAGCTCGCGGTGTCCGCCGACGTACGGCGTGCCGTCGGCGGCGAAACGCGCCGTGCCCGGCATGAGCTGCATCAATCCGCGCGCACCCGCAGTGCTCTTGGCGCCGGTCAAGAATTTCGATTCCTGCCGAATGAGCGCCAACACGAGCGCGCGGTCGACCGTGAAACCGCCTTCCGGCTGCCACGACGGCACCGGATAGAGTGC
>Ga0209415_10020566_pt1 | contig 10245 bp, 4 predicted proteins | sample PeaSoiSIISIP2007_FD_187696 | JGI IMG/M metagenome (GOLD analysis project Ga0209415, IMG submission 187696) | Peat soil microbial communities from Weissenstadt, Germany - SII-SIP-2007 (SPAdes) (version 2) | ecosystem: Environmental > Terrestrial > Soil > Wetlands > Peat | place: Germany...
GCGAGCCCCGTTAGCTCATCTGGTAGAGCGCCGGACTTTTAATCCGGTGGGGCGGGTTCGAGTCCCGCACGGGGCATCTCTGCAGCGGCGGAGGTCGCCAGCCAACCCGGCGCCGGGACTTCCCCGCGGCGCCACCGCGGACCGAAAGGGCGAGAGCCTCCCGCACTCACACGACGGGCGGCTCGCGAAGGACGACCTCGACCGGGACCTCCCGCTCGCGGGAGTGCGAGAACACGGACACGGTGATCTGATCGCGCCAGGCGTACTCGACCGCCTCGGCCATCGCGCGATGGCGGGTGCGGAACCGGAGGACCTCGCCGCAGCGGAGCTCCTGCAGGAGGAAGGCGTCGAAGTCGCCGAAGCGATCGTGGACCAGCCCCACCACCTTGCCGGTGACCTCGACGTCGGCGTGACACGGACCTCGCCGTTCGCCTTCGCGCCCTTCGGCGCCTTCGCGGCCGCGGCCGGGTTCCCACCATTCTCCGCTGGGGGAGGGGAACACGAGCACGGGGTTGCCCCCCATCTCTTCGACCCGCACGGCGATCTGTTCCAGATAGCGGTCGAACACCGGATACCAACGGCTCTCGATCGGGATCGACCCGGCGATCCAGCGCATGATCGAGAGCGTCCGCCGCTCCCTGTCGAGCAGTGAGGCTTTGGTGGCCACGGGGACGTCGAGCCTGAAGACACCGAGCACGCGCCGCCAGGTGAAGCCGCCGCCGGCCACGGCGAGGATGCTCGCGTCGGTCCGTTGCTCCTTACGGGCGCCGGCGCTCGTGAGCTGCTTGACGAGGACGGTGAATTCCTGGCCTTTGCTGATGCCCGCGGGCAGGTTCACGCTGAGCAGCCCCATGTAGTTCAGCCCCGCTGCGGACGCGGGGATGGGTACGAAGCTGACCCCGCCGGCCGCCACGTCGATGCCGACGGTGTAGGGATCGACGTGGCTGAGACGGTGGGTCGCGTACATTTCGGCGGCCATTTCCAGGATCTCGCCCGCTTCGGCGCCCGGCAGGAACAGTTCGGCGGAGCTCCCCGACGGGGTGCTCCCCCACTCGATCATCAACTCGTCGGGGCGGAAGCCCGGGAGCAGTGGCACCGGGGTGGGACGGATCTCGAGTGTCTGCGGAGCCACCCGGGAGCCCGGCGCGCCCGGATTGGGGACCGGGACCAGCGTGAGGTTGCGCTGGGCGAGTTTGTCCGAGTCGGAGGGGTCCACGCCTTTGGGGATCGGGTCGGAGGCGTAGTTGATCTCGGCGACCACGCACTGGTGGGTGCTGCGGATCAGCTGCTGGATGGAGAGCAGTTCCCCCATCCCGATGAACGGCCCTGCCGGGAGCTCCGATGGGCTGCCACCGACCATGCGGTCGGGGAACCACTTTTCTGCGGGCTGGTTGATGTCGAGCCAGCAGCCGAAGTACGCGAACGCTTCGGCGCCGAGTTTGTCGGGTTTGATCGTCCGCCGGTTGAGGGGGTCCGGCTGCTGCGCCATCGATTCTACGGCCGTGTTCACCCGCGAGGCGGCGAAGAAGGGGATCGTGATGATCTCATCGCCTTCCACGCCGAGCACGGGAATCGCGACTTTTTCGGGATTGGAGAGGGACTTGTAGATCGTGGCGGGGTCGAAGGTGGCATTCGTCTGCTGCGCTTGCCACATGCGGAAGAAGACGCCGACGTCTTTGGCGGCGGCCACGTCCTGCAGGCGCACGCGGGCGAGGGCGAAGTTGTAAAGCCGGTTGCCTTTGCCATCGTGCGGTTCGAGTGCCAGCTGGGTTTCAGAGACATCCTCTTCCTGGGAGATTTTTTCGAACAGCGGGCCCGCGGCGGCCGTGTCGCTGTTGAGGTTTTCGATCACTTCCTTGATGAACGCCGCCGCCGCTTCGCGCGGCGTCCCGGATGTTGCCAGCGTGGCGCCGAAACGTCTATCGCCCCCCTTCATGTGAAAGACGCGCAGATCGGCACTCAGATACCATTCGTAGCCGGCCGCGACGTCGCCGTGGAGGATGAAGGGATCCGGCTTCGCGGTCAGGAAGATGGGGGCGTGGGCCGCTACCGCGGTCTGGCCGGGAGGGGCGAACTTCGCGGTGAGCGTGAGCGTCTCGGGGGCGCCCGCGAACACATCCGTGCCTTCGAAGGAGAGCTCGAAGGGGAAGGTGAAGCGCTGCACCGTTTTGGCGGGAACGGAGGGATCTTCGGGCAGGACGGGACCGGTGAAGCTCGCCTTGATGCCTTTGAGCGGTTCGCCGATTTCGGGCTTGTGGGGCGGATTGGACAGGTTCGCCGCCGTGAGGCCGGCCTGCTCGGCGGTGTACCCCTCGACGATCACGTAGAGCGCCGGGTTGATCACCGCTGGGGCGCCGCTCAGGTTGATGATCGCCTTGATTTCGCCTTCGGCGAACGTGTCGCGTTCGAGCGTGAGCAGGCAGTCCTGGAGGGAGACCTCGACTTCCACTGGTTCGGATTCGATCCCGTTCGCGATCACCACCATCGACCAGGCTCCGGGCGCCAGCGAATGGGGAACTTCGAACTCCGCGCTGACCACCGCGGATTCGGTTGCCACGCCAAGGGTGGAGAAGTTGAACGTGCGCAGATACGCCACCTTCCCTTTGGCGTTCGTCAGGCGAACGATCGGGTAGTTGGTCGCCATCTGGGCGTCGTCGCCGTAGCTGACGGCCTGGGAAAGCCCGTTCAGCTGGGTGCCTTCGAGCGTGTACACGTGGCCCGGGACGAGCGTGGTGGGCGGGTGTTCGAGGGTCGGGCGCCAGCTCGCCTTGGGTTTGTTTTCCGCGGCTTCAGGGATGTACAGGTTGATTGTCTGCGACTGGGTGCTCAGCAGGACCTGACCGGTGGGTAGCAGCAGGAATCGGCACGGCCACGTTTCCGGGGCGCTGGATGCGGAGAACGGCTCAGGCGAGAGCGGCGCGAGCGACCCGCTCGATGGGTTGAACTGGAACAGCTGTGCCTGTTCTGAGAAGAAGTCGTGGCTGACTTCTCCTTTCGCGTTCGTTTCCGTGGTCTCGTGGAGCCTTCCGGCCACACACAGCACGTTGCCGTTGGGGAGGAGCACCGCGGGTGCGTCGCTCACGGTGAGGGTCGGCCACGAGCGCCCTTTGCTTTTGTCGGCGGGGAACGCTTCGGCCGCCGTCCATTTGCCTTCGCCGGTTGGTTTGCCGGGCGGCTTGTAGAGCGCGTTCTGTCCGGTGGCGCCGATCGCGAGTACTTCTCCGCTCGGGAGCAGGATCGCGGGGCCGATCTCGAAGATCCTGACTTGGTTTTTTTCGGGGTCTGTGATTTCGGTGAGGACGAGGCTCGATGGCGTTTCCCCGGCGGGAACCCATTCGTCCAGCGACGGGACGTAGCGTTCGGCCTTTGGCACGTTGAGGGTGGCCACCGCGAGGACCGAGCCGTCGGGCAGCAGCGTCCACGTCTCCTCGTTGCAGTTGCTGCGCTTGGTGTCGGCCTTGGCGCCGAAGTTGGTCCCCGCTTCCGTCCAGATATCCGTCACCGGGTCCCACAGCGCGCTGAATGGGGGCCCTTCCTGGAGGTTGCCCATCAGCACGCGCCCGTCGGCGAGGACGCAGCCGGAGGCGTCGCCCTTTATGTATTCGAACTGCGCCGGCTTGACGAGTTCGCTCCATTCGTTGGTCTGCGGGTCGAAGATCTCGCCGAGCGCGCCGTCTCCGCCGGCGCTCCCGATCTCGCCGCCCACGACGTACACACGGCCGTCTTTGAGGACCCCCGAGGAGAAGAACTGGCGCGAGTTCGCCATTGTCAGGAGACCGGACCATTCTCCGCTCTTGTAGTTGCCTTCGTCGTCGGGGCTCAGGCGCAGCCAGTTGGCGCCTTCGGCCTGGTGTATGAGCACCGAGCCGTCAGTGAGCAGGAGCATCGTGTCCGCGTTGAATGCCCCCACCGAGGATGGCGGTTCGAACGTGGTCCATTTCCCCGGCACAAGCACCTCCCCTAGCTCGGACGCGGGTACACTAGTTCGGTGCCTGAGCTGCGTTGAGCGCTAGTGGACGAATGTTCGATCACGCGTGCTGACTGCTTCCAGCTGGCGGGAAGCTGCTCAACCCGCGCGGAGCGGCCAGGGCCGGCTCAGGCGCTGAACTTGAGGTTGCGCGAAGCCTCGGAGGTGCTCTGCGCGACGCCGCTGATCGTGACGACGACGACCGTGCCCGTCAGCGTGAAGCGACCTTTGTGGGCCGGCGTGAACGTGTAGCTGGCCGACGTCTTGCCGGCCCCCAGTACCGCGGCGTGGCGTGCGACGACGCGACCGCCGCTGCGCACCGTCCAGACGAACGCGAGCTGGCCGCCGGCGGGCAAGCGATGCAGCGCGGCCGCGATGCTCAGCGACACGGTGCCGTGGCGCCCTTTCTTGGCGCTAAGCGTCTTCACCGACGCCAAGTGCGGCACGCGAAGCCGATTGCGCACGACGATCGTGTGCGCGCCGATCGTGACGCGCACGCTGCTGCCCGCGAGCAAGCTCCAGTGGATCGCGCCTATGTGCGCGCTCGCGCCCGCGGCGATGTGCAGCGGACCGCTCTGGAAGACCGAGGGCGCGCTCCTGGGACCGAGTCCGGAGAGCGTCAGGCTGAACGTCGTCGCGGCGCCGTGGTGGCTGAATGAGAGCCCGTTCTGACCCCCGGTGAACGCGAGCGCGTCGCCCGGCCCGCGGAAGCTGGTCGTGGAGATCTGGGCCGTGTGACGTTCCTTCGCGGCCGACCCGATGAGCGTCAGCGTCAGCGGCTTGTGCGCGGCGTCGGTCGAGAAGCCCACCTGCCCGCCTCCGGGCAGCAGCGCGAGCGTGTCTTTGACGCCGTTGCTCGCCTGCGTGTCGATCTGTCCTGCGAAGCCGTGCCCGATCAGCGTGTGGGTGTCGGGGCCGGCGCCGGTACCGGTGATGGTCGCCTTCAGGGCGCCCGCTCCGGGCGGTAAGAGGATCATCGGCGGCTGCGCCTCATTGGCGGCGGAGTGTGCGCGCGCGCCGACGAGCGCCGAGAAGGGCGCAGCCGCCAGTCTCGTGGCCGGGTTCGTGTTTAGCGCGCCGTTGGCAGCGAACAGCGTGTGTCCGGCGCTGTCGCTGAGCTGCGTGACGGTGCTCGGGGGCGGCGCGAGGTGGCCGGCACCGGTCGTGCTCCCGGGTCCGGCGCTGCCGAACAGACCGCCGCCGAGCGCCTTGATCAGGCCGAGGCCGGTGGGAATCGTGGGATGGGTGGGCAGCGACGCCGGGTCGGTGACGACCAGCCCGGTGACGCCGCCGCTGATGCCCGTGCTGGGCAGGTTCCATTCGCCGTCGGAGCCCACATGCACGCGGCTCGTTTCCCAGTTGTGCTGGTGGTGTTCGCCATTGGAGGTGCTGTTCTCTTCGCCGCCTTGGTTGAACGGGTCGTTCGAGTCGTAGACGTCGATGAAGTAGTTGCCGGGCGCGCCTTCGAGGTTGTACGCGACCACGACGTGGCCCGTAGTGCCTTCCTGCAGCGCCACCAGCGGATGGCGGCCGGCGTTCAGCACGTTCTGGATTTCTTCGAAGACGGCGTGCGACATCGCCACGCCACCCTCGGTGCCCTGCGAGGTCGACTTGGCGAGCCAGTGACTGAGGAACTCGGTGCTGAGCTGCGAGACGTGCATCGCGTTGATGAAGTTCGTCAGCCCGCCGGATGGTCCACCGCCGCCTTCCAGGCCGAAGATGTCCGGCGCGTTGCCGGGCGCGAATTCGTTCAGCGAGCGGTCGCCTTCGAGGAAACGTTGGCTGGAGAGCGAGATGCCGAAGCAGGCGCCGCTGTCGAGCGAGGCGTTGGCGATCGCGTTGACGATCATCGCGAACGGATCTCGGAACGTTACGTTGCAGCCGAACGGCCAGCACAGGTCGATCGTGTCGTAGGTCTGGTCGGAGCCGAACGCTTCGGTGAGCTGTTCGAAGTCGATGCTCGGGTCGTAGTTGTGGAACTGGTAGCCGTTGATGTCGCGGTAGCTGTCGATCGTCATCGATGGCGACGAGGTCGCCGCGACGCCGCCGCTGATGACGGTGACCGGTCCGCTCGTGGCGAGCGTCGGCACGTTCACCGTCAACTGCGTCCCGCTGGGGTTGATCGAGGACGCCGGCACCGCGGCGATCGCGTTCGGGTTGCCGAACTGAACCTTCGTCTGCGGGCAGAAGCCGGACCCGAAGATCGTCACGGGCGTGCCCGGCTGCCCGGCCTGGGGCGTGCGCCCGAAGCTCGAGCCGAGCGAACTCACGTTGGGGCCGCTGCGAATCACGTTGACGATCGCGGAGGGCTCGGAGAACGGGCTGCTCGTGCCGGTCACGAAGACCTTCAGGGGGTTGGCTGAGGTCGCTTCGTTGAACACGAAGCGCGAGAGGTGCAGGCCCTGTTCGTTGACGCCGCTGAGGTTGAAGTCGGCGGGTTCGAGGACGCTCTTGTCGAGCGAGAGTTCGCTGATGTCCTGCGTTTCCCCGCTCGTGCTGAGAGCGAGGTTGATCGGTGTCGAGAAGCCCGGTTCGATCGCCGTGCGCACTCCGATCGTCGCCCGCGAGCAGGGGGGCATGGTCACGGTGGTTTCGGCGGGGATGCTCGATGCGAGGCCGACGTATACGTCGAAGGGCGCGACCACGGCGAGCGTGATCGGCACGCTCGAGGTCACTTTGCCGGCTTTGGCTTCCAGTGGCCGGGCTTCGAGCAACCCGGTCGCTTCGGTGAGCGGGGCGCTGGTCGCGGCCGCGAGCGTCAGCGTGCTTTTTGTTTCCGTGCCGTTCAGTACGGCGGGTGCGAATTTTGCTTCGACGCCGCTCGGAAGTCCCGTGGCGACGAGTTCGACCTTCCCTTCGGAGTGGTTGTGGCGGACGATCGAGATCGCGTGTTTCTGCTGGGTTCCCTGAGCGATGCGCCCGCCGGGGCTGCCCGCAAGGCTGATCGCCGGCGCGAGCCCGCTTTCTGTCGTCAACTTCAGGTCGTCCATGCCGACGCCGAAGGATTCGCTGCTGATGGGACTCGAGCGGTAGATCGCGAAGTAAGCGATTTCGTAGCCCGGCGCTTCGAAGCTAAGCGGCGTCTTGGTTTCCTGCAGGCTGGTCGTGACCTGGCTGTGGCCGATGAGTTCTTTTTCCACGTTGTAGGCGTCGATGCGGAATGTGTTGCTTCCGGGCAGCTCCGGGTCGCCGACGTTCATGCTGATCCGTTTGGCGTAGTTCGTCAGCACCGCGAACGTCCCCGCCTCGGGGAACTCGCCGCCGTCGCAGTCGATGCTCGCCTCGTTGGGAGGCGAGCTCGTCAGCGACCCGAATTCGCGCACGAGCGGCGGCCGGCAGAACGCCTGCGAAACGGCTTCGCCGTTGCCCGCTTCGCCGATTTTGAAGCCGAATTCGAAGGCGCTCTCGAAGATCAGCCCCTGGCCTTCATACTGGGTGTTCACGAACGTCAGCGGTTCCAAGCCGTCGAAGTTGAGCGTCGTTTCTTCGACGGCCGCCGATGCGACCGCGGGCGTCGCCAGGAGCAGGACGAGCGCGACCAGCACGAGCCGCGGGGCGATCCTCCGCGGAACGGCCGGCATCGAGGGCGCGGCTGCCCGTAGCACGCGGGCGAAGCTAACACCTCGCTGCGGCACGCATCAAGGGGGTGGACGAATGTTCGATGGCGTGGGTATGAACGCCTAGCCGCTCCAGACGCTCAGGCCGGCGGGAAAAGGATGTCAACGCCCATGATCATGGCGTCCGCCCCGAAGTGCTCGGGCCAGAAGTCCGTCCAGACGGTCCTCCCCAGGTACCGTTCGGCGATGCGATAGACAGGCTCGCCGTCTTCAGCGTGCAGAGCGTGCAGGCGCCGTCCGTAGCGGCGCTTCAGCCGTGCCACGCCACCCTTGGTGAAGATGTGGTTGCCGTCGGTGAGGCGGAAGTCCTTCTGCGGGCCGATGATCATCATGCGCACCCGCCCTTTGCGCAGATACAGATCGAACAGCCCGTGCTTGACGTTGGACGGGATGTACCCCGGCCGGGAGTAGGCGTACCGCATGTAGCCGTTGCGGTTCTCGGCGAACGGCCGGCCGAGGCGGGCGATGACCTGTGCGCGGGTCATGTCGAGCCTGACGCCTGCGGCACCCCGACCGACGGTGATCACCCCGCCGTAGACCCCTTTCGTCAGCGGAGCGTCGGCGACGGCCGGTCCCGCGAGCGTCGCCGCGAACGCGATCAGCCCGCAGAAAAGTCCGGCGGTCAACCTCCCCTTGTGCTTGCGCCGCGGCGGCATGGATGCAGGCTAGACCGGCCGGCGCGGCTCGCCATCCGTACGCGCCCGTGCCCGCGCTGCGCGGAAACTCCGCACGCCCCCAGCCACCCGCGCGCGCCCCGTGCGCAGCCGCTCACCCCGGTTGCGGACCGCCCACTGCCTCGGCCTGCGCAGGGGCTGCTCCCGGCGCGAGCGCGGCGCCGAGCTTGATCGCGCGCACGGCGCCGGTGGCGCTCGCCTGGAGCGTGAAGCCGATCACCAGCACGAACACCCCGGGGATCCGCAGGATCTGCGAGCCGAGCATCAGGATGCCGATGCGACCGAGCAGGTATGGAGGCGTGCAGACGGTCGTGGCGAGCGCGCTGCTGAGCAGCGACGCCGTCAGCTTGTCGCGTTTGGAGGCCGTCTTCTTGACGCCGATCAGGCGGCTGGGCACGGCGACGTAGGAGAGCATCATCACCCCCACCACCACGCCGAGCGTCAGCGCGAACCACGGCGAGCCCCAGCGCGGAGCGACGGTCGTGGCGATCGCGAGCGCCACGCCCACGGCCCCGCCGAAGCCGAGCACGGGGCGGATGCAACCCCAGGCCGAGGCGAACGCGGCGCGGATCGCGGGCGGTCGCGGCCCGGCGATCGCGAAGGCGAAGGTCGCGTTCAGGAAGAAGCAGCCGATCGTGATGGCGACGAGCACGAGCCCGATCGGGATCAGGATCGGGCCCCGGATGTGATGAAAGGACTTGCCGTGCAGCACGTGCAGCTTGAGGTCGAACATCGCCAGCCAGATCCACATCGCGGGCGGGATCTGGATCAGCAGCATGCGCCAGTCGGCGAGCAGCAGCTTCAATCCGTGCAGGAGCATCGCGAAGGCGCCCACGCAGAACGCGAGCGGGGCGAAGATCCGCCGCGAGCGGCTGAGGCGCACGACGGCGTCGGTGAGCTCCTCGTCGCCGCCGGTGCGGATGGCGTGCAGGAGCCGCCCGGCGTCGGCCACCAGGCTCTCGCCGCGCGCACGAGCACTCGCCAGGCCCACCGCGCCGAGTCTAACCGGCGCCCGCCGGCCGTCGACTAGACCGCGGTCCTACCCTAGACGGCCTGAACCAGCGGAGCCCGGCGCTCAGCCCACGGCCGCGCCTGCTCGAGCTGGGCGGCGAGCGCGATCAGCGCGCCGTCCTGCCAGGGTCCCGCGGTGAGCTGCACGCCCACCGGCAGGCCGTCCTCGCTCCAGTGCAGCGGGAGGCTGACAGCGGGCAGGCCGGTGACGTTGCCGAAGGCGGTGAAGGACACGCTCGCCACGACGTCCAGCACGGGCTGGTCGGGGGTGGCATGCTGGGCCTCGAGCGTGGCGCCGGCCACCGGCGGCAGGATCGCCGAGGTGGGCGTGAGCAGCACGTCGAAGTCGCGCCCCCAGCGGGCGACCTCGCGCCGGCTTAGCAGCTCGAGCGCTCGCGCCGCCAGCGCGTACTCATAGGCGCCGAGCTCGCCGGCCGCAGCCCTCTGATGGGCGATGTGGGGCTCGACCGCCGACCAGTCCATGCCGTCGTAGTCGGCGAAGCCGGCCTGCGTGAGGGCGATGAACGGCGGGATCATCTCTTCGGAGATGGTCGGCACGTCGACCTCCTCGACCGCGTGCCCGAGCTCCTCCAGTGCGGCGGCGGTCGCGCGCGCGGCCGCGATGCAGGCCTCGTCGGTCGGGATGCCCAGCGGGGCCGCGGCCATCAGCCCGACACGCAGGCGCCCGGGCGAGCCCCCCAGCTCCTGCGCGAACGGGCGCGCGGGGGCAGGGGCGTTGTACCAGGCGAGCGGATCCGGTCCGGCGATCGCGTCGAGCACCGTGGCCGAGTCGGCGACCGTGCTGGCGACGACGCCCTCGACGACCGCGCCGAGCCAGCTCTGGGCCAGGCGCGGCACGCGCCCGCGGCTCGGCTTGAAGCCGACCAGTCCGCAGTAGGAGGCCGGGATGCGGATCGAGCCGCCGCCGTCGTTGGCGTGGGCGATCGGGAACATGCCGCCGGCTACCGCGGCGGCC
>Ga0209415_10020567_pt1 | contig 10245 bp, 5 predicted proteins | sample PeaSoiSIISIP2007_FD_187696 | JGI IMG/M metagenome (GOLD analysis project Ga0209415, IMG submission 187696) | Peat soil microbial communities from Weissenstadt, Germany - SII-SIP-2007 (SPAdes) (version 2) | ecosystem: Environmental > Terrestrial > Soil > Wetlands > Peat | place: Germany...
GTCTACCGCCGCGAACTACAACCCGTCATCACCACCGGCGCCGAGATCATGGACCAGCTCCTCACGGAAACCTAGGCCCTCGCCTCGACCCCGGGCCGCCCTTCACGAGTCAGCCGCCGATCCCGCCACCTACCTCGGCTCCACAGGCGACGGCCATCAACCGGATCTCGAAGGCCGTCACGCACGGCAACCATTCGTAAGCCGCCACCATCTCAGATCGCCGACTCGGCACTGGTGAGCTGTCAGGCACACGCACCACGTGCGGCGCCCATCAGCCACTCTGTCGCGGACTGTTCACACCAACTCCGAGATCGCCGCGAAGCTGTTCATCGCCGTCAAGACCGTCGACCCCTCATGTCTCGCCGGCCAGGCGGAACTGGATGCCAGACCCGTGAGGTCGCCGCCTGGCTCGGGCTGGCCGGCGTGCGGAAACATAGGGCGTAGCACAGGCAATCTGGGTAATCCCTCCCGATCCGGGATGCAAGCCAGCTGCCGTACGGTCGCCTTGAACTCATCCTGAGTCGAAGGAGATCGTCATGGTCCCCATTTCGCGCATCCGCGGTATCACCGCCGTCCTAGCCTGCGTGGCCGGTGCTCTAGTGCTCCTCAGCGCCACGCCGGCGTTCGGCTCACAAATGCCTGCGGCCCAGCAGGCCGGGAAGCGTACACGCGGCGCTGGCCTTGGTCCATACCATCGTCGCCGCTGTGCGCGTGGCTGGCAGATCAGCCTGATCGCCGTCGGGCGGCGCTGCGCGTTCTCCGGACCGAAACACAGTCGACATCTTGCCTTATATCGGCAGACAGGACGTTTCAGTCAGGCATCTAAGACAGTTCAGCCGTGCTGGTAGCTATGCCATGTGCGGGGATAATCAGAGAGGACCGTACAATGTCGCGGTACAACTGGGGCGAGACCCACTCACGTATCGATTGGCTGACCAAGGAAATTGAGCCCATCAGGGTCAAGGTCGTTACTCATCCGATGTACAAGCAGCTGAGCACGATTACGGCGATCAACACGTTCATGGAGCATCACGTGTTCGCCGTCTGGGATTTTATGTCGCTGCTCAAGTCCCTACAGCGGGAACTCACCTGCGTAAACGTTCCGTGGATACCCACGGGCGCTACCGGTAGCCGCCGCCTCATCAACGATATCGTGCTCGTGGAAGAAAGCGATGAGCTGAACGGCGGCTTCATCAGTCACTTTGAGCTCTACCTGTACGGTATGGCCGAATCGGGCGCGAGTACCGCTGCCATCGACGCATTCATTGCCCTCCTGAAAGACGGTAAACCTGTCTTGGCGTCGCTCGAAGCGGTGGCCGCACCCGAGCCATCGGCCGGGTTCGTCGCAGCGACTTGCGACTTTATCGAGAACGCTCCGGTGCACTGCAAGGCAGCGGCATTCGCCTTCGGCCGCGAGGATCTCATCCCGGATATGTTCGATCAGGTCGTGGCGGTTCGTGCGGATGAGAAGAGCCTCGATACCTTCTGCGATTACCTGGCCCGCCATATTCAGGTGGACAGCGAGGAGCACACGCCAATGGCAATGCAGATGCTGGCAGATCTGTGCGGCGATGATGATAGCCGCTGGGAGGAATGCAGCATCACTATCAATAGCGCGCTTGAAGCGAGAATTCTCCTCTGGGACGGTATTCTCGCGGCCATCGAGAAGCAACGGGCTCCGCTTCCGGGCAGCCACGAGTGAAAGCGCACTAGGAACGGCTGCAAGTCGCGGACGGAGGCCTCACATGAATCACTTGCCACTTGGCGCACGGGCATCAGGGGATCCAGCACGCGGCGGGCCCACACCACCGCTCGTGGTGCGGTCCGGAGGTTTTGGTCGGAGCCTGCCGCCGGGTCCTTCGTACGTGACCGGCCGCGACCCGCAGTGCGACATCGTGATGACCGATGCCCGTGTGTCATGGCACCATGCGGTGCTCGGGCTTGAGAACGGCCGTTGGGTGCTGGCGGACAATGGCAGCACCAATGGCACCTACATCGGCGGGCGGCGGGCGGATCGGATCGAGGTCGATGGGGAGTGCCTGCTCCGCCTTGGCGATCCTGCTGACGGGCCGGTCCTGAGCTGCGCAATCAGTGGAGCCGCCGGGGCAGGACCGTCCAGCCTGCGCATCGGCCGGGCGCCTGATAACGATATCGTGATCGCCGATCTCAGCGTTTCCAGCTACCACGCCGAACTGCGCACTGTGGCCGGCGGATACCGGATCGTGGACCGGGACAGCCTTAACGGCACCTTCGTCAATCAGCAGCAGGTCACCGCTGCGTTGCTGTCGGAAGGGGATCTCGTCGCTCTGGGCGGCGCCACGTTCCGGCTGGCAGGCGGAGAATTGCAGAAGTTCGTTGACGTCGGCGTACACGCTGAGGAGACACCGCCGGCTGCCGCTGCCTCGCCTGTTGACGGTCACGGCATGCTCGAGATCCCGTACGCGATTCGCTGGCTGGTGCCGAAGGGCGAACGGTTCGCGAACTTTGACATCCTGAATGACAACGACACGCAGCTCGACTACTACCGCCGGTTTGGGCACGTCTACGCCGTCGGGATCCCGACGAAGAAGTGGCGGCTAGTCGTCGTCTCGGACCCCGAGTTGCTCGACGAGGTGGCGGCGGACGAGGAGCAGTTCGGCAAGCGCGTCGAGGAGATCAACTTCTTTTCCCAGCTCAGCAACTCCCGCGGCGGCGGCATCTCGGTAATCGGAGATGGCGAGCACTACGACCAGGTCCGCCGCGTGATGCTGCCGTGGTACGCGCCATCGCATCAGCGGACCCAACTCGAGCGGATGAAAGAACAGGCGCGCAAGCTAGTCGCGGCGTGGTCCGCGATTCCTGACGACGAACCACTCGACGCGCGCGCCTGGATGGAGCGTTACACGCTGGAGGTCTCTGGGCGCGGCGCGTGCGCCTACGACTTCGGGCTGCTCGACGGTACTGGCGACCCGCACCCCTTCGCTGCGGCTGTTCCGGCGAGTACGAAGGAGAGCATCCTGCGCGTCGCGGAGCCTCGTCCGGACTTCACGGCCTTCGCCGGCCGGGCGCGCCGCGCGCGCCGGGAGCTCTACCGCCGTCACAACCAGGAGCTGTTTACGACGGCCGACGCGCTCGTTCGCGCCCGCATGCACTCGTGCCCGCTCGGGCAGCAGACGGATCTCCTCAGCCGTCTGGTGAGCACGCCGGATCCCGAGACTGGCGAGTTCCTCGACGCCGAGACCGTCCGCGACCAGATCCTTATGCACCTCTCGAACGGGTTCAACGGACCGTCAATCACGGGTGCCTGGCTGGCCTATGTCCTGGCTGCCTACCCCGATGTCGAGCGGAAGCTGATCGCCGAGATCGACGGGATCACCGGCGGCGACCCGGACTACGACCTGCAATACGACGACCTGATGTCACTGACGTACACGACGCAGGTGATTAAGGAGACAATGCGGATCTACCCGCCGATGCCAGTCACGATCCGCCGCAGCCTTAAGGACGGGACGCTCGGCCGCTATCGCCTCCGCAAGGGCGACATCATCCTGGTTGGGGCGCTCGCCGCGCAGCGTGACCCGCGCTACTGGGGCCAGGATCCCGACCGGTTCGATCCCGAGCAGTTTGCGATGGACAGGGTCATCAGCCGGCCACGCCACGCCTTCATCCCGTTCTCCATCGGGAAGCGCCAGTGCATGGCGCAAGAGGTCACATTCATGATGCTCCGGGTCGTCCTTTTCGAGATCTACCGGCGCTACCAGCTGCGGCTCGCGCCTGGCGCGGCGGTGACGAAGAACACGGTCGTGACGACCAAGCCGGCCTCGGTTCCCGTCGTCCGTCGCCCGCGCGACCTGGTCGGGTACCGGCGGGAGCCGACCGCGTTGCACGACCGTCCGGAGGGTAATGCTCCTGCCGTCGCGCGCGACTGGGGGAAACCGACCGAAATCCCGGCAACGGGGGCTTACCAGCATCTGGTGATTGCTTACGGCAGCAACTTCGGCGCTAACAAGGAGCTGGCCGAGCGCTTCGCCGAACGGAGCGACTTCCACGGCTATAAGAGCGAGGTGATGACGCTGAACGAGCTCGCGGCGTCCCCGCCGCGCGCTAAGCCCTGGCTGCTTGTCGTCATGACCTCTACCTATACGTCGAACCCTCCATCCAACGCGACCGCGTTCAAGTTGTGGCTACAACGCACCCAACCCGGGACTCAGACGTGGCGGAACTGCCGGTACCTCGTCTGGGGTCTCGGCAACAGCCAGTGGAACGCGTTCCTTGCATTTCCCCGCTACGTGCACAACAAGCTGGCCGAACTCGGCGCTACACCACTCGCCGAACTCGCGTACGGCGACGTGGGCTCGCCGGTGTGGGAACAGCTTCACCTGGACTGGAACAGCCACGTCTGGCCCATCCTCCTTAAGCTCTCCGGGGCGCGGCCCACGGAGACCGCGGCGGCGCGCATCGCCGACGGGGTGGCGGCCACGGGAGCTTTGACAGGCACTGACTCAAACACGGCAATGAAGAGGTCTCTTTACCGTGATGACCTCGCGACGCAGCCAGCCGACCGCTCTATGATCTTTCCTTCGATGACGCCCTCCATGTCGCCAGGGCAACGGACTTGGGATACGTCGATGGACGGGTCGCCGGGATCGGCCGATCGAAGTACTACCCAGTCGCGGATGCTGCTGGTTCCGACGATCCTCACGAACGCTGTCGGGAAGGAAACCGTCGAAGCGCGCGTCCTCGCGTGCCGGGAGCTCAAGGCGGCCGAGTCGCCGAAGCGGGCGCGGCATCTGGAGGTCAGCCTGCCGCCCGGCGTTGCTTACCGAGCCGGCGACCACCTCGGCCTTTGCCCAAAGAATGACGAGGAGCGGGTAGAGCGGCTCGCGCGGCGCCTCGGCGCTGCGCTCGACGGTCTCTTTATTGCGGCGAAGACAATGAACGTTCGCGCCGTGCCGAAGGGCGTCGTGCTCCAAGTTCGCAATGTGCTCACCGACCTCATCGATATGACGGGCAGACCGACGGTGCCACTTCTCGACCTCATGCTCGAGAAGGCGGCTGATGCCGCCGAGCGGTCGAGGCTGGTGGAGATCAGGGACGTCCTGCAGGCGCCAGACGGTCCCGATTCACCGCTGCGCAGGGCGATCGACGCTGGTGGCTACGACGTGCTCCGCCTGCTGGATGAGTTTCCGTCCTGCTCGCTTAATATCTTCGAGTTCCTGCGGGTAGCGCAACCGCTCCGGCCGCGCTACTACTCGACGAGTTCGAGTCCGCGGATCCACGGCGACGATGTGGCCCACCTGATCGTCGGCCTCGAGGGCACACACGTACTGCCCACCCCCGACCGCGAATTCCGCGGAATGAGCTCGCACTACATGCACACGCTTCGGGAGGGCGACCGCCTGAACATCTTCCTGGACAGCGCCGACGGATTCCACCTGCAGGAGGACGTTACCAAGCCGATGATCCTCGTCTCCGCCGGCACCGGCTTCGCCCCGATGAGGGCGTTCCTCTGGGAACGGCTGGCGCTCAAGCGCGCGGGCGTCTCGCTCGCAGAAGCGGCACTTTTCAACGGCATCCGCTCGAGCAGCCTCGACTATATCTACCGGGACGAAATCGGGCGGTTCGCAGCCGAAGAGGTGCTCAACCACGTTCACGTGGCGACGTCCCGCGAGCGGCCTGGCCGGCGCGAGTATGTCCAGGACCGGATCCGCGAGCAAGGCGCGCTCGTCTGGCGCCTGCTCGCCGCTGACGGTTACGTCTACGTCTGCGGCTCGCAGCCGATGCGCGACGCCGTCCGCACCGCCTTCGCCGACGTCCTCACCGAACATGCGTCGATGCCGCCAGAGTGCGCTGAGGCTTACCTCAACAAAATGGAGACCAGCGCACGCTACCGCCCAGACCTCTGGAGCTGACCATTAGGAGCTCATATGGACACCCTCGCCCTCATTTTGACCATCGCGGCGATGATCATGTTTGTGTTCACTGCTAGCGGCCGTGAGCTGCGTCGATTTAACGAAATCGCCCTTGGGCTCGTCTTTCTCGCCGCGGCGCTGATATGCCAGTTCACTTCGATCACTAACACGCACATCGGCCGGTGAGCGTGAAGCGGCCGCCACGAGATCCGCTTGCCGTTCACGGCGGTTCAGCACTGCAGGCTCGTCACAATGTTAAAGGCCCCTGTGAGCCTCGAGTAACTGCCCGCACCGATAACTGGGGTTCCGCTTTCTGTGACGCTGACGTATATTACCCAGTCAGCATGCGCGATGCCAGCATCCCTGGGGCGGTAAGTGTTAGCCTCGATCTTTCGCATGGCTGTTGTGGTGGCCTGAGGTGTTCGGCTGGCGATCACGTACCAGGCATGCGCTTAATTTGGCTCGCCTACCTCGGAGTGGCTGCAGCTCGCATCGCAGCGGCTACCTCCGCTCGCTTTGACACGCCGAGTTTGGCCAATATCGACGAGACGTGGTGGTCGACTGTCTTTGGGGAGATCACAAGCTTGGTGGCAATGCTGGCGTTGGTGCGCCCGTCGCAGAGCAATTCGAGCACTTCCTGCTCGCGTCGGGTCAGGCCGAGCGGGTTCTCGCGCGCCGCGGTTCGCTGTCCGGCTGGAACGAATCGGATGCCGAGCGAGCGCATCTTCTGGCGAATGATCCGCGCTGTCGCGATGGCCCCGAGCGCGTTGCAGATGTCGAGCGCTCGTCGCAGCGCGAGCTCATCGGGCGCATCGAGCAGCGCGAGCGCCGCGTCGTAGGGGCAGCCCAGCGCATCAAACAGTTCGGCTGCCTCGCGATGATTTCCGGTGAGCTGCAGCCGGTAGGGTCGGGCCAGTTCGCGCTGATTCGCCCGGGGGGATCCGGTGCGTCGCAGCCACACCGCGATCTCGCCGTTGAGCCAGGGATCGGTGGCGTTGGCGCACGCGTCGTCCGCGAGTTCGGCTTCTCGCCGCGCCGCGGTCAGATCGCTCTCGAGCCAGCGGGCCTCGGCCCGGGCCAGTCGGACGGCGCCGATGTACATCGGCCCAGTCGTTCCGTCCGCGGCGGTCATCGCGGCATCCAGGTGTGGCCACACATCTGGATCGCCGCGGCGCGCCGCGACCAGGGCCAGGCTGGTCATCGGGATCATGCGATTCACCGGCGAGGCGACGCAGGCCAGGAGGGACTCGGCGATCCGCGCCGATTCATCCCAGCGCCCGAGCCGCTCCAGGGCCGACGTCCGCACGCCGCTCAGGCAGTTGTAGTAGGTGCCGAGATCGTGGTCTTCGCAGTAGGCGACGCCGTCGTGGAAGTACGGGTCGGCCTTGGCGTAGTCCCGGTTTCCGCAATGCTGCTCGTGCAGGTTCGTGTACGCGAACCCGGCTTCGTTCTCGACTCCGTTCTCGAGCGCTATCGACAGCGCGCGGCGCAGCACGGGCTCCCAGTTGCCGCCCGCGAACCACACGGCCTGCGCCTCCGTCGTTGCCGCCCGGCTCTGCACCGCAGGCACACCGAACCTGACCGCGAGTTCCTGGGCGCGCTGGGCGAGCGGGACGACGATGTCCCTATGCCCGGGTTGGTTCTGGAACGCGGCGAGGCAGGCATACGCCGCCGCGAGTTCCGCCGTGGGGCCGAGCGGTTCCAGGATGGCGACGGCACCCTGGGCTGCGGCGAGGATCTCCTCGCCGCGGCACAGCCGCCACAACGCAGCGCACATCCGCCGGAGCGTATCGCCTTCGCCGAGGGGGTCTGCGGCCGCCCGCCAGTTCTCCAGCGCTCGCGTGTAGGCGGTCTCAGCATCGGGCCATCGATCGATTATCGACAGCTCGGTCGCGAGCTCGATCCAGCGGGCCGCGATGCTGGCCGGCGCCTCTCCGTCCGCGAAACGCAGCGCGCGTTCGAACTGCCTGGCAGCTTCGCGGTGGGATGCCAGCGTGCGAGCGTGACGACCCGCCGCCGTGGCATGCTCCAGGGCCGCCGGGCCGTCGCCAGCCTCGTCGGCGTGAAAGGCCAGCCGGGCATCATCGTCACAGCCGAGATTGCGCAGCCCCTGCAGTATCCGGGCGTGGAGTTCGGAACGCCGGGCCGGCAAGACCGCCCGCTCGATCGCCTGACGCGCGATCTCGTGCCGGAAGCGCAGAACCGGCTGGCCGGACATCAGTCCAGATGAGATGACCTCGGCGAGCGCAGGCCCGGCGACGACGTGGCCTAGCAGCGGCTCGTCGATGGTGCCGCCAATCAGGGCAGCGGCCTCAAGAGTCTCCCGTGCCTTCGGTTCGAGGCGGGCGGCGCGCGCCAGGACCACGTCGCGGGCCGAGCCCGGTACCTCGCCTAGGCCTGCCTCCAGCACCGCGTGGATATAGAACGGGTTGCCGCCAGTGACCCGGTACAGCTCTGCCGGGTCGACGCCGTGGCCGGCCGAGAGCATACGCACGGCTTGGGCGCTGAGGGGAGCGAGCCCGAGGCGCCTCGTACAGCGCTGGACGGCCAGATGGCCCAGAGCGATGCGCAGCGGATGCGTGTCGGCCAGCTCGTCGTCGCGGTAGCTCACGATCAGTAGCACTGCGATCTCACGGATCCGTCGCGCGAGAAAGCTCAGCAGATCCAGAGTGGCTTCGTCGGCCCAGTGCACGTCCTCGATGACGACGACCGGCAGCGGCCCAGGTTGGCACAGTTCGGTAAGGAGCGCGTCGAAGAGTTGCTCCCGGGACGCATCTGCCCGGCACAGCGAGTGCAGGCGGCCGCGTACCTGCTGCGCGATGTCGAAGAGGGGACCGAGCGGCCGGGGCGTGAACATGCCGTCGCAGGCGCCCGACAGAAGGCGCGAGTCGGGCAAGTCGCGCGTGAACTGCTCCAGCAGGCTCGACTTCCCCACACCCGCCTCGCCTACGAGCAGGACGAGCCGGCCATCACCGCTGCGTGCTTGCCCCGCAAGTTCTCCCAGTGCATCCAGCGCAGTCCTCCGCTCGAGCAGGGTCACTCCGCCGGTACGCTGTTGCGATGCGTGAGACTTGACCAGCGAGAACGCGGTGTCGGGCATACGGACTCCTCGGTTTCCAGGCTGCTCCGACACTACGATCGGCGGACCTCGGATTCCATAGGGAGCACCTCCCCACATTTCTGATGAGCTGCAGGCCGCAGTGGTTGCCGCTTATGCGCAAATCAGCGGGGTCTGGTCTGCGGTTTTGCGCTGTGCAAGCTTCCGCAGACGTGGCGAGCTGGCCTCATGGCTGGTCTCCCCATCGCTGCCCGGTTCCGCGAGCTGGACTGGGCAGGCGGGTCAGGGACCGGGCAGAGCCCGCGTGAGGGCGCCGCAGGCGTCCTTGACGCGACTACCTACGAGGCGACAATGGCTGCCCAGGAGAAGAACCGCAGGTCAGGGTGGAGCATGGCGTTATCGGAGATCGAGGTAGCTGACGGCCGCCGACCGCCCCTGGCGCTAGTGCACTGGCAGCGAGTGGGCGCGGTTCCCGGCCGCGCTGGCTCCGCTGTACCCGGGGCCACCAGGGAGCGGGTGCTGTACTGACGCGACCGTTACCTGCGCTTCGCCTGTATGACCAGCTCGAGTCTTCACCCGGCGTCGGCGGCCTGCTGCGCGAGATTGACCGGCCTGATCGCGATCTTCTGGAGACGGGGCCGTCCGGGCTGGCTGAGGCGTCCGCAACGCCGTTACCTGACTGGGCCGTTGCCAGCCAGGGCCAGCCCGGCACCCTGTCCCTAGGTCATGAACAGTTCCGGGATCTCACGAGCTGCGCCAGATTATCCCCGGAACCGGCGGCCGTGCCCTCGCCGAAGCGGCTCTGGCTGACAACCCGGCTATGACCCGTCCTGAGACCATTAGGCCCCACCAAGGCCTCGACGGGCTATCCTACTTTTTTTTGAATATAGGCATATGAGCTGCGGAGCCCCGTTACGGAATCGAACCGTAGACCTTCTCCTTACCATGCATGCCGGTTTCGTCTGATGCCGTCGGGTTGGGTCGGATTACCGCAGGTCGGAGGGATTACGGCGTCTGAGGCCGTCCGGCTCTGTCCGGCATTGCCTGGAGCCGTTGTCACTTGGTTTGTCACTGGATTCCCCATGCCGTCCGCAGGGCGTTCTTAAGGTCAACGACTTGCTGGGCATCCAGGGCGCCCATGTAACCGTCCAGCCGGGACTGATCGATCGTCGTCACCTGGAATGCCAGGATCTGGCTGCGTTCCTCCAAAGGCTGCCCTTGAGGAAGATCCACGGTGAAGCTGAAAGACTTGATCTTGGTAGTGATCGCCGCGACCACGACCACCGGCATATGACT
>Ga0209415_10020568_pt1 | contig 10245 bp, 6 predicted proteins | sample PeaSoiSIISIP2007_FD_187696 | JGI IMG/M metagenome (GOLD analysis project Ga0209415, IMG submission 187696) | Peat soil microbial communities from Weissenstadt, Germany - SII-SIP-2007 (SPAdes) (version 2) | ecosystem: Environmental > Terrestrial > Soil > Wetlands > Peat | place: Germany...
TCCTCCTGTACCCGTGCCGCCATACTCCGTCGTCCCATAGAAGTTGCCGTCGGTGGCTTGCGTCAGGCCAGGGATGGGGTTGGCTCCATCGTCACAGTTGGCTAGAGCACAGAAGGCATAGAGGACGCTGTATTCGCCGGACGGCGTGATTTTGAAGACGACGCCAGTGTTCTTGAACGCGCCGTTGACGCTGCCGCCGAGGTAGGTGGTGCCGTAGAAATTGCCATCGGTTCCAAGAAGCAATGGGGCATAGGGATTCGCGCCGTTAGTCTGATCGAAGGGGTAGAGTACCTTGTAGTCCTTGCCCTTAGAGTTGATCTTGTAGACGCCGCCGCATCCACCGAATCCGTACGTGCACCCCGTCGATCCGCCCTCTTCAGCAGTGCCGTAAAAGTTGCCGTCCATGCCGAGCACGGGCGGGGCTAAAGGAGTGAAGATGTTGGGAGGAGGACCGAAAACGCCATAAGTGGTGAATTTGCCAGTCGGCTTCATTTTCCAGAGGCTTCCGTAGTAATCGCCGCCATTACTGGTTCCGTAGAAATTGCCATCGGTACCCAAGGTGACGCCGCTCGCAGGACCACCCTGGTCGTTTTCCTGGTCGAGGCAGCCCAGCACTTTCACCTTGCCTGTCGGCGTGATGCTGAAGCCGGTGCCAAATCCGTTAAAGCCGCCGCACCCGACAGGAGTCACGGTATACAAATCGCCGTTCCGCCCCTGGGCGATGATGCCGGGGTTTGACGGGCTGGCCGGGTCGCCGGCAGCCGTGCCCATGTTGTACATCACGGTAAAGGTCTGGGCTTGGAGCGAACTGGCCAGACAGACGCTGAATGCCAAAACGGCGATGGCGGCGAAAGCTTGCAGTGGATCGGATTTTGAGAAGCGAGTGGTCATTTTTTGATACTCCATTTTTTCTGGCGATTTTGCGGTGCAAACGGCGCGAAGCGGGTCCATGGTGCTTATCTTGTGGCCCCGCTCCTTCCCATGCGCCGTTTGTACTCACTTCGCATTGCGCAAAGCGCGTGGGAAAACCGTCATGGGATTCCGAAATTTTCTAGGAAGGGGATTTTGTGACCTCAGCGGCTGAACAGGTGCACAGCCCCTAAAGTGTGTGCGTGAGAACTCAATTCTCACACTTGCGGTGGAACATAATCCGCAACCATCAGCCGCGAAGCGGCGTGAGAATACAGCCCACGGCGCAAGCCGTGGGTACAAGTGCGAAATGAGCAAGCCCCAGAGGGGCGCAAGACGAGTTCTCACGCACACACTAAAAGGGCATTTCAAGTTCAAGAGCATACGGCATCGTTAAACAGGCTGCGGAAAAAGTCGATCTAGCTCTTGATTTCGGATAGCGCAGCGCTTCAGCGCTGCGGTAAGTATCTTGTTTCGAGTGCGGCTTTAGCCGCTGAGGTAAAGCTTTCTGCTCGGGAACTAGTTTTTCCGCAGCCTCTAAAGCGATGCCCTGATACGAACCGCAGTTTTCTAGCGGGGAGTGGTCGGCGTTGCGTTCGCCAGTTCGGCGCGGAATCTGGCGGCCTTTTCTGGTTGATTCAGAGCTTCGTATTCGGCGGTCAGGTCTTCTCGCGCGGCATGAATGAAGCTGGTTGACGCGCTGGTCTGCTTGATCAGGATTTCATATCCGGCCCGGGTTTCCGGTTCCGCATCTTGATAGCGCTTTTCTCGCAGCAAGGTTCGGCCGAGCTTCAGATGGGCTATGCCGGTGTTTACGTCGTCGCCTGAGACTGCCTTGGTGAAGCGCTCGACGGCATCGCGATAAAGCTGCTCGGCATGCGTGTACTCCTTTTGTTGGGAGTAGACACCGGCGAGATTGGAAATCGCAATCGCTACGCGGGAGTTGGCGTCGCCGTAGACCGCGCGGTAGATCTCGATGACGCGGCTGAAGTCCGACTCGGCCCCTTGGAGATCGCCTCGCATAATCGCCAGTTGGCCAAGTGTGTTGAGCGCGAAGGCTACGTGCGCGTGCATCTTTCCGTAGACATTCTCTTGAATGGCCAGAGCCTGGCGGAGCAAGACCTCGGATTCATCGAAACGGTTTTCATACGCCAGGGCTTGCGCTAATGACGTCATGGCTGAGGCGGTTTCGGGATTGTCGTTGCCATACCACGCAGCGTTGATATCGAGGGTCTGGCGGAAGTAGTGCTCGGCTTCGGGGTAGTGTCCCAACTGCTGTTGGATGTTGCCCAAATCGAGAAGGTCGCCGGCTACCAGGGGATGCTTTTCGCCGTAGATTTGACGGTCGAGGGCGAGGGCGCGTTCGTTCAGGGATTCGGCCTGGCCATAGTGGCCGAGCAGGAAATTTGCTTCGGCTAACGAAACCAGGGTCCGGGCGAGGTCGGGCTCCGCGCCGGGCACCGATTGGAGATGCACGGCTTGCTCGAGGATGGGGATCGCCTGATCGTGGAGCTGAGCGGTTTCGAGTACCTGTCCCAGGGCGCCGGTAGCTTTCGCCACAGCGCGAGGGTCTTGGGGGACATGCGATTGATCAATGGTTAGCGCTTCGCGGGTCAAATTCTCGGCTTCTTTGTAGTTGCCTTGATCGGCGCGCAGGAAGCCTAGCGCTACCAGATCGTTTGCGGCTTCGGTGCTGTTGGGTCCGGAAATCGACTTTTGCCGATCGAGCGCGGATTGCAACAGCGAATCGGCCTGATCGAATTTGCCGAGTTTCTGGTAGATGCCTCCGAGGGTTTCATAGAGTTCGGCCTGTGCTCTGGGATCCTGATTGAGGGCACGGGCCTCTTGCTGGCCGCGGTCAAGAAGGGCGATGACGCGCAGATTTTCGGAGGGCCCGGATTCCTGATGGCCTCCCTCGAAGAGATTGAGCATGAATTGCTGAATGCGCTGGGTGCGGGCCGCTTCTGCTACGGCGGCATCGCGGGCTTTGGCCAGACGCACGGTGAAGAAGGCGACCAATCCTACGACCACGGCGAAGACCGCGACGGCGGCCGCAACGGCGCGTCGATGGCGGCGGACAAATTTGCCGATGCGGTATTCCAGCGCATCGGGGCGGGCCTCCAGAGGCTCACCGTTCAGGTAATGGTCGACATCGCGGATCAGAGCTTCGACCGAACGGTAACGGCGGAGAGGATCCTTGTGCATCGCGCTTAGGACCAGCACATCGAGATCAGCCCAGGCGGTCTTGCCTACGGATAGCGAGTTTGGATCGGAATGGGAAATTCGCTTCGCGGCGCTTGAGGGCTTACCCGGGTCATGTTCCGTGATGATGGTGGCGGCCTCTGCCGGGGTCAAGCCGGTCAGGTCGAAGGGGAGCTGACCGGTCAAGAGTTCGTAGAGGATGACTCCGAGGGAATAAACGTCGGTGCTTACTCCTACTTGATCGCCGCGAACCTGCTCAGGCGACGCGTAGGCGGGCGTCATCATTCTTAGTCCGGTCATGGTCTGGTCGACGGGCAGGTCGAGGCTCTCCAGTTGCTTGGCAATGCCGAAATCGAGGAGGCGGACCGAGCCGTCGGCCTTCACCAGAATGTTGGACGGTTTCAGGTCACGGTGAATGACGGCGTTGCGGTGCGCGTGCTGCACCGATTCACAGACGGAGCGAAATAGTCGGAGACGCTGCTCTACGGACGACTTGTGCTCGCGGCAGTATTGGGTGATCGGAATGCCGTCGACGAATTCCATTACGAACCAGGGCGTTCCGTTGTCGAGCGTGTCGGCGTCATAGAGGCGGGCGATCGAGGGATGATTCAGTTGCGCCAGGGTGCGCTGTTCGCTGGCAAAGCGCTCGCGGCGCGCGGGAGAGAGCCAGGCGTCGCGCAGGACCTTGACCGCGACTTGAGTGCCGAGGTCGGTGCGTTCAGCGAGATAGACCACTCCCATTCCGCCTTCACCCAGCAATTTCAAGATGCGGTAGGGGCCGAATGTTTTGGGGAGCAGGGACGCGGGAGCGGAATTGGCGAGCGTCTGCTTTGCAAGGTCAGCCAGATTGCGATCGAGGAAGGAATGGCCGCCGGCATCCTGATCCAGCATCGCCAGCACCTCAGTTACGAGTTGCTGGTCGCCGTGACATGCCTCTTGCAGGAAGGTTTTCTGGTCGGCGGGGGACAGGTCCGCGGCTTCGTGAAACAGATTCTGGATTCGGTCCCAGCGGGCGCTATCCATAGTTTTAGTTTTGCCTGCGGTCAGCCGGTCTGGCGAAGCTGCTGGCCTAGCCAGGCTTTGGCGGCTCGCCAGTCGCGGAGGACGGTGGCTTCCGAGACGCCGATCAGGCTGGAAATTTCGCTCATTTCAAGGCCTCCGAAAAAGCGGCTCTCGACGATCTGAGCCTGGCGCGGCGCTAGGCGGGCTAGCTCGGTCAGAGCGGCGTCCAGGGCTAACAGGTTTTCCTGCGGGGGTGCTGGGCCGTCGAGAGATTCGTCGAAGGTAACAAAGATGGCTTCGCCGTCACCGCCTCGTTTGTGGGAGTTGCGCCGGCGCGCTGCCTCGACCAGCAATTGGCGCATGGCGCGGGCGGCGATGCGCTTGAAGTGGAGCTGAGAGGCTGCGGCTACACCGGGGGACTTCGCCAATTTCAACCACGCTTCGTTGACCAGAGCGGTGGGACTTAGGGTGTTACTCGGATCTCCGCGCTTGACGCTGGACGCCAGGCGGCGCAACTCCTCATAGGCCAGGCTGAAGAGCTGGTCGAGAGCTTGCCGTTCGCTGGCGGTGGGATCAACGTTGCCGTCAGCGGGCGCGGGCGGGTGCGGAGAATTTCGAAGTGGCATGACGGTTTTTCCCGACCCTTTGCGCAATGCGAGATGAAACCAGCAGCAATTGGGAAGAGCTTAGCACAGCTTATGGAGCAGGCGTAGAACTGCTTTTCTCTGGATTCGCTGGGAGAAATATGACGAAACGAGGCAGAATTTTGCGCGATCCGCGGGTGGGGCCGGGTCTGCTGATGATCGAGGGTCGGCAATATGGGTTCTGCCTTGAGGGCGTCTGGAAGTCGGAATTACTTCCGCGGCCGGGACTGGTGGTGGATGTGAAGTTCGATCGGGCGGGACGAATCGTCGAGATAACTGCCGTCTCCGATTTGCAACCCGGCGAAGAACCCGCGGGTGGGTCGCTGCACAAGGCCAAAACGATGGGAGTGGAGATCCTTCGCAGGATCGCCACTCAGTGTGGGATGGCGGGGCGGTGGAGGCGATGAAGGGCGGGCGCTGTCTGTCTCGGTTGCGTACACCGAGCGGTCGATCTTGTAATTTTGCAATCGGGCAATTTGGTAATTTGAAAAACACCCATGCGAGTCTGCGAGTAACGGTTCGGACGCATAGCCGTAGCGGATGCGGCAAAGTTTTGCACGGCTACTTGTGAGCCGAACATCGCTGTGCGAGCCGATTCTGGCGGTTTGGCGCCTGTCGCTACGATTTCCCGCTTCATCAAAATGGAGCTTGACCGGTGTCTCGCACCGGAGGATAATTCTCCTCTCTTGACTGCTGCGCTTGTGTGGATGCGGCAGGCCACGAAGAATCTCCAACCGACAGGAGCCGAGTTCCGGCTTTTTGCAGAGCGGATGCAACTTCTTGCGCGGTGAACCAGGCGACCGTGCGCGAAGAGTAAAGAGTTTGAGCTCCCCAAGGGGATCTTTCAACGGCGCTCAACGTGCACCAACTCGGTTTGCACCAGGTCAACTTGCATCGTAGTTTGTTTCGATCCTGAGGAGGATTCATGAAGACTCGACGTGCAGCGGGCGCTTGCCTGCTGTTACTAGCAGGGCTAGTACTACTGATGGTTCCGGCATTCGCCGGAGACAAGCTCCAACCCATTGTGATCAACCCAGACAAGGTTGCCGTCTCCGAGCCGGTCAGTGAGATTGCAAAGACCACCGGACCGCCTGAGTTCCACGGCTGGATCATTCGTAAAGAGCACGAAACACCGAACCATATGACCAAGATCTATGACCTGCCGGATCCGGTCACTCAAGACAGTTCTGAGGCCCAGCCCGAGTTGGCCATCAGCTTTGGTTTCAATTTCGACGGGATGGACGGCAACCAGGCGGGCGGCGTAATTCCGCCGGACACCAACGGAGCGGTCGGGGACAAGCAGTTCTTCCTGACCACCAACTTCGCTTTTAGCATCTACAACAAGACCACGGGCGCTCTCGAGGTGGGACCGCTGCTGATTAACAGCATCTGGAAAAACTTTGGCGGCCAGTGCCAGGCCGACAACGGTGGCGATCCGGTGGTGCTGTACGACAAAATGGCAAACCGCTGGCTGTTGGAGCAACTAGAGTACAACACCAGCTATCAGATCTGCATTGCGGTGTCGCAAACCGACGATGCGACCGGCGCCTACAACCTTTACTCGTATACGTTCAACGGTTTATCCGACTATCCGAAACTGGCGATCTGGCCGGATGCCTATTACCTTGCTTTTAACTATTTCGGTCCGGGCGACGGTGAGCCCTGTGCCATGGATCGCACAGCTATGCTGGCGGGCACGACCGCAGCCATGATCTGCTTCACCCCCAATAGTTCGGATATGGGATTCCTGCCATCCGACGTGGACGGCAGCACGCTGCCTCCAAGCGGCGCTCCCAACCACTACATCGAGCTGGGGAACTCGAACACTACGCTTAAGGAATACGACTTCCACGTAGACTTTAGCGTCCCCAAGAACTCCACCTTCACGGGCCCGAATACCATTACAGTGCCGGCGTACGCGGTGCTGTGCGGCGGTGGCGGCGGGGCCTGCATTCCCGAGCCTCATAACGGAGGCCTGCTGGACGCCCTGGGCGACCGCATGATGTTCCGCAACGCGTATCGGAACTTTGGCGACCACGAGGCGATGGTGTTCTCGCATTCGGTGACTCCGGGTGCGGGGTCCACGGCAACCTCGGCCGAGCGTTGGTATGAACTGCGTTCCACACCTCCGGGAGGCAGTTTCTCGCTCTACCAGTCGGGAACGTACCAGAACAAGACCGACAACTACTGGATGGGCAGCGTTGCCATGGACCATAACGGTGACATGGCGTTGGGCTTCAGCGTTGACAACAGCACGAAACTGGATCCCAGCATTTGGGTCACCGGCCGCAAACCCACGGATAAATTGGGCAAGCTGGAAGCGAAAAAGGTCGTCCATAAAGGGGCGACTGTCCAGGGACAAGTAAACCGTTGGGGCGACTACAGCTCGATGAGCGTAGATCCCTCGGATGATTGCACGTTCTGGTACACGCAAGAATACAGCGACGGTGGATATAACTGGCAGTCCCACGTCGTCTCGTTCAAGTTCACGAGTTGCCAATAGCCCGCGAGTTGGATGCTTAACCTCGGCGCTGGGGCCGACCGCAATGGCGGCCTCCAGCGCCGGTTTTTATTGCACGACCGAGCTGCGAAAGTGGCGAAAAGGTCGATTTGTGACTGATTTCCGCCGTAACCTACCAGATTGTCCTATAGTAATCCCCCGTTCGGGCCATGCCGCTTATGACGATCACAGGATAGAGTGGTGGTGAGCAGACTTCGGGGGAGGGCTGTTCAAACGGGCGTCCGATGACTCGAACAGAGTCCGGGCGCTTTCGTTTTTTGTAGCGGAGTTAGAGGTCTTAATTCCTAAGACTTCGGCGCAACTTTTTTTGGCCTCATCATCTGCCATTCTTTTTCGGTCAACTCACGTCCCAGCGCGGTGAATTCGCCGGCTCCCTGCAACCACTCTCCGCCGTCCATGATCACTACTTCTCCGTTCAGATATCCGGCGCCATCGCTCACCAGAAATGCGGCCAGGTTGGCGAATTCTTCGGTGGTGCCAAAGCGGCCTAGGGGATTTCGTTTTTTGGCTGCTTCCGCCAGCTCCGGGCGCGGCAGCAGACGGGAGAACGCGCCCTCGGTCGGGATAGGTCCCGGTGCGATGGCGTTCATGCGGATGCCGCGATCTCCCCACTCGACGGCGAGGCTTCGGGTTAGCGCCTGCACGCCCGCTTTTGCCACGGCCGACGGGACCACATACGCCGAACCAGTGGTCGTGTAAGTGGTGGTGATGTTCAGTACCACGCCTTTGTGGCTTGCCGCCAGCCAGCGGCGTCCGCACGACATGGTGGCGTGCAGCGTGCCCAGCAGGACAATGCCGAGCACCGACTGAAAGGCGCCCAAGGAAAGTTCCTCGGTGCGGGCCAGAAAATTTCCCGCGGCGTTGTTCATCAGCACGTCAAGCGGCCCTTCCGCCCAGATGATTCCAATCATTTCTTCGACCGCCGCGGGGTCGCGCACGTCGCAGGGACGGGAGTGGATCTTCTTCCCGTTGCTGCCGCCGGCGGTGCGCTCGTGCAACTCCTGTTCCGTGGCCGCGAGGACGTCTTGGCGCCGGCCGCAGATGTAAACCTCGGCGCCGAGTTCCAGAAACCGCTGGGCGGCGGCTTTGCCCAGACCGGTGCCTCCGCCGGTGATGAGGATGCGCTTGCCTTGGAGTAGATCTTTCTGGAACATGGGTGATAGTCCTCCGCTGATGTGAAACCCCGATTGTAACGGACGGATCCACTAGCAGAGCGACGTGCATTTTGTGCTTAATTCGATTTTGGGTAGTGGGGTCAGTTTGAATTCGTTTTGAAAGGGCGCGGCTTTAGCCGTGCCGTAACTGCCGCAAAATCAGTAGCGGCTACAGATTGCTGAAAAACTCGAGTTTGGTCCTGCTTTTGGGTGGCGCAGCGGTTTACCGCTGCGATAAACGCCTTACTTTCAGTCCCGGCTTTAGCCGCTGAGGGAGCGACGCGGCGTGCACCGATTTTTTCAGCAAACTGTTTAGTCGCTGGGAGAACGCGTTGCTCAAACTGACCCACTACCCAACGTTGCCATTGCCCAGCGCGCGTGTTCCGCTACCACTGCATCGGAATCTTCGCAGAGTTTTTTTAGCGTCGGCACGAATTTCTTGTTGCCGCTGTTGGCCATCGCAATGACTGCATTCCGGCGCAGGCCCGAAAGCTTGGCGCGCCGGACTGGAGATCCGCGAAATACTTGCCGGAACTCGTCTGGCTGCATTTCGGCCAGCCATTCCAGCGCGGGATTGACTAGTCCCTCTCGCGCCTCGAACTCTGGCGCGGAGGTCACGGGCGCCTTACGGTTCCAGGGGCAAACGTCTTGACAGATGTCGCATCCGAAGACGTGGCGTCCCATGGCCGGACGGAGGTCGCCGGGAATCTCGCCTCGCTTTTCAATCGTCAGATAGGAAATGCACAGGCGGGCGTCTAACTCGCCGGGCGCGACAATTGCCTGTGTGGGACAGGCGGCTATGCAGCGTGTGCAGGTTCCGCAACGATCGGGCGCGGGCAGGCTGGCGGTTTGCTGGTAGACGGCGAAATCGAGCGAAGTCAGGATTACCCCTAGGAACAGCCAGGAGCCGAGCTTTTGATTGATGATGCAGGTATTCTTGCCGATCCATCCTATGCCCGCGTATTTGGCGTATACGCGCTCGATCAGTGGACCGGTGTCCACGTAGGAGCGAAAGTGCAAGTTGCCAGTTGCCAGCGGCCAGTTGCCAAGGGCGTCGAGTAGTGCGCCCACATTGGCTTCTACTTGCTGCAGACGGCGGAGTACGGCTTCGTGGTAATCTTCGTGGCTCCACGCGTAGCGCGAAATCCAGCCTCGGTCGGCATTTTCTATTTGCGTCTGCGCGGTCGAGTAGGGATGCCGGGTGTTGTAGTTGATGGCGCAGACAATCACGCTGCGCGCCCAGGGAGCGACTCTGGCCAGCGATGCTCGCTTTAGATCGCCGGTCTCATCGCAAGCTTCCATGTATTTCATTTCGCCGTGCTTGCCAGTTGCGATCCATGCGGGAAAGACTTGCAATTCCCGGAAGTCGCGGACTGGCGCAATGCCGCAAAGATCGAATCCGGCGTCGCGGGCGCATTCCTGGATGCGGGTTGGAAGGTCGGGAAGCAAAGGGTCGCGCTCGCGGTGAGTTGTGACGGGTTACCTTACATCCCCTCCAAGAGGCTACCACTTTAGAATCTGATGCTGCATGCTGGGGTTTTGAGCCCTATCGCGTGTTTTCGTCAGTTATCGAGTAGTGCGTCTCTTCAGATCAATTCAGGCGGCTTCAGACTGGCTCCATGGACGTTTTCTCAAACCTGGGGCAAGATGGCAATCACTTCCCCGCTGAGCTGATTAGCTCTCGGAGGCAATTTATGAAGCGCGCAAGTTGGTTAGTCAGTGTGACATTGCTGGTACTCTCGGGCATGGCGGCGGCGCAATTGAACAGCGGCTCCAAGATCGTGGCCCAGGTGCCATTTGATTTCGTGGTCGC
>Ga0209415_10020569_pt1 | contig 10245 bp, 9 predicted proteins | sample PeaSoiSIISIP2007_FD_187696 | JGI IMG/M metagenome (GOLD analysis project Ga0209415, IMG submission 187696) | Peat soil microbial communities from Weissenstadt, Germany - SII-SIP-2007 (SPAdes) (version 2) | ecosystem: Environmental > Terrestrial > Soil > Wetlands > Peat | place: Germany...
GGGAAATCAGAGAGGAAGCATCGAAAGCAGAGCAAACCGAGGGACGCCAACCAGCTGAGCCCCAGATCCTCTAATTACGCTAGATTTGCTCCTCAAATCATTGACGGCCGGACCACGCCTGGCGATAAGTCCAGAAGCCCCGGCCGTCATCGACGTTCTACCGCAACCAATCCTCGAGCTGTATTTTTGCGTCCGTTTTGCTATCCCGGTATTTCACGATCACCGGCGTATACAGCGAAATTCCCCATGCTTTACCAGGCCCGCGCGAAATTGCACGCGATCCCGCCACCACCACGGCATCCTCAGGAATCATCAGCGGCTGATCGTCGGAAGCCGAATAAACTTCGCCTCGAACCACGTCGTACACCGGTGTCGAGCGATTCAGAATCGTCCCGCTTCCCAGCACCGCGCGGCGCTTCACTACGGTTCCTTCATACACTCCGCAATTCCCGCCGACCAGCACGTCGTCTTCGATGATCACCGGCAGCGCGCCCACCGGCTCCAGCACGCCGCCGATCTGCGCCGCCGCCGAAATGTGGCAGTTTTTTCCCACCTGCGCGCAGCTTCCCACCAGCGCGTGCGAATCGATCATGGTGCCGTCACCCACCCACGATCCGGTGTTGACGAACATGGGAGGCATGCACGTCACGCTGGCGCCGATATAGCATCCGTCGCGAATGCTGCTGCCTCCGGGAACAATGCGCACTCCACTCGACGCGTTGAACCGCTTCACGGGAAACGTCGCCTTGTCGAACAGAGGCTGACGCGCGGTGTCGATCGACATATCCACCACCGCGCCCATACGAAATCCCAGCAGCACGCCCTTTTTCACCCACGCATTGACGCGCCAGCCGCTTTTCGCCGACGCATCGGGCTCGGCCGCGCGCACTCGGCCTTCATTTAATGCGTCTTTGAAACGCTGAAACAGCGCGAAATGTTCTTCCGTATACGCAGCGGGCTTCGCATCGAACAACCGTTCGATCTCAGTCTGCATGCGAGTGGCGAGCTCCCGCGATCAGCCCGCAGGCTTTCAGCACCGCCGCGATCTTGGCCTGATTCTCGGGCGACGGCGGCGTCATCGGCAATCGATACACCAGTTCGCACAGGCCCATCTGCGCCATCGCGGCCTTCACCGGAATCGGATTGGATTCGACGAAATTCACTTCCATCAGCGGCAGCCACGTTCGTTGCATCGCCCGCGCGGCCGCGAAATCGCCAGCCAAGCCGAGTTGAGTCAACTTGGTCATCTCACCCGGAATTTCATTCGACACCACGGAGACAATTCCCCGCCCGCCCAACGCGATCAGAGGCAGAGTGATCGAATCGTCGCCGCTCAACACGTTGAACCGCTCCGGAACTTCGTGCACCACGCGAGCCATTTGCCCGATGTTGCCCGACGCTTCCTTCACGCCCACGATATTGTCGATCTCCGCCAGCCGCTTCAGTGTCGATGGCTCGATGTTCACGCCCGTGCGTCCCTGCACGCTGTAAAGCACCATCGGCAGCGGGACTGCTTTGGCGATCGCTTTAAAGTGCTGATACAGTCCTTCCTGTGTGGGCTTGTTGTAGTACGGCGTCACGGAAAGAATGCCGTCAACGCCGATGTGACGCAGCTCATTGGCGATCTCAATCACCTCCGCCGTGTTATATCCGCCCGCCCCGCCAAGCACCGGAACTTTTCCCTTGGCTTCTTCCACCGTAATTTCGACGACACGAACATGCTCCGCGCGCGTCAGCGTCGGAGATTCGCCCGTGGTCCCGCACGGCACCAGAAAATTGATTCCCGCTTCGATCTGCCGGCGGACCAGACGCCGCATCGCGGCTTCATCGAGGCGCAGGTCCTTGTGGAACGGAGTGATCAGCGCAGTCCCGCATCCTGTAAACATGTTTCAGTTACCTCTCTTTCGTGAACAAAACATCCTGAAATTCGTACACGCCCTTTTTTCCCACGATCCATTGCGCGGCCTTCAATGCGCCGCGCGCAAATCCTTCCCGGCTGCGCGCCGAGTGACGCAGCGTGATCGTATCCGCGGCCGAATCGAACCCGATCTCATGCGTTCCCGGATGCGCACCCGCCCGATTGGAACTGGCATCGATCGCGCGCGTGTATCCGCCCGCCTTCATTTCCTCGACCAGCTTCAGCAGTGTTCCCGACGGAGCGTCTTTCTTGGTGTGATGATGAATCTCCCACGCCCAAGCGCCGTATTGCGGCTCATTCTCCATCAGCCGCGCGGCTTCTCTCACCAGCTTTGAAAAAATATTGACGCCGATCGAGAAATTGGCGCTCCACACCATCGCCGACCCGTGCTTCTCAACCGAGGTCCGCGCGCGATCCATGCCGGCGAGCCAGCCTGTGGTCCCCACCACAACCGGAATGCGCATTTCGCTCAGCGTTTCGATATTTCCGACCACTGCGTGCGGAACCGTAAACTCGATCGCAGCGTCGGCGCCCGCGGCTTGCTTCAGATCATCATTCACGTCGATGCGCGCGTGAATCGCGAATCCGTACTCCGGCGCGAGCTGTTCAATCAGCCGCCCCATCTTCCCGTGACCGATAATGGCGAGTTTCATTCGAAGGCCGTTGGGTCCGGGTCATGGAAAAACTCCCGGTGCAGCGATTCTACCGCGCGGCGCAGGTCCCCGGCGGCCACCACCAGACTGAAGTTCAGAAGCGACGCTCCTTGCGAAACCATACGCACGTTGATTTCCCTCAACGCGCAGAAAATCCGCGCCGCGATGCCGGGCGTCTGGCGCAGATTGTCGCCCACCAGGCACACGATGGCCTGATTTTCTTCCACCGAAACTTCCGCGAAGGTTTCAAGCTCCGCGCGAATCGCGTCCAGCGCGCGAACGTTGTCGATGGTCAGTGAAACGCTGACTTCGGAGGTCGCCAGCATATCCACCGGCGTTTCGAAGCGGTCGAATACCTCGAAAATCCGGCGCAGGAATCCGTGCGCCATCAGCATGCGGGTCGAGACGATGTTAACCAGCGTGATATTGCGCTTGCAGGCGATCGACCGGATCGCATTCGTCGACGGCGGAGCTTCCGCGGTGATCAATGTTCCCGAGACTTCCGGCCTTCGCGAATTCAAGATGCGCACCGGAATATTTTTTTCGATCGCGGGCAAAACCGTCGCCGGATGCAGCACCTTCGCTCCGAAATACGCCAATTCCGCTGCTTCCGCGAACGAGCACGCCTTCACGCGATAGCCTTGCAGAATGGTCGGATCGCACGTCAGCATGCCGTCGACGTCGGTCCAGATTTGAATTTCGTCTGCTCCGATGCCCGCGCCGACGATGGCGGCCGTATAGTCCGAGCCTCCGCGACCCAGCGTGGTCGTGACGCCGTCTTCGGTGGATCCTATGAATCCGCCCATCACTGGCACGATTCCTCTCTCGATCGGGGGGAGCAAGTAGTCGCGCATCGCCGCGTTGCTCTCGGGAATCAGCGGTGTGGCCTGCGTATGGCGTCCGTCCGTTTTGATAAAGCTCCGGGCGTCAAAGTGAAGAGCGGGTAAGCCCGCGTTGTTGAACGCTCTCGATACGATTATGCTGGAGATTCTTTCGCCGTATGCGGAAATCGTGTCGATCGCGCGCGGCGTTAATTCGCGCATTACGAGAATCGCCTTCACGAACTCCTTCAGTTCTTTAAAAGTTGCATGGATTCCGAACGGGGTTTTGTTCAGGCTGTCGTCTATTCCCAGCTTTTCGGCTTCCGCCACATGAAAATCGCGCAGCGTGCCTACATAAGAGAGAGCGTCCGAGTTGCCTCCAGCGGCCATCGCCCCGATCTCCAGAAGCTCGTTAGTTGTCTTTCCCATCGCGGACACGACCACAACGGGGCGCTGCGGCAGATACCTGCCAACAATGTTGGCGACTCGGTTGATTGCTTCCGCTGATTCGACGGACGTCCCGCCGAACTTCATTACGATCATTCTTATCCCTCTGACCACCCGTACATTGACCGCTCCCTATGGTCGCGGCTCGGGGCGCAGACCGCGGCGCGCATGAGCCGTGACCGAAGGGAGCGGTTAATGTTTCCAGCTTTCACTACAGCCCCCCTTACGATCATTGTTATTCCCCGGACCACCCGTGCATTGACCGCTCCCTGTGGGCGCACACCGCGACGTACCTGAGCCGTGACCGAAGGGAGCGGTTAATGTTTCCAGCTTTCACTAAAGCCACCCCTCGGACTTCAACAACTCCGCGTTCAACACAGCCGCTCCCGCCGCGCCGCGCACCGTGTTGTGGCCCAGCGCGATGAATTTGTAATCCAGCACTGGACATTTCCGCAAGCGCCCTACGAAAACCGCCATTCCGTTCTCGCGCTCCACATCCCGGCGAGGCTGCGGGCGATCCTGCTCCTCCATATAAATCACCGGACACGGCGGCGCGCTCGGCAGACCTTTTTGCTGCGGAATCCCGCGCCAACCGCGCATGGCGCCGATGAGCTCCGCCTCGGTCGGCTTCTTTTCCAGCTCCACCGAAACCGCCAGCAGATGCCCATCCACCACCGGAACACGATTGCACTGCGCGCTCACCTTCGCGGCCAGCGGCTCCACGCGCGCGCCTGAAAAATCGCCCAGGATTTTCTGCGTCTCGGACTCCATCTTCGGCTCTTCGCCGCCGATGAACGGAACCACGTTGGCGTTGATGTCCATCGACGCGACGCCGGGATAGCCCGCTCCCGAAAGCGCCTGCATCGTGGTCACCATCACTTTTCGAATGCCGAATGGCTTCAGCGGAGCCAGCGCCATCACCAGCACTATCGTCGAGCAGTTCGGATTGGTGACGATACTGCCCTTCCAGCCGCGTTTCTTTTCCTGAAGCGGCAGCAAGCGGAGATGATCGGCGTTGATCTCGGGCACCAGCAGCGGAACGTCCTCATCCATGCGGTGATTGCGCGAGTTCGAAACGATCATGTGCCCCGCGCCCGCGAACGCCTGCTCGATTTCGGTGGCGACGGACGCGTCCATTGCTGAAAACAGCAGCTTCGGCGCATTGCCCGGCTTCGAATCCGAAACCACGATGTCCCGAACATTGGCCGGCATGGTTCCGCTCAAACGCCAGGACGTCGCCTCGCGATACGGCTTGCCCGCGGAACGGTCGCTGGCGCCCAGCCACGTCAGGTCGAACCACGGATGGCCTTGCAGGAACGACACAAATTCCTGCCCCACCATCCCCGTCGCGCCCAAAATCCCAACTTTGATTCGCTCACTCATTGCTTCAATAGCCTCCTGATGATGTCTTTATATATTTCGATCGCCGCCAGCACTTCGCGCTTCGGCACGCGCTCCTCGGCAGTGTGCGCGACGTGTATGCTTCCCGGTCCCAGCAGAAACGGCTGGCCCCACGTGCCCTCGAAGGTCGGAATATCGGTCGCATAGGAAACCACCGACGTTTCAAATCCATCGAGCTTACCGAACTTCATCGCGGGTAGGCACAGCACTTCGCTCAACTCCGCCTGACCGTCGACCACGCCGGCCATCATGGAACGAATCGGCGCGCCGTCGTCGACCAGCCTGAAAAATACTTCGGCTTTGGCATAATCCGGAATCACGTTGGGCGCGCGGCCGCCCTGAATCGTGCCGATGTTCATGGTGCTGGGGCCGAACAGGTCATTGAACGGCAGCTTCATCTTTCGCACGCGATCAAGCACGTCAAGCAACTTCTCGATCGCAGATTCGCCCAGATGCGGATACGCCGAATGCGCCATTTTTCCATGCGTGACGATCTCATAACGCAGCGCGCCCTTCGACCCGAGCGCCAGCTTATTTTCAGTCGGCTCGCCATTAATCAAATAGAGGCTGCCGCGCGGATCGCGAGCCGCGGCCATTGCGCCGGCGCTGTTTCGCTCCTCGCCGACCACGAATAGCAAGCCGATGTTCCTGACGTCTTCCTTCAGCAAAGCTTCCACGGCGAAGATCATCGACGCGATGATTCCCTTGGTGTCGCAAGCGCCGCGGCCCCAGATGAATTCGTCGTCTTCGCGGGATTCGAAGAACGGAGGCACCGTGTCCAGGTGCGTCGAAAGCGTCACCACCGGATTGCCCCAGTGCGCGAACACGTTGAAGCGATGCGGCTCCACGGGCATTCGCTCCACGCGCGCGCCGGGAATCTGCGACAGATAGTCGAACAGCCAGTTCCCCACGGCCTCCTCATTGGGAGTGACGGAATCGATATCGATCAACGTTCGAGTCAGCTCGAAAACGGTCATATATTAGAGGGTTGTTGAAAAAGGGGTCAGACCACTCTGTCCACGGCCACGAACGTTCGCGGCAGGAAGAGTTTACTGGCGGGGACAGAGCAGTCTGACCCCTTTTTCAACACTCCGCTATAGGATGGAGGGACGGGAAGGCGAGCTTCCTCGATAGCGCTCCACCCGATTCCTCAAGAATCGAATGACAGTGCGCAGGTCTTAGCCTTGCACACCAACCAACACGCCTGCGAGTCCGGCGCATCGATTTCGGCGAGGCTGCCCCGTTCACCAGGCGCTCCGGAAATCGCCGGAACTGCGCGCCGGGCTACTGATGGCCCCCGCTCCTCTACCAAGACTTTTTCAGAATACCACGAATGCCTTATGATGATCGCTTGGCGTCCACTCCCGCCCGCGAACGATGGCAAGCGTCCGTGTATGCGATCGTGCTCGCCGCCGTGAACGTCGTGGTCTGCTTCCGCCTGTTTCGAGTGCCCGGCGCGCACATGAACTCGATGCACGGCTTCTGGGTCGCCATCGCGCAACGCATCGGCGGGAGCTGGTTTCATCCCACTTGGTGGCCGTATTGGCATGAAGGCATCCCGTTCGAATTCACTTACGCCCCGCTGGTCCCCGCGCTGACCGCGATCTGGTCGGCGATGCGCGGCATCTCGGAATTGCTCGCGTTTCAGGCCGTCACAGCGATCGTCTATTGCCTGGTCCCTTTGACGCTGTTCCTCTGCGCGTGGCGTCTCACTCGAGCGCCGGGATACAGTTTCGCGGCCGCGCTATTGTATTCGCTGACATCCCCCATTGGGTTGCTGATCCCCGAAGGCGCATTTCACTGGAATGCTATGCTCGATTCCCGCCGTCTCTTCCTGGTGGTCGTTTGGGACGATACTCCGCATCTGCTTGCCGTCGCGCTGCTGCCTTTGACGATTCTGTTTATGGCTCGCGCGATGGAGACCGGCGGACGGCGATATTACGCCGCTGCGGCCTTATCGATCGCTGCCGCAACCTATTCCAGTGCATTCGCACCCGTCATTACGGCGATTGCCGCGCTGTGCCTGATCGCTGCGTTCTCTAATCAAGGTTATGCGCGCAACATTGCGATCGCGGCCGTGATCGGCATCTTCGCGTACGCGCTTAGCGCGGCGTTTCTGCCGCCGTCCCTCATGTCGGCGATGCGGGAAAGCTCCACCACGCCGATGCATGCCGATAAAGTCTGGACGCTGGGGTCCTTCGCCGCGCTCGCGATCATCGCTCTCGGATGGATCGTCCTGTGGAAGCTTCTTCCGCGCTGGACTTCCGATTGGAGACTGCGTTTCTTCGCATTTTTCGCGTATTCGATGACCGGCATCCCGCTGGTCGCCGCATATTTCCATCGCCAGTTTCTTCCGCAGCCGCTTCGCTACGCACCTGAAGCCGAGGTCGCGCTGGCCCTGCTGATCGTGTTCACTCTGCGGCCCTGGTTCGGCCGGATGTGGCCATTTCTCAGATGGGCGCTGGTCGTTTTGTTGCTCGCTTTCGCGCTCGAACAAATCCAGCGATACCGTCTCAACATGCGGAGGTACCTTCCGCCGGCGGACGCTTCCGCCACCATCGAATCACGCGCGTCTTTGTGGGCGGATGGTAACTTGCCTGGAGTCCGTATATTTTTTCCTGGATCCATCGCGCAATGGGCCAACGTGTTCAGCAAGGTTCCTCAGTTCTCCGGCGAATCCTGGAGCATGGCGTACAACCCCATGGAACAGCTTGGTCTGGTAGCCATCTATTATGGCGACGCGCGAGTATCGCTGGCATGGCTCCGGGCGTTTGGCGTCGGCGCCGCGGCGGTTCCGGGGGCCAACAGCGAGGAATTCTGGAAGGGGATGGTGAAGCCGGAGAAGTTCGAAGGCGTTCTGCCGGTGTTGTGGCGCGACGGCGGCGTCACTATATATAAGGTTGCGCAAGGCGTCTCATCTCTGGCTCATGTGATTCCGGAAGCCGCGCTGGTGCGACGGGCTCCCAAAAGCTTCGACGATATTACGGATATGGAGCGGTACGCCGCTGCGGCCGAAGGCCCGGTCGACATGCAGTGGGACGGCGTCAATCGCATCCACATCAGAACCACGCAGGTTCCAGGCCAGGTGGTGTCGATTCAGATCTCGTATCATCCCGGCTGGCATGCGGCGGCAAATGGCCGCGACGTGCGTCTTCATCCCGACGGTCTCGGCCTGATGTGGCTCCAGCCGGAGTGCAACGGCTTGTGCAGCGTCGATCTGCATTACGACGGCGGTTGGGAGTTGCGGATCTGCCGATGGATCAGCGTGCTTGCGTTCGTGATCCTATTAATAATGTTCTTCCGTCCGGTAAAGAGAACCGCATGACGCCGCGTCTCCACGTGTTTCAACCCGGGTTCATGGCGCACTTGGGTTCGCTGCTGCGCGCGGCTTCGGTGGGGCTGTATCAGGACGGCTGCCTGGGGATCGCGAAAGGCGCGGCTTACTCGGGATTGCTGTCGTTCTTTCCGGTGCTGACTACGCTGGCCGCGCTGCTGGTGCAAGCCAAAGCTGAAGCGGTCTCGCGCACCATTGCTCGCCTGCTGTACGACGTCGTGCCCCCCGGAACCGAAGACGTCGTGCGCACGCTATTCGTGGTGCACGGCCAACGTCCCGGATGGCTGTTGGTGATCGCCTCCGTACTCGCGCTGTGGGCGGCTTCGGGCGGAATGATGAGCATCATGGAAGGATTCCGCGCCGTCTATCGAACCCCCGACACCCGATCCTTTCTTAAGGAACGCGGGATAGCCCTGCTGTTAGTTTTCACCACTTCGCTTCCCGTGCTGGGCGCATCGGCGTTGATCGTATTTGGCCGCCGCGGCGAACGAGCTTTCATCAACTGGCTGGGCGTGGCCGCGGAGGCTCGTGGATGGGTGTTGCTCGGGGGACAATTGCTCCGCTTCGTAGTTGCGACCGGCTCCATCGTGCTCGCCATGGCGTTGGTTTACCATTGGGGACCGAACCGCAAACAGGCGTTCCGCCAGGTGCTTCCCGGAGCGATCCTGGCGACATTCTTGTGGCTGCTCGCGACCTTGGGCTTCACTCTGTACGTGGAAAAGGTCGCGAATTACAACGTCATGTACGGGAGCGTCGGAGCAGGGCTCGCGCTGCTTGTCTGGATGTACATTCTCTCTCTCATCGTTCTATTTGGCTGCGAATTTAATGCGGCACGTGAACGGATTCTAAGCGGCTAAAGTCCGCCCAGGCTGGCCGATAAGGTCAGCGTGAAGATTCTCCTGATCGGGCTGATGCTCGCGCTTTCGAGCCCAGGCGCCGAAATGGTTTTGGAAAAACCGCATCCGCATCCTTCCAAGCGCTTGTGGATCCGCCGCGCGACGCTGATCGGCGGATGCGCCGCCAGCCTGGTTTTCGATACTCTGAGTACCCGCCGCGCGACCAACGCCGGCGCGGTCGAATCCAATGGACTATTCGCCAACCCGCAAGGCAGCCCGCAATGGGGCCGGATGATCGGGATCAAAGTGGGCTTGTGCGCCGCCGCTGCAATCATGGAAGAAACCCACGTGTTCCACGCCTGGAAAAATCCCAACGCCGACTGGACCTGGACCGGCGTCAACGCCGCGACTACCGCCGTTTACACCTGGACCGGCTTTCACAACCTGAAGCTGGCCAATGACTTGTCTTCCAAATAGCTTTTTTTAAACACTTTTCCCGCCGCCGGCGTCTAACGTTACAATCGAGCATGACGCGGAAGTGCAGCTGCGTGTTCACAGCAGTTCTTCTGTCCGCGTGTGCCCATTCGCCGGTGCGCGAAATTTCGGTGCGCGCCGATTCGTCCGCCACTACTGTCGTTGTCCCGGTGCCGCGCCATATCCGATCGACGGGAACCATTCAGGCGGTGCGCGTTTTCAACGTCATGGTTCCGCAGATCCGCGGACCGGGCGGACAACTGACGCTGACGCGGCTGATCCCCAACGGCTCCGACGTGAAGGAAGGCGATCCGCTGGCCATCTTCGACCAGGTGCAGCAGCTCGACGACGCGCGCGACGC
>Ga0209415_10020570_pt1 | contig 10244 bp, 8 predicted proteins | sample PeaSoiSIISIP2007_FD_187696 | JGI IMG/M metagenome (GOLD analysis project Ga0209415, IMG submission 187696) | Peat soil microbial communities from Weissenstadt, Germany - SII-SIP-2007 (SPAdes) (version 2) | ecosystem: Environmental > Terrestrial > Soil > Wetlands > Peat | place: Germany...
CGCTCGCTGATGCCGGTGATCACGAGCGGGAGCCAGTCGTTGGCGAAGCCGGGGTCGATGCCGTTGACCCACAGCGAGACGCCCGCGTCCACCGCGGCGTGGCGGAGGGGGTCGGTCATCTCGGCGGGGACCACGCCCTCGGGGTACTGGAGGAACACCGGTCCGCTCGACACCACGTTGGCCCCGGCCCGCAGGATCTTCTCCAGGTCGGCCAGGGCCTGGGGCAGGCGGTGGTCGGCCATGGCCGTGTGCACCACGCAGTCGGGCTCGAGCGCCAACACGGCGTCGGCGTCGCCGGACGCCTGCACCCCGAGCGACCGGCCCAAGCCGGCCAGGTCCCCGGCGTCGCGCCCCACCTTGTCGGGGTTCGACACCCACACCCCCACGAGGTCGAGGTCGCGACGCGCGTCGATGCCCGCCAGGGCGTGGCGCCCGACATTGCCCGTGCCCCACAACACGACGCGATAGGTCACGGGACGGCTCTCAGCCCAGGTCGACCTGGGGGCGCTCGGCGCCGCCGTCGATCTCGAAGATCTTGCCGGTCACGAAGTCGCTCGCCGGCGACGAGAGGTAGACGACGCAGGCGGCGATGTCCTCGGGTTGTCCGATGCGCTTCACCAGGGCCGTCTCCTCGACGACGGCGAGCATCGCCGCGTCCTGGACGACGACGTCGAGAGCCGAGGTGGCGATGGTGCCGACGGCGATGGCGTTGACCCGGATGCGCGGCGCCAGCTCGGCGGCGGCCAGGCGCGTGTAGTGCGACAGCGCGGCCTTCGCCGTGGCATAGGCGGTGAAGCCGCGTGGTGCGACGCGCCCCGCCATCGAGGAGATGTTGACCACGGCACCGCCGTCTCCCGCCGCCATGGCGGGGACGGCCGCGCGCACCAGGGCGTGGGCGCTGCTCACGTTGTAACGGAAGGCCCGTTCGAGGTGGCCGGGTGAGACGTCGAGCAGGGGGCGGGGCATCCAGCCCCCGTGGTTGTTGACCACGATGTCGAGCCGACCGAAGGCGTCTGTGGCCGCCGTGACCAGCTGGGCCATGATGTCGAGGTCGTTGAGGTCGGCCGGGACCACCACGGCCCTGCGCCCCGCCGCCTCGATCTGGGCGGCGACCTCGCGCAGCTGTGTCTCGGTGCGCGCCGCGATCACGACGTCGGCGCCAGCCTGGGCAAGGGCGATGGCGGTCGCCGCCCCGATGCCGCGCCCCGCCCCGGTGACGATGGCGGCCCGGTCGGTGAGCCGGAAGCGGTCCAGGATCATCGGCGCCGACCCTAGCCCAGGGGTGCCCCGAGATGAAACGTGTTCCAGCGCACGGGAGTGGGGTTCGAAGACCCCAGAACGGGCGAGCGGAGGGGTGGCCCGCACCCGCCGACACCACCGACCCTTGGAGAATCACCAGGTTGGTGCGACGATGGGGTCGTGCGGCCCGAAGCCATCGTCTTCGTGATCGCCGTGGGCATCGTCGTGCTGACGGCGGTGATCAGGCGCCTCCTCAGGAGCCAGCCTGTCGATGAGCGCCGTGATCGCCCGTTTCCCTACGCCACTCCGGGGCAGTACGCGTATGGCGCCGCCCTCGCCGCGCTCGCGGGAGTAGCTGCGGTCGTCGGCCGTGCCGCGATCTTTGGCGGTCGCGTGGTCGCCGAGGCCCGGCCCGGCGGGCGGCGCAAAGAACCGGCCTAGGAGCGGCGAGCTCCGCCGATCCCTGTCAGGTGGGGCGGGTGGAGGGGAGGCCGAGCTTGCGGTGGTCCCACGACACGGTGCGCTCGACGCGCAGGGCGACGACCACCCGCTTCTTGAGCATGGTCTCGACGAAGGGCCGCAGATCCTCGGTGTAGGTCCCGTAGTAGCGCTCGAAGAGGTTCACCCCGAGCGCGAAGATCCGCTCGGGGTCGTCCACGAACTCGGCGGTGCCGACGAGCTCCACCCCGCGCAGCTCCTCGTAGTACTCGCCGTCTTCGGCCATGCAGGTCATGCGGGGGTTGCGCCTCAGGTTCTGCGCCTTCTGCGACTTGCCCTTGGTCTCGAAGGCCAGCATCCCGTCGTGGAACCCGTACCACATGGCCACGGCGTGGATGGATCCGTCGTGGTTGATCGAGCACAGGGTGACGGGCCGGCGCTCGTGGAGGAACTCGTCGATCTCCTCGGGGGTCATCTTGATCTGGGCCCGTTGGTTGACCCCGTGACCCATCTGGCCCGTCGTCTCGCTCACCGCGTCGACCCCATCGAGGCGAGCGTACCGGGCCGCCGCCCGTCCTGGCCTCGGTGTCGTGACCTCAGCCCGCTGCCGCCCGGAGCAAGGCTCGAGATCATGAGGTCAATAGGCGCAGGTGAGGTGCTTGATCCCGTTGATGAAGTTCGACCGCAGCCGATCGGGTTCTCCGGTGGCCCGGATGTCGGGGAGGTGGCGGAACAGCTCGCGGAACATGACGGTGATCTCGCGCCGGGCCAGGTGGGCGCCAAGGCAGAAGTGCGGGCCGGGCGCCCCGAAGCCGACGTGCGGGTTGGGATGGCGCAACACGTCGAAGCGTTGGGGGTCTTCGAAGACCTGCTCGTCCCGGTTGGCGGAGTTGTAGAAGAGGATGACCTTCTCACCGGCCGCGAAGGTGTGGCCCGACAGCGTCGTCTCCGCCGTCGTGGTGCGCCGCATGAAGATGACCGGGGAGGCCCAGCGCACGATCTCGTCGACGGCGCTCGGCGCCACGGTGTCGAAGTCCGCGGTCCACAGGGCGCGTTGGTCCGGGTGCTCGGTGAGGGCCCACAGGCCGTGGCTGATGGCATTGCGTGTGGTCTCGTTCCCGGCCACCACCAGCAAGATGAAGAACGACGCCAGCTCGGTGTCGGTGAGCGACTCGCCGTCCACGTTGGCGTTGGCCAGTGCCGAGGTGAGGTCGTCGGTGGGATGCGTGAGCCGGAACTCGGCGAGGCCCCGCATTAGCTCGGCCAGGTCGGTGCCGGCGTTCATGAACGCCAACACGGGGTCCTCGCCTTCGGGGACGTACTCGGTGTCGCCGAACGACAAGATGATGTTGGAGCGGCTGAAGACGGTGTCGTAGTCGCTCTCGGGCACGCCCATCATGTCGCAGATGATCTTGAGCGGGAGCCGGGCCGCCACCTCGGTGACGAAGTCGCACTCACCCTTGGCGCGCACCTTGGCGATGATGTCGTCGGCCACCTGCTCGATGTTGTCTTCCACGGCCCGCACCATGCGGGGGTTGAAGGCGGCCGAGACGATCCGGCGCAGCCGGGCGTGGCGGGGGTCGTCCATATTGATCATCGAGCCGAAGAACTCGAGGAGCTCGGGGGGCATGTCCAAGATGGTGGAGCCGGACTGCCCCGAGCAGTACAGCTCGGGGTGGCGGCTGATCTCCACCACGTCGGCGTAGCGCGTGATGGCGTAGTACCCGGGCCCGGGGGGGATGGGAATGATGGTCTCGACCTCGATCTCGGGGTCCGGGAAGAAGGCGATGGGCCGCTCGGCCCGCAGGGTGGCGAACGCCGCCTCGCGCAGCGACCACGGCTTCTCCCAGAAGTCGAAGTTCGACAGCTCGATGTCGTCCACGCCCAATGTCTGTGGGACTGTCACGTCGCATCCCTCCCGTCGCCGTCCCGGTGGCTGCCCGCCGCGGGTCCCGGCGGTGTCATCCTCGCGCCGTCGGCCCGCAGGGACCCAGCCCAGGGTGGTTCGCGCCGCGTGGGCGGGCTGTTCAGGAGTCGGCCGGCACCCGGCGCCGGCCGGTCCGGCCGATGAGGCCACGGCGCACGATCTCGCCGAGGAGCTCGGCGTCGTCGGCCTCCCCGGTTGTGCACGGGCCCGGCCCGTAGCTGGCCCGGGCGGCGAGGGCGGCGAGCTTGCCGTAGGCGTCGACGGTGGCCTCGACGGCGACCACGGCCGGGTCTGGCGTCGACCGAGGACCGGTGACAGGCCGGTAGGTGTTCAACCAGGCGGCGCCGGCCAGGCCGTGCAGGCGCGCCGCGTGCTCCTCGAGGGTCTCGGTGGGCCGCCGCCCCAGCCGGGCGCGCTCGAGCACCATTTCCGCCTCTCGCCACACGGCCAGCACCTCGGCGCTGGGGTCGGCTTCTCGACGGCGACGGCGCCGGCGTCGTTGCACCAGGAAGAGGGGGGACCGGCCCTCGGCCGTCAGTCGCCGCACCCGGATGACCACCAGCAACGCCAAAGCCAGGAGCGATGCTCCCAGGGCGCCCGCGGTGACCACCGCGCTCCATGACCCGTGGTGTGCGGCCACGCCCGGCGCCTTGGCGTGCGGGGTCAGCGGGGTCGTCGAGGGGGCGGCCACGTTGGCGGAGAAGGGGTGTCGGACCGGCGCCACCGTCGAGGCGGTCGTCGCCGTGGGCCGGGTCCGGGCCCCCTGGGTGCCCGAGTGCGAGCCCGAGTTGACCCCTACGCCAGTGGTCTGGCCCGCCGTGGCGGGCGTGGGCTCGTACGACGTCCACCCCGTCTGGGGGCCGAGGTAGACCTCCGGCCACACGTGGGCGTCGGCCCCGGTGATCACGTACTGCCCGCGGCTTGCCGATGCGCCCGTGGTGAAGCCCACCGCCACTCGCGTGGGGAGGCCCACGAGGCGCGCCAGCACGGCGTAGGCGGCGGCGAACTGCTGGCAGAACCCGGCCCGGGTGCTGAAGAGGAATGACTCCAGGGCGTCGGGCCCCGTGGGTGCCGGCGGCGTCAGCGTGTACCGGAAGCGACCGTTGTCGAAGAACCGGGCCAGGGCGGCGGCCTGGGCGGCAGGCCCGGTGGCGCCGGCCACGAGGCGGTGAGCGAGCGCCACGACCTGGGCCGGTTCGTTCGGGAGCTGCAGGTACGGGGCGAGCGCCGCTGTGCCGGGAGGCGAGGACGCACCGTTCGGGGAGGGGGCCGCCGAACGGGAGCGCCCCGCCGCGGTGGGGACCACGGGGATGCGGGCCACCGCCACGTAGCTCAGGCCCGGTGACGCTTCGACGGGCTGGAGGGCGCCGAATCCGGGCACCACGGCAGCGGCGGAGCCGACAGAGACCGTCGTCGGTGGCAGGGGCAGCAGTGTGCTCTCGAGGTTGGCGATGGTGACCTGGGCGCGATACGTCTCGGCGGCCGCGGGCTCGGGCAGGGCGGGCAGGAACGGTACCGGCCTGGTCATCGGCGCCAACGCGATGCTCTGGACGGCGGCTTGCGTGGTCGGGTCGGGGAGCCAGGTCGTACCGTTGAACCTGGTGAGCACGGCCACCTGCCAGTAGGTGGGCAGCGGGGTCTGGGCGCGGAACATGACCTCGGTGGTCCGGTTGACCAGGACGGCCCGGAGGTTGTCGACGAGGTCGACGGCGCGCACGCCGGTGAGCCCCGGTCCCGCGTTGCCGTTGCTCTCGATGCCGGCCTCTCCGGGTCCGGTGTTCCCCCCCACCAGGCCCAGGCCCGGCGCTGCGCTCTTCCCCCCGGGCGTGGAGAACGGCAGGGCGTCCACCTTGAGCGACGTCAGCACGGGGATGGCGGTGAGGGGGAGGACCACGGCCAACGACCCCACCAACACCGCCGGCAGCGTGGTGCTCCAGCGGGTCGCGGCCCCGCCGGTGGCGTGGTCGGCCACGATCACGAACCCGAGCGCGCATCCGAGATAGGCCACGGCGCCCGGGACCCGGTCGACCTGTGAGCTCAGCAGGGCCGTGTAGCAGAACAGCCCGAACGTCGGCACCAGCGCCACCAGCCCGCTGGCGCGGCGCCCTTCTCGCCATGACCAGATGCCGTGGCTGGCCACCGCCACGAGACCGGCGCCCGTGGCGATGCACAGCACCACACCCGTGGTGGCGGGGACGGGCGTGGGGTGTGAGCGGATGACTGTGCCGGCCGCTTCGAACCTCGAGATCAGCGTCCGCCACGTCCCTGGCGTGGGGAGGCCGTAGCGGGTGGCCGACAGCAGCTGGCCCCACACCGTGGTCAGGAACACCACGACGGTCCCCGCCATCATGGCCACCCCCGCCGAGCCTCCCAGGCGCCTAGTGACCGACGCGGCGAGGTGCCCGGACACCACCGTGGCCACGATGGGGCCCACGACATGCGCCGCGCCCGGAGCCTGGGTCAGGCGGGCCGTGCCCAGTCCGGCTGCCAGCGATACGGCCAGGAGCAGGAGATCGGGCGCGAGCGCCGGCGTGGCGCGTGTGCCGGCCGGGCAGGCCGAGCCCGGGCCGGGCCGGGGCCCGGAGCGGGAATCGACGGCGTTCACGGCACGAGCGCCGTCTCGGCGAGGGGACGCAGCGACTCGGGCAGGGACGGTTGGGCCTCCCCCGCGGCGGTGGTCACCAGGACGACGTCGCCGCCCCTCAGCCCAGCCGTGGCCCAGACGGCGCCCCCGCTGGGACGGTTCCCCCACCGGTGGGTGACGGCGGGCGGCGCCTGGGCGGGACCGAGCAGGGCCAGGGCACGAAGAAGCATCGGGCGTCCCCTTACGTCGGGGGTGATCACCACGCGGTCGCCCGTGCTCGTGCACAGCTCGACGGTCAGGCCCCGTGCCAGTGCGGCGAGGCCCAAGGCGGCGGCGCGCGCCACGGTCTTCTCGATCGACTGGGCGTCGTGGACCGAGGGACGGAGGTCCACGAGCAGTGTCAGGGACCCCGACTGGGGCTCGAGGAATTCGCGCACCATCAGCTCGCCTGAATGTGCCAGAGAGGGCCAGTGCAGGCGCGTCAGCCGGTCTCCCGGTGCGTAGGGGCGCAGCCCGCTGAGGTCGTCCCCCGACAGGGGGTTGGTGGTTCCCGCCGTCGAGGAGTGCTGGCGCCCTCCGGGGTGGCCCCCCGTGGGGTTCGGCGAAGCGAGGTCCGGGGCGGCTGGGTAGACGATCACGTGCGCGGGGGGCGCCAGCGCCACCCGGCTAGCGACGAGGCCGAACGGGTCCTCGCACCACACGCCCAGGTTGGAGAGCGTGAGGAGCCCTCGGGTCCCGGTGGGCACCGGGATCGACATGGTGGCGGCGGTTCCTGGACCGGCGTCGGGAAGTCGTCGCGCCCGGGACAGCGCTCGTCGCTCGGCAGTGCGCTGGCGGCGGTCGCGCTGCGTGGCGCGGTCGAACCACCCGTCGGCGGGGGGCCGGGGCCGAAGGGCGCTGTGGTGGCGGGCGCCGGCGATGGAGCGCTCGCCCAGGCCGGGGTGCGACACCGCCCAATGGGCCGAGGGGTCCTCGACCAGCACGGGTGGCCGGCGGCGGCGCCCTGTCGTAGTCACGGTCAGCTCCACCACCGCCGGCTGCCCGGCGGTGACCTCGGCGACGGGTACCCGCACCACGAGGTGAAGCGCTCGGCGCCCCACGCGTCGGCGCATCCCCAGCGACAGGGCGCCGACGCCCAGGAGGACGCCGACCGCCAAGGCCAGGATCACGAACTCCTCGACGCCGTACGCCAGGCCTGCGACGGCCGCGGCCGCGCTCCCCGTGCTCAGCACCGCTCCACGCGTGGTCAGCACAAGTCGGCTCAGGTCGTCCCGGTGGCCTGAGGCCTCGCCGGCGTTTCGCCCTACCGACTGCCGCCGACGGGGACGAGGATGCGCGACATGATCTCCTCGATCGTCGACGACGCCGTGACACCTGCCAATTCGGCCGCGGGGTGCACCACGACGCGATGGCCCAGGGCGGGCTCCGCCACCAGCTTCACGTCGTCGGGTGTCACGTAGCCGCGTCCGGCGGAGACGGCGACGGCCCCGGCAGCGCGGATCACGGCCAGGGTGGCGCGCGGCGAGGCACCCACGGTGAGGTCGGGATGCGACCGCGTCTCCCCGATGAGGTCCAGGACGTACCCACGCACCTCGGGTGCCACATGCGCATGCTGGGCGGCGGTGGCGAACGCGCTCAGGAACCCCGCTCCACCCACCCCGGCCAGGCGGTCGGGCTCCGGGCGCGTCAACGTGGTGGCCAGCAGCTCGTCCTCGGCGTCGCGGCCGGGGTAGCCGAGGCTGAGGCGGAGCAGGAATCGGTCGCGCTGGCTGTGCGGGAGAGGGAAGGTCCCCGCCGCGTCGTAGGGGTTCTGCGTGGCGATGACCATGAACGGCCGAGGCAGGGGGTGGCTGATCCCGTCCGCGCTGACCTGGTGCTCCTCCATCGACTCCAGCAGCGCCGACTGGGCCTTGGGAGAGGCCCGGTTGAGCTCGTCGGCCAGGAGGATGTTGGTGAACACCGGGCCCGGTCGAAACGAGACGCGTCCACTGTCGCGGTCGAACACCATGGCCCCGGTGACATCGGAAGGCAGGAGATCGGCGGTGAACTGCACCCGGCCGAAGCCGAGGCCGAGGGACCTCGCCAAAGCCTTGGCGAGCGTCGTCTTGCCCACACCGGGGTGGTCCTCGACCAGGAGATGGCCCTCGGCCATGAGGCAGCACAGCGCCAGGCGAATTGTCCGGTGGTTGCCCACGTAGGCGCTCCGGACATTGGCCACCACCGCGTCGAAGGTCCGGGCCAGGACGGCGAATTGGTCTTCGGCCGGTTCGTCGACCCCAGGGGGGGTGAGGACGGCGGCCATCGTGTCCCCCAAGTGCGGCACGGTCCCGGCGCCCTCTGCGGACGTTGCCATGGCGTCGAGCCTAGGTGCCCGCGCCTACGGAGGCACCGCGGCGTAGAGGAGAAGACTCAGGGCACCGGCTGCGCCACGGCGTACACGCCGAAACCGTTGTAGGAGGAAGAGTCGCCGATGAGGAATGGGCCGTTGATGACCACGGCCAGCGCTCCGGTGGGTGCCGGGCCGGCGTCGCCCTCGATGGTGACCACGGCGTCGTCGGGCCATGCCTCGACGACGAGGCCGGTGTGCACCGAGGTGGACGTGCTCTGGGGTCCCGTGCCGTAGAGCACGGCGTCGCCGGGTGCCGGCAGGACGTTGAACGGAAGGATCCGGCCTTGGGCGGCCGCCCAGGCGTAGACGTTCCCCGTGAACGGGATCGAGGGCACACCGACGCCGGCGTGCGCCCACACCCAGGTCACGAAGAGCGCGCACCACGCTTCGCATGGTCCGTACGGATTGCAGAACGAGCCCTCGGCGGTGTCAGGATCGGGACCGACCCGGCTGGCCGCCAGCGAGGTGATCGCCGCCGACTTGGCCAGCGAGTACGGGGACCGGGCCGAGAAGGAATAGGACCAGTCGTCGGGCTCGAGGAGCCAGTAGCCCATCCCGTCGGATGTGGGGGTGATGGCCGAGACCGGCGCCAATGGCGTCGTTCCCGCCGAGGAGCCGAAGCTCTGGGCGTCTCCGTAGCGGTACACGCTCCCGTCGTTGCCCACCATCCAGTACCCCGCCCCGTCGGGGGTTGCCGCCATCCCCGCGATCGGGTCGACCGGTGGGCTCTGGCCCATCGACCCGTAGAACACGGCGTCGCCGAAGGCGAACACCCCGCCGTCGCCGGCCACCATCCAGTACCCCTTGCCGTCCTTGGTGGCGGCCATCCCGGTGACCCCGGCGGCGAGGTGTGCGCCGCCCATCGACCCGTAGAACATGGCGTCGCCGAAAGCGAACACGCCCCCGTCGCCGGCGACGAGCCAGTACCCGGCCCCGTCCGGGGTGGCGGCCATGCCCACGATCGGTCGGTCGAGCCGTGAGCCTCCCATCGACCCGTAGAACACGGCGTCGCCGAAGGCGAACACCCCGCCGTCGAGGGCGACGAGCCAGTACCCCGCTCCGTCGGGCGTCGGGGTCATGCCCACCACGGGACCGTCGAGCTTGACCGATCCGAGCGATCCGTAGAACACGGCGTCGCCGAAGGCGAACACCCCGCCGTCGGCAGCAACGAGCCAGTAGCCCTTGCCGTCGGGGGTGGCGGCCATGCCGGTGATCACAGAGGACAGGGTGATGTCGGGCGTGCCGTAATTGCTGGCGTCGCCGTAGGAGATGACCCCGCCGCCCGCGTACCCGTTGGTGGCGGAGGCGGCCGCGGCTGCGGCTGCGGTGGGAGAGAGCGCGGTGATGGTGAGGGCCGCGCCGAGCGACGTGACGGTGATCATCGCCGCGCCGAACAGTGTGGCCAGCACCTCGAAGCGACGGCGTCGTGGAGCTCGGGGGGGTCCGACCGGTGCGATGTGGTGAGAGCGGTTCAGAGAAGCGAGCGCGCGAGCATCGTGCTGCTCGGTTCGCGTCACCGTCAAATTGTCGGTCGTTCCAAACCGGATCTGAAGGTCGACGGGGTCAGGATTCTCGTGAATTGTCCCCGCGACGACCCCGTGTCGGCTGTGACGACCCCGTGTCGGCTGTGACGACCCCGTGTCGGCTGTGGCGACCCCGTGTGTGCT
>Ga0209415_10020571_pt1 | contig 10244 bp, 8 predicted proteins | sample PeaSoiSIISIP2007_FD_187696 | JGI IMG/M metagenome (GOLD analysis project Ga0209415, IMG submission 187696) | Peat soil microbial communities from Weissenstadt, Germany - SII-SIP-2007 (SPAdes) (version 2) | ecosystem: Environmental > Terrestrial > Soil > Wetlands > Peat | place: Germany...
CCCGCCTCGACGAGCTGCTGGCCACGTCACCGTGAACGTCGACGGCGGCGAGCTGGTGGTGCGCGCCCTCCAGCGCGAGGGCGTCACACATCTCTTCGGGCTCGGCGGCGGCCACATCAACCCGACGTGGTGGGCGGCACAGAAGGCCGGCCTCACCATCGTCGACGTCCGCCACGAGGCCGCCGCCGCGCACGCGGCCGAGGGCTGGGCGCTCGCAACGGGCGACACCGGCGTGTGCGTGGTGACCGCCGGCCCCGGACTCACCAATGCGATCACCGGCCTGGCCAACGCGACCGCAAACGGCTCTCCGATGGTGTGTCTCGCCGGATCGGCGACGACCCGGGGCCAGGACACGGGAGAGGTGGAGTCGCTCGATCAGCTCGAGGTCGCCCGACCGGTGACCAAGTGGGCCCGCCGGGTGCACCACCTCGACCGGATCCCCGAGTACGTGGCGCTGGCGTTCCGCGAGGCGCGGTCCGGGCGGCCGGGCGCGGTGTACCTCGAGATCCCCATCGACCTGATCCACAGTCAGATCGACGACGACGCGGTCACGTTCCCCCCGTTGCTCGACAGCCGGCAGCGCCAACGACCCGATGCCACCCTCATCGCCCGCGCCGCCGAGCTCCTCGGCCAGGCGCGGCGGCCGGCGGTCGTCGCAGGCAGTGGCGTGTGGTGGTCGCGCGCCTCCGATCAGCTGCGCGCCTTCGTCGAGCACACGGGCATCCCGCTCGTCACCCGCCAGTCGGCCCGCGGGACCGTGCCCGACGACCACCCGTTGTGCTTCGGCAACGACTGGCAGAACCTCGTCTACCGCGCCGATGTGCTCCTCGTCGTCGGCAAGCAGCTCGACTACTTCTTCGGCTACGGGTTCTTCCCCCACCTCGACCACCTGATCCAGATCGACGTCAACCCCGCAGAGATCGGCCGCAACCGTGTGCCCGTCAGTGTGGGGATCGTCGGCGATGCGGGCGCCGCGCTCGCCGACCTGACGGAGGCGATGAAGCCGCTCGCCACCGACAAGTGGGTGGCCTCACTGCGCGACGCTCGGGCCACGGTCGAGGCGGGCAAGGCCGAGCTCGCCCGCTCGGACCAGGTCCCGGTGCACCCGATGCGGGTGTGCGCCGAGCTGCGATCGCTGCTCGGCCGCGACGCGACGGTCGTCGCCGACGCCAGCAACATGCTCATGTGGGCCAACGCCTCGCTCGCCGCGTACGAGGGAGGCACCATGCCGGCGATGAGCAACCTCGGCTGCATCGGCCACGGGGTCGCGTTCGCCCTCGCCGCCGCGTGCGCACGGCCCGGCACCCAGGTCGTCTGGCTGGTCGGCGACGGCTCCTTCGGCTTCAACGCGATGGAACTCGACACCGCGGCGCGCTTCCGTCTCCCGATCGTCACCGTCATCCTGAACAACCTCGGTTGGAGTGGCGCGTGGGTGCCGCTCGGGACGCGGCACTACGAGCGGCTGGCGCCGGGCTTCGACGGCGTGGGCGAGCTGGTGGATCGTCCCGACCAGTTGCGACCGGCGCTCGAACGGGCGTTGGCCCACGACGGGCCGTCGATCGTCAACGTGATGGTCGAGCCGGAGCCGGAGTACTTCGCCGGCCGCTTCCTCGGGTGAGACCGATCGGCGTGGCCCGGGTCGTCCTGGGCCTCGGCACGCCGCTCGACGACGCGGCCCGGCAGGCCGCCTCGCTGGGCTGGGACCACATCGACATCGTCGTCGACGGCGGCCCGGAGCCGACCCTCGCGCTCCCGATCGGTGACCGCTACAGCGGGACGGTCCCGATGACCGGCTGCACGGTCCGCACCCCGCGCCGCGGTGAGGACTGGGACGATGCCGTGGCGTTCCTCCGGTCGGTGCCCGGCATCCTCTGCGAACCGTCGCCGTACTCGATCCTGCACAGCGCGGCGGCGATCCGCGCCATGTGCGACGCGGTGCCCGGCCTGCGGATGACCCTCGACACCGGCCACGTCGCCACGTGGGGCGACGACCCGGTCGAGCTGCTCGACCTCGCCGGTCACGTCCAGCTCCGCCAAGCCCGCCGCGGCGTCCCGCAGGTGCACGTGGACGACGCCGGCGACGTCGACTTCGCCGCCGTGCTGCGCCGGCTCGACGCCCTCGACTACCACGGCCTACTGAGCGTGGAGTACGTCGACCTGCCCGACCTCGGCCTGCCCCTCGCCGACCCGGTCGACTGGGCGCTCGCGCTCACGGCGCGCGTGCGCGCCCTGTAGAGAGGTCAGGCGCGGAGGACGAGGCGCGAGAGCACGATCACGCTGTCGGTGCGGTCGACCTCGTCCGACGACCGGATGTGCTCGAGCGTCTGCTCGAGCTCGCGGTTGTCGGCGCAGCGGAGGTGGAAGAGGGCGTCGGCGCCCCCCGTCACCGTGTAGGCGGCGACGACCGCCGGGTGGCCGATCGCCAGCTCGCGGATCTGCGTCGGCGACGTGCGGCCCCGGCAGAAGACGTTCACGAACGCCTCGGTCGTCGCCCCGAACGCGGCCGGGTCGACGGCCACGGTGAAGGCGGCGATCGTCCCGTCGGCCAGCAGCCGGTCGATGCGGCGCTTGACTGCCGGCGCCGAGAGCCCCACCCGCTCGCCGATGGCCGGGTACGGGAGGCGGGCGTTGTCGGCCAGGAGCGCAACGATCCGCCGGTCTATGTCGTCACGAAGCACGATTCTGCATGCTATACGCAGGCTCAGGCGCTGGTTGTTGCGTGCCGACGGTTCTATCGTGGATGTCATGGCTGTCGTGTCGCTGACCGGGACCCGGCGGGTGCTGATGTGTCCGCCGACCTACTTCGGCGTGGAGTACCGCATCAACCCGTGGATGGACCCGACCCGCCCGGTCGACCGCCGCCGGGCGGTCCGGCAGTGGCGGCGGATCGCAGACCTCTACCGCGCCGCCGGCCACGCGGTCCTCACCGTCGACGCCGCGGCCGGGCTTCCCGACATGGTCTTCAGCGCCAACGCCGGAATCGTCTCGGGCGACCGGGTCCTGCGTACCCGGTTCCGCCACGCCGAGCGGGCGGGAGAGGAGGCGGCCTACGACGCGGCGTTCCATGCCCTCGGGTTCCGCGAGGTCGTGGCGGCGAGCTACGTCAACGAGGGTGAGGGTGACTACCTCCGGGCCCGGGTCGTGCTCGGTGGTAGCGGCTTCCGCACCGATCCGCGCTCCCACGACGAGGTCGCCGACTTCCTCGGCGTGCCGGTCGTCTCGCTCGAGCTCGTCGACGAGCGCTTCTACCACCTCGACACCGCACTCGCGGTGCTCACCGACGACCTGGTGGCCTACTGGCCGGGTGCGTTCTCGCGGCGGAGCGTGGGGGTGATCGAGGACCTGTTCCCCGACGCAATCGTCGCGACCGAGGCCGACGCGGTGGCCTTCGGCCTCAACGCGTGGTCCGACGGCCGGACCGTCGTCGTGGCCGACGGCGCGCACGCGCTCATCGCCGCGCTGCGCGACCGCGGCTTCCAGCCGGTCCCGGTCGACACCTCCGAGCTGCAGCGCGCCGGCGGCTCGGTGAAGTGCTGCACATTGGAACTGCCATGCTGACCGCGACCACGAACGCGCCGGCGGCCGAGCTCGAGCGGCGCTGGTCGGCGGCCAACTACCACCCACTCGACGTGACGCTCGTCGCGGGTGAGGGGGCGTGGGTCACCGCGGAGGACGGCACGCGCTACCTCGACCTGCTCTCGGCCTACTCCGCCCTCAACTTCGGACACCGCCACCCGCGCCTCGTCGCGGCCGCGCACGCTCAGCTCGACCGGCTCACGCTGACGAGCCGGGCCTTCCACAACGACCAGCTCGGGCCGTTCTGCGCCGAGCTGGCGGACCTCGTCGGCATGGACGGCGTGCTGCCGATGAACACCGGCGCGGAGGCGGTCGAGACCGCGATCAAGGCCAGCCGGCGCTGGGCCTACGAGCGACGCGACATCCCCGCCGACGAGGCCGTCATCGTGGTGGCCGACGGCAACTTCCACGGCCGCACCACCACCATCGTCGGGTTCTCGAGCGACCCCGATGCGCGGCGCGGCTTCGGGCCGTTCACGCCCGGCTTCGTCGGCGTGCCGTTCGGCGACCTCGACGCGGTTCGCGCCGTGCTCGGCGGGCCCGTGGCCGCGGTGCTCGTCGAGCCGGTGCAGGGCGAAGCGGGCGTGATCGTGCCGCCGGAGGGGTACCTGCGCGGCCTGCGCGAGATGTGCGATCGGGCCGGCGTGCTGCTGGTGCTCGACGAGATCCAGTCCGGGCTGGGCCGGACGGGCACGACGCTCGCGTGCGACCACGAGGGCATCCGCCCCGACGTGCTGCTCCTGGGCAAGGCCCTCGGGGGCGGGATCGTGCCGCTCTCGGCGATGGTCGCCCGGCGCGACGTCATCGACGTGTTCACGCCCGGCTCGCACGGCTCGACCTTCGGCGGCAACCCCCTTGCCTGCGCGATCGGCCGTGAGGTCGTCGCCATGCTGCGCACCGGTGAGCCGCAACGACGGGCCGCCGAGCTCGGCACGGTGCTGCGCGATGCCCTGCGCGGGCTCGAGCATGTCGCGGCGGTGCGCACGCGGGGCCTGTGGGCCGGCGTCGACCTCGCCGATGGCATGCCGCCGGCGCGGGCCGCGTGCGAGGCGCTGGCGGGCCGGCGGGTCCTCGTGAAGGACGCCCACCAGCACACGTTGCGCATCGCCCCGCCCTTCGTGATCACCGAGGACGAGCTGCGATGGGCCGTGGACCAGCTCCGGTCCGCGCTGGCGGAGCTGTGCCCGTAGCCGAGCCGTCCGCGGCCGCCGCGGCGGCCCTGGCCGAGCAGCTCCTCGCCGACGCCCGCGCCCTCGAGACCCGCGCCGAGCGCCGCCGCCGGCGCCGCCTGGCCCGGCTGTCGACCGATCCGGCGTCGATGGAGCTCACCCTCGCGATCGCCGACGAGGTGACCCGGATCCGCAATCCGCGGCGGGCGGTGCGCAGGTTCGCGGCGGTGGTGTCCGAGCACGGGGTGCCGGCCTCGTTCGGCCCGCTCGACGCGCTCCTCCTGCGCGCCGGCGTCGCCGCCGGCCGGGTGTGGCCCCGCCCCGTGGCCGCCCTCCTCCGCCGCCGCGTGCGGCGCGAGGCGGCCGGGGTCGTCCTGCCGGCCGAGGACAGGCCGCTCGCCCGCCACCTCGCGCGGCGCCGGGCCGAAGGGATCGCGCTCAACGTCAACCTGCTCGGCGAGGCGATCCTCGGCGACGACGAGGCCGCCCGACGCCTCGAGCTGGTGCTCGGCCACATCGCCCGACCGGACGTCGACTACGTGTCGGTCAAGGCGTCGGCGGTGTGCGCCCGCTTGTCGACGCTGGCGTTCGACCGGTCGGTCGAGCGGGTGGTCGACGCGCTCGGCGCCCTGTGCCGGGCCGCCGCGGCGCGCGTGCCCCCGGTGTTCGTGAACCTCGACATGGAGGAGTACCGCGACCTCGAGCTCACCATGCGCGCCTTCCAGCAGACGCTCGACGCGCCGGACCTGCTCGGGTTCGACGCGGGCATCGTCCTGCAGGCCTACCTCCCCGACGCACACGCCGCGTTCGAGCAACTGGCGGAGTGGGCGGTGGCGCGGCGGGCACGCGGCGGTGGGCAGGTCAAGGTCCGCGTGGTCAAGGGCGCCAACCTCCTGATGGAGCGGGTGGAGGCCGAGCTGCACGGCTGGTCGGCCGCGACGTATCCGACCAAGCTCGACGTTGACGCGTCGTTCACGCGTCTGCTCGCGCGGGCGCTCGACCCCTGCTGGGGCGACGCCCTCCGTGTGGGGCTCGCGTCGCACAACCTCTACGACGTGGCCTGGGGGTTGCTGTTGGCCGAGGCGGCGGGCACCACGGACCGCCTCGAGATCGAGATGCTCGAGGGGATGGCGCCCGGACAGGCCGAGGCCCTGCGGCGTCGCGGCATCCCCGTACGGCTGTACGCGCCGGTGGTCGCACGCGACGAGCTCGACTCCGCCGTCGCCTACCTCGCGCGCAGGCTCGACGAGAACAGCGCACCGGACAACTACCTCCACCAGCTCTCGGAGGAGCGTCAGGCCGACGCCGCGGCGCAGTTCGCCCGCTCGCTCGAACGGTCCGTGGACACCGAGCCGCGGCGCCACCAGGACCGCACGGCGGCGGTGGAGGTCACGGGGGACGGGGACCTGGCGGGCGACGTGTTCGCCAACGCCGCCGACACCGACTGGGCCCGCCCCCTCAACCGGGAGTGGGCCGCGCGCGCGGTGCGGGCCGCGCCGTGGTCACACGTCGTGCCGTGCCGGGTCGACGGCCGTGACGACGGGGGTCCCCTGACCGTCCTGTCGCCCGATCCGTCCGATCCCTCGCACGCGCCCTACGCCTACCGCCTCGCCGACCTCCCGCTCGTGGAGCGGGCGGTGGCTGCGGCGCGCCGGGGTGACCCGGAGCCGGTCGCGGCACGCGCCGCGACCCTCGCGCGCGCCGGCGCCTGCCTGGAGCAGTGCCGGGGCGAGCTGATCGCGGCGATGGTCGCCGACGCCGCCAAGACCGTCGCCGAAGCCGACATCGAGGTGTCCGAGGCGGTCGACTACGCCGCCTACTACGCGACCCGGGCGCTCGAACTCGCCCGCCACGACGCCACCGCCCACCCTCTGGGCACGGTCGTCGTCGCGTCGCCGTGGAACTTCCCGCTCGCGATCCCGATCAGCGGAGTCCTCGCGGCCCTCGCCGCCGGCAACGCGGTGATCCTGAAGCCGGCCCCCGAGACCGTTCTCACCGCGTGGCTGGCGGCGCGCTGCCTCTGGCAGGCGGGCGTGCCGGGGGACCGGCTGCAGTTCCTCCCCTGCGCCGATGATGCCGTGGGCCGGCGGCTGATCACGCACCCCGCCGTCGACGCCGTCGTGCTCACCGGGTCCTACGACACCGCGGCGATGTTCCTCGACTGGCGGCCCGACCTGCATCTGCTCGCGGAGACGTCGGGCAAGAACGCGATCGTGGTCACGGCCGCCGCCGACCTCGACCTCGCGGTGGGCGACATCGTCCGCTCCGCCTTCGGCCACGCCGGTCAGAAATGCTCGGCCGCCAGCCTGCTCATCGCCGAACGGGCCGTGCTGGCCGACGGCCGGCTGCTGCGCAAGCTGGCCGACGCCACCCGCACGCTCGTGGTCGGCCCGGCGGCTGACCCGGCGACCGAGGTCGGCCCGCTCATCCACCCGCCGGCCGGCCCGCTGGCGCAGGCGCTGACGAGGCTCGACCGCGGCGAGTCGTGGCTGGTCGAGCCCCAGCAACGGGGGCCGCAGCTGTGGTCGCCCGGGATCCGCACCGGCGTGCGGCCGGGTTCGTGGTTCCACCGCACCGAGTGCTTCGGGCCGGTGCTCGGCGTGATGGCGGCGCGCGACCTCGATGAGGCCATCCGTTGGCAGAACGGCACCGACTTCGGCCTCACGGGCGGGATCCACTCGCTCGACCCGGCGGAGATCCGTCGGTGGCTGGCGCGGGTCGAGGTCGGCAACGCCTACGTCAACCGCCACATCACTGGCGCGGTCGTGCGGCGGCAGCCGTTCGGTGGGTGGAAGCACTCCGCCGTCGGCCCGACCGCGAAGGCCGGGGGTCCCGGCTACGTCCCCGCGCTGTGCCGGTGGGACGACGCCGGCGGCGACCGGCTCGAGCGCGCACGCGCCGCGTATCCCGACGCCTGGTCCCGGCTACGCGGGGCCGAGGACGTCTCGGGACTCGCGTCCGAAGTCGACGCGCTCCGCCACCTCCCGCTGCCGGGCGTCGGCCTGCTCGTCGGGGACGGGGCGGACCCCGTCGACGTCGAGCTGTGCCGCCTCGCGGCCGCGACCGTCGGCGCGGACGCGCTCGTGGGGGACACCGGCGCAGCCCACGTGCGGATCCTCGGCGACGTCGACGACGGCGAGCTGCGCGCCCTGCACGCGCGTGGCGTCACCGTCGACCGTCGCCGTCCCGTCGCGGACGGGGAGATCGAGCTGCCCCGGTGGGCGCGCGAGCAGGCGGTCAGCATCACCGCCCACCGTTACGGCCGGCCGGTCGACCGGGGCGCGTGGGATCTGTGAGCGCGCTCAGGCGACGGTGACCTCGTCCCCGCCCGTCATCCGGACGAGATCGTCGTAGGTCGTGGAGAACACCGCCCGCGGCGTCCCCGCCGACGCCCACAACACGTCGTAGCCGCGCAGCGCCTCATCGACGAGCGTGCGGAGCGTGGCGGGATGACCGACCGGCGCCACCCCGCCGATCGGGAAGCCGGTCGCGTCACGCGCCTCCTCCGGTGTGGCCCGGCGCAGCTCGCCGATGCCGAGCGAGCGGCCGACGAGGTCGAGGTCGACGCGGTGCGCGCCGCTGGTCATGATCAGCATCGGCTCGCCGTCGGCCATGAACACGAGGCTGGACGCGATCGCGCCGACCGGGCAGCCGAGCGCCGCGGCCGCGTCGCGTGCGGTGTGGGTCGACTCGTCGAACTCGCGGATCTCGGCCGACAGGCCGGCGGCGGCGAGCGCCTCGGCGACACGTTGGGTGTTGGGATGGACGGTCACGGGGTGTTGGGATGGACGGTCACGCCCGCGACAGCCACGGCGCCGTCGCGGCAAGCAGCTCGTCGGTCATCGCCTGCACGTGCTCCCAGGGCAGGGACCCGGCGACGGGGTCGGCGAGCATCGCCTCGACGACCGTACCCCGGTCGCCGCTGATCGCCGCTTCCACGGTGAGCTCCTGCGACGCGACGACGCGCCGCAGGTGCTCGGTGAGCCGCCCCGGCGAGGCGACGTCGCGGGCGCGTACGCCGCTCGCGTCAGCGACCCCCATGCACTCGACCACCACACCGTCGGGCAGGCCTTCGACCTGGCCGCGGTTGGGCAGGTTGACGGGGAGGTGGCGCGGCGTGCCGGTGACGACGGCATCGATGAGCGGGGCGACCAACTCGCCCGACGACCACCCCGGCAGGTCACCTCCGGCGGCCAGCTCGGCCGCGGACACGTCGTCGTCGGCCTTGTCCTCGCGGTGGCCGGCGATGCCGTAGTGGTGGACGCCCCACGCCCGGCCCTGATCCGACGCGGCCTTGACGAACCAGGGGATGAACTCGGCGACGTGCGTGTCCGCCGACCCCGGCAGCACGCCGAAGCGTCGGAACAGCTCGAGCTTGAGACGCGCCGCCGACCACACGTCGGCCTTGGTCCAGTCCCGCCCGGGATCGAGCTTGTGCCAGTGCGATGCCGGGGGTGGCGCCATCCACACCGGCCGGCCCTCGAGCTGCTCGGGATGGTCGAGCACGTCGCGCAGCATCGCGAAGCCGTCGGCGTCGCCCATCCGCAGCGCGGTCACGATCGGGAAGTGGTTGACACCGGCGACGACCGGGTCGATGCGCCGCATGTCGGTGTCGAAGACGAGGCTCAGCCAGAACTGGAGCCCGACGAGCTCGTTGCACAGCCCGACCGTGCGGACCTTGGTCTGCGACGTGACGGCGCGGCACAGAGCGGTGAGCGGGTTGCTGACGTTGAGGAGCAGCGCGTCGGGCGCCGAGCGCTCGACCTCGCGGGCGATGTCGAGCATGACCGGGATGCTGCGCAGCGAGCGGGAGATGCCGCCGGGCCCGACGCTGTCGCCGACCGGCTGGCGGATGCCGTAGCGGGCGGGGATCTCGAGGTCGTGGACCATGCTGGTGAACCCACCGACCGAGAGGCCGGTGATGACGAACTCGGCGCCGTCGAGGGCCCGGGCCAGGTCGGTCGTGGCCGTCACCGAGAGCCCGATGCCGCGCGTCGCCGCGATGTGCTTGGCGATGACGAGCATCGGGCCGAGCGACGGTTCGTCGACGTCCATGAGGACGACCTCGGCGTCGCGCAGGCTCGGCGTGTTGGCGAAGTCGCACAGCAGGCGCGGGGTCCAGTGCGTGCTGCCCCCGCCCACGAGGGTGATCCGCGGGCCCATGGTGCCGCACGGTACCCGGGCGGGGCGCTGCCAGCCACGCCCGCGGGGCGGGCCCACCCAGGCGAACGCGGCACATCCGCCCCTGCGACCATGTGATGCCCCGGCGCGCACGCTTCATTCGTCCGCCCGAACGCCGATGAGGACGGCATGGGGGCGATCGGGTTCGTCGTGGTCGGTGCAGCGTTGTTGGCGGCTGCGGTGGCGTCCGGGGTCGGGCTCGCGGCCGTCGCCAGCCTCGGCGCCGGCGCCGCGGTCGGCGCCGTCCTCTGGCGGGTCCGGCGCGCCGTCATCGTCTAGGACGCCGCCGCCCTCGCGTCCTCCACGGGCCGGGTCGGC
>Ga0209415_10020573_pt1 | contig 10244 bp, 8 predicted proteins | sample PeaSoiSIISIP2007_FD_187696 | JGI IMG/M metagenome (GOLD analysis project Ga0209415, IMG submission 187696) | Peat soil microbial communities from Weissenstadt, Germany - SII-SIP-2007 (SPAdes) (version 2) | ecosystem: Environmental > Terrestrial > Soil > Wetlands > Peat | place: Germany...
GCGGCGCGAGTGACGCGAGTGAGGACTCTGCCCGCCGGACTGGACACGGTTACCTTCCCATCCCCCGCCATGCGGGGCGCTGTCGCGGCCGGAAGTACCTTGCGGCCCGCCGCGGATCCGTGGTCGCCCCCCACGTTAGCAAGATGATTACTCTTCGTAGCGCATAACTCGCACATCGTCAGTTCGCTGGAGCGCCGGCCTCGATCGGCCTTGTGGTTCTGACGGCCTATCCAGGTCAAAGCAGCAGTTAAGGCCCACGCAACGTTAGCCCGCGGCGCCTCCCCGGGATCCACGAGGACGGCCTCTCGCGTTCCGTGCGCCGCCCGAGCGGTTAGCTGCGCTTGAGCCTTAGCACCGGGATAGTGCGGACGCCCTCGGTCTTCTGCGCGTACTCGCCGAAGTTGGGCATCCGCCGGACCTGCTCGGCGAAGACGCGGTCCCGTTCGTCGCCGCTGAGTTCGCTGACGGTGACCGGGTAGCTGCTGGCCCGCACCTCGACGGTGGTCTGCCCCGCCGCGATGAGGTTGCCGTACCAGTCAGGGTTGGCCGGCGCGCCGGCCTTGGAAGCGAAGATGTAAATCGAGTCGTCGTCGCCATCGTCGGGCAGGTACACCAGAGGGGTGATGTACTCCTTGCCGCTCTTGCGGCCGGTGTGATGGAGCAGGACCATCGGTGCACCCGCGAAGCCGCCGCTGACGCGGCCTTCGTTGGCGCGGAACTCCGCGATGACACCCTGGTTCCAGTCACTGAAATCAGACATTGTTCTCACCTTGTGTCTATGAGGCACGCCCGCTGTAGCCAGCAGAGCGGCGCAGCGGGCGGCCAGGGCCACCGGTTACTTAACTACCATGCCTAGCGAAATAACCGGCAAAGTCATTCCGCCGGGCAGACGACGGGCGCTACGACGACGGCCTGTAAACCGTCGGCTTAGCTAATAGCTATGTCGCGGGGCCACCGGTTCAGCATTGGCCATCGCCGTCCGTGACTGGCGGTGGCGCAGGCGACAGGGCGATGTCGTCATCCCCGTCGGTGGCTAGCGGCCCGGGCGAGCTAGCGCCGGCGATCTGGATCTCGGCGCCGAAGCGCCATTCAAGGCAGTCGCGCAGCAAGCTGAGCCCGCCCACGTCGACGGCTGACCGGCAGGCGGGGATAGCGGTGCCGGCCAGCGCCTCCAGGTCGGCCGGGCGAAAGTCGGCCAGCGGGCGCCGCAGCAGCTCGCTGACATGCTGCCGCTGGAGGTCATGAACCTCGATCTCGCTGAGCAAAAGATAATGCGGATCCTCCGGGTCAAAGACGGTAGCTGTCCACTTGACGGCGTGGCTGCCGTCCGGCGTCAGCTCCATCCCGCTGTAGCGGCCGTCCATCCCCCCGCGGAATGCCCGGGAAAGGCAGACCGGAACCTGGGCTGGCTGGAAGCTCCGCGCGTCCAGGTACCGATGAGATTGGAATGAGTAGATCTCGATGAGCCCGGCGACGGGGAGGGGCCTCACCCAGACGGATGGCGAATTGCCGGGTGGCAATTCCGTTTCACCCTCGGCCGCGATGTCCGGGCCGACACGCCATGACCGAAGGCGCCTGGCCTGGTAGATGTCCAGCCGGCCGAGGTAGTCCCTGGTGTCCCCGTGGCGGGTGATCAGCAGGCCGGGGCCGCAGAAAGCGATCCACACGGTAAGCAGGCCATCGGCGACCGGTACCGAGACGTGGCCGACTGGCTCGTAATCGGGACCGAGAACGAACAGGTCGTCCGGTACGCCCGGCGCCCGCTGGACGACGAGGGAGATGAGGCCCTGGTGCGGTTCGCTGGCGACGCAGATGATCGCGCCGGCGCCGTCGGCCAGGCGGAGGCCGGCCGGGGTGACGTCGCGCGGCCTTTCCCCCGCCGTCCCGGTCCTGTGCAGCAGGCGGTGCGACTCGGCCACCATGAAGCCGTCTCGCACGGGCACCACGCCGAGAGACCGGTCCAACTCGGCCGCGCGGGGGCCGGGCAGGCGCCGCCCGCTGGGAAGCTCGTACCACAGGCGGCTTCGGCCAAAGGGCGTTCTTGACCGGCAGGACATCACTATCGCGGAACCGTCGGCCGCCACCCGAGGGTACGCGATCCATTCCAGGCCCCGCACCATGGTCAGGCGGGTTATGGCCGGCGTGGCCGCCTCCTGGATGCGCGCCGGGTCGGCCGCGGCGAGCAGGGCGAGGAGGCGCCGGCCGGCCTCGGCGCCGGGACGCCAGTCAGCGGTCAGGCGCTGGACCGCCGCGACCGCGTCGGTGAGCGGGAAATCGGGCACCAGCCGCCACAGCCGGTCCCAGTCCCGGCGGCGGGCGAGCTCGCCGATGAGGTAGGCGCGCTCGGCATCGGCGGCGGGCGCGGCGGCGCGGCCCTGGTCTTGGTCCCGGGGCCGTGCGGCGATCACCCGGACCAGGTCCATGTCGCCGGAGTCCGCCAGCGCCTGGCGCAGCGCCGCCCGGGCCGGCTCGCCTGCCGCCTGGTAGCCGACGGCCAGCATCGACGCGTCCGGGTCGACCGCACGGCACTGGTCAAACTGCCCGGTCAGCGCGTAGAAGAGCACCCGCTCGGTCTCTCCCGCGGGGGCGACGGCAAGGCCGTGCCGGGCGCAGAACGAGGCCAGCGCGGCCCGGTCCTGCGCGGTCCTGGCCGGATCGGTCGCGGCGGCGAGCACGTCCCTGGCCAGCGCGGGCAGGCCGCGCCAGCGGATCAGCAGCTGCCACCGCCGGTCGTCCCTGACCCGGCACCACGATTGCCAGACCGCGTCAATCGCCGTCCGGTCGCCGCTGTCCCCCGCTTGCTCCAGGATCCGCCACGCGCGGTCGGCCCGCCGTGGGCGCCAGCGACGGCTGCCGTCGCGTTCAGCCCGCGCGGCCAGGCTTGCGGCCCGCCACTCGCTCAGCACGGCTGGTCAGTTCAGTTCCAGGCGGACCTGGGCCTGCTCGGCCAGGGAGGCGGCGGCGAACGACGCGGACTGGGCGCGGCCGTCGCGCAGCCAGCAGCGCAGCCGCTCGATCACCTCGCGCTGGGACTTGCTCAGCGGGACGGTGCGGGTGATGGCGGTGATGACGTCCTCGGTGCGGATGTCGCGGTCCTCGGCGAACGCGGAGTACATCGCGTCGATGACCGACTGCTCCAGTTCCGCACCGGTGTAGCCGTCGGACTCCGCCGCCAGCCGCCGTACGTCGAACTGGGCCGGGTCACGGTGGCGCTTGCGCAGGTGCAGCGTGATGATGTCGCGCCGCTCTGAGTCGGTGGGCAGGTCGAGGAAGAAGACCTCATCGAACCGGCCCCGCCGGATGACCTCCGGGGGCAGCGCGGTGACGTCGTTGGCGGTGGCCACGACGAAGACCGGCGCGGCCTTCTCCTGCATCCAGGTCAGCAGCGTGCCAAGCACCCGGCGGGACGTGCCGCCGTCCAGGTCGCCGGCCGCGAAGCCCTTCTCCAGCTCGTCGATCCACAGCACGCACGGCGCGACCGTCTCGGCCAGCCGCAGTGCCCGCCGGGCGCGCTCTTCAGACTCGCCCACGAGCGAGCCGAACAGCGCGCCCACGTCCAGGCGCAGCAGCGGCAGCCGCCACAGCCCGCCGATCATCTTGGCCGTCAGCGACTTGCCGGTGCCGGGGATGCCGATCAGGGCCAGGCCCTTGGGTGCCGGCAGGCCGTAGCGGTGCGCCTCGTCGGTGAACGCGCGCTCGCGCAGCGTGAGCCACTTCTTCAGCTCGTCCAGGCCGCCGACGTCGTCGGGGGTCTCCTGCGCGGAGAAGAACTCCAGGGCCTGGCTCTCCCGGATGACCGCCTTCTTCTCGGCCAGGACCGAGTCGATGTCGCGGTCGTCCAGCACGTCGTCGCGCACGATGGCCTTGGCGAACGCCCGCCTGGCCTGGGCGGCGGTCAGGCCCAGGGCGGCCTGCGCCAGCCGGGCCTGCCCGGCGCTGGTGAGCTGGGCGTGCAGGCCCCTGGTCTTGCCGATGAGCTCGTCGAGCTCGGCGCGCAGCGCGTCCTCGGCCGGCAGGGGCATCTCGATGACGACGGCGTCGTCCTTCAGCTCCTCGGGGACGGCCCGCGACGGCGTGGTCACCACCAGTGAGGATCCGGTGTAGGTGAGCTGCTGGGCAAGGCTGCGCAGCTTACGGCGGACCCGCGGATCCTTTGACCAGAACTCGTGGAAGTCCTTCAGGACGTAGATGTCGCGCCGGCCGGGGTCCTTGACCGCCCGGTCGCGGATCTTGTCAAGCGCGGCGACCGGGTCGCCGGCGTCGGGCAGCGCCGCGCCAGTCTTGCCGGTGAACCGGTCGGCGATGTCCCAGGTGATCAGGTCCGCGGCCCGGTCCCGGCCCTCCCGCACCTCGTCGAGGATCCGCAGGGCGCGCTGCTCCTCGATCGTGACGATCACGATCAGCGCCACCCGGGCGCGCAGGTACAGCCGGATCTGGTCGTGGATCTCGTCCGCCATCGCTTGGCTCTCCGGGTTCAGGAAATCGCGTCGGGGGCATCCAGCGGGGTGCCGGTGAGAATCAGCGCGCCATCGGGGGCGATGACGATCTCTACCTCAGGCACCCCGGAGAATTCTTCCGAACGGTACCGGGCGCTGCCGGCCCAGTACTCCTTGTTCGATGACCCGCGCAGGCCGCTCGCGAGCCGCAGCCGCTGGTTGTAGCGGCCCGCGATCACCATGTCGGCCTGCACCACGGCCCGGACCTTCGCCGGGTCACGCTCGATCTCGCCCCGGGTGAAGCCGGTCAGCACGACGATGCCGAGGCCGGGGCAGGATGCGCGCAAGAGCTGGCAGAACTCCGCGACAGCGGCGGGCTGCTGCAGCGGCTCGCCGCCGGTCAGCGTGACACCGTCTAGCGGCTGCCCGGCACCGGCGGCGCGCCGGGACTCGCCGGCGACCACGTCGGCCATCCCCTGCGCGGTGGCGGGAAGGCGGACGGGGACCACCGGAGCGTTCGGGCTCTCGCTGGGGTGGGTTTCGGGGTTGAAGCAGCCCGGGCAGCCGAGGGTGCAGCCCTGGGACCAGATGACGTAGCGCAGGCCCGGCCCGTTGGCGCGGCTGCGCGGCAGCACGGCGTGCAGCCGCCATGGCGTGCCGCTCAGTGCCACAGCCGGCCGGCCTCGGCTTCGGTCTCCGTGACGTCCTGGTACGCCTCGGCGGTCAGCTCCTGGGCCTCCACCTCGCCGCCGAGCAGCTGGGTCAGTTCCTCGGTCCGGGCCAGGCAGTCCATCCCCGTGACGCCGGTCACGTGCATCTCCACCTTGCCGTCGGGCCCGATGGTGACCTCGATGATCTCTTCAGCCATCGCGGGCTCCCCATTTCACGGTGCTGCGCACGGTACGCTAACAACCTCACTATCGGCGGTGCGGGGCTCGTTTCGCAAACGCGAGAAGGCCGACGGCATAAGGGTTTTCGGCCGGTCGCCGCGATCGGCGATACTGGCGGCATGACGCTAGGCGCCCACGACGATCAGGACGTGGCAGGCCCCGGGTATGCGTAGCCTGCTGCTGGTTGTCGTCATATTGGTCGTCCCCACTCTGGGGATCATGATCGTGTGCTACACCGTGTACTACGTCATGCTCTGGGTCATGGCCGGTGTGACTTGGGCGCGTGACCGATGGCGGCGATGGCGGGAAGCGGTCCTGCGGGTGGCGGCGGGTGAGGCAGCGTGGCGGCATTTGGGCGGGAACCGCGGGAGGCGCGGGCGGCGGGCCTGGGGCCGGCTCACCCGGGCCGGGAATGCCGGGAACCCGCTGGCGGCGGACCTGGTCTGGCGGGTGTGGCTGGCGGCCCCGGACGACGAGGGATGGGCGCTGCTGTCGCGATGGCAGTCGTCTACCGCGCGCGGCCACTTGCTGGTCGCGGCGTCATCGGCGCAGACCGATGCGGGTGACCGGGCCGCGCTGGGGGCGTTCTGCGCCCGGCATGGCCTCAGGCCGCACGGCCCGGCGGAGCAGGCGGAGTTCTACGCGCTGACCGGCCAGCCGGAGCAGCGGCGCGCGGTTGACCCGGACGGCGCGCTGCTTGCGGCGGCTTACCGGGCCGCCAGTCCTGACGTCCGGACGGCGCTGCGGGAGTCGCTGGCCGGCGAGGGCGACCTGGCCGTGGTCCGGGTCGTGGTGGCGGGGGCCGGCCTGCGGTCCCGGGCCGCGGACCTGACCGCCGCCGAGACGGACTACCTGGTGCGGCGACTGGCCGGCAGCCGTGACTGGGCCGGCTTGTGGGAGCTGGCCAAGGACCTGCCGGTAGTGGAGGCGGCCGGCGCCGTGGCGCTGATCGACGCGGGCTGGCGGCCGGACCGGCAGCGCGACCGGGACCTGTACGCGCTGATATCGGAACTGCCCCCCGGCGCGGTCGCCGAAGCACGAGCGGCGCTGCGCACGCGGATTGAGGTCCCCGGCCCGGTCGTGGCGGGCGCGCTGTCTCCCGGCGGCCGGCGGCTGGCTGTCGCCATCCGCAAGGACGGCCAGTCGCCGGCCGCCACCGTCCTCAGCTACCGGCTCCCGGGCGGGTCCCTGGCCGGGGCGTGCCAGGTCCCGGCCCGCGACCGCACCGCGCTGCTGTACACCAAGCGCAAGAAGCTCATCGCCGTGGACTCGGCCTTCGGCACCCCCGGCCAGCAGTACTCCACCCGCATGTACCGCTGCCCGGACGCGGGGCGCGCCGAGCTTGCCGCGCACGGCGGCTTCGGGACCGCTGCCCTCGCCGTCGGCCGGCGCGGCTTCGCCGCGATCACCGCCGACGGCTACCTGGAGTTCCACGACGACACCGGGGCCCGGCCCGCCAGCCAGAGACTGCGCCTGGCCGGGACGGCGCTATCGGAGGGGTCACGGGTGACGTTGCCCACCGCCGATACTGCCAGCGGGCGGATCGTGGTCGCCCGCGATGGCCAGCTCACGGTCGTGGAGCAGGCGCGGCGCTCCTGGGAAGCCAGGATCCTGGCCTGGGACTCGCTGCCCAACGTCGTCCGCGGCCGCATGCACGGCTCTTCGCATGTGATCGTCGCCCGCTCAGAGCGGTTGGAGCGCTGGCGGCTGGAACTCGTCTATAACCACGACCGGCCACGCCCGCGGGACCGGCCCGAGGCCACCTCAACCCCGGTGAACTGCATTGACATGGTCATGATCAGCGAACGGGACGAGATCTGCGTCCTTGGCGGTTCCGGTGCCCGCTATCTGGACGCCGACTCTTTGCAGGCGGTCGGTGAGCCCCGCGAGCTGTCCGGCCGCACCGGCTCCAGCCTGTGGGCGTCGGCCGACGGCATCACCCACGCGCTGGGCGGCGACGGCTTCGTGGACGTGGCCACCCGCGAACTGGCGGACCTGCGGGCGCTGGCGGACCGGCCGCAGGCCGCGTGGCGGCCGTCAGACCTGGGCACGGCGCTGCGCGCCGCCCCCGTCATCAAGCGGTGCCCGGCGGGCCGGCCGCTGTACGCCCTGGTTGTCGCCTGCCTGGAGCACCGGTTTCCCGGGGAGGTCCGGCTCGGCCGAGTCCAGACCTGGGCAGGGGGCCCGGCGGACCACGCCCGCGATGACGACATCGCGCTCGGCGATCCGCCCGGAGAGCATGGCGGACCCGGAAACGTATCGGGCCCGGAACACGTTGCCGGCATGCAGGCGAACCGGCGGGAGGCGCGGTCGTGACGGTCCGGATCGGCATTGACTTCGGCGCGGCCAATACGGTGGTCGCGCGGTGGGATGAGGCGCTGGGGCGCGGTGAGCCGGTGCCGCTCGACGGAGTCGACCTGATCCGTGAGGCCGGCGCCGGCGTCACCCAGCGGGTGATCCCGTCGCTGATCGCCTACAGCCACGGCAGCGCCCAGCGGTGGGTCGGGGCGCAAGTGGCGAACCGCCCCGGCCTGCACGACAACCCTGGCGTCGCGGTGTTCCAGTCGGCCAAGGCCGCCGTGACCGGCCGCGCGGTGGACATCGCCCGGCGGGTGGGCACGCGCAGGATTACCGGGCGGGAGGCGGCGACGCAGTTCCTCGGGGACGTCACCGCGCTGGCCGTGCTCGCCGTCGGCGCCGATGACCTGGAGATCGTCGCCACCGCGCCGGTGGAGACGTTCGACGCCTACCGCGACTGGCTGGTCCGCGAGGTCGGCGCGGGGATGGCCGCCACCCGGCTGCGCGTAGTGGACGAGGCGACCGCCGCCGCCGTCGGGTACCGGGCGAAGATGAGCCCGGGCGACGTGTTCTGCGTGTTCGACTTCGGCGCGGGCACGCTCGACATCTCCGTCGTCCGGGTCACCGACCCCGATGAGTCCCGTGCCGGGGCCGGGGTGCGGACGATCGCCAAGGCCGGACTTGACCTGGGCGGCCGGCACATCGACGGGCTGCTCGCCGACTGGGCGATGGCCGCCGCCGGGGTCCCGCGCGGCGACGCGGTCGCCCGCAACCGGGCCTTCGCCCGGCTGCTCACCTCCGCCGAGGCCGCGAAAGTCGCCCTGACCAGCCAGGACAAGGCGGTCATCGCCGCCACGGACCCGGTGACCGGCGCGCGGTACCACGCCGAGCTGACCCGTCCGGCGTTCGAGCGGCTGCTGCGCGAGGCGGACGTGCTGGGCCGGGCCGCGCGCGGCCTGCGCAGGGCGCTCGACGACGCCGCCGCGCGCGGCTTCCCCTCGGCTGAGATCGCCGGGATGTTCCTGGTCGGCGGGAGCAGCCTCATCCCGGCGGTCCAGGACCTGGCGCGGATGCAGTTCGACCCGTCGATCGTGCACCAGGACCGGCCGCTTGAGGCGGTCGCGGCCGGCGCGGCGGCCATCGCCGGCGGCCAGGAGCTGCACGACCACATCCAGCATGACTACGCCATCCGGCACATCGGCCCGGACGGCGGGTACGAGTTCGAGACCCTGGTGGCGGCGGGCACCGCCTACCCCACGCAAGAGCCGGTCAAGTCGCTGACGATCCGGGCCGTCCACCCCGGCCAGCGGCGGATGGGCATCGCGGTCTACGAACTGGCGCACGCCACCTACCGGGACGCCAGCGCCGACCTGGAGATCATCTTCGACGCCGACGGCGGCGCGCGGACCGTCGCGGTCGGCCCGCAGCAGCGCCAGGAGCAGGCGACGCTGTGGCTGAACGAGGACAGCCCCACCTTCCTGGAGGCGGACCCGCCGGCCAGCCCGGGTACCGACCGGTTCCGGCTGGACTTCCGGATCGACGCCAGCAAGCGGCTGACCGTGTCCGCGTTCGACCTGAGGCGCAAGACCTGGGTGCTGGACGGCCAGCCGGTCGTCCGGCTCGCCTAGCCACGAAGGGAGCGACCCGATGTCCCACTTCACCCGCGTGCGCACCACCTTGCGCGACGCGAGCACGCTGGCCGCCGCGCTGCGCGCCGTCGGCTACCCCGAGGTCGAGGTCCACGAGCGCCCGCAGCGGCTGCACGGCTGGGGCTCGCAGTCCGCCCAGGCTGAGGTGATCGTGCGGCGCGCGCACATCCCCGGCCACGCCCTCGGGGACTTCGGCTTCGCCCGCCAGCGCGGTGGCGCCTTCGACATCGTGATCGACGACATGGACAAGGCACGGAACGGCCCCGGCTGGCTGCCCCGGCTCACCCAGGCCTACGGCCACGCGGCGGCGGTGCAGTACGCGCAGGACCACGGCTATGACATCGTCACCGACGAGTCCGAGCAAGACGGCACCCGCCGCCTGACCCTGCGCCGCTACGCGTAGCCGCAGGCGCGCCGTGTCGTGGGCTATCGATCCGCCCGGCGCTGAATCGCCCGTCGCCCGGTCCGGGCCGATACGGCCCTGTTCGCCTTGCTCGGCCACGCGGATCCGCAGCGGATCGCGGCTGGCCGGGATGCGCTCGGCCGGGAGCCCCGGTGCTTCGAGTCCGGTCGCGGCATAACGCCGCGCGACGGCGGTCTTGCGCGCCCCGTCCGGTGACGGCAAGCTGCCGGGACTACGGGACGAGGACGGCGGCGCCGTCGAAGCGGCCGGCCTTGAGGTCGGCCAGGGCGCGGTCGGCGGCGCCGAGCGGATAGGTGTGCGTGGTGACCGACAGCTTGTGCTCTGCGGCGAACGCGAGGAACTCCCTGGCGTCCTGCCTGGTGTTAGAGGTGACGCTGCGCAGCTGGCGTTCCTGGAACAGGTACTTGTCGTAGGACAGCGGCGGGATGTCGGTCAGGTAGATCCCGGCGATGGCGAGCGTGCCGCCGCGGTCGAGCGCGGCCATGGCCGGCAGCACGAGGTCGCCGGCGGGCGCGAAGAGGATCGCGGCGTCGAGCGGCTCGGGCGG
>Ga0209415_10020575_pt1 | contig 10244 bp, 8 predicted proteins | sample PeaSoiSIISIP2007_FD_187696 | JGI IMG/M metagenome (GOLD analysis project Ga0209415, IMG submission 187696) | Peat soil microbial communities from Weissenstadt, Germany - SII-SIP-2007 (SPAdes) (version 2) | ecosystem: Environmental > Terrestrial > Soil > Wetlands > Peat | place: Germany...
ATCGGCCGTGAGCCGAAGCCGATTGCAATGTCCGCAGAAGGGCTGGCTGACCGGCGCGATGATCCCAAGCTCCCCGCGGCCGTCTGGGAAAGCCCATCGCTTGGCAGTTTCGGACGGATTGGCTGAAGTCACCGGCCGCAGCTCATAGCGTGCCTGGAGGCGGGCTAGAATCTCGTGGCCCGGAACCACCATTTCCTTCAGCCAGGCCCGGGCCGAATCCAAGGGCATGAATTCAATAAAGCGAAAACTCAAATTGCGTTCGTGCGCAAAGTCCGCCAGGACTTCGATTTCGTGATCGTTGAGGTCCCGAATGACGACCGCGTTGACTTTGATCGGCGCAAAGCCCAAGTCCTTCGCCAGGTCCAAGCTCTTCAAAACCTCCTGCAGCCCATCCCGGCCCGTGATCTTCTTAAAATTGTCTCGATCCAATGAATCCAGGCTGAAACTCACTCGGCGTAGGCCAGCCCCGCGCAGGGCGCGCGCCTTTTGCAGAAAGTAGAAACCATTGGTGGTCAGGGCCAAGTCGGTGAGCCCGGGGATAACCGAGAGACGCTGGACTAGATGCTCGATATCGCGGCGCAGCAGCGGTTCGCCCCCCGTCAGCCGGATCTTTTGGATGCCCAACCCGGCGGCGAGCCGGACGACCCGTTCGATTTCTTCGAACGAAAGGATGCCCTCCCGGGGCAACCATTGCGGGAAAATGGGCGCACTTTGCGGAGCCTGAGCCCAGTGGCCGCGATAGAAATTATGCGCCGCCTCGGTCTCCGGCAAACAGTAAAGGCAGCGGAAATTGCAGCGGTCAGTGAGACTGACCCTCAGGTCGCGCAGAACGCGCCCATGCGAATCAATCAGACCCTCGCGTTGGCTCATTTGGCCGCCGGCGCATTGGTCAGGGGCGGAATGACTTTGACCGACCCGTCGGCGCTGACTTCCACGTTGAGGTCGTAAGCGGGCTTGGCGACTTTGGCCTGGGCGACCTGCGGCGCGGAGAAACCTTGCATGAGTTTCTGCGCGCCCTTCTGTTCGCTGCTGGCGAACAGCCCCTGGCGAATCCACTCCAAGCGCCGGGCGACCGCCAGCTCTTCTTTCAGCTTGGAGACTTGTGCGCGCAGCACGGTGAGGTCGTTGAATTGACGCTCCAGTTCGGCCTTCTCCGCCACCATCCGCTGCAGTTCCCCTTGAAGAAAGGCCTTGTCACCCTCTGATGTGGCGAGCTTCTTCTGGGTATCAGCGATCTGCAAGTTGAGATTGGTGATTGAGGTGCTCAGGTCCAGAGCCTGCTTGTCCAGGGCCTCGTTTTGCGACTCCAGCTCGGTGATCTTCGCGTCGCGCTTCGCAACTTCCTCTTTGAATTCGGTCTGCGTCTTGGCCAAGGCGGCTTCCGTCTGGGCTTTTTCGGTTGACACGCGCGAAAAATCGTTCGTCAGGTCGCTAAACGATTTCTTTTGCCCGTCGAGGTCTTTCTCGAGCATCGCAGTCACCTGCTTTTGCTCGTCCAGCTTCCCGCTGGTGTCCACCCATTTGTTCGAAAGGGTGAGGATGGTCTCGGCGTCGTTATCTTTTTGTCGAGTCGCCTGCTGTTTAATGGTGATCACGGCTACCACCAAAGCTAGACAAATGATTACGCCAATAATAATCCCAATTCGATTTTTCATAGCAAGAACAAGATGGAGGTAACCCGGATGTTTGGCAAGCTCGGTTTTTTCTTACGTATCTTGCAAAAACACCGTTCACCCTTACTTTAGGGGCATGAAGATACCGCGAGAGATCCCGGTGATGACGCTGCCCAATGCGACCCTGTTCCCACAGGCGCTGCTGCCCCTGTATATTTTCGAGCCGCGCTACCGCCAGATGCTCGCCGATGCCCTCCACTCCAATCGCATGTTCTCGGTCGCCATGCAACGTCCTGGCCTGGCCCGCGAGACCCCCTCGCCGGTCGCCGGCTTGGGTTTGATTCGCGTCTCTGTCGGCCACCGCGACGGCACCTCGCACCTGATTTTGCAAGGCCTGGCCAGGGTCGAACTCGAGGAAGCAGTCCGCTACAAACCCTACCGCATCCAACGCATCCGCCCGCTGCAAGCCCCCCCCTGCGATAACGTAACGGTCGATGCCCTCGTCGCCAAAGTAAGGGAACTGTTAGAAGAGCGGATCGATCTCGGCTTGCCTTTCCCTTTTCCCGTCATGTCCCCCGACAAAGCGGAAACCAAGCAAGCCCCACCCGCCTTCTCGCCCAAAGAAATCCTCAATTACCTGGATTCTATCACTGATCCCGAACAAGCCGCCGATTTGGTTTCTTGCGCCGTGTTGCCCGGCGCTGTCGAGCGTCAAACCATTCTCGAAACCGTGGACGTCGAGGCGCGGCTGCGCCGGCTCATTCATTTTCTGCTGGCGGAAATTCGCGAGAAGCGTAAGAGGGATGCCTCATGAGCGACTCGAATGTTTCTGCGGGCGAGGGCAAGGAAAGCCTGGAGGACAAGTTTTCAGTGCTTTTCGCCCAGTTGGTGATGCAACAGGCCAACATGGCCCTGATGTACCTGGGCAAGACCGCCCATCCCAAGACCGGTCAGGTTGTCAAAGACATGGACGCAGCCCAACTCTTCATCGACGAATTGGAGATGTTGGAAGCCAAAACCAAAGGCAACCTGGCCAAAGACGAGGCAGCACTGCTCAAGCAGACCTTGATGAGCTTGCGGCTGGCCTTTGTCGAAGCCGTGGAAAGCCCGGAACCCGCCCCCAGCCCCCCTAAATCGGACACCGCCGCCGCCGGCCAACCGCCCCCAGCCCCTACTCCAGCCGAAGAAGACGAGCACCGGAAGAAATTCACCAAGAAATACTGAACCGCCGCGCCATCGCCTGCAGAGTCGCCGCCTTCGCCCCGTTTTCAGGGCAAGACGCAATTCTAACCCCTTCCGTCCCGCTCGTTCATTTGCAAAAGCGCTGGTTTATATGAAGCGCCGTGCGCCGCTCTGCGGTGGTTTCCCCACGGGGGTACTCGCTTGCCTTCCGCCTTATCTCATGATGATGAAACCTTATTCCGTTGTGACGCGTCTCTAATAGATAGTATGTTTAAGCCTCTGGCTAAAGACCGATGGGGGTTTGCCACGGCGGCGCACTTGTTCAATCGCGCCGGCTTTAGCGGAACCCCGGCGCAAATTGAGCGCCTGGCGTCGCTCGAACTCGAGGAGGCGGTCGCTCATTTCGTGGACTACGAGGCTCTCGCCGACGACACCCCCAACCCGGAGTGGGCCAAAGCCGACCCGGACCGGGCGGAGAAACTGCGGGCCGCGCGCAACGCCGGCGAGCAGGAGCGCCGCGTCATGCAGCGCGAGTTCCAACAAGCCGAGCGGCAACACCTCATTCAATTGCGCCATTGGTGGCTGGACCGGATGGCCAACGGCCCCCGTCCCCTCCAGGAAAAAATGGTGCTCTTTTGGCACGGCCACTTTGCCACGAGCATGACGAAAGTCCGGGACGCCTACCTCATGTGGCGCCAAAACGACGTGTTCCGCCGCCTGGCTACCGGCAACTGGCTCGAACTGCTGCTCGAAGTGGCGAAGGACCCGGCTATGCTCGTCTGGCTCGATCAGGCCCAGAGCCGCAAAGAGCACCCGAACGAGAACTTTGCGCGCGAAGTGCTCGAGTTGTTCACCCTGGGCGAAGGGCACTATACCGAAAAAGATGTCACGGAAGCGGCCCGGGCGCTCACCGGCTGGTCCTATGCCCGTCCACGTCAGGAGTTCATCGAGCGCCCGTTCTGGCATGACCGCGGCCAAAAGGTCATTTTCGGCCAGACCGGAAACTTCGATGGCGAAGATTTCCTCAAGCTGGTTGTCGCTCAGCCGCAAGCCGCCCGCTTCATTACCGCCAAACTCTGGAAATTCTTCGCCGGGAATGACCCTTCCGAAGACCTGGCTAACGCCCTGGCTGCCGAATTCCGGCGTTCCGGGAATAATTTCAAGCCGCTCCTGCGCGCCATGTTTTCGAGCGAAGCCTTTTACGCCCCCGAAATCGTCCGCAACCAGGTCAAGAGTCCGGTGCAATGGCTGGTGGCCAGTGTGCGCGTGCTCGAGCGCGACCTGCCGCCCCCCCTCCTCTGCGTGGGCCTGACCCGCAGCCTCGGCCAGGATTTATTCGCGCCCCCCAACGTCAAAGGCTGGGACGGCGGGCTAAGCTGGATCACCACCAGCACGCTCCTGGCTCGCTACAACGAAGCCGCCACCCTGGTGCAGGGTCACCTGGCCCCCTTTGCCGGCGCCTCGCTCGCCAATCGGCCCAAGGCGATCCTGCCCGCCGAGCGCCGCCGGGAAAATCCGCGCCTCGGCCGCGTTGATGTGGAAAAGATCTTTTCGGAACAGGAGCGCTCGGACAAAGAAGCCCTGATTGCGGCTATGGAAAAGCGCCTCCTGCAAAGCCCCCTCAAACCCGACCAGCAACAAACTCTTCGCGATTATCTCGCCGCTCACGCAGAACTGGACGACACGCACATTAGAAATGCTCTCCGGCTGGTCATGAGCACACCGGAATACCAATTAACATGAAAGGCGAACTAACACTTAAAACCCGGCGCGAATTTCTGCGCACCAGTTTGCTTGGAGGCGCGGTGACGTGGACCTTGCCGACCTTCCTGGCTAACACGTTCGCTGCGCTCCAGGCCGAGGCGGCGGACAAAGCCACCCAAACCACGACCGGCCGTGACACCAACATCCTGGTCGTTCTCCAAATGGCCGGCGGCAACGATGGCCTGAACACCGTCGTGCCCTGCGGCAACGATTTTTACCATCGTGCCCGCCCCAAACTCGCTTTGCCCGAGGACAAAATTCTCAAGCTCAACCACGACGTGGGACTCCACGGGAGTTTAACCGGCTTCAAGGCGTTGTACGACGCCGGTCAACTCGCGGTCATTCAGGGCGTCGGCTACCCCAACCCGAACCGATCGCATTTTCGCTCGACCGAAATCTGGCAGACGGCTAGCGACTCGCAGAAGGTCGAGAGCTATGGCTGGCTGGGCCGCTACTTTGATAACGCCTGTCCCGGCTCCGACCCGGCGGTCGCGGTCAGTGTTGGCCGCCAAATGCCTCAGGCCTTCGCCGCCAAAACGCCTACGGGCGTGAGCCTGGAGAATCCGCAGAACTACCGTTTCATTCCCCCCGGCCGGGGCCAAGCCGCCGAAATGACCAGTGCCGAGGAATCCTTCCGCAGACTCAACGAGCTCGAGCCCGAGATGGCGGAGAACTCGGGCGGGACCATCGGCGCTCTTCGCGGAGCCATCACCCACCCCGGCTCCGCCCTGGATTTCATCGAACGCACCGCCCTGGACGCGCAGGTCAGCTCCGATGAAATCCGCGCCATTGTCAAGCGCCTGGAAAACCAGGCCACCTACCCCGCCTCGCAACTGGGTAATTCCCTCAAGCTGGTGGCCAAGCTCATCGGCGGCGCCATGCCCACGCGAATCTATTATGTCTCCCAGGGCGGCTACGATACGCACACCAACCAGGTCAACGCGCATGACCGCCTGCTGCGCGACTTGGGCGACTCCGTCAAGGCGTTTGTCGAGGACATGAAGAGCCAGGGCAACCTGTCGAGGGTGCTGCTAATGACGTTCAGTGAGTTCGGCCGACGCGTGGCCGAGAATGCCAGCGGTGGCACGGATCACGGCGCCGCCGCCCCCATGTTCGTCGTCGGCGACTGCGTCAAAGCCGGCCTGCTCGGCCGCTACCCCAGCCTGGCGCCGGAGGATCTGTTTCAGGGCGACCTGAAATATCAGGTGGATTTCCGCTCGGTGTACGCCACGGTCCTCGAGACCTGGCTCAAGACCCGCAGCGAGCCGATCCTGGGCCAGAAATTCCCCCAGCTTGGTTTGGTTTAGACTGATTCGCTATCGACAAGGCGCGAGCCTCGTGCTTCAATCGTGAGCGCAATGAAAACCAGACTATTTACCCTCCTTTGCGTGCTGGCTATCGGTTCGCTCAGCGTCACTCCCGCCCGTGCCAACAATGATTACAACCACGATATGTTCACCGTCGTGGCAGATACTGTCATCGTCCGGCCGGGCTGTTTTGCCGCCACCATCATCGGCTCCGCATTCTTTGTTGTGACTTTGCCCATCGCCGCCGCCTCGAAAAGCGTCAAAAAAACCGCCCACACGTTGGTGCTCACCCCCGGCAAATTTACCTTCACCCGGCCCTTGGGCGAGTTCCGGAATATGGACGAAGACCCCAAGTAGCCGACGATCATGTAACCTCGCCACATCATGGGCGCCAAATGTCCATTCTGTGGTTCCTTGATTTACAGCCGGCGCAATGTGCTTTGTGGCGTGTGCGGTCGGCGCCTTCCTTCTGACCTGCTTTTCGGCGAGCGGGAACGTGAAGCAGTCGAACGCGATCTGACCAAGGCGAAGCACCGGATGCGCCAGGCGATCGAGGAGCGCCGGGCGCGCGAGGCTCGGGATCACTAGTCCTGAGAGATTTCCAACCAATGCCCGACCCACCCCATGAATGCCCCCACCCTTCTCGCCGCCTCGGCGGCCACCTTCTGGTACCCCGCTGTTGCCCCACGCAGCATCCGGAAACGCAGGTTCCCTAAACGGACTACCCTTTCCCTCGCGCTTTTGGCCGTGTTTGCCGGCCTTGCGCTTGCGCAGGAGCGCCTGTCGTTGGAAGGACCTTGGCGATTCCAGCTCGATGCGCAAAAGAGCGGTGTCAACGAGCACTGGTATGCCGCCACGCTAAGCGGCACTACGACCATTAAATTGCCCGGCACCATGGACGATGCCGGTCTTGGCCCAAAGAACACCAAACCCCCAACACTCGCCGGACCATACCGGCTTTACGATTACGCGGGCCCCGCGTGGTATCAGCGCGACATTGAACTCCCGGCGGCCTGGGCTGGCCGGCGGGTTGCTTTATTCCTGGAACGCTGCCGCTGGGTGTCGCGCGTCTGGCTCGACGACCACTTCATCGGCACCCAGGACAGTCTGATCGCGCCGCACATCTATGATTTCGGCCTGGGTGTCCCACCGGGCAAACATCGTCTGACGCTCTGCATCGACAACACGGTGAAGCTCGATCTCGGCGGCTTTGTCTCCGCTTTGTTCGGCGGCACGCCAGGCAATATGAACGGCGTGATTGGCCGCCTCGAGCTCCAATCCACCCCTCCAGTGTGGATCAACGACGTCCAGGTCTATCCGGACACAGATAAGCAAACGGCGCGCGTCGTCGTGAACATCGGCAACGCCACTGGCACCGCTGGCCAGGGCACGATGAGCGTTGCCGGTAAGCGCGTCGAGGCGGCGTGGGACGCGAGCGGTGGCCACATCGAAACCGAAGTCGAGCTCCGCGGCGCCAAACTGTGGGACGAATTCTCCCCCAACCTCCAGAAGCTGACGGTGAAACTCGGGGAGGACAGCCGCACCATACAGTTTGGCATGCGCAAGTTCGCCGCCCAAGGCACGCAGTTCGCTATGAACGGGCGCCCACTGTTCTTGCGCGGCACGCTCGAGTGCTCCGTCTGGCCCCTGACTGGCTATCCCCCCACTGACGCCCCGTCGTGGCAGCGCATTTACCTCACCATGAAGTCCTATGGGCTCAACCAGATCCGGTTCCACTCGTGGTGCCCTCCGGAGGCAGCCTTCACGGCCGCCGATCTCGAGGGCATCGTTATTCAGGCCGAAGGGCCGCAGGCCAACGTCCCGGCCGGATCGGACCCAAACCGCGATGCCTTCCTCGAGGCGGAGCTCAAACGTATCGTGGATACTTACGGCAATCATCCGTCCTTCTGCCTCATGACGTTGGGCAACGAGTATGGCGGCGACGACACCTTATTGACACGCTGGGTGGACATGCTCATCCAGCGCGACCCGCGCCACCTTTATTCCTCGGCCTCCTGCGCCCAGGTCACCGCCAACCGCCAGTGGACGGAATTGGCGGACGGCCGCGGCGTGCATGGGCCCGGCACACAGGATGACCTTCGCGCCGTGGTCGCGAGCGACGGGCGCCCCATCATGGGTCACGAAATCGGCCAATGGATGTTTTTCCCTGACTTCAAGGAAATGAAAAAATACACGGGCGTGATGGTGGTCAAGAACTTCGAGTTGGTGCGCGATGACCTGGCCGCCAAACACTTGCTCGACCTTGCCCCGCAGTTCGGACAAGCCTGCGGCAAGCAGGCGGTGCTCCTCTACAAGGAGGAAATCGAGTTGCTCCGGCGCACTCCAGGCTACGCCGGCTTCTCGTTGCTCGACCTCCATGATTACCCCATGCAAGGCACCGCCCTGGTCGGGCCGCTCGACCCCTTCTGGGACTCGAAAGGCTTCATCACACCCGCTGCCTATCGGAGATTCTGCGGCCCGACCGTCCCACTCTTGCGTCTGCCCAAGCGCACCTATACTACCGACGAACCGTTACGGGCCACCGCTGAGGTCTCGCATTTCGGCCCCGCCGACCTTATCAACGCCCAGCCCGCGTGGAAGATTCAAGACGAGCGTGGCCGGGACTTGGCCTCTGGCAAATGGCCCGCGCTGAACGTGCCCACGGGCAAGCTGACTCCGCTGGGCACGCTCGACGCCTCCTTTGCCAAAGCAGCCGCGCCTGCCAAGCTCACGGTGACGCTTTCCTTGGGTGAATTTGCCAACGACTGGGAAATCTGGGTCTATCCGCCCGCTGGTCCGGTCGAGGCGCCTGCCAACATCGTGACCAGCCATGCCTGGGATGAAGCGGCCAGGAGCGCCCTCGCCGCCGGCCATAGCGTCGTGTTGTTCCCGGAGCGAGTTAGCCGCGCACGATCCCTGCGCGGCAGCTTCTTGCCGGTGTTCTGGAGCCCGGTTTGGTTCCCCACCCAGCAGCCCAACGCCAACGGCATCCTCTGCGATCCTCGCCACCCCGCACTCGCCCAGTTCCCCACCGACCTCTACAGCAACTGGCAATGGTGGGAATTGCTGAACAACTCGCGCACTCTCATCCTTGACGACACCCCGCCCGCGTTCCGCCCCATCGTGCACGTCGTGGACAACTTCGCCCGCAACCATAGGCTGGGCAATCTCTTCGAGGCCCAGATCGGCCCGGGCAAACTGCTGGTCTGCTCCATCGACTTGCCCCGCCTTGCCTCCCGGCAACCCGCGGCCCGCCAATTGCTCAAAAGCCTTTATGCCTACGCCGCCTCCGCCTTGTTCCAGCCCGCACAAGCCCTCCCGAGCGCGACCCTCGACGCGCTCTTCGCATCCGGTCCGGCCAGCACCCTCGAGCGGCTTGGCGCCAGGATTCACGCCGACAGCGAAGCTCCCGGCTACGAAGCCGCGCGTGCGATCGATGACGACCCCGACACCTGCTGGCACACGAAGTGGGACCCCGCGCCCGCCCCTATGCCCCACGAACTCGTCGTCGAGTTCGACCACGCAGTCACCTTGTACGGCCTTACCTACCTGCCGCGGCAGGATATGAGCAACGGCCGCATCGCCGAGTGTGAGGTCCTTACCGACGCCGGCCAGGTTGCTTCCGCAAAATGGCCGGACACCAGCGATCTCCAGACCCTTCGCTTCGAAAAGCCGGTCACCACGCGCACGTTGCGCCTAGTGGTCAAGTCCGAGGTTAACGGCCACCCCTTCGCCAGCCTCGCCGAGTTGGACGTGCTCCTTAAGTAAAATCGCGCGGCTCACGCTTTCAGAAGGCTCTTGAGCCGCGCCCAATCCTGCCTGGTCGCTCGCTGGCTCTTTCTCTCCATTTCCCGGTACGTCGCGACGATTTCCCGCCCGGTCTCAGTCAGGGTTGCCCCGCCTCCGCTTCGTCCGCCGCGCGTCGCCTCCACCAGTGGCTGGCTGAAGCACCGGGTTGTGTACCTCACCAGGTTCCACGCGCGCATGTAAGACATCCCCATCCGTTGCGCGCTGGCGCGCAAGCTCGGTCTCTCCGATGAGTTCAAGCAAATCCACACGGCCAGGCCCCAACGCCACCTCGCCTCCCCACATCACGCGCAGCCTCGGGCAAAGGTGGACCTCTTTCACTGCGGGTTTCCTTTTTCCCATTCGACACTAACTTAGCCACTCATCTCCCCCGCCGCACTCACTAACTTTGTGTAACGCCCAGTCTGCCTGTCTTCAAATGATCAATGAGAAATGACCAATGAAAAATGACCAATGCCCAGTGAAATTCCCACCCGGGTTCATGGCCCCAATGCATGCGCAAAAGCGAAAGTGGGCTTCCCATGAACCGACCAAACTGCCACGCGCGCAGGCGACGCTTCTCCCTCGCCCC
>Ga0209415_10020577_pt1 | contig 10243 bp, 2 predicted proteins | sample PeaSoiSIISIP2007_FD_187696 | JGI IMG/M metagenome (GOLD analysis project Ga0209415, IMG submission 187696) | Peat soil microbial communities from Weissenstadt, Germany - SII-SIP-2007 (SPAdes) (version 2) | ecosystem: Environmental > Terrestrial > Soil > Wetlands > Peat | place: Germany...
TGGACGACCACAACCTCTACGCCATCAATCCCGACGGCAGCCTGAAGTGGAGTTTTAGCACCGGCGGCTCCATACAATCCACGCCAGCGATCGGCGCCGACGGCACCATCTACGTCGGCTCGTTTGACGGCAATCTCTACGCCATCAATCCCGACGGCAGCCAGAAGTGGAGTTTTACCAGCCCCAGCTTGATGTACTCATCGCCGGCGATCGGCGCCGACGGCACCATCTACGCCGTCTCGAACAAGCTCTACGCCATCAATCCCGGCGGCAGCCAGAAGTGGACGTATGCGGTGAGCGGGGGCGCCGCCTCAGACTCGCCGGCGATCGGCGCCGACGGCACGGTATACGTCTTCTCGTCCGGCGGCAATCTCGACGCGATCGAGTCGACCGCGACTCCGACCCCAACACCGACACCAACGCCGACCCAGACCCCAACGTCCACGCCAACGCCAACAGCAACCCCGACTGCCAGCCCGACTCCGACGCCGACACCCACACCGACGCTAGCACCCACACCAACACCAGCGCCGACTCCAACACCGACACCGACCCCCACTCCGACGCCGACCGCGACGCCAACGGCTGCACCGACGCCAGTTGTGACTACACCGACAATAGTCAACACGACCAGCGACTCGAGCCCCTCTGGCGACGGCCTCTGCAGCCTCCGTGAGGCGATTAACAACGCCAACAACCCTGGCATCGACACCACGGGCGGCGACTGCGTAGGCACGAGCACCACAAATTTCAGCGTCAGCGGCACGATCACGCTGACCAGCGGCCTCCCCGCGATTCAGAACACGGTGACGATCGACGGGACTGGACAGACGATCGCGGTCGACGGCGCCAACTCTTACCAAGTCTTCCTGGTGAACTCCGGTGGAACGCTCAACCTGAATGATCTGACCATCGTGCACGGCTACGGGAACTACAACGGCGGCGCCATAAACACGGAGTTTAACTTCGGCGCAACGGTGAAAGTCACCAACTGTGTCTTCTCGGGCAACTCGGACGTCAACGGCGGCGCGATCTTCAACAGCGGCACGCTCACCATCGAAAACAGCACTTTCTGGGGCAATCATGCGACCCTTGCTGGTGGAGCAATCATCAGCTATGGCGGCCCTGCCGGCAGCGTCACCATCACGAACAGCACCTTCTCAAACAACTATGACCACGGCCTGGGGGTCATCTATGGTTACAACGGTGCTGCCATCACGGTCACAGGTTCTACTATCGCGAACTCTTCCGGTGTCCCAAACTGTGGTACCGAACAGTCCGCGACCATCAGTAACGGCGGCTACAACATCTCAGACGACAGCACCTGCGGTTTCGGCACCAGCACGGGTGCCAGTGGCCAGACCATAGGCGACAACGTCAATCCGCTGCTCGACCCCAATGGGCTGCAGAACAACGGCGGTCCCACCGAGACGATCGCGCTGCAATCGACCAGTCCTGCGATTGCCGCCATTCCGGCGGCCTCGTGCCCCGCCACGGACCAGCGGGGCGACCCTAGGCCTGCCGCCGGGCAGACCGCCTGCGCTATCGGCGCATTCGAGTTTGGCGACGGGAACTGGATCCAACTTAGCCCCAGCGGGCAGCTTCCCGTTGCCAGCGGGCGTCCTCTCGTCTACGACCCGACGAACAACATCATGATTGCGTTCGGTGGTGGTCCCGACCCGCAGACTCCAAACAATCAAACCTGGGTCCTTTCCAACGCGAATGGTCTGGGCGGCGCCCCGGTTTGGACCCTGCTCAGTCCGATCGGAACGCCCCCTGCCGGTCGAAGTTTCAACAGCGCCGTTTACGATGTTGGAAGCAACCGGCTGGTTATCTTCGGCGGCGACCTCGGCAACAACGGAGGGATTCTCGCAAATGACACTTGGGTACTGACCAACGCCAACGGCCTCGGAGGCACGCCCCAGTGGATCCAGCTATCACCCACTGGCGGTCCTCCAGCTCAACGTGAAAGCCACACAGCCATTTACGATAGCGCCGACAACATAATGACCGTGTTCGGCGGGAGCTCCACAGACAACTTGGCGCGAAATGACACGTGGGTGTTGACGAACGCAAATGGTTTGGGCGGCACTCCTCAGTGGACTCAGCTATCGCCTACGGGAGGCCCGCCTCCCGTGCGAAGGAATCACACTGCGGTGTACGATCCAGCATCGAATAGAATGGTCATCTTCGGCGGCGAGCAAATCGAGCTCGACAACTGGTTGAAGGACACCTGGGTTCTGACCAACGCCAACGGGCTCGGTGGTACTCCTGAATGGATCGAACTATCGCCTGCCGGCGGGCCGCCACCGGGTCGCTATAATCACTCCGCCGTTTATGACGAAACCACTGGTCGGATGACGATCTTCGCAGGTATCTCCGGTACTTTCCCAACTGGCGTCGAAACCAACGACACCTGGGTCCTGACCGGCGCAAACGGGCTGGGTGCGTCCTCTTCGTGGATTCAGATCTTCCCCACCGGCACCTTGCCGGGGATTAGAGAAAACGCGTATGCGGTCTTCGACGCTTCACACGACAGAATGATCACGTCGGGGGGAACGCAGGTCCCCTCTGGTGGCGGCCCTTATCTCTATTTCAACGACACTTGGGTGCTCACAGACGCGAATGGTCTGGCAAGCGCGCTGACTCCAACTCCGACACCGACACCGACGCCGACTCCAACTCCGACGCCTAGCCCAACCCCCACTCCGACTCCAACGCCAATCCCCACACCAACACCTACGCCAACTCCGACGCCGACACCTACTCCGACCCCGTCGCCGACACCTACTCCGACCGCAACCCCGACTGCGACACAAACCCCAACCCCCACGCCAACTCCACCCTGTTCACCGGGCCAAATTGCTTTCAACGAGTATACCGTACCCACCGCAGACAGCGCGCCATATGGGATCACTACTGGTCCGGATGGCAATCTGTGGTTCACGGAAGGCATAGCTTATAAGATTGCAAGGATCACACCTTCAGGCGTGATCACGGAATTTTCCCTTCCGAGTGACGCTGGTCATCCCCTCTATATAATTGCCGGACCAGACGGCAATCTTTGGTTCACGGAAAATTGGGGGTCGCTGGGTAAGCCGCCAACGTTAACCAGCAACTTCGGCCCCAGCAGCGGCAATCAGATTGGCAGGATCACCACAGGCGGCGTTGTAACCGAGTTCTCGATTCCCACCGCCAACAGTTTCCCCGAAGGGATCACTGCGGGGCCGGACGGCAATCTATGGTTTACGGAAGCCGGAATTGAGTCTGGAACCCAGGTCATCGGAGGTAACAAGATCGGCCGAATTACCACGAGCGGAACGATCACCGAGTTTCCGTTGCCTACCGCCAATGCTGGACCGGCGGAGATAACCGCAGGCCCGGACGGCAATCTGTGGTTCGGAGAGGACGTCGCGAACCAGATAGGAACGATAACCACTGCGGGAATCATCACGGAGTATCCCATTCCGACGCCGGGAAGCGGCGCAGACGTGATCACCGCAGGACCCGACGGCAATCTATGGTTTGAGGAGTACTTTCAGAACAAGATCGGTAAGATAACCAACGCTGGAACGATCACGGAGTATCCGATTCCTACCGAAAGCACCACGAACGGGATCGCCGTGGGGCCGGATGGCAACCTGTGGTTTACTGAGAGCGCCGGAAACATCGGAAGAGTCACGACCGCCGGTGTAATTTCGGAGTTTCCGCTACCCAACACTAACGGCTATCCAATAGATATCACGCTCGGACCCGACAGCAACCTTTGGTTCACGGAGGATGTGGGCAACAAAATAGGTACCTTCAACCCAGACGCTTGTTCGCCTGCTACCCCGACAGCAACTCCAACTCCGACGCCCACGCCAACCCCCACCCCCACCCCGACTCCTACGCCCACGCTGACTCCTACGCCTACGCCGACTCCAACGCCCACGCCCACTGCGACGCCGACACCGACACCAACACCGACGCCTACAGCGACACCGACGCCTACAGCGACGCCGACACCTACACCGACGCCGACACCTACACCGACGCCAACTCGGACGCCAACTCCGACGCCAGCGCCGGTCCCGCTGGCCTTTATCGGCTCGATGACCACGACCAGCAAGGTGCAGACGGTACCGGCGGGGGTGGTAACGGGCGACCTGCTGCTGGCGCACTACTCGTACTACGCGCCCATCACCGCCACCGCGCCCAGCGGCTGGACTCAGCTCCAATCGGCCACGCTGTCGGGCAGCGTCGCCGAGACGGTCTGGTATCGGGTCGCCAGCGGCGGCGACACGCCGGGTACTACCTACACCTGGAGCTTCAGCGGGACCGCCTATCAGGCCGGCGGGATGCTGGCTTACCGAGGGGTGGACATCTCGGTGCTGCCCGACGGCTACTGCGACAACAAGGGCACCAACACTACGCCGACCCTGTGTTCCTTCAGCAACGCGAACAGCAACGACATCTACGTCGGCTTCTTCGCCCTGGATGCGGCGGGCGGGTTCGGGCTGCCCGGCGACCTGAGCAATCGCGGCAGCGTCGCCTTTGCCAGCTACGTCAACCTTGGCAGCGCCGCCGGCGACAAGCGGCTGGGTGCGGCGGGAACCATCGCGGCCGATAGCGGCGCCCTGAGCGGCAGTGGTGCATGGGCCACCGTGGTCCTGGCGCTCAAGCCCCAGGGCGGCCCGACGCCGACGCCGACTCCACAGACTTCGACGGCGACTCCCGGTCCAACCGCAACGCCGGTCGTGGTGAGCTTCATCGGCTCGAAGACCACGACCAGCAAGGTGCAGACGGTACCGGCGGGGGTGATAGCGGGCGACCTGCTGCTGGCGCACTACTCGTACTACGCGCCCATCACCGCCACCGCGCCCAGCGGCTGGACCCAGCTCCGATCGGCCTCGCTGTCGGGCAGCGCCGCCGAGACGGTCTGGTATCGGGTCGCCACCGGCGGCGACACCCCGGGTACCACCTACATTTGGAGCTTCAGCGGGACGGCCTACCAGGCCGGCGCGATGCTGGCCTACCGCGGGGTGGACACCGCGGTGCTGCCCGACGGGTTCTGCGACAACACCGGCACCAGCACCACGCCCACTTTGTGTTCCTTTACCAACGCGAACAGCAACGACGTCTACGTCGGATTCCTCAGCCTGGAATCGACGGGCACGTTCGCGCTGCCCGGCGACCTGAACAATCGCGGCACCGTGGCTTTCGCCAGCTACGTCAACCTTGGCAGCTTCGCCGGCGATAAGCAGCTGGGTGCGGCGGGAACCATCGCGGCGGATAGCGGCGCCCTGAGCAGCAGCGGCGCATGGGCCACCGTGGCCTTGGCACTCAAGCCTCGGCCGGCTGTGGTGAACTTTATCGGCTCGATGACCACGACCAGCAAGATGCAGACGGTACCGGCGGGGGTGATAGCGGGCGACCTGCTGCTGGCACACTACTCGTACTACGCGGCCATCACCGCCACCGCGCCCAGCGGCTGGACGCAGCTTCAAGCGGCCTCGCTGCCGGGCAGCGCCGCCGAGACGGTCTGGTATCGGGTCGCCACCGGCGGCGACACCCCGGGTACCACCTACACCTGGAGCTTCGGTGGGACCGCCTATCAGGCCGGCGCGATGCTGGCATACCGCGGGGTGGACACCACGGTGCTGCCCGACGGGTTCTGCGACAACAGCGGCACCAGCACTACGCCAACCTTGTGTACCTTCAGCGACGCGAACAGTAACGACACCTACGTCGGGTTCTTCAGCCTGAACTCGACGGGCACTTTCGCGCTGCCCGGCGACCTGAGCAATCGCGGCACCGTGGCTTTCGCCAGCTACGTCAACCTTGGCAGCGCCGTCGGTGAAAAGCCGCTAGGTGCGGCGGGAGCCATCGCGGCCGATAGCGGCGCCCTCAGCGGCAGTGGTGGATGGGCCACCGTGGTCTTGGCGCTCAAGCCCTCAGGCCCCTAGCCCTCACCTGCCGCGTGACATGGGAATCGATGTCACGCAGCGACCCTTCGGCTTCGCTCAGAGTCTGTGATCTTTTCTCGCATTTGGGTGGATATCCTGATCTAATGGCGTGAAGTCTAGCAGTGGTGAGGTGGCGATGATGGCGGTGATGGAAGAAGCACCCAGGCTGCGGCTTGCCGACCGACAACAGCTTCGACTGGAACCCTTTGATGTGGATTCGCTGATCGGGCCGGAGCATCCGGCGCGCGCGATCTGGCGAGTGCTGGAGCGCATGGATCTTTCCCGGTTCTATTTGCCGATCAAGGCGGTGGAGGGCGGGCCAGGTCAAGACGCGACCGACCCCAAGATTCTGATCGCGTTGTGGCTTTACGCGCTCAGTGACGGGGTTGGCAGCGCGCGCGAGATTGCCCGGCTTAGCCAAGCGCACAGCGCCTATCCCTGGATCTGCGGCGGGGTCTCGGTAAACTACCACCTGATCAGTGACTTTCGCACTGGGCACGGTGAGGCGCTGGACGAGCTTTTCACCCAAGTACTGGCGGTGCTGCTGCACAAGGGGCTGGTCAGCTTGAACCGGGTGGCGCAAGACGGGACCCGAGTCAGAGCCAGTGCGGGGGCCAGCTCTTTTCGGCGCGAGCGGACCCTCAGGCGCTGCCTGTCTGAGGCCCAAGCCCAGCTCCAAGCGCTCAAGGCCGAGGCCGAGCAGCCCGATCCCCAGCGCAGCGCGCGAGCGCAGGCCGCCCGCCAGCGGGCCGCCACCGAGCGCGAGGCGCGCCTGGAGCAGGCCTTGGCCGAGTTGCCCACGGTCGCAGCGCACCACAAGAACCCAAAGACTGAGCCGCGGGTCTCCACCACCGATCCCGAGGCGCGGGTGATGAAGATGGCCGACGGGGGGTTTCGTCCCGCCTACAATCTGCAATTGAGCACCGATACCGAAAGCCGCATCATCGCCGGGGTCGGCAACACCAACGCCGGCACCGACACCGAGCAGCTCGAGCCGATGCTCGAAGAGCTCAGGCGCCGAGCGGGCAAACTGCCGGGGCAAGCTTTGGTTGACGGTGGGTTTGCCAACTTTGAGAGTATCGAGCGAGTCGCGGCGCAGGGCGTGGAAGTCTTCGCGCCGCTGCGCAAGAAGAACAGAACCTACAAGCTCGATCCCGCCCAACCCCATCCGCACGACAGTCCAGCGATTGCTGATTACCGAGAGCGCATGGGCTCGACAGAGGGCAAGGCGACCTATAAGCAACGCGCCGCGACCGCCGAGACCGTCAACGCCGATTTGAAAACCTGGCGCGGGCTGGACCGTTTGCTGGTTCGCGGCACGTCCAAGGTGTTGATCGTAGCGCTGTGGTCGGCGCTGGCTTACAACCTGATGCGAGCCATAACCATGAGCTGGCTCTGAGCGATCAGAGCAAAGCGGCCGGCCACCGCAACCGCTGCTAGCCCGGTCCCGCCGTAAACCCCATCGCGGAACACCCCGGAAAAGCCAATTACCCAATTCGCTCACAAACTCTCAGAGCAGGCTCTCTACCGGTTTGCGCCTGCCGATCGGTCGGCGGGCGCGAGAGGTTAAGGCGAAGCGGCGCCTGACGCCGCGACGGAATTGCCGATCCAAGTCTTGGCGGGCCTCTGCCTCGTCAGGAGCCCTCAAACTGACCCAATAGCGAAGTGTCCGGGGGTTGGCCTCGTACCGGCGTTTGGGCTATTCGATTCGGGCAGGAGAGTCTCTTTTGCCGAGGCCGGCAGAGCATCCGCATTTTTCAACCACCAGCGATTTGGCATTCAGTCACAAAAGGAAGGTGAATCCGTGGGCAGACTTGAAAAGAAAGTAGCAGTAATCACCGGTTCGGCGAGCGGAATCGGCCGCGCCACCGCGATCCGGTTCGCCGGCGAGGGTGCGTCGGTGGTAATCGCCGACCTCAATCGCGAAGGCGGCGAGTCCGTGGTGCGCGAGTGCAAAGAGAACGCCGGCCACGCGGTTTTCCAGCACACCGATGTAAGCCAGGAAGCCGCGATCCAGGCCGCGATCGCGCGTGCGGTGAAGGAATTCGGCCGCCTCGATATCATGTACAACAACGCCGGACTCGGCGGAGCCGTGGGTCCAATCGAGCAGATTACGGTCGAGAACTGGGATCGCACGATGGGGGTGCTGCTGCGCGGGGTGTTCCTCGGGATCAAGCATGCCGTGCCCGAGATGCGAAAGGCCGGCGGCGGATCGATTATCTCGACCGCCTCGGTGTCGGGGCTGCGCGGAAGCCCGCCGGGCATTCACGCCTACTGCGCGGCCAAAGCGGGAGTAATCAATTTGACCCGCTCGGCGGCGATGGAACTTGCCAAGGACAAGATCAGGGTGAACTGCATCTGTCCCGGCGGGATCAATACGCCGCTCATCTCCAACCGCGTGCCGGGCGGCGAGGAGGTCCTGGGCCAGTTGATGGCGCATTTCCAGCCGATTCAGCGCGCGGGACGGCCGGACGATATCGCGGCGATGGCCTTGTTCCTGGCCAGCGACGATTCCGAATGGGTCACCGGCCAGGCGATGGTCGTCGATGGCGGGCTGACAGCGGGATTGGGTGGCCCGCTTCAGGCCGAGAGCGCCGCGTCGGAACGGTCGGGTCCGCTGGGCGGGCTGGACGGATGGTCCGGGCCGTCATTTGAGAAATAAACGGCCGGCGAGAAGTAACGGTCCGCGAGAGACAACCGGCTCGAAGCGATTCGCGCTAGCGATCAGCGTGCGAAGCAATCGGAACGATCAGTCAAATTGATGTGTTCTGTACGATGATCTATCTGGCGATGCGCGATCGCGCCTGTGCGCCGGTCGCACTCACTCGGTCAACGAAGGCAGGAAGGCGAAGGGGCGCGAAGTTTTTGGCAGAGTCTTACTTGGACTCGACTGCCATAGCAGGAGGACTTCCTCGGCCCCCTCGCCAAGGGGTTGAAAAACGACCGCTCAAGCCGGATTCGACCGGCGCTTGCGGCTCACGCGATAGCCGAAAATCTCTCACCCATCCTCGCACACCTACCTCCTCCGGAGACTTGGGACTGAATCACGTCACTCTCGCATTTTCACAAAGAAGGCGCGCTGCAATGACCGGATAGCAATACAGAAACAGAAAAGCTTGATCAACGTTCCGGCTTCTCAACTGTCCACAGGCGGGCGCGATCGGCGCGAGCGATCGCGCCGGGATTGCGCTTGAGGCGGGCACTTGAGACTGTGAATCCAAATCGGAGCGCCGCGTGGCAGCCGCGACAGGCTTGTCATCACGCCCGATAGCCGAGGAATTTTGTGACATCGAAGGATCCGACCCCCGTAGAGGCCGCGCCGCCGCCCGCTAGCGTCAGTATCGCCGCCAACAATGGTTCCGTTTCGGCAACTCCAGCGCGGCCGCCCGAACGCCTTCCGCTGAGCACCAAGATTCTGTACGGGACGCCCAATCTCGCGGGCGCCGCGCTGATCGTCCCGATCCTGATCAACATGCCGAAGTTCTATGCCGATGTGGTCCTGGTGCCGCTGGGCTTTCTGGCGATCGCGATTGCGCTCGCGCGCTCGCTCGACGCGATCAGCGATCCGGTGGTCGGCTGGTTCTCGGATCGGACGCGGACCCGATGGGGACGTCGGCGCCCCTATATTTTCGTCGGTGCGCCGCTGTGTGCGATCGCCTTCTGGGCCCTGATGAGCCCGCCGGCGCATCTGCAGGGCCGTGCGGCGGGCCTGTGGTTCGGGATGTCGTTCATTCTGTTCTTCATCTTTCACACTCTTTTCATCCTGCCCTACTATGCGCTCGGACCCGAATTGACGCTGGATTACAACGACCGCTCCAGCCTGTTCGGGATCCGCGAGGCGTTCACGATCCTGGGGACGATTATCGCCGCCGGGGCGCCCGGCTTTCTGATGCACGGCTTGGGCTGGAACGAGCGCCGGGTCTTCTCGAGCCTCGGAATCGTCTTTGCGGTCGCACTGACCATGCTCTTCTGGCTGCTCGCGGCGCGGGTGCGTGAACGCCCGGAGTTCGTGACCCGCGAGGCAAATCCGCTGGTGCCCGGCGTGCGGCGAGCGCTGCGGAACCGGCCGTTCTCCATCCTGCTGGGGAGCTATGTCATCGGCAGCCTCTCCGGCCTGATCCCGGCTACGCTGCTGCCGTTCTACAACGCCTACGTGATTCAGCCGAAAAACCCGACCCTGTGGCTGTCGATTCTTCTGCTCGGATATTTCGGGATGGGCTTTCTATGCCTTCCGCTATGGCTCGCGGCGGCGCGCCGTTTCGGCAAGCTGCCGACCTGGCTCGCAAGCTTTGGGG
>Ga0209415_10020579_pt1 | contig 10241 bp, 7 predicted proteins | sample PeaSoiSIISIP2007_FD_187696 | JGI IMG/M metagenome (GOLD analysis project Ga0209415, IMG submission 187696) | Peat soil microbial communities from Weissenstadt, Germany - SII-SIP-2007 (SPAdes) (version 2) | ecosystem: Environmental > Terrestrial > Soil > Wetlands > Peat | place: Germany...
GCGGCCAAGATCGGCTTGTACAGCTTCCCCCCCCGCAACACCGCCCGCACCCCGTCGTCGATCCGGTAGCCGTCGATCTCCTCCACCTGGCGCGAGGCGATCTCGCGCTGGAGCTTGGTCACCTGGGGGATGTACGTCTTGAGGTCCGCCCCCGTGCAGAAGGCGTTCCCCACGCCGGTGATGATCGCCACCCAGGCGTCCTCGTCGTCACCGAAGCGGTCCCAGGCGCCGCGCAATTGGGCGAAGTGGTCCATGTCGAGACTGTTCATCGAAGCCAGCCGGTCGATCGTGATCCACACCACATGGTCGTCACCGAGCTCGTAGTGGACGGGCACGTTCTCTATCTCCTCTGCTCGCGTGGGAGTCCCAGGATGCGCTCCCCGATCACGTTGCGCTGCACCTCCGACGTACCGCCGGCGATGCTCGCCGCCTTGGACCACAGCCACTGCCGTTGCCACGGCCCCCACAGGCCCGACCCCGCCCCTTCTACGGCCAGGGCCGCCTCGGACAGCTGTTGGGTCATGTTCGACCACGTCAACTTCACCCAGCTCGACTCGGGCCCCGGCTCCTCCCCGCGCGCCAACTTCGACAGGGTGCGCCAGTTGTGGGTGCGCAGCACCACCAGCGCCACATAGGCGTCCACCAGCGCGTCGGCCACGTCGGGATCGTCCAGGGTGCCGTTGCGGGCGGCCTCCACCACCAGGCGCGTCAGGTAGCCCTCGTGCACCACCTCTTCTTTGAACGGGAAGTTCGTGCCCCGCTCGTGCGCCAGTGTCGTCGACGCCACCGCCCAGCCCTGCCCGGCCGCCCCCACGAGGTGGTCGGCGGGCACGAGCACGTCGTCGAGGAAGACCTCGTTGAACTCGGCCTCGCCCGTGATCTGCACCAGGGGCCGGATCTCGACCCCGGGGGCCTCCATGTCCACCACCAGCAGCGACAGGCCCCGCGGCCCGGTCGTTCCCGGTTCCGTGCGGGCCAGGCACAGCCCGTAGCGGGCGAACTGCGCGTACGACGTCCACACCTTCTGGCCACTGACCCGCCAGCCACCCTGGCCCCCGCCCTGGCCGCCACGCTCGGCGTCCCCAGCCTCGGCCTCCGGGTCGGCGCGCGTGACCAGACCGGCCAGGTCCGAGCCCGCCCCCGGCTCGCTGAAGAGCTGGCACCAGATCTCCTCGGCGCTCACGATGGCAGGCAGCCAACGGCGACACTGCTCCGGCGTCCCGTGGGCGAGCAGCGTGGGGCCGGCCAGGTTGATCCCCACGCGGTTCACGAGTTGCGGCGCTCCGCTGCGCGCGTACTCGGCGTTGAAGATGGCCACCTCCACCGGCGACGCGCCGCGCCCCCCGTACTCCTCGGGCCAGTTGATCCCCACCCAGTGGGCGGCCGCCAACCTGGCCTGCCAGGCGCGACCCCACGCCACCGAGGCCGCCAGGTCGTCGGTGTCGGGGGCGACCTCGACGTTGGCCTCGAGCCACGACCGCACCTCGAGCGCGAATTGTCGCTCGGGCTCGGTCAGCGACAGGTCCACCGCGTCCTACAGGTCCCAGGCCTGGGCGCGACCGCTCTGGGAGAAGGCGTCGCGCAGTGCCGACTCCTCGTCGGGCCCGAACGACCGGTAGCTGTCCTCTCCCCGGCCCCGGACGAACACGGCGTCCCCGCCGACGCGATCGGCGCGGAACTTCTGGTGCACCAGGGTGCGGACGAGCACCTTGTTCGTGGGAGTGGTGGGCAGTGCCGTGCACAGCCGCACATACCGGGGCCGCCACTTCGGGCTCAGGTCGGACTGGGCGTCGACCCAGAGCGCGAAGGCGGCGGGGTCGAACGTCGCTCCCTCGAGCAGCACCAGCGCCACCATCACCTGGTCCCCGGAGTCCACGTCGGGCACGCCGTACGCCGAGGCCAGCATGACGTCGGGATGCCGGGCCACGATGGCCTCGATGGGGGCGGCCGGGAAGTTCTCGCCGTCCACCCGCAGCCAGTCCGACGTGCGGCCGGCGAAGTACACCCAGTCGTCGCTGTCCACGTAACCGAGGTCGCCGCTCCAGTACCAGCCGTTGCGGGTGGTGTGGGCCATGGCCTCGGCGTTGCGGTAGTACCCCTCGAAGGGGCCCACCCCCTCGACGTTGACGATCTCACCCACGCACTCCTCGGCGTTCACCAACCGCCCTTCGGCGTCGAACACGGCCCGCGCCCGCTCCTGGCCGTCGGGGTCGACCACCTTGATCCCCTGGCGCAGCTTGCCCACCGAGCCCCGCGGCACCCCGCCCGACCGGTCCAAGGCGATCCCCCCCTCGGTCGAGCCGAACACGTCCACCACCGCCACCCCGAAACGTTTGGCCACCGCCTCCACCACGTGCGGGGACCCCTCGTTGCCGTACGCCAGTCGCAGCGGGTTGTCGGCGTCGTCGGGTTTCTCGGGCGTGGCCAGCAGGTAGGCCAGAGGCTTTCCCGTGTAGTTGAACCACGTCACCCCGTAGCGACGCACGTCGTCGAGAAAGCGCGAGGCGCTGAACCTCCGGGCCAGGCCCACCGAGGCCCCCGCCACCAACGCCGGCGCCAGGCCCACCATGAGGGAGTTGGAATGGAACAGGGGCATGGCCAGGTACCCCACGTCGTCGGGGCCCACGCCGAGGACCATGGTCATCCGGTTGCCCGTGGTCAGCAACCGTCGCTGGGTGCACAGCACCGCCTTGGGCGCCGCCGAGGTCCCCGAGGTGAACAGCAGCACCCACAGGGTCTCCACGTCCGGCTCGAGCCCGGGGTCGAGCCCGGTGCCCGAAGTGCCCGGCGTCCACGGCGCCAAGGCGGCGTCGAGCGACTCGCCCATCGAGCGCGGGGGGTCGTCGCCGTCGGCGAACCGCTCCGACACCAGCAGTCCTCCCGCCAGCGCCAGCTCGCCCGCCACCGGTTCCAGCAGGTCCTGGTGGCGCGGCTCGGTGATCAGCAGCTGGACGTCGGTGTACCCGATGTCGGCCAGGAGATGCTCGTCGCGCCGGGTGTGGTTCAGGCCCACCACTGCCGCGCCGGCCAGGGCTGCCCCGGCCAGGCAGAACAGGTACTCGGGCGTGTTGTCGAGGAGCACCCCCACGTGCGGGGGCCGGGCCGGGTCCAGGCGCTCCATGAACAGGGCCGCATAGCGGGTGGACTCGGCGTACATCTCGGCGTGTGTCCACGTGCGCGTGCCGAAGTGCAACGCCGGTCGGGGCGCGAACTCGGGGTCGGTCCCGTTGCGGCGGAGCAACGCGGCGGCGTTGGGGGCCGGCAGGGGAGCTTCGCCCGGTGGCGGGGCCAGCGCCATGCGCTCGGCCACGTCGGGTGGGGCGACGACATGCGTCGGGGACGCGGCGCGTTCTCTGACCACGGCGTCAGGTTAGGGCAACCCGACCCGGCGGTAGCGTGGCCGCATGCCCCATGTCGCCAGGGCCTCGGCGCGACCCCGACACCGGCTCCGACCCGCTTTGCGACCCACCTTGGTCCAGGCCGGAGCGGCGCGCTACCGGCGAGCCGGCGGTGCATGGGACCGGGGGGCCCTCGATGCGTCGTTCGCCGTCCCGGGTATTGCGTCCGGTGCTGCGTCTGGTGCTGCCGGACGCGGGGCGGCGATCGTCGACGGCACCGGGCGGCTCGAGGCCGCCGCGGTCGAGACGGCCATCGCCGCCCTGGCCGGCGCGCTGGGGGCGACGGGAGTCCGACGTGGGGACGTGGTGAGCTGGCAGTTGCCCAACGGCGCCCCCGCTCTGCTTCTCTATCGGGCGTGCTGGCGCCTCGGTGCGGTGGCCGCACCCCTGCACCACCGCTTGGGCGGAGCCGAGGTCGCCGCCGCGCTCGACCAGGTCCACCCGGTGCTCGTCATCGCCGTCGCCGGCATGCCCGGCTCGGAGCTCCCCGGGGCGCGCATCCCCGCCGGGGACAGGGTCGACGACCTGTTGGACGTTCTCGAGGTCGGGCCCGCGATGGTGGCCGCGGCCTCCCCGGCGAGGCCCACCGACATCGCCGTGGCGCTGTTCACCTCGGGGTCGACCGGGGTGCCCAAGGCGGCGCTGCACACCCACCGGAGCCTGGGCTACAAGGCCGCCCTCATGGTGGCCGTCCACGGGCTCGGACCGGATGACGCCGTGCTCATGCCCGCACCCTTGGCGCATGTCTCAGGACTGCTCAACGGCGTGCTCATCGCGTCGACGGCGGGGATCCCGACGGTGCTCATGGCGGCATGGGACCCCGACGAGGGCCTGCGCCGAATCGAGGAGGAGCGTGTGTCGTTCATGGGCGCGCCCCCGATCTTCTTCTCCCAGATGGCCGCGGCATCGGGCTTCCGGCGCGAGCGCGTCCGCAGCCTGCGGCTGGTCTCGACCGGCGGGGCCTCGGTCAGCCCCGCCTTCGTTGACGCCACCAGCGAGTCCTTCGGGTGTCGGGTGAAGCGCACCTACGGGTCGACCGAAGCTCCCACCGTCACCACGTCGGGCCCCGACGACAGCGTGGAGAAGGCCCGTGACACCGACGGCCGCGCCCTGGGCGACGTCGAGCTCGAGGTACACGATCCCGACACCTCGAGCCGGCTGGGCCCGGGCACCGTCGGGGAGATCTGGCTGCGGGGCCCCGAGCTGTTCGCCGGCTATGTCGATCCCGGTATCACGGCCACGGTGCTCTCGGACCGGGGGCGTTGGTTCCGCACCGGGGACCTCGGGGTCCTCGACCCCCAGGGTTGGCTGCGGGTGGTGGGCCGGCTCTCGGACACCATCATCCGCGCCGGCGAGAACATCTCGGCCTCGGAGGTCGAGGCCGTGCTCGAGGCCCATCCGCATGTCCGCCACGCCGTGGCCGTGGCCGTGTCCGACCCCGAGGTGGGCGAGCGGGTCGCGGCCTTCGTGGAGGCCACGGCCCCCTTCGACCTGGCCGCCTGCCGGGCCTGGTTCTCCGAGCGCGGCGTCACCCGTTTCAAGACCCCTGAGATGGTGGTGCAGCTCGACGCCCTCCCGGTGTTGGCGGCGGGCAAGCCCGACCGGAGCGCGCTGCGCGCCATGGCCGACAAACTGCGCAGCGGGGAGTGACCCGCAATGTTCTTCTTGTCAGGACACTCTGAATAGAATATCCTGACGCTATGCCCCGTTCGGCTCGCTCCAACCCCCTGGCCCTGGCGGTGCTCGTCAGCCTCTACGAGCGTCCCATGCACCCCTACGAGGTGGCCCAGACGCTCCGATCCAGGGCCAAGCAGGAGAGCGTCCGACTGAATTACGGCTCGCTGTACGCGGTGGTGGACTCCCTCGAGAAACGGGGGTTCATCCGGGCCGGCGAGACCGTCCGGGAGGGTCGGCGGCCCGAACGCACCGTCTACGAGATCACCGACGAGGGCGTCCGGGAGCTGACGGACTGGCTCACCGAGTTGGTGGCCGTGCCCGCCAAGGAATACCCGCATTTCATGGTGGCCCTGTCGTTCCTCCCTGCCCTGGCCACCGACGACGCCTTGGAGGCGATGCGAAGCCGCGCCCTGGCGCTCGAGATCAGACTGACCCAACTGCGCGCTGCCCTGCGGGCCGGCGACGAGTACGGGCTGCCGCGCCTGTTCGAGCTCGAGGGCGAGTACGAGGAAAAGCTCCTGGAAGCCGAGCTCGACTTCGTCCGGGTGTTGATCAAGGAGATCGACGACGGCTCGCTCGACGGCATCGAACACTGGCGCTCCTTCTACGCTCCCGCTTCCGCTGCCATGCCCGCCCTGCCCGAGGGGGCCGACATGGTCGACAGTGTCGCGCTGCCCGAGGAAGCCGCAGCAGCCGAGAAGGCCGCAGCAGCCGAGAAGGCCGCAGCAGCCGAGAAGGTGGCGGACTCGGATCGTTGAGACGGCTCGGGGCCGCGTGTTGGTGCACGCGGCCCCGGCCTTGAAACCACGAGGTCGGTTCCGAAGGAACCTCGCTCGGGCTGCACCCACAGCGTAGGGCACCGACAGGGATCGACCTCTCTCACACAGGTCCGCATGCACGCGGATCCCGACACCCAGAGAGGAACACCCATGACTGCCCTCATCGAGGCCCGCGGCCTCACCAAGCGCTTCGGACGCGTCACCGCCCTCGCCGAATTGGATCTCAGCGTCCCGTCCGGACGCATCGTGGCCATTCTCGGCCCCAACGGCGCGGGCAAGACGACGCTCGTGCGCTCCGTGGCCACGTTGTTGCGTCCCGATGCCGGGTCCCTGACGGTGGCCGGCCACGACGTGGTCCGCGACGCACAGACGGTGCGCCGGATGATCGGCCTGGCCGGCCAATCGGCGGCGGTCGAGGAAATGATGACCGGCCGGGAGAACCTGACCATGGTGGCCCGGCTCTACGGTCAGTCCCGGCGATCGGCGGGTGCCGCCAGCCTCGCCACCCTGGAACAGCTCGGCCTGGCCGATGCCGGCGACCGCCTGGTGAAGACCTACTCAGGCGGGATGCGCCGACGCCTCGACCTCGGCGCCAGCCTCGTGGGCTCTCCCCGTTTGCTCCTCCTCGACGAGCCCACGACCGGGCTGGACCCCCGAAGCCGCATCGAACTGTGGGACGCCATCAAGGCCCTGGGCGAGGCGGGCACGGACATCGTGCTCACCACGCAGTACCTCGATGAGGCCGACCATCTGGCCGCCCTCATCGTGATCATCGACGGCGGGATGGTGGTGGCGCAGGGATCGCCGGCCGAGCTCAAGCGGCGCGTGGGCGCCGACGTGCTCGAGCTGCACACCCGGGAGGCCTCGACCCTGGCTCGAGCAGCCGGCGTCATCGAACACCTCGGGGTCGGCACCCCATCGATCGACGCCGGCACCCAGCGGTGCTCGATCGACGCACCCAAGGGATCCGGGGTGCTGGCCGTGGTGGTCCGTGCCCTCGACGACGCCGGCATCGAGATCGAGGACATCACCGTTCGCCACCCGACCCTGGACGAGGTCTTCCTGAAACTGACCGGCACGACGTCGAGTGCCGAGCCTGACCCCGACTCCGACGATCGCCCTGACTCCGACTCCGACCATCACGTCGCCTCACCGGAAAGGTGCTTGTCATGACGACCACGACCATCGACCCTTCTGGCACGACTCTCAGCCCTGGCGCCTCGGTGATCGTCTCTACCCTGACGGTCGCAGGGCGCACCGTGAAGAAGTTCGTCCGCACCCCGCAGCTCATCGTGGCCGGCACCGCCCAGGGCGCCCTGTTCCTGTTGATCTTCCGCTACGTCTTCGGCGGCGCGGTAGGACACACGGGGTCGTTGTCGTACGTGGACTTCCTGGTGCCGGGATTCGTGGCGACCAGTGTGCTGTTCACCGGGATGGGCGCGTCCGCGGGTGTCGCCGAGGACCTCAGCCTGGGCTTGATGGACCGCCTGAGGAGCCTCCCCATCTCGCGCTTCTCGATCATCGACGGCAACGTGTGGGCCAACACTGCGCTCATGACGTTGAGCCTGGCCATCACCACGGGCATCGGCTTCGCCATCGGGTTTCGCATCCACGGCACGGCCGCAGACGCCCTGGGAGCGTTCGGCATGTGCGCGCTCTACGGCTTCGCCTTCGTATGGCTCTTCGTCGCCCTCGGCCTGTTCGCGGGAAGCCCGCAAGCGGCCCAGAGCCTGTCGTTCCTGGTGTTCCCGCTGACCTTCGTGTCGAGCGCCTACGTCCCGGTGTCCACCATGCCCGGATGGATGCAGCCCTTCGCCAACCATCAGCCCGTGACGGTGATGGTGGACACGGTGCGGATCCTGACCGAAGGGCACGCCGCCCAGGCCGTGCTGGGCCACTCGCTGGGGTACTACCTTCCGGTGTCGCTGGCGTGGTGCGCCCTCATCGTCGGCGTCGCGGCGCCGCTCGCCATCATCCGCCTCCGCCGATGAAGACAGTGGGCGGCGACGCGCGCCCGACGCGCCGGCGCGCCCGGCGCAGGTGCGCCTCAGAACACCGGCAGACCGGCCTCGGCGCGCGCCCTGAGGATCGCGGCGATCCGCTCTCGGTGATGGGCGGCGTCCCCGAAGCTCACCTGGTCCAGCTGTGAACGCTTCAGGAACAGGTGGAGATCGTGTTCCCACGTGAAGCCGATGCCGCCGTGGACCTGGAGCCCCGAGGCCATGACCCGCCGGGCGGCGTCGGAGCACCACACCTTGGCGGTCGAGGCCGCCGCTGAGGCTTCGGGGTCGCCGGCACCGACGGCCCACGCCGCGTAGTAGGCGGCCGAGCGCATGCCCTCCACGTCGACCAGCATGTCGGCACAGCGGTGCTTCACGGCTTGAAAGCCCCCGATGGCCCGCCCGAACTGGACCCGATCCTTGGCGTACTGCACCGTCATCGCCAACACCACATCGGCGGCACCCAGCATCTCGGCACACACGGCGGCCACCGCCCGGTCGAGCACGACATCGGCGGCGCGGTCGTCGCCGAGCCACACCGCCTGCCGGTCATCGAGCGTCAGCCAACCCAGGCTGCGGGTGTTGTCCATGGCCGGCTCGGCGGAGGGACGGGCGTCGTCGTCGGGCGCCAGCGCCAGGACGGCCGGGCCATCGTCGCTCTGGGCGAACACCACCACCACGTCGGCCTGCGGTCCGTCGACCACCGGGTCGGAGCGGCCCGTCAATCGCCACGTTCCCTCGCCGTCTCGCCGGGCGCGCACCGCGTCGGCCCGGCGCGACCATGCCACCGCCCCGATGGCCTCGCCCGACGCCAGCCGACGCGCCCACGTGCCGGCATCGCTGTCGCCGAGGCCCGTGGCGGCGTCCAGCGCGCCCCTCGAGATGGCCGAGGCCAATGCCCCCTGCGCCACCACGGTCCCCGCGAAGGGGACCGGCGCCAGATGGCTCCCCAGCTGCTCGCCCAGGACGGCCACCTCGACCATTCCGAGGCCCAGGCCCCCGTCCTCGACGGCGCTCTCCACCGCCGGCCACCCCTGCTCGGACATCGCCGCCCACAGGGCGTCGTCGACATGGCGCTCGGTGGCCGCCACCTCCCGCACACGGCCGATGGGGCAGGTCCCGTCGAGGAGGTTCGACGCGGCCTCGCGCAGTGCGACCTGGTCCACCGAGAGCTCGAAGTCCACTCGCCGAGCCTACCGACGCCCCAATCAGGAGTCTGACGCGTGTGTCATGCTGGCGAGGGCGATGGACCTGACCACGACGCCTGAACAGGAGCGCCTCCGCGGGCAGCTGCGGGAGTGGCTCCAGCGCCACCTGCCATGGGAGTACGGGGTGGGTCTGCCGCCGCGCTTCGAGGACCTCGGCGACGAGGTGGCCTTCGGGCGCCGCTGGCAGTCGGACCTGGCCGGCGCGGGGTGGGTGGCCGTGACGTGGCCCCAGGCCTACGGAGGCCGCGACCTCGGGCCCGCCGAGAACTTCGTCGTCCAAGAGGAATTGGCGCGCGCCCGCGCCCCCGAGCTCGTCGGTCGCATCGGCGTGAACCTGGCGGGGCCGACCCTGCTGGCGCACGGGACCGATGACCAGAAGGCCCGGTGGTTGCCCTCGATCCCCCCGGCGGGGGACCTGTGGTGCCAGCTGTTCTCCGAGCCCGACGCCGGCTCGGACCTCGCCGCCGTGCGCACCACGGCGCGCCGGGTCGACGGTGGTTGGCAGCTCGAAGGCCGCAAGGTGTGGACCTCGTACGCCCAGTTCGCCGACTGGGGGGTGTGCCTGGCTCGCAGTGATCCTTCGGCCCCCAAGCACCGGGGCCTGTCGTTCTTCGTGGTCGACATGCACGCCCCGGGCGTGGGGGTCCATCCCCTGGTGCAGCTCACCGGAGAAGCCGAATTCAACGAGGTGGAGCTGGACGAGGTGTTCGTTCCCGACGACCAGTTGGTGGGTGCCCCCGGCGAGGGGTGGCGGGTGGCGGGCTCGACGCTGTCCAACGAACGAGGGGTCAATCCCCGACAGCTCGTCATCCACCTCCAGCACCTCGAGGAGCTCCTCTCGATGGCGGCCGCCACCGGCGCCTTCGACGACACCCGGCTCCGCCGACAGCTGGCCCAGGCCTATGTCGAGGTCCGGCTGTTCCAGCTGCACAACTGGCGCTCGCTCTCCAAGTTGCAGCGGGGCCTGGAGCCCGGGCCCGAGGGGAGCATCCTCAAGCTGTACTGGAGTGAGATGAGCAAGCGCCTGCACCGCCTGGCCCTGGAGGTGCTGGGGCCCGCTGCCCCCCTGTGGCGCGACGCCGTCGGGAATCCCGGGGACGGCTCGTGGCAGCGGGCCTGGCTCTACTATCAGGCGGCCTCCATCTTCGCCGGCACCAACGAGATCCAGCGCAACGTGGT
>Ga0209415_10020580_pt1 | contig 10241 bp, 9 predicted proteins | sample PeaSoiSIISIP2007_FD_187696 | JGI IMG/M metagenome (GOLD analysis project Ga0209415, IMG submission 187696) | Peat soil microbial communities from Weissenstadt, Germany - SII-SIP-2007 (SPAdes) (version 2) | ecosystem: Environmental > Terrestrial > Soil > Wetlands > Peat | place: Germany...
CGGGGCAGCGGCCGGCGGTCACCACGATCTTGCCGCCCGGCGGCGTGAACTTCACCGCGTTCGACACCAGGTTGAGCAACAGCTGGCGCAGCCGCGTGGCATCGGCGTCTAAGACCGGAAGATCGGCCTCGACGCCGCGAGTCATTTCGATGCCGCCGGATTTGGCCTGCGTGCTCATCATGCGCATGACTTCCTCGACGATGTCGCCGATGCGTGTCGGGTGGCGGTTGAGCTGCACCTTGCCCGACTGCAGCTTGGCGATGTCGAGAATGTCGTTGATGACATCGAGTAGGTGGCGGCCGCTGCGCAGGATGTCGGCGACGTACTCTTTGTATTTCGGCTGGCCCAGCGGCCCGAACATCTCGCTGCTCATGATCTCGGAGAATCCGATCACGGCGTTCAACGGCGTGCGCAGCTCGTGGCTCATGTTGGCGAGGAATTCGGATTTGCTGCGGCTCGCGAGTTCCGCCTCCTCCTTAGCCGCTTGCAGCGCCAGCTCGCGATCCTTGATCGCGGTGATGTTGCTGGCGATGACGACGTAGCCGCCATCGGCGGTGCTGCTGCGCGACAGGCGCAGCCAGCGCCCGTCGGTAAGATAGAGTTCGCCGGTCGGGTCGGCGAGCGCGCTCTCGAACGCCTCGGGCAGCGTCCCGCCCGGCGCGAAATCGGCGCCAAAATCGCTGAAGAGCCTCGCCACCTGGGAATTCGCGATGACGATCCGGCCGTCGGCATCGAGGACGATGACGCCTTCCTCGGAGCCTTCGATGGCGTTGACGAGCCGGCTTTGCGCCGAGCGGCGGGCGGCGATTTCGCCCTCCACCATGGCGCGGATGTTGTCGCGCATCACCGCCATGGCATCGAGGAGCTGGCCCAATTCGTCCTCGCCGGCGGGGATGATCTCGGCATCGAGTTCGCCTGCGGCGAACTGCGCGAATATCGTCGGCGGCTGCTCTAACAATTCCATTTTCCTTCTCTATATACGCTTACTGGAGGGCACCGGCGATGGTTTCATGTTTTTTCCCGGGAGGGTGCCCGTGTCAGGATCAAAAGCATTACCACGAAGCACACGAAGGATCACGAAGGTCTTGACTTGCACGTGTCTTCCTTCGTGGTCCTTCGTGGTCCTTCGTATCCTTCGTGGTTGATGCCTTTCTCCAAATGAACGGACTTGAACTGCGAACCGGCCAGCGACGTTTTACAATTCGAATGGCATGTACTCCGCCCAGATGCTCGATCACTTCCAGAATCCGCGCAACGCGGGAGAAGTTGCTGACGCGGACGCCGTTGCGGAAATCGAGAACCCGGCCTGCGGCGACGTGCTTCGTCTGAGCTTGAGAATCAATTCCGGGCGCATCGCGGAGATCCGATTCAAGGCCAAGGGATGCGTACCCTCGATGGCCTGCGGATCGGCTCTTACGGAACTGGCGGCGGGAAGAACCTTGGATGAAGTTCGTTCGCTGAATCGAGACACTTTGATTGGCGCTGTGGGCGGCCTGCCGCAAGCTTCAACCCATGCGGCGCAACTGGCTCTGGACACTCTTTCCGCGGCTCTGCGCCAGCTCAAGCCCTAACCCGCATCATGCCCAACTCTCACACTCCGCGCCGCATCGCATGTCTGCAGCCGAGCGCGACCGTTATTCTCGACGCCATCGGCGAGTTGGCCCGCGTTGTAGCCTGCACGCGGTATTGCACTGACGTTGTTCCCAGAGCAGGGGACGGTTCGCGCATCATCCTCGCCGATTCATGGACTGCCGATACCGCGCAGATTGTAGCTGCGCGACCCGATCTGGTGATTGCGGCTGTTCCCTATCAAGAGAAAGCGGTCGGCGAAATCCTGCGGGCGGGTTCTCGATTCCTCGGTTTGGCCCCGCAGACGTTATCCGATATTTATACCGACATCGCAACCATCGCCGGCGTGGTTGGAGCGTCGAATCGGGGAGAAGGAGCGATAACTTCCATTCAGAAATGCATCGACGAGGTTCGTAGCCGAACCGCTGCAGCGCCTCGGCCCAGAGTCTGGTGCGAGGAGTGGGGTAAGCCGGTGATTGCTTCGCAGAGGTGGGTCGAGGAACTGGTCGAGGCTGCGGGCGGGGAATTTCTGGGCACTGCGGGCGGCCAGACCTCGGCCGAGGATGTCCGGCAGTTCGATCCGGAAGTGATCATCGCGGCCTGGTGCGGCGCCGGAGATCGCGTGCCCCTGGAAAAGATCGTCGCGGAGCGCGGCTGGCAGCAGACGGCTGCGGCCAAGTCAGACTGCGTCTTCTGCATTCGGGACGAATTTCTGAATACGCCCGCACCCACGCTGCTGCAGGGTTTGCAGGCCCTGGCGTTCGCGATCCACCCCGAACTCTTCCCGGGCACGAAAGGAATCAGGCGGATTATTACTGAGGTTCGCTCGTCCGCGGCTGAGAATTCCACGCGATGAGTTAAGATTTTACTTATGCCCGTAGCCCAGAGGATCGAAGAACTTCGCAACGAGCTCACTGAGTTGGCGCAGGTGGTCCCCAACGCTCAGGAACTCATGCAGGCGATGGTGAAGCTGCTGCACGACCGCATGTTGAAATATAACTGGGTGGGCTTCTACCTTCTGGAACTAGGGGCGCAGCCGCCGATGCTGGTGCTGGGCGCGTTCGAGGGCGCCATGACGCCGCATACGCGCATTCCGCTCAATCAGGGCATTTGCGGAGCCGCCGCATCGAGCGGGCAAACGGTCGTGGTCGACGACGTCAGCAAAGATCCGCGTTATCTGGCGTGTTCGCTGGAGACCAAATCGGAGATCGTCGTGCCGGTGTTTGCGCATGGAAAAGTGATGGGCGAGTTGGATATTGACAGCCACTTCCCGGCGGCTTTCACTTCCGAACATCAGGATCTGGTGCAGCATTGCGCCATGCTCGTCGGCAAGAAACTGGAAGCCTCCGGACAATAACGGTCACGAAATGACAATCAACCGATGAGAGTCGAAAAGGGCAAAGTGCGCGCGCCGGAGATCGGCCGGGTGTGGCTGAATTCGGCCCCGCTGAGCTTCCGGCAGTTGCGCGGTCGCGCCGTTCTGGTCGACTTCTGGGACTACACCTGCGTCAACTGCATTCGCACTCTGCCGTATGTGCAGGCGTGGCACGAGCGCTATCGGGATAAAGGGCTCACCGTCATCGGCGTGCACACACCGGAGTTCACCTTCGCTCAGTATGAATCGAATGTCGAGCGCGGGATCCGTGAATTCGGCCTGACGTATCCCATCGTGATCGACAGCGACCGCGAAATCTGGAAGGCGTTCGCCAATCGCTACTGGCCGACAAAGTATTTGCTCGATAAAGATGGATACCTGCGCTTCGGACATTTTGGCGAAGGTGGCTATGGCGAGTGCGAGCAGGTGATTCAGGAGTTGTTGCGCGAGATTGATCCAGCTGTGGAACTGCCGGCGTTGATGCAGCCTTTGCGCGAAGAGGATCACGTGGGCGCGGTCTGTTACCGCGCCTCGGGTGAACTCTACCTGGGACACCGCCGCGGGCGGATTGGCAATGAAGGCGGATTCAAGGCAGATCAGATTGCCGACTACGTTTACGCAGGTCAGCCGGACGAAAACTTTTTCTACGCCAGCGGACGGTGGGCCTCGACCGCCGAATACTTCGAGGCCGTTGAAACGGGGCCGCATACTTTGCGATTGAAATGCGACGCAGCCGCCGTAAACTTGGTCATGGCCTGTCCCCATGCCGCAGCGGCCGAGGTCGTCGTCCTGCAGGACGGCAAGCCCCTGACCCGCGCACAGGCCACCCGAGACACGCGCTTCCGTCGCGCCAGGAGCGGAGACGAAGAAGAAAGCTACATCGTGGTCGACTCGGCGCGCATGTATTTTCTGGTGGACAACCACGAATTCGGCGAGCACGAACTAGAATTCCGTTGCTCTACCGGCGTCGCGGCGTTCGCCTTCACCTTCACCAGCTGTGTCGATCCCGTGGCCAGCGCCCTGCAGACAGCCGGTGCGCCCGAGCCGGACATTTCTAAGATATGAAACGCGTGGTGGCGGGCCTCATCGTGAAAGAGGGAAAGCTGCTGGTGTGCCAGCGCACGCGCCACCAGACCATGCCGCTGAAGTGGGAGTTTCCCGGCGGAAAAATAGAAGAAGGCGAACAGCCGCGCGACGCGCTGCGCCGCGAACTGGAAGAAGAACTCGGAATCCTGGCCAGCGTCGGCGACGAAGTCAAACGCATTCAGCACGAGTATCCCAACGGGGGCATGGTCGAGTTGCGCTTCTACGTCGTGCGCGACTATCAGCGAGAACTCGAGAACCGAATTTTTCGCGACATGCAGTGGGCCGAGCCTAAGGATCTGCCGCAGTACGACTTTCTGGAAGCAGACCTGACGCTGGTGAAGGACCTGGCGGCAGGAAAACTGATCTAGTCGAAAATATGGATCACGGGTGATCCTGAACAATCGAGTGCAACAACGCCACGGTTTCCCAGCCGATGGTCACTCCCAAGAACGCGCCTGCAATCACATCCGAGAGCCAGTGGTAGTTGCCGATCACGACCGCAGCGGACAACAGAACTACAGTCGCGGTTCCGGCCGTCCTCCATCGAGGCTTCAAGATCCAGAGCACAGAGAGAATCGCAAACGAGACCGTCGCCGTTCCCGAGGGGAAAGCGTCCCAGTGCGTTTCGCCATGCAGAAAATGGAAGCCGTAGAGGTGATCTCGAACAAACGTGGGATCGACCCAGCCGCGGCCGAAGATGCGCTTCAAGATGATCTCGGATGCGACGGCCCACATCGCGGCCCAGGAACAGAGAATCGGAAGAGCGGTCCAAGGCCGCAGGGAGCGGCCGGAGATCAGTGAGACACCGCATCCCAGCAGAAAGAATAACGCTGCCGGCACGACCAAGAGGAACGGGTAGAGCGCGAGATTCAACGCCGTCCAGAAATCTGTGTGACGCACGTGAACATCCAACCACTGTGCGAGCTGGCGATCGACATACGCGACGCACAGTCCAACCGCGACGACGCTGAGAGCACACGCCCACAGCCAATCGCGGAATGCAGCTTTGGCGGTCATAGCAGTTAAAGATGGCGCGACGCAGGTTGCCAGGTTCGCTAGCCCGAACGCAGTGTCCAGAACCATGCCAGTGAAAGAACAATCATTACGACGGTTGTCAGCCACGCGACCGCGTTGAACAGCCGCGTGTTCACGTACTCTCCCATCAGTTCCTTCTTGTTGATCAGCAGCAGCATAAAGACCAACACAAAGGGCAGCACAACGCCGTTCACCACCTGCGAGAGCACTGCGATCTTCACCAGAGGCAGGCCGGGGATAAGAACGACAGCGCCCCCTGCCGCAATCAGCAGCGTATAGAGCCAATAGAATGCAGGAGCCTCGCCGAACTTCCTTCCCACTCCGGATTCAAACCCCAATCCTTCGCAGACGGTATAGGCGGTGGAGAGCGGCAAAATCGACGCGGCGAATAAAGAGGCATTGAACAAACCGACCGCAAAAAGAATGTAGGCGTAATCTCCCGCCAGCGGCTTGAGAGCCTGAGCGGCATCGGCGGCATACTTGATGTCGCGATAGCCGTGAATGTACAGCGTAGCGGCGCAGGCCACGATGATGAACCACGCCACGATGTCGGTAAAGATGCAGCCGGTCACTACATCGAGGCGCGAGGCTTTGAATCCGCGCTTGGTCACGCCCTTTTCGACAATTGAGGACTGCAGGTAGAACTGCATCCAGGGAGCAATCGTGGTTCCCACCACGCCGATGACCATATAGAGATACGCCTGCTCGCGAAAGGCCTTCAGGGCGGGCGGTTTGAACGTGGCGATGGTCGCATCCTTCCACAAGGGATGAGCCAGCACTCCGGCCAGAATGTACGTGACGTAGAAAAACGAAGCGGCGAGGAAGACTTTCTCGACCGACTTGTACTGCCCTTTCACCACAATCAGCCACACAATCACACAACACACCGGCACGGTGGCGAATCGCGACAGGCCAAACAATTCCAGACTGGTGGCGATGCCAATGAACTCAGTCACCACGTTGCCGAAGTTGGTGATGAGGATTCCGATCATCATGAAGAACGTGATGCGCAGCCCGAATTCCTCGCGGATGAGGTCGCTCAGTCCCTTACCGGTGACGACCCCCATGCGGGCCGACATCTCCTGCACCACGATCAGCGCGAGCGTGATCGGGATCATGGTCCAGAGCAGAAGGTGTCCGAATTGTGCCCCGGCCTGGGAGTAGGTCAGGATGCCGCCGGCATCGTTATCGACGTTCGCGGTAATGAAGCCCGGCCCCACCACGGCGAGGAACAGGAGAATCCGGGTTCTTGAACGTTTGAAGAACTTCATGCGCACTTTTCGCCGACATAGAGATGGAGCAGTTGGTGGCTACAAACGACGCCACAGGATAAACGCAGGCAGCGAGTCTGACCAAACGAAAAGTGCCCTGGAGGTAAACAAAAAGAGGATTTCTTACAAACGACTCTCGGCGGCGGAAGCCGGATGCCGGACGCCGCTTTACAGCTTTGCGCGCAACATGCTGATGACGTCGTCGGAGGTGATAACGCCGGTGAGCTTGTTGTGCTCGTCCACCACGGGCAAAGTTTGCAGGTTGTACTTATCGAACAACTCCGCGACTTCATTTTCCTCGACCCCTTCATGGGCGAGAACCAGCGGTTCCTGGGCCAGCGAAAGCATGGGGGTCACTGGTGGTGACAGCACCAGCCTGGCCAATGGAATGGCGGCAGCCAGAGTTCCGTGCGAATCCACCAGGTAGATCGTGCTGACGGCCTCGACACCGCCTTCGAACTCGCGCAGCGAATCGATTGCGTTCTGCACGGTCGCCGAGAGCGGCAGGGCGAGAAACTCGGTGGTCATGCGGCCCGCCGCGGTTTCTTCGCGATGCTCGAGCAGTTCGACGACGTCCTGCTGCGCTTCCGGCTCCATCTGCACCAGGATCTGTTCGGTGCGATCTTCAGAAAGATCGCCCAGCAGGTCGGCGGCCGCGTCGGGGTCCATCTCCTCGACGATGTCGGCAGCCCGACCGGAATCGAGAGACTCGACGACCGATTTCTGAACCTTGGGTTCGAGTTCCTCGAGAGCTTCGGCCGCCGTCTCTTCGTCCAGAGTCTGGAACACGGCCTGGCGTTCGTCGGGCGCCAGGTCTTCCACAATGTCGGCAATGTCGGCAGGATGGAGCGCAGCGAGGCGTTCGTTCGAGATCTTCAGCTTGACTCGGCGTGCCGGATCGGTCTCGACGACGTCCACAAAATTCCACGGAATATTCCGCGGAGGGATTTTGCCGAGCAGAGCATGCAAAGCCATCTTCGGCGCCACTCCCCGCAGTAGCCGCCGGATGGCGCCTCGAGCTCCCACGTCGACCGAATGAACGCGCAACACGGGGTGCATCTCGGCGTCTTTGTCCTTCGGAGTATCGACCTGCAGGTCAACGTCATTGACGCGCACCACTTTGCGTCCGTTGATGTCGATCACCTGCTGGTCGAGCAGGTCACGTTCCAGCAGGAACAGCCCTTCAGTGCCATTCGCGACCGGCCATTCCGCCTCCGGGGTCGTCGCGCGAATGCCGCCGTTGATCGCTGTCACGGAGGCAAACGGCAAAATACGGTTACCGGACTTGGTCTTGACGATGAGAGACGAAATACGGGACCGATCCTCCTGCGGAGCCAGCGTGACTTCGCGCACCCGTCCGGACGCGCCAGACGGGTCATACACCGTGGCACCCAGCAGTTCGGTCAGGGCAAGAGTCGTCATCCGGCTAGAGAATATCGAACTCGCGCGCGATTCGAAACGAAAATCGAGAGGCAGGCGTCGGACCTCGGACCTCAGACCTCGGCCCCGTGTGCCTTTGGAGGCACATCTCCTTTAAAGGGCGGGGTCCGATGTCTGAGGTCTGAGTTCTGAGGTCCGATGACGAGAACTACAGGGCCTTAAACCCCGTATACTATTTTGACGGCATGCGCCTCATCTTCGACATCATCGGGCAGACCTTCCGCGTCCTGTGGGCGCATAAATTGCGCTCGTTTCTTACCATGTTCGGGATTGCTTGGGGGGTCGGTTCCCTGCTGCTGCTGGTTGGGCTGGGCGAAGGCTTTCGCTCCGGCAATCGCAAGCAGTTTGATTCCCTGGGCGAGAACGTGATGTTCATCTGGTCGGCCCGGGCCCCGGTGATGCAAGGCAGCTTCACCGCGCTGCGCCAGTACTATCTCACGCTCCGCGATTACGACGATATTCTCCGCGAGTGCCACAGCGTCGGGGCCGCGGCGCCGGTCATCCAGCGCAGTGATATCCGTGCAGTCAGCGATTTCTACCAGGCCAGCGGCCAGATCATGGGCGTGCCCCCCAAGTTTAACCAGATCCGCTACATGCCCCTGAATGAAGGCCGCTGGATCAACGAAATGGATGACCAGCAGAAGCGTACCGTGATCATCCTCGGCGATGAGGCTCGCCGCTTGCTGTTTCTAGGCCGCCCCGCCGTCGGCAGTACCGTCCTGCTCAACGGCATACGTTTTACCGTGATCGGCACTCTAAAAAGGATTGGCCAGGGTGACAACTCCACCCAAAACCTGAAAAGCATTGTGCCTTTCAACACCATGCGCGAATACTTCCGGCTGATCAATGTCGGCACGGATCCCGATGTGATTTCGGTGATCGACTATCAGCCCAAGTCCCGAGCGTTACACGAGGCGGCGCAAGAGGAAGTGCACAAAATCATCGCTCGCAATCATTACTTTGACCCGAACAATCCGGACGCTTTCGATGGCTGGGATACGGTCAACACTGTCGACCAGATCGGCAAGATTTTTGATGCGATGAATATGTTCCTGGGCAGCGTGGGACTGGTCACGCTCGCGCTGGGCGCCATCGGCATCGTCAACATCATGCTGGTCGCCGTCGCCGACCGGACCCGCGAGATCGGTTTGCGCAAAGCTGTGGGCGCCACCAACGCCAGCATCATGTTCCAGTTTTTCGTGGAAGGAGCTTTTCTGACCCTGCTCAGCGGTGGGCTCGGCATTGGAGGCGCAGCGGGGCTGATGGCGCTGCTTTCCGGGGTTGATCTGGGCCAAGGATTCGATCCGCCCAAGCTGGTCGCCTCCACTGCAGCGTTGGCCGTGATTTCTCTCGGAGTGGCGGGCGTGGCCGCCGGACTCTATCCCGCGCGCCGCGCCGCCCTGCTCGAACCCGTGGAGGCCCTCCGCAAGGAATAAGTGTTAGGAAAAATATGTACCGCGATCTTCTAATACAAGCCTACTCCGCCATGCGCCACGACCTGCGCCGCACCCTGCTCACGATGGCGGGCATGGCGTGGGGCATCGCCACGGTCGTGCTTCTGCTTTCCTACGGCAACGGCTTCGGGAAGGCGATTGAAGCGATCTTTGAGAGTTTCGGCGCGACGGCCGTGGGCGTGTTCCCGGGGCGCACTTCGCAGCAGGCCGGAGGCAACAAGGCCGGAGTCCAGATTCGCTTCACCAACGACGACATCGAACTGCTGCGCAACAACGTCCCGCTCTGCCGCCATGTGGTGCGCATGGCGCAAAAGGATTCCACGGTTCAAAACGACAATCGATCCTTTACCTTCACCGTGATGGGCCTTGATCCGTCGATCCAGTCGATCTGGAATCTCGACATTGCGGAAGGAAGGTTTCTGAACGATGCCGACAATCTGTCGCACGGCTTGTACGCCGTCATCGCATCCGAGGCGCGCGACAAGCTCTTTTCCGGCATGCCCGCGCTCGGTTCGACCATTCGCATCGACGGCGTGGCGTTTGAGGTGATCGGAGTGGGAGCGCCCCGCATGCAAGAGGGCGACAACGATAACAACCGCGTCGTCTACGTTCCCTTCAGTTCCATGGATGTCATCAAGGACAACCATTATCTCGACGGCATCTGGATGGATTCGATGGGGCTCGACCACGACAAGATGGACAAAACGATTCGCGATTCACTGGCCGCGGCGCACAACTTCAAGGCGGACGATCCGCGCGCCGTGTTTGTTTTCGACGCGCAGAAGCAACTGGCGCAGTTTGGCATCATCTCGATGGCATTGAAAGTTCTGCTGGCGTTTATTGGGACGGTAACCCTGGGCATCGGGGGCGTGGGTCTGATGAACATCATGCTCGTGTCAGTGACTCAGCGTACTCGCGAAATCGGCGTGGAGAAGGCGCTCGGGGCGCGCCGTCACGACATTCTTTTTCAGTTTCTGGCGGAAGCCATGGTCATCACGGCGGCCGGCGGCG
>Ga0209415_10020581_pt1 | contig 10241 bp, 10 predicted proteins | sample PeaSoiSIISIP2007_FD_187696 | JGI IMG/M metagenome (GOLD analysis project Ga0209415, IMG submission 187696) | Peat soil microbial communities from Weissenstadt, Germany - SII-SIP-2007 (SPAdes) (version 2) | ecosystem: Environmental > Terrestrial > Soil > Wetlands > Peat | place: Germany...
GGCGGATGCGGGCGTGCGGCAGGGTGACGGTGCCGTCGGGATGCGCGGCGCGCTGTTGCTCGAGACGCTTTTGCGTTCCGTTCTCGGAGTTGCTGGTGAGTTGTTGCAGCCGCGCGAGCAGGTCGGAGGCGAGACCTTCGGGGTACCGCATCAGAGGCGGCAGTCCCTTGTTGGGCCGGAAGAGCTGCTTGAACACGCGCTGGGAGCGGCTGCCCTGAAGGTCTTCAGCTTCCATCGCCACGCGGAATGGGCGCAGTGGTACGTCCACCGCGAGCATGAATTCGGCGTCTTGGGACGAGTTGTTGATGCGGAGAGCAGTTAGCAGCTGGAGTTCCTTGCCCTGCTCGTCGAGCAGGTGGAAGCGGACGCTCCCGACGGATCCGGTATTGTAAACGCGCGCGATGGCCATCTGGCGGTGGCCTTGGGAGGGTTCGCCCTCGAGACGGGCGTAGTCGGGACCTTCGCGCCCAAAAGCCAGCCGCTGAAACTCGAAGGAGGTGAAGTCAGGGCCGGAAGAAGTGGAGGAGGAAGAGGAAGAAGAAATAATCAGAGGCTTGAATTCCTGTCCGCGTGCGACGAGCGACGAGACGAGGGACGATAAGAGAAGGAGGGCCAGGACTGCGCGCATGAGGCCAAGCATACATGGGGCATGGGCACAGAGGGAAAGAACCGCAGCCGAAAGCGGCCGTGGCAAGACGGATTGTGCCCACGGGATAAGAGAAATCACTTGATCGAGTTCGTGTGTGCTGTCATCCCATCTGATCTAAGAGCACGACTAATCGCTGGTCGTGGAAATCTTTGCGGCAATAACCGTTCAATGCGGTATTTCGACCGTGTGATTGAAATCACACCCCCTTGTGCGATCGCGGATTGACGCCCGCTTGGCCCCCAGCATATCCTTGAAGTTGAAATTGAAATTCATTTTCAAGATCATAAGGCTCTCTTAAATGCTTCAGGCTTTCATCATTGCACTGCGCGAAGGGGTTGAGGCTGCGCTCATCGTCGGCATCACGCTTGCCTACTTGTCGAAGATCGGACGAAACGAACTGCGCAAGACGGTTTACGCCGCGCTGGGTGCGGCGTTTCTGGGCAGCATCGCCGTCGCTGTCGTCATCTCCCGCACCCACCTGAACGAGGACGTCTTCGAAGGCTGGATCATGCTGGTGGCCGCCTTTTTCGTCATCACTATGGTCATTTTCATGATGAAGACGGGGCGCAAGCTCAAGGGAGAAATCGAGGGCAAAGTCGGCTTGCTGGCCGGCAACGACGCCTGGTTTGGCCTGTTCGTTTTTGTGTTTCTGATGGTGTTGCGCGAAGGTGCGGAAACGGTTCTGATTCTCTCGGCCGTCTCTCTCAACTCCAGCGAGCTGATGAGCTTTCTGGGCACGGTTCTGGGAGTGCTCTGCGCCATCGCCTTCGGCGTGATGTTCGTCAAAGGCAGCGTCCGCATCAACCTGCAAAAGTTCTTCCGGGTAACGACCGCGATCCTGTTCCTGGTGGCGGCGCAACTGGTCATCGCCGGGCTGCACGAATTGTCGGAAAGCGGTGTGATCCCGTCATCCAAGCGCGAGATGGCGATCATCGGTCCCATCGTGCGCAACGACCTGTTCTTCTTCGTAACCATCTTTGCTCTGGCCGCGCTGATGGTGCTGTTCGATGCCAAGCGCCGCGAGCCTGTGGCTGAACTGGCGTCGCCGGCAGAGCGCCGCAAAGCCGCTTGGAGCGCCCGCCGCGAACGCCTGTGGATGGGTTCCGTCTACACGTTCTCATTCATTTTTATCGCACTGGTTACCGCCGAATTTATCTATACCAAGAGCGTGAGCGCGCTTTCCCCGGCCACGGAAGTCACGTTCGTCGGCGGTACGGTGAAGATCCCGCTGGCGCAGGTTTCCGACGGCGACCTGCATCGCTTTGAAGCTCACGAGAATGGAACCGCGATCCGTTTCTGGCTCTATCAGAAGCCGGACGGCAAGATCGCAACGGTTTTCGACGCGTGCGAAATTTGCGGCGCGGTCGGTTTTTATAAGAGTGGCAATGGCGTGATCTGCAAAAACTGCGCCGCGCCCATCAATCCGCAATCGGTAGGCACGGCTGGCGGCTGCAATCCGATTCCACTCAAGTCCACGCAAACCGCGGAGGCAGTAATCATCCAGGAGGCGGACATTGCGGCGAACGGCCGCATATTCGCGCAACCGTAATCGATTCATCCAAATATGTTCGTCAGGCTCGTTTACGAATCCTTCCGGCGGCAGAAGCGGCGCAAGTTCCTGGCCGGGGCGGCCATCACTCTCGGCGTCACCGTGGCCACGGCCATGATCGCAGTGGCCACCGACATCGGCGACAAGATCAACCGCGAACTGCGCGCCATCGGTGCCAACCTCTTAGTTACCCCGCAGGAAGATTCCCTCGACCTGGAAATCGGCGGCGTCAACCTGAAGCCTCCCACTGACGGGGCTTTCCTCGACGAAGCCGATCTGCCCAAGATTAAAGGCACGTTCTGGCACAACAACGTTACTGGCTTTGCGCCCATGCTGCCGGTCAACGCGAAGCTTGAGCACGATGCGCAGCAACAGGACGTCACGCTGCTGGGCACATACTTTGCCAAGCAGCTGGCCTTCGGCAAAGAAGGTTTCACGACCGGGGTACGAACCACGCATCCCTGGTGGAAGGTTTCTGGCGCTTGGCCAGACGACAATTCCCACGACGTTCTGGTCGGCGAAAAGCTGGCCAGCCGCATCGGGGAGAAATCGGGAGATCAAATTACGCTCTCCGGCCGCCAGTTTCACGTGAGCGGAGTCCTCTCTACCGGGGCAGCCGAAGACGACCAGATCGTGGCTCCACTGGCCGTGGCGCAGGAGATTCTGGGTAAGCCCGGAGCTGTGCGCCGCGTCTACGTCAGCGCTCTCACCAAACCCGAAGACGCCCTCGCCCGCCGCGATCCCAAGAGTCTTTCCGGCCCTATGTACGACCGCTGGTATTGTTCGCCGTATCCGCAGTCGATCGCCTACCAGTTGCAGGAAGCGATTCCACATTCGCACGCCGAGCAGATTCGGCAAGTCGCGCAAAACGAAGGCGCGGTGCTCACGCGGATCGAAGGCCTGATTTTTCTGATCACGCTGGCAGCGCTGTTCGCTTCGGCGCTCGCCGTTTCTGCCGCCATGGCGACCGCCATCTTCGAGCGCCGCGCGGAAGTGGGATTGATGAAGGCCCTGGGCGCAAGCAAACTGGCTGTGGCTTCTGTGTTCTTCACCGAAGCAACACTGCTGGCGATTATCGGTGGACTTGCTGGCTTTGCTGCCGGAGGCCTGCTGGCGCGCCAGATCGGCCGCTCGATTTTCGATTCGCAAATCGCGATCCCACCGGTGCTACTGCCTGTTGTTCTGGTCGTTGCCGTGCTGGTCACCTTCGCCGGGAGCGCTGCGGCCATTCGGCGCGCCGTGCAACTGGACCCGGTATTTGCTCTGCGAGGCGAACTATGAACGCGCCCATCGCCACGCCGGCCACTTCTAACTCTCCGCGCAACCTTGCAGCGCGCCGCTCACAGGCTCAGCATACGTCCATGTTCCTGCGCATGCTGGTCCGGGCCGCGGTTCTGCGGCGCGGGCGCGCCACTTCCGCGTTGTTTGCGCTGGTGGTGGCAGCAGCGGTGGCGACCGCGATGCTGAACCTGTTTGTCGATGTTCAGGCCAAGCTGCAGCGCGAATTCCGTAACTACGGTGCGAACATCATTCTCGTCGGCCGCGACGGCGCTTCCCTTCCCGCCGACACGCTCGCGCGCGTGGAATCTACCCTGGGCGGCCGTGGACTGGTCGCACCCTTTGCCATGATCGTCGCTCGCACCGACGACGGCCAGGCGATCGTTGTTGTGGGCACCGACTTCAATCGCGTGCGCCAACTCGACCGCTGGTGGTCGGTGAACAACTGGCCAGCGTCGCCGAAGCAGTCGCTGATTGGCGTTCGCGCACGCCCCATCGTCTCGCCAAAGGATCAGCCCTTCGACCTTACATTCGAGGGACACGCCATCCACGTCGCGCCCGCTGGCACTGTGCAAACGGGTGCGGCCGAAGACAGCCGCATTTACCTTTCGCTCTCCGACTTCGTCGCCTGGACTGGAGTTCAGCCATCGACCATTGAAGTCGCCGCCAACGGCTCGGCCGGCGATATCAACGCCATCATGAATCAGCTTGCGCAGGCCGTTCCTGCAGCCGATGTGCGTCCCGTGCGTCAGATCATGGAAGGCGAAGCCCGCGTCCTGGGCAAAACGCGCTCTACGCTGCTGGCTGCCGCCGTGCTAATCATTCTGACCGCCGCGCTCTGCGTGCTTTCTACGCTGATGGGATGGGTCTTCGACCGTCGCCGCGATTTCGCCATCATGAAGGCCCTGGGCGCTTCGGAGCGCTTTCTGAACGGCTTTTTCGCCGCGGAAGCAGCCGCGCTTGGCGCGACCGGCGCCGTGCTTGGCTTCATCGTGGGCATTGGCGTGGCCGCCTGGATCGGCCGCGCCAACTTCCACGCGCCCGTCGTGCCTCGATTCAGTGTTCTCCCGATTGTGGTGGCTGTTAGCATGGCCGTAACGCTGCTTTCGGCGATCATCCCGATTTCGCTGCTGCGGCGGGTGCAGCCCGCAGTCATCCTGAGGGGTGAGTGAAATGATTCAGATCAAAGACGTGACCAAGCTCTACCCCGCCAAGGAAGCCGGCAACGGCGGCGGGAAAGACAACGGATCCATTCACGCCCTCGACCACATCTCTCTGCATGTGGAGGCCGGGGAGTGGCTCTCGATCATGGGTCCGTCGGGATCGGGCAAGTCGACGCTGGTGAACCTGATCGGCTGTCTCGACCATCCTAGTTCCGGGGAAATCTGGCTCGATGGCCAGAACTTGGCCGGCATTTCAGCGGCTGAGTTAAATCACGTGCGTGCCGAGAAGATCGGATTCATCTTTCAGCAGTTTCACCTCATCCCATTTCTGACCGCGGTCGAAAATATCATGCTGGCGCAGTACTTCCACAGCATGACCGACGAAAAAGAGGCGGTCGAGGCCCTCACCCGCGTGGGCCTGGGCGACCGTGCGCATCACTTGCCTTCGCAGCTCTCTGGCGGCGAACAGCAGCGGGTATGCATTGCCCGCGCGCTGATCAACGATCCGCGAATCATCCTGGCCGACGAGCCCACTGGAAACCTCGATGCGCAGAACGAGGAAATCGTACTCCGCCTGCTGCGCGAGTTTCATCAGCAAGGCCGCTCCATCGTGATGGTGACACACGACCCGGTAGTGGCGCGCCTGGCCGACCGCCGCATCGAGTTACACCACGGCAAGATCGCGTCGCAGGAGATTTTTGCCATGGCCGACGAAGAGCAGCTTGACGAAGTTCTGGAGGAACTGTGGGTTCTCGCCGAGAACAACGAAATCGCGGAAGTGGAGCGCATGGAAGTGCACGGCGCTCTACCCGTCAGCTTGGCGATCGAGAAAATGATCGAGATGGGACTGGTCGTCTCCACGCCGCATCCGCCGCAGGCGCACCACCATAAACCGTTCGTGAATCCTTGCCACGATGCGCTAAAACCGGTAGCGGCCTCTTCCGGGGATGGAACGTTAATCGTGGAGCTGACTCCCCACGGGCGCGAGCGAGCCGGCAGCATCATTCGCCGTCATCGACTGGCCGAGCGCCTCTTCACCGACAGCCTCGCCATGGACAGCGAAACCGAAATCGAGCAGCAAGCCTGCAAGTTCGAGCACATCCTCTCGCCCGAGGCCACCGACAAGATTTGCACATTCCTGGGCCATCCCCGCACCTGCCCGCACGGCGCGCCCATTCCACCCGGGCCCTGCTGCGGCGCTAGGCGCACGCAAACTTTTGCGTTAGACTCCTCTTCAACCCCCACCCGTTAGCTGTATGGCAGAAACGCGTCGTGAATTCCAACAACTCGCAAGAATGAGGCTGAGGGACGCCCGTGTTTTGATGCAGGGCGGGAACGTTGAAGGGGCGTACTATCTGACTGGGCTTGCGGTCGAATGCGGGGTGAAGGCTTGTATCGCCAAGAACACCAGGCGCTATGACTTCCCCCCGAACCAAGGCGCCGTCAAGGATATCTATACTCACGATTTGGTTAAACTGATAGGGGCGGCCAAGCTCCAAGCTGCGTTGGATAGCGAGAGGCGCAGGAACGTCTCTTTCAGCACCAAGTGGGATGTGGTGAAGGATTGGAACATCAACAGTAGATACGCTGTGAGCGGGCTTAATGCTAGGGACCTATATCGTGCGGTCGCGGGCAGGAATGGAGTAATGCAATGGCTACGGCAACGCTGGTAAGTAACGACATTGAGATCGGGCGACGCATCGTCGCTGCACTTACGCGAGCGTCGATACCGGTAACCGTATATCTTTGGGCGTTCATTCCCCAGCTGCAAGAATGGCAGTTCATGGTGGCGACCCCTCTCGTTGATACTAAAGGTCCGCTCTCCGCTTACGGCGAGGTAAATAAGGCGTTGCAGAAAGAGGGGGTTTTCGACGACATTCCTATGAGGCGAATTTTTCTGAGGAGCCCGAACGATAAGGTGCTCAAGTCCTTGGAGAGGGAAAGCCGGGCGGTGCCTCAGGAGGCATTCAGGGTCGTCAACGAACAGATTGCTGGGAGCTTCGTCGAGGATGCTTATCTCTATCACGGATCCATCGATATCATTGCGCTGACGAATGCAAGAGGCGCTGCTCCCAACAGGTACTCCGTCATTTATTTGCCGTACGCGGGCAGCGGTGCGGCACCATCAAGGCAGATCGACGGCACGGAAAACCTGGGGGACTTCTTGGAAAGTAAGCCCCTACGGCTCCGAAGGGACGTAGTGGAATCGACCATAAAGGAACTATCTGAGAGTGGGAGCGCCTCAATTTCTAACGTCCAACTTAGAACTCAGGATCTCAAGCGGCTTGGGTTGCTCTAGGGTGTCCCCTCGGCGTCCCACCATCGGCGTATTCGATTCTGGCTTCGGCGGCCTCACCGTCCTTAAAGCGTTACTTGAACTTATCCCCGCCGCCGATTATCTCTACTTTGGGGATACGGCGAGACTTCCCTACGGTTCCAAATCGGTGGAAACCGTGGCCCGCTACGCGGTCGAGGCCGCACACTATCTTGAAGCCCACGGCGCGGAACTGCTGGTGATTGCCTGCAACACTGCGACCGCGCTGGCTCTCGACCAAATCAGCGCGTCGGCTCATGTGCCGGTCGTCGGCGTGATCGAGCCCGGCGCGGAAGCCGCGGCTGCCGCTTCCGCCAACAAGAAAGTGGTCGTCATTGGGACCGAGGCCACGGTAAGCAGCCATGCCTATCGCAAGGCTCTGGAAGCCCGCAGTCTAAGAGCTAGGGAAAAAGCGTGCCCGCTGCTGGTGCCTTTGGTCGAAGAGGGCTGGGTGGAACATTCTGTTACCGAGCAAGTCGCTCGTATTTATCTGGCCGAAGCTTTTGCGGACGGTTTTCATGACGCCGACGTACTGGTCCTGGGCTGCACGCATTACCCGTTGCTCAAACCGCTGCTGCGCCGGGTTTCGCCCGCCCACGTGGTTATTGTGGATTCGGCGGAATCCACCGCCCGCGCCGTAGACGTCCATCTGCGGGAACTACTGCCGCAAGCCTCCGGATCGACTCCCGAACGTCGCGCCCTTCCCCGCCTCCAGTTCTTTGCTACGGATTCCGTCGAGAAGTTCCGTCGCCTGGGCCAAAGATTTCTCGGCCATAACATCGCCGACGTGACACATGTTGACTTGAAAGAGTGAAGAGTGAAGAGTGACGATCTGAATTGCACCGCAAGAATCGGATAGCGCAGCCCTCCGGCCAAGAATTACTGTATCGAACCATGGCTTCGCCGACTCCAATGGAGCACGCCGTTCAATATTCGTCGCCCAATTCGTCAACCATTTCGCCGCTCACCATGCACCCGCTCCACAACATCATCTGGCAAGGGCTAACCACCCGCCAGGCCCACTTCGCCGAATCCTGCGGCGAGGCTCGCCGCTTCCCGCGGGAAGTCACGTTGCTCAGCGCATTCCAGGAACCTTCCGACCAGGGCTACGAGTCCCTCGCCGAACTCGTGGGTCCGGGTGGAACCGCGGCTTTGTTTCTGGACGAGCCTCATCGGCCGCGGCGAGGATGGGAGTTGATCGCGGATCCACCGTTGTTGCAGATGGTATTCGCAAGCGCCAGCATTCCCGCGGCGCCCGCCGAACACTCTGCAATTGTGGACCTCGGCCAATCAGACTCGCCAGAAATGGTAGAACTAGCCACCCTCACCAAGCCGGGCCCGTTTGCATCCCGCACCCATGAACTGGGCACCTATCTCGGAATTCGCCGCGATCGAAAGCTAGTGGCCATGGCCGGAGAGCGCTTAAAGCTTCCCGGTCACACCGAAGTCAGCGCGGTCTGCACCCATCCTGAGCACACGGGCCGTGGCTATGCTGGAATTCTGATGACAGAAGCGATGCGCCGCATCTTGGCGCGCGGCGAAACACCCCTGTTACACGTGCGCGAAGACAACGTGCGAGCTATCAGCCTCTACGAGCATCTTGGCTTCCGAACGCGCGTACGGCTACACCTGGCGGTGCTGCGCCAGATTTGACTTGGGGTGCCGCAGTCATTGGGTGGCAAGACCTTGGGTGGCGCAGCGCTTCAGAGCTGCGATCAAGCGAGAGAATCAGATTCCAGCCCCGAAGGGGCGGCATTCAATAGCCCGGCACGTAAGTGCCGGGTAGAGTGGGAGCGCCGAGCGAGTCCGAAGGACGGCACCGGTTCTCACGCCCACTCTCCAGTGCTGCGAACAAGGCTTTGTTCTGAGCGCGGCTTCTAGCCGCTGCTGACTGCCTAAGAACTCACTGTCATCCCGAGCGAAGCGAGGGATCCGGGTTTCTTGTGGAGGTTACAACGAAATCTACCGTCTCAGTACAAATGAAAATCCACATCCACTTCAACCGGCCCATAGCGCACCGGACGGCCATCTTTCATCGACGGCCGGAACTTCCATTTCTTGACCGCTTCGATTGCTTTTTCGTCGAGACCCATCCCCAGGCTGCTGCTCACGCGGATGTTGCTGGGCGTACCGTCGGGTTCAACAATGATGCTGAGAACGCACAGGCCTTGAAACTTCGCCTTGCGAGCCTCTTCCGAAAACTCCGGGTCGACTTGCGAGATGATGGCCGGATCGCTGGCCCCTTCGCCGCGATGATAGAGCCCTCCGCCGGTCCCGCCGCCCTTGCCGGCACCAAATCCGGGACCCTCGCCCTTGCCGATTCCGCCACCGCTTCCCTCACCAATGCCGGACCCGCTCCCAGTACCGTTCGACGGCATCACCACATTCCCCGATAGCGGGTTGCCGATGTTGGGCATGTTGTTCGAGGCGACGAGCTTAACCTCGGGAGGAATCACGATGGTCGGCTCGACCGCGAGTTTCGGATGTTCATTACGCAGAATGACCGCAGGAGGCGTGATCTGCGTCAGCGAAAACTTCGGTAGTCTGCCCTTCGAAGCCTGCAGCACGTCGCGATCACCACCGCCGCCACCTCCCCCGGAAACCGTCTTGCCAGGCCTCATCGAAGGAATATCTGCCGGGTCCGTCAATATGATCGCGACCCTCGCGGTCGGTGCTGGTTTAGGATGGGTCCAGGTGATGGTGCCCGCAACAATCGCCGCCGCAATCAGAATGTGCACGCCGGTTGAGCCCAGCACTCCGTCCTTCTTGTAGTTGTAAAAACCCCAGATGTCCTTGACCGGTTCAGGCTTCGATTCCAGCTTGAGCGGTGGAAGCTTCTTGGGGAAGAAAAACTCATCCAGCTGGCCGAAGAGCGATTTCCACAGGGGCTCTTCGAACATTTCTTGAGCGACCAGCAGATGCAGTTCAGGCTCAGTTCCGGGGGCGTTCGGATTCATTTGTACAGATCCCATGATTGCCGATTAATGATTGCCGATTGACTCAAATCTCAGACTCAAAGCCCCCGCACGGAGAACAGGCTCCAAGCACCCCCGACCCGTCCCTTACACAGATGAGCGGCATGGGTGACAAGTTGCTTGGTTTTCGCGCCCGATCTTACGAAAAAGATTCACTTTTGCCTTCCAACGGCGGATCGGGCTCCGCCAAGGTCCTACCTTCCTGAATTGTACCTCCATTTTCTGGTTTCGCGACAGTGCATTTCGAAGTCCCGGGAATGACTTTTGGGTACGCAAGTAAGCCCCAGAAAAGAAGCACTTTCCGGGGGATACT
>Ga0209415_10020583_pt1 | contig 10240 bp, 7 predicted proteins | sample PeaSoiSIISIP2007_FD_187696 | JGI IMG/M metagenome (GOLD analysis project Ga0209415, IMG submission 187696) | Peat soil microbial communities from Weissenstadt, Germany - SII-SIP-2007 (SPAdes) (version 2) | ecosystem: Environmental > Terrestrial > Soil > Wetlands > Peat | place: Germany...
GCCGAGAGGAGGAAGGGGGTAGGGGGATGGCGGTTCCGGAAACCTCAACCGTAACGTGCTCCACATCATCCCCGACCATCGAGGCAGCTAAATTCCCCTTCCTCTTGCGGCGATGGTTGTGCGCCGGAGGAGAAACTGAGCGGAGGGACAACAGTTTGTGGCGACTGTTTCCAGGCTGTCGCACTCCTTACTCCAAGATGATCCCGAAGCTCATCGCAAAGACCAGGGCCTGCTCGACGGTCATGCGCGCGCCTTTGACGTCGACATCGTGAAAACTCACACCCGAGATATCGGCGCCACGCAGGTCGGCCTTCGCCAACTTCGCGTGCGGGAGGTTCGCGCCCTTCAAACTCGCCTCGCGAAGATTGGTCTTCGAGCGATTGCATCCGTATAGATCCGCGCCCTCGAGCTTCATCTCACTGAGGTCGAAGCCGCTCAAATCCTGCATCCGAAGGACCGTGTGCGACCAATCTCCGCCCCTAAGTCGGGCAGCGGTGAGAACCGCGTCGGCGAAGATCGAACCCACGAGCCGGCAGTGTTCGAGATCGGCCCCGAATAGGTCGGCGCCGCTAAAATCGCAATTCAGGAAAGCGGAGCCTCGGAGCCTTGAAGACGAGAGGTTGGCTCCGCTGAAGTCGCATTCCTCGAATGAGCACCCAGTGGTCGAGATCTCGGAAAGACGCGCGCCCCGGAGGTCGCACTTGACCAACTGGCACCGCTCCATCTTGTCGCAGCGGAGCCCGGTCAGATCCTCGTCCTCGATTTCCCGGTCGATCCACTCCACGGATGGAAGGATACTGGATTGACGATTCCCCTCCTCGTGATCGCGACACCTCCCGCCCCTTCGAAAGCGTGCCCCCCTGGCCTGAGTTTAAAGCGCGGCGAGACGCCGCCACTCGAACAAATATCTTTCGATGCGGGCGCACGAACTAGAATCCGTAGATGCGGCGGCGGCAGCACGCGACCGTCCGCCCCGCGGCTGGCCGTGGCACGCACCCTACTTCGCCGCCGACGTTTCGCAAGCAACCGCAATCAGCGGACGTAGCAAACGCCGTCGCGCCTCGTAATTATGGTTGGCGTGTGGCTCACCCCCGCCTCGTTCCCTAGAGCGAGGTCGCGCCGTAGCTCTTCCTGGGCCTCGCTCGGGAGTGCCAGTCCCCGAAACCTCGACACAAGGCGGCGTGCCTCGCCAGCGGTAAAGACCTGGCCCCCGGACCAAGCGGACAGGGCGGCCCGGAACTGAGTGTTGTCTCGAATTCGGCAAAATGAAACCGCCATTTCACGTGCGTCCGGGTGGATGTTGAGGGGAAAGAGGCGGAATGTCACCCTCGTTCCCGGGAGGATTTCGCCGGACAGGATGCCGCCGATCTCGCGGGCGCACGGGCCGCACTGCGGGTCCCAGAACACGACCGCGCGCCGGACCGACCCCCTCCGAGGCTCGGGCCAGCCGTGAGTTTCCGCCAGAACGCGTCGCTACACCGAAATGCCGTGCCCCGCTCAGTTCGCGCCGCGTACGAGAGGATCACGAGCGCTGCAGCAGTCGCCAAGCAACCCCAGCCCAACACGAACAGCAGCGACCTTGTCATTGGCCACTTTCGGCCTGCCCCCGGCGCTGCCAAAGCCACAGAGACACGGTTCCGGACGAAAGGCCGGCCAGAAAAACGGTTGGCGCGTCGAAGAGCGCCTGAGCCGAGCCGGCGGTCCTGCACTCGAGCAGAGCGACGAAAGCGACGAAGAGGGCCAAGGTCAGCGCTGAAGCGCCGAGCAGGGCAGCCGGCCCAAGCCGTTTGGCGTCGAGGACGAGGGCCAGAATGCAAATGATCAGGCCCCAGGAGGCGGATCGGGCCACCGAGCCGGTCGAGACGATTTCGTCGTAGCAGCGTGGGAACGGGACCCCCAGCAGCCAGCGGTCGTAGGTCCGGATAAATGCCGTGTGAACGGCTGCAACGACGAAGGTGATCGCCCAGTTGCCCACGGGGAGAATGGCGCCTCTCACCCGTCCCTCCACCTAGAGAGCGCCTCCAGCCCTCGAACGGCCAAGTACACGCCCCCCACCGTTGGGACGCACCATATCCCGGCGTCTCGCAGGGCATCGGCCAGATGGTATGGGCCGGAGGGCCGCGACAGGGCGATCGCGGAGCCGACAAGTCCGACCGTGCCGCCCGAGAACAAGGCGCTCAGGACGAGGAGGGACCCGATCTTGCGTCCGTTCCAAATCCCCATGGAGAACGGGAGCGATATCGCGGAGACAAGCCCCGAAACGACGAAAGTAACGCCCCAGTACCGAAGGAACCCAGCTGGGCTGGACTGGCCGACCGCCCAAAGAACGATCTGCTCGGCGTATCCGCAGAGAGGCGCGCAAAAGAGCGTGGCGGCGAAGTAGGCCCCCAGCTTCGCCGGAAAACGATGGGTGCTCACGGCCTGTCTCCGAACCAGTCCCTAGGGTCCGGATTGTGGATCGGCGTAATCTCACCTGCCGCGACTCGGCTAACGATGTGGTGCTCGGTCTGAACCGAGCCGTCCATGAGCAGGCGGAGGTACACGCCCTGAAACACGAGTTCGCCGGAGGAGGAAACGTCGGGCGCCCTGCCCAAAGGGTCCGTCGGGGCGCGATCTGAGAACGAAACGAGCCAGCCCGCGTTTCTTCTCGACAGAACTTCCGCCAGCCCAGCCGCGGTAACGCCACAATCGGGGAGGGGGAGGAAACTGTCGCGGTATTTCGTCGGGGCGGAGGCCAGCAGATCAGGCCTCCCGTGGGCGAAGGCCCGGAAGTGGTTGGCGTATCCGGGCGCGGTTATATCCAATTCACTCACCAGGATTGCGGTCGTGAGGTAGCCGTTCTCCGCAAGTGGCTGGGTGTACAGCGTGGGCTCGCCGTTGTCCTGCGCGTACAACTCGGTGGCAAGCCCAACTTGCCGAAGCTCCGCGAGGTCGCTGGATCTGTGCCCGGCGATCTTGGCGTACGCAATGGCAGGGAAGATCAGCCCGGTCAGTATCGCGGCGATGGCCACAACGACCAGCAACTCCGCCAGAGAAAACCCTTGACGCGTCATTATCAGCCTCGATGCCCCCGGGGCGCCCCCAAGCGTGGGCTAGAACCCGCGGACACGCAAGCGTTCAGTCTTGGCAGGTGCTCTGGCAGTTCCCGTCCGTCTCACATCCGCCGACCTCGGTGCAGCAGTCGCCGGTGTCGGGATCTTGGGCGATCACGAAGACGGTCCCGTACTGCCAAATCTGCTTGATGGCCCCGCACTGCGTTTGGTAGTTGTGGCCGTACCCAAAAGGGCCGTTGAAGCATGCCGGATCGGTGCCCTGCTGCCTGCAGCCGTAACACCACCAGTCGACTGAGTTCATGAACGAGCCACAGGCCGGGGGACCAGAGGTATCGGGCCGTGGAGCGCCTCGGCTGCCAGGTACGAGAAGCGACACTCCCTGGGGCGTTGCCCCAGCAGCGATTGCAGCCGCAACCGCGAAAGAAAGGAATAGTGAACGTCTCATGGCACCCTTATCATACCTCGTCGCTGCCACGAGCGCGGACGAGTTCTTGCGCATATCTCAACAACAGGACCCAATGGCTATTGCCAAGTGTGCGAGTTATGACGTATCCGGGACTCTTGTGGGGGTGAAACCGTGCGATCTAACCAGTTGCAACTGTTTTCATGTAGTCTTTCATCCCAGCGTCCTCTCCATTCTGTCCCGCCGGAGCCTCCTCAAGTCCCCGCCTTCGACTTCGCGCTCAAGCCATTCCACGATGGCAGGATGCGGGATCGAGGATTAAAAGCCGTTGGGCCTGGTTGTGCCGAACCGAACCAAGACCGGAGTCGTCGAGTAAGGCCGGCGTGCAGGCCCTCCGACCACGTCGACGAACGACAGTTCGACCCCGCACGGCATTCCGTGAAGCTCGGCCGGTCTCGGCCAGTTCCCATCCTCACGAACCGTGCCGGAGCCACTCGGCACGAGTTCCAGCCGGATGACTGTCTTCCGGCTCCCTTCCTCACCGATTCGAACCTGGAAGCCGAGCCGGTCGCTTGAGAAGCCGATCCATGGCTCGGGCTGGTCTTCAGGATACGAATACCACTGCTCGGGGCCCTGATCGCCCAGCCATGACATGTTGTTGAACACGCGGAACATGTCGGAGGAGGCGATCCCGCCGTTCAAAGCTGGCCTCACCATTTCCGTATCGCGAAGCTGCGTGCGGGTGGAACCAAGCCCTTGGATTCCGCCGATGATCGGGAAATAGGTCTCGCCGACCGGCAGGGAAGTCCGATCGTCGATCGTCAGATTGAAGACCGGCCCGTCTTCGCCAAGTTCGACGGTCTCGGTTGCGGATACGCCGTAGGGTTGTCCAAGATAGTTCTTCAACGGACCCTTCCAGTTCAGCGTGATCGCATCTCCCACGACTTCAAATGAGGAAAGCTGTTGGTCGCGGCCATAAATCCAGTTGGCCTCGATCGTCTGCCACCGCTCCTTGCCCGGAATCGGCAACGCGAACTTATAGCTGCCGCCAATGCGCGGCTCGCGGATCAGATCGAGTCCGGACGTCTTAACACGGATGCCGATCAGAGATCCGTTCTTGCGGCTGAAGACCAGCCGGTACCGGGCGTTTTCGAGCTTGAACGAAGTCTTGGCGTCGAATGCCGGGACGGCCGGAGGCGGGGTCTTGAGATAGGCGGGAAGATCGGCGGTCCGGACGTCGTCGATGCACAGCATCGAATACGTGGGCTGGTCGGCGTCGTCGACCGCTTCGACATAGACTTCGGCGCCCTTGTGCCCTGACCCGTCGAGAAAGGCGGGAACGAACGTGGTCGTGTTAGGGGCGTAGACCCGGTCCAACTCCGTCCCGTCGGCCAGCCTAAGCGACACATAGTTCCACTTTCTCGGCTTCCCACTCCCGGCGATCGAGTTCCAGCCGCTAATGAGCAGGGAGATCCCGTCTTTGTCGAGCCGGAACGGCTTCGACTTCAACACGCCGGTCGCAGGCTCGCCAAGGCCGCCGCTCCACGCCCAGTACCGGCCATGCCAGCCCGAGTAGTAGCGGCGGGAATCGTTGGCAATCACCCAGGTTGGATCGGCGGTCCAGCCCGTGAAGTCGCCGGTCTCAAACTCGCCATTGATCGGGGCTGTGGGCTGTGGCTTGTGGCTTGCAGGTTGACCGATTCCATTAAAACCACCTATCTTCACTGACATACGCCGGTCGGACTGCTCGACGAAGACGAGTCCCTCCGCCGGGACTTGGATCGTTGCCGGAAGCATCACTGCCCGGACCTTCTGAAAGGGAACGTAGATGCGGACTTCGCGGCTACCGCCGCCAAATCCCGAGATCGTCGCGCTCGCTGGCGACATCGAGCTGTTCGTCAGGATGCACACACGATGTCCGTCACGTAGGTTGCGAAAGACGTTGTACTGCACCGATGAGGGCAAGGGCTGAGCCATCGAGACGCCGCCGTGTCCGTCGACGGCGCCGAGGAAGTCGGTCTGCGCCAGACTGTCGCGAATGCGCTTTACCTCCTTGATGTATCGTCCAAGCCTCCGAAAAGGAGGCCAGCCCATCGACCGGCAGAAATTGAGGGGCGCGACCATAACGATATGGCCGTCCCGCACCGCATTGTTGACCCCGATGAAGTTGCAGGCATCGTAAAGTCCAAGTGTCTCGGCATGCTCGGGGAAGACCTGGCGCGTGATGACCTGGTTTCCCGCCCACCAGGTCGCATCCGTGAACTGAAGCATGCGGTCCCAGTTGCACTCGAACGACATCGCCCAGTCCGGCCGAACCTTGCGGCACGCCGCCATCACTTCCTTGGTCAGATCGATCGCGCCGGTCCACGAGGCGGTGTCGGGGCTCATCGTGATGTTCGGGTTGTATTCGATGCCGGTCGGGAACATCTTGTCGACATGCACGCCATCCGCTCCGATCTCGGCGAGCTTTACGAAGTGATCGACGATGATCTTGCGGAAAGCGGGGAATGATAGATCGATCCATGCCATCAGCTTCGGATGGCCCATCCTCGCCCAAAGGGTGCCCATGCCCCAGCCCGCATCGTTCGTGTCGCCCCCGTTGGCATTGATCTCGCGGTACTTGTAGAGTTCACGCTTGAACCAGTCGGAGTCGATCATCGCCTGGCCGTAGTTGACGAAGAAATACACCTTCATCCCCATCTTGTGGCAAGCCCGGATGCCGTCCCGCAGCTCCTTCCAAGAGCCGAGCCTTGGGTCGGGAACGTAGTCGGGATAGCCATTGTCGTGGCCGCCCATGTGCCATCCGCTGATCTGCACCGAGTTGATCCCGCAAGCCTTGGCCGCTGCCGCCCACTTGGGGATGTCCTTGTACGTAAACTCGATCGTCCCTTCCGGCAGCATGAACATCGAAAAGAGGAAGAAGGATTGGTTGCGCAACCAGCACTGAGAGGGCTGCATGATCCCGAAAGCGATCTGGAACCAGGCACGGTAGACCTGCCCCGCCGCGCGCCAGTCGCCGTCGACGACCCTGAGAACTACGGGCGAACCGTCGAAGCTCTTGCCGGGCGGAGTGAAGGGAATATGGCGGATGAAGCCGAAGAACCTCGAGCCGTGCTCTTCGAACTGATAGAGCTTGTAACGAGGGACCGTGTCTTCCGAAGAGAAGTAGAGGGACTTGTGCGTGGATGGGCTTTCGATGCACGCGAAGGACATGCAGATCTGGCCGGGATAGGCGAATGTCGCTTGCCCGAAGTTCGGGTCGATTGTCTTTTGCCACGGATTCGACGTAGGCGCCCAGAGGGTCGCGTCGCCTTTTCCGAAGTCCGACAGCCCGCCAACGATTGGGTACTGAGCTTCGTGCACCTTGAAGGGCGTATCGTTTTGGAGGTGGAGGGTGAAGCTGAGAGCACCGGCCTTGGCAGCGACGTCCATTCGGGCGCGGATCTCGTACTTCGCGCCGCTCGAGTCGGTCAGCGGTCCCGGCCAGACGATGGAGACGGAGTCGCCTGTTCGCTTCTCGATTTGCGCGGCCTGATCTTTGCCGAAAACCGTCGTCTCGAACTTGTCTGGCTTCAGAATGACGAGCCGAAAGTTCTCGGCGAGGCCGGCCGACGGTGTGAGCCGGACTCCATCGCTTTCGATTGCCGTGATCGTACCATGGGTGCCGTCAAGCGTGACCGAGGCCGAACCAGAGCGAACGATGACGTCCGTAGCGGCAGGGCTTGCCCTGCGAATCGGCGGCGCGTATCCCTGCCAGAGGAACAAGCCGAGGGCAAGACCACCGAGACTAAAAGCTCTCATGAGTTCCGTCTAAGAGTATGCCGCGTCCGGCACTCGCATCAATTGGCCATCCGGGCTAACCGTACCTCGGCCCTCTGGCCGAGTTCCCGGGAAGCAGGCTTGGGCGGAGTCGCATGCCCCAGGACCGAACCTCCTCTCGCCCACGCCTACGCGAACCCGAGTCCTGAAGCTATCGCCACTAGGTCGGGGAAACCACCGCGAAAACGAAGCCGCCTACCACGCGTAATGCTCAGGCGCCGTCTTGAACCCGGGGAAGATCGCGTCGAGCTTGTCGAGCGTCTCCTGCGAAAGCTCGATATCCAGGGCCTGGACCGACTCGTCCAGTTGCTGAGTCGTGCGGGGGCCGATGATCGGCGCCGTTACGGCCTTGCGGGTCAACAGCCAGGCGAGCGCGCTATCGGCGGGCCGTTCGCCCAACTCCTTGCACAGCGCCTCCCAAGGTTCGAGCTTCGCGCGATTCTTCTCGATGCTCTCCTTCATGTGATCGCCGCCCCGCCGGCCTGCCTCATCGACGCCGTCCAATACGCCGCCAAGCAAGCCGCCTCCCAGAGGAGACCAGGGAATCAGCCCCAGCCCATACTTTTCACAGGCCGGGATGACCTCAAGTTCGATCGTGCGCGCGTTCAGGTTATAAAGCGACTGCTCGGAAACCAGGCCCAGGAAATGCCGCGCCTTCGCAGCTTCGTTTGCCTGCGCGATTTGCCAGCCAGCGAAGTTCGAGGAGCCTACATACAGCACCTTGCCTTGCGCAACGAGCGTCTCGCAGGCCTGCCAGATCTCCTCCCACGGCGTTGCGCGATCGATATGGTGGAATTGATAGAGATCGATGTAGTCGGTCTTCATCCGCATGAGCGACTCGTCGCATGCGCGCCGGATGTTGAGCGCGCTCAGGCCGCTCTGGTTCGGCCACTCCCCCATCTTGCCGTAGAGCTTGGTGGCGAGAACCGTCTTCTCTCGCCGTCCGCCTCCCTTAGCGAACCAGTTGCCGACGATTCTCTCGGTCACACCTTCCCCGATCTTCCAGCCGTAAACGTTGGCGGTGTCGAAGAAGTTGATGCCGTGCCCGTGGGCCCGATCCATGATCGCGAAGCTGTCTTCTTCGGTAGTCTTCGGCCCGAAGTTCATGGTGCCGAGGCACAGGCGGCTGACTTTGAGGCCGGTTCGGCCAAGCTGGGTGTATTGCAAATCTCTCCTCCCATGACATGCGCAGGGCGAGCCTGCCGCTACGGTCTACGCAATATGCTGAGGCGTCGTTGGTCGCAAGCTGGCGGGAACGCTCCACATTCCCCCTGCCAAGGATCTGCAACCGCGTCGGTAGGTCTGATTCAGCCGTTTTCTGGCCGAACGGAGTTTTCCAAGCACTAAGGAGTCGTCTACGAATAACCTGTCCGAATGGGGCGGTCGCGACCACATCGCCTGGTCTCTGGACGGGGCCTTGCGGATAATCGAGGTAGCTGGGAGCGCCGGCGTCCCGCCGGCGGGGCCGTCGCGGACGACGGTCGTGGTGGAAAGCCCAGGGACCTGTGCGGTCTCTCCACGCATCTTCCGCGGTGGTTGTTTCAAGACAGCTCCTAAAGACCAAGAGGGCCACGGAGGTATATCTCCCAATCCCCGTTCGACGGCCCCGGCGCGAGGTTCGTTGCCAGCGACTGGAATGCGACGTACTTGCCATCTTTGGTGATCGACACATACTGGCGGCTGATCCAGACGCGGTTGCCCCCGCTATCCAGGTTTCCCTGAACGCCCATGTCATTGACCGAAACTCGCGTCGTGACCCCTAGGAGCGTATCCCGAACGAAGACGTCGGTCACTCCATTCGTGTCGCCCGGAACCATGTTTGCCGCATTTGAAACGAAGGCAACGTAGCGACCATCGGCGCTGCTTGCGGTCGGATATCCAACTGTCGCCATGCCCTCACTTCCATCATAACCAACGGAAATGTATGTGGTTGTCTGAGATTTGAGATCACGCATGAAGACGTTGCCGGCTTGGAGCGGTGCTAGCGGGGATAGGTTATTGGCTATAGACAGGAAAACGACCCGCTGGCCGTCGGCGCTGATCGAACCGCAGGAGTTGTTGCTGTCGGCCGGCGTGCCGTCTGTTGCCACCGAAACCACGGTCGTGGTCCCAGCCACCATGTCTCGTACGTAAACGCCATCGAAAACGGGGGTCGGAACCAGGTTCGTAGCGAAGGTATCGAAAGCCACATAACGCCCGTCGGCGCTAATCACGGGGTTGTCGGCGCCGTAATTCAACGGGCTGCCGTCATAGGACACCATGGCGGCTTTGATTGATCCGGTTAGCAGATTCTTCACGAAAATGTTGTAGGAGTATGTAGGCGAGGTCAACGCCGAAAAATTTGTGGCCCAGGACACAAAGGCAACGTGTTCCCCATCGGCACTGAGCGCCGGAAAGTAGCTTGCGCCATTTGCAGGCGTGCCATCGGCAGCAGCCGAAACCAGAGTGGTTGAGCCCGCCTGCGAGTCCCTTACATAGATCTGCGTATTCGCTACTTTCGTGACGAGGTTGGAGGCGTTGGACTCAAACGCGACATATCGCCCGTCGGCGCTGATAGAGGGGACAAGACAGTCAGCGTTACCTGGAGTTCCATCCGGAGCCACGGAGGCGCGGGTCACGGTGCCGGTCTTCAAGTCCTTGACGTAGACTTCCATTAACCCCTTCGTGTCTCCTGGGACGAGGTCGGTCGCTCGCGACTGGAAAGCGAGGAACCGGCCATCGGCGCTCAGCGAAGGATTGACACTGCCGGCAGCGCCGTAAGCGACCGAGACGCGCGTCGTGACCCCGTTTTGGCAGTTGTGCAGAAAGATATCCGAGCAACCGTTCGTATCGTCAGGGACCAGATTCGACGCATCGGATTGAAAGGCCACGTAGTCTCCGGTGTACGAAATGGACGGTGAACTGCTGTTCCCATTGCCCTGAGTTCCGTCGGTCGCGACGGAAACGCGGGTGGTCAAGCCATGAG
>Ga0209415_10020586_pt1 | contig 10240 bp, 13 predicted proteins | sample PeaSoiSIISIP2007_FD_187696 | JGI IMG/M metagenome (GOLD analysis project Ga0209415, IMG submission 187696) | Peat soil microbial communities from Weissenstadt, Germany - SII-SIP-2007 (SPAdes) (version 2) | ecosystem: Environmental > Terrestrial > Soil > Wetlands > Peat | place: Germany...
CCGAATCGGGAGCGTAGCTCAACTGGCAGAGCAACTGACTCTTAATCAGTAGGTTGTAGGTTCGATTCCTACCGCGCTCACCACTCGAATCAATGAGTTAGAGGCTACTGAATTGTGGCCGCCTGCTCTACTACAGGGACTTTCACAGGGACTGCCTCCGAATTCTCGCCCTTTTGGCGAAGCGTGACGCCCGCCACGGCATCCCGCTTTGCAGCCATCCGAATATGCGAGTACCGCTCCAGCATCGACCGGCTCAAGTGTCCCATCAGCGCGAGCATGGTGGACTCGGACACGCCGTTCTCCGCTAGGCGGGTGGCGAAAGTGTGCCGGAGATCGTGAAGCCTACACCGGACGCCAGTATCTTTCCTCAGTTCGTCCCAGCTCCACGTAATGTCCGTGGCGTGCCTCATCGGGTCGGCCGGGACGGGCTTGCCCCATGGAAACAGATGATGATCCGGTCCAGGTTCACCGAACTCCCTCAGAAACCAAGCGCGGTGCGCGGCAAGGATGGACGCCAAGTCATCATTGATCGGAATGATGCGACCGGTACCGTTTGCACTTTTCGCCCGCCCCACAGTGATCGTTTTGCCCATGAGATCGACTTGCGCCCACCGGAGGGATAGTGCCTCACTTGCTCTCATGCCCGTGAGCAACAATAGCGGGATGTAAGTCGAAAGGTGGGGAGTCCGGCGGTCCTTCAAGCCATCCAGTAACGCCTTCTGCTCAACGACGGAAAGGGCTCGGCCTACGTCCTTCCGTTCTTCCAGCTTCCGCACCTTCGGCCACAGAAGGGACCACGGCTGCCCGATGGCCCGGCTTAGTTCGCCAACTGCCATGTTGATCGTGCGCCCGGAAACCTTCTCTCCTTGGCGGAGCCGAATGTAGGACCGTATGCGCTCATCGGTGAGGTCTGACAACACAACATTGCCGAGTGCCTTCTTGACGTGGGCCAGGCGCCCATTGGCGAACAGAACGCTCTTCGGTCGATGGCTGAGCTTGTAGCCAGCAAGGTACGGGTCAACCACGTCGTTCACCGTGCGGATACGGGTCGCCTTTTGTTCAGTTGGCAAGCCCGCCGCTGCGCGTTCCATCTCCGCCTTGCGTCGCTTCTCGTATTCCTTCGCCACTGTCTTGCTGGTCGCGCCCGTCGATTCCTGGAACCGTTTGCCCTGATACACGAACTCGCAGACGGAGAACTTCGATGCTTCGCCCTTGCGTGTTGGTTTGTAGACCGCCATCACTTCCCACCTTTCTTCGTATCTTTCGTCTTTTTCGTACCGCTGCCCTTGGGCCGCCCGCCCAGTTTGCCCCACTCCTGCATCCGTTTGACGAACTCCCGCTTCCCCCATTTCTTCCTGCGGGCCTCGGCGCTGCGCCGGCCCATCAGACTGGCTGCTTCGTTTATTGGTTCCATCGATACCATGATAAACCTTACGTTTGGTTATTGGCAAGCCTTCTATTTGCGGGAGTCGCCTAGCCGGATCGCCTGTCCAGAGGGCAATTGCTCATGCCTGGCGGTCCCACCGGTCGGCAGCGAGGCGAGCCAAGCCTCAAGATCCTCCGGCTGGTAACGGACCAACGATCCGACCTTGAGGAACGCCGGACCGCGCTTCGTTAATCGCCACCTACGCAGTGACGCAACGCTGACGTTCAGCCGTTTCGAGACTTCCTGTTCTGTCATGAGATTGACCAATGATTTCACCTCGGGGAGTGCCCTCATCTGATAAGGAAATGGCAAGGCCCCATCGGGACGGCTATTTTTGTTGGAACGCGCGACCAACCGCTCCGCGCCTGCCGGTGCCGGGAAAATAACGGAAGTGGCGCGACCCGTTCGGGGCATCGAACCGGCAGATTTTCGCGCTTTGCAACAGATTGCAACAGTTTGTGAACAAAATGTATCAGTTTGGGGTTCGCCTCCGGGCGTGCATCAGTTTGTGAGTGAAGTGCATCAGTCTGCAACAATGGCCACCCCCAAAACGGCTCCCAGACAACCAAAAATGCGTAGTGGAACATAAAGGAATGGGATGCGCCGCTGCGCGTTTTGATTAGTTTCCGCTTGCTGCACATGCAGTTCTCGCGGGATGCGTATCGCAAAAATGCATCCCACTGGGGATGCGCCATCGATTTGTGCCATTTCCACCGTCGCTACAAGTTCGCCGCAGCTCCCAACGCCACTCAGAAGGGACCCACATGGCTCAAAGAGCGATTCCGTTCCCAAAGGCGCTCAGACAGTCTTTGAGGATATGTTGTAATAAACATCTAAGATCGCATTCAAAACGTTGCAAGAGCCGAAGACGGCTCGTGAATCGGCTGGAATTGGTCCTGAGAACGGCGATCAATACGACTATGGCAGGTCAAATCGTCCGGCGGCTCAAACCCGAAGAGGAGGAAATTCTCCGAAAGCGTGAGGAGTTGGCTGCCATCCGTGCGACTCTCGCGGAGCGGGAACTGGAGCTTGTCGATCTTCGCAGCCAGCTCGCAGCGTTTGAGGGTCGCTACCTCCGGCAAGTGGGCAGTCTCTATGCTGAGCTGGACGAATGGAAGGCGCGAGTTGCGGAGTTGCGGGCCCGCTTTGAACCGTCCGTAACGGCGAAGGCCCAGGCGGAGGAGGCCCGCCGACAGGCACACCAGACGTACGAGGACGCCCACGGCGCGGCGTCTGAGACACTCGACTTCGTTCCTTCGCCCGAACTCAAAGGCCTGTTCCGCGAAGTTGCCAAGCGCATTCATCCCGACTTTTGCAAGGATGCCGGAGATCTGGAGCGCCGCACTCGGTTCATGGCTGAGGCCAACCGAGCCTACGAAGCGGGTGACGCTGAGACTCTCCAACGGATTCTAGACGAGTACCGAGATGGCGCGGAAGCCGTCGAAGGTGAGGGGATTGGCGCCGAACTGATCCGCATTATCCGGCAAATCAGCCAAGCCAAGGGCCGGGTGTCTGCCATTGAACAGGAATTGACCGCTCTACGCCAAAGCGAGATCGCTCTACTCAAGAAGCAGGCTGAGGAAAGTGAGCAAGCGGGCCGGGATCTGCTGGCAGAACTGGCAACTGCCGTTCGGGAACAGATTGATAGGACCAGGAAGGAATACGAGTCCCTCGCGAAACAAGGGGTCAAGCCTGCGTGACTGACGAATCCCAACTCCAAATCACGCGGAACAGAGATTCGTCTCTGAGTCTCTCGAAGCCACGATCTAGCCTTATCGCTCGGGGGTGCCGAGAGGCGGCTACGCTCGCGGCCGCGTCCATTCTTGACCCGCTGCTAGAAACCCGCCGGCTTGCCGAGGCAGGAGATGCGAATGCCCAGTTTGAACTCGGCGAGGCGTATCACAAAGGGCAAGGCGTGCCACAAGACTTTGCCGAGGCGATCAGTTGGTACCGAAAAGCCGCTGAACAGTATCACCTTTGCGCCATGGAGAATCTCGGCGAAATGTTTGAGAACGGCCAGGGTGTTCGCGCGGACCGGGCCGAAACTTTTCGCTGGTACTGCAGGGCTGCGGATGTCGCGTACTCTGATCTAAGCAGCAAACCCGCGCAGTGGGACCCCGACGTTACTATTGGCGTGTTCCACAAGGCAGCCGAATACGGCTACGCTCTGGCACAGTGGATCGTCGGAGCGCTCTTGGCTGTGGGCGTCTTCCACCGTCCACCTGACTACGTGCAAGCTTACATGTGGATCAATTTGGCGGCCTCGGCTTCCACTGGAGATGACCAGAGAGAATATTTATCCGAGCGTGACGCGGTTGCCGCCAAGATGACTCCTCAGAAGGTTGCCGAGGCGCAACGGTTAGCGCGGGAGTGGAAGCCGAAGAATGCGTCCTCAGAAACATCCCAGGTCGCGAGCGGCCGCGATCCTACTTCCCCAAAATCTCCCTCAGCCGCGACTTCGCCACCTGCTCGTTCGGGTGGACGGTAGAACTCCCAGTACAAGATGGCCGCGCAACAGTACTTTCTCGCTTCCCGCGTATTCCTTTGCCGGATAGGCGGTGCCATAATCATTCCCGGCATCCTACGATAATGAGCCGCGCAGAGTAACCACTGAAACGAGGGTCGTCGCCAAACCTCCCCCGCTCTCTACGCGGCTCGCCAAGACTCCACGCTGGCCGACGGCATCCCCGAGCCGCTGGTCCACAACGCGCACCGCATCGAGATGCGGGGGGGATTCGATGCGCAAGAATCGCGGGAAGCCGAATTCACCTTGATCTCCGTCTATGTGATCAGACCCATTGCGCACGTTGAATCTTCCGATGGAATAGTGGTCGTTTATGACGCGAATCGGTCACTACTTCTCCGTCTTTCCGTGCATAACCATGATGGTCTGCTGCATAAGGGCACAAAGAGTTTCCTTGCCCTCTTTGACAGCGAATACATCTGCCTTGGTCACAATCAACGTCCTACCCGGGCGGACAACCTGTCCTCGGGCGATTAGCTTCTCGCCGTCCGCAGGTGCAACAAGGTTTATCTTGTATTCGACGGTCAATACCGAAGCAGTGGCGGCCACGAGGCTCATTGCCGCATAACCAGCGGCGGAATCAGCAATCATCCCCACCACACCGCCGTGCACGAAGCCATGCTGCTGCTCGATACCGTCCCAGTGCGGCACATGGATTTCAGTGCGCCCGTGTTCCACAACCTGCAATGTGGCCCGAATCAGATGCATGGCGTTTTGCCTGTCGAAACTGGCCGTAACACATTCGGCGAAGTCGGGATTGGCAAGATGGGCCATATCACTTTCCGAGCTGTTTCTGCATCATCAATATGATTACGATACCAACCAAACCCGAACAGTGCTGGATCGAGGCGGACGTGGCCCACTATGGGATTTGAATGTACCGGTTACCGCGCTTCAGGTACGTGGGTGGTGCATCAGGTTCCGACCGAAGCGCTGTTCGCGCTCCGGGGCCACTGCGTATTGAGCGGGAAAGGACTTGCCGTCCTTTCCCCTCGCCCCTCGCTGGCGGCATCGTTTCTTCGCTGCGCTCCGGTATATGTCACAGCATTTCGCGCAAGCGAGCTTTCAGTATTTGCTCATTCGGACTCTTGCCGCCGCCATCGAGCAAAGAAGGACTCTAATCGTGCTGCGCCGCCCTTATTCAGCGCTCACAGAGGCAAAACACGCGCTAACCATGCACTCTCTAGGGGGAGAATGGTTTTGTGAACACAGCGGGGACAACATGGCGACGCCTGCTTGAACGACCGCAGAATATCTGGGTTCGCAAGTCCCTCTTCCAGATTCATCTTTGGACAGGCGTGACCGTGTGTCTGTACCTCGCAGTCGTCAGCATTTCCGGCAGTGCACTCGTCTTCCGCCGCGAACTTTCCCCAAGACAGTTGCAACATAAAGTTGCCTTGGCGAAGCCAGGCCGCCCTCGACTGAGAGCGGAGGAACTGGAAGAAAGCGTACAGCGCGCATTTCCTGGAGACGAGATTCTGACCGTCATCGAGCCACGGAATGCGTACCAGCCGTATGGGGTCGTCTTGGCAGATGGTAAAACGCGATTCGAGCGGCTCTTTGATCCTTATACTGGCGTGGATCTTGGCGATCCTCGGTCTGTCCTTGAGCGTGCTCTCGGATGGCTGGCGGATCTCCATGACGACTTGCTGGCGGGTGGAACTGGCCGCACGATCAACGGCGTGGGCTCAACGCTGGTTGCTCTACTGTCCGTCACAGGAGTAGTGATCTGGTGGCCGGGCATTAAGAACTGGCGCAGGAGCACTCGGATCATGTGGCGAGCACGATTCGCTCGTGTGAATTGGGATGTTCACAGCGCAGTGGGGTTTTGGTGTTTTCTGCTAGTGCTGACTTGGGGCATTTCGGGCATCCTGCTTTGCTTCCCTGGCGTGTTCGATTTCGTTCTAAACAGCGAACTGCGCCGTTGGATTATTCGTTTGCACTTTGGGCGATTCAACGCTGCCACCGAGGTGCTTTGGACCCTACTGGGACTAGCTCCTGCGGTTCTGGCGGTTACGGGTGCCCTGATGTGGTGGAATCGCGTGTTGAGCAAGAAGTTTCGCCACCATGATCCGCAAAGGACTGAGGCAGCTTTCAAGAGTGCTTCACTCTAGTTTTTGGCACTTGCCCAAATCTCCCTCAGCCTCGATGTCGCGGCCTTGCGTTGGGACTTTGCCGCCACCATCGAGCCAGCTTTGGAGCTTGCCGACACTTACCGTGTGCTCTGTCTCGGGTTACTTGACGCGGATGGTCAGGCGGGTCGCCATCCGGGCGTGGCCTTTCCAGTTTCCGGGTTGCGGTTGATCCAGCATTAGCGGGTGATCCAGGATTAGCGCCACGTGGCGACTCAGTTTGATCGGTGGCCCCCGTTCGGCGCAACTGGGGCTGAAACTGTATTCTGAACAGACGGGCCGATCGGAGAACATGCACAACTCGACACACCGCCACCACAAACGCAGCAGCCGTCTCGGACATTGGCTCCCTTCTGACCGAAAGGTTTTGAACGTCTGGCTCGCGAAGACCACTGAAGTCGCCGAGAAAAAGACCGCGCCCTTTCATCCGGCAATTCGGGAGTTTCAGGAGTTGATCGAAAGCGACCCGGCCATGCTGATGTACTTTACGCAGATGTTTGAGCAGCAACCGAGTTTCGCTCCGCCGCCCGAAAGCGGCGACATCAAGATTCGGAATTACCACCAGATGTTGCGAATCCTCGACCATGTGTTGAGCACCGCGCCTGAATTCAACGAGGCCGGCATGGTGGGGTGCCCGATCAATGCGATTCTGGATTTCCCAATGATCACGCCCGCCGGTCTGGCCGCGTTCCTCAGTCCGAAGCTGAATCGTGTGCTTAGGAAAGTGCTGGCAGCATGGGCGCAGTTCCTCGACTCACCGGCCTCCTGTTATGTTCTGAACGAAACACCAACGGGCTGGCTGTGTCCCGCTGCCTTGAAAGCCATCAATATGGATGAGTATGTTCATGACGCGAAAGCTGCCTTCTATGGTTTCAAGTCGTGGAACGATTTCTTCATCCGGCGGTTCAAGCCGGGAGTGCGGCCGGTAGCCGACCCGCACCACCCGAAAGCGATCCTGGCCGCCTGTGAGTCGGCGCCGTTTGCAATCGGCAGGGACGCGAAGGCGCAAGACACGTTCTGGATGAAATCGCAGCCGTATTCGTTGAAGCTTATGCTCGATGGATACTACGTGGATGAGTTCGTTGGTGGCACGGTATACCAGGCGTTTCTGAGCGCCGAAAACTATCACCGTTGGCACAGCCCGGTTTCGGGAATAGTCAAAATGATCCGCCATGTGGAGGGCGCATACTACGCCGAAGCTGCCTCAGAGGGGTTCGATCCGCTGGGTCCCAACAACTCGCAGGGCTATATCGCGCATGTGAATACCAGGGCGCTCATTTTTATTGAGGCGGATGAGCCCGCGATTGGGCTTCTGTGCTTCGTCGCGGTAGGCATGGTCGAGGTGTCCTCGTGCGTGGTGGGCGTGAAAGAGGGCCAGCACGTCAATAAGGGCGAAGAGATCGGTTTCTTCCAATTCGGCGGGTCAACTCATTGTCTGGTGTTCCGACGCGGGGCAGTTGCGGAATTCGCATTACAGGCAATCCCCCAGGGAGAAAATGGCGCGAATTCGCCTATCGTCAAAGTGAATTCGTTGCTGGCGACCGCATGAGCTAGGATGATCATGCTTTCATTGGGTGGCTAGAGTACTCGGAATTGCGTCCCGCATGTTCAGCCATCCCGGAAACAATCCGCATAACCGTCATGTCTAGATGGATTGAGATCGCCTTTGAAGCTCGCAGCCATGCCCCGGCATGAGCTGGAGACGTTCTACCAAGCGACGAACAACGCGTGCCGACTATACCCTGCGATTGCCGTCGCCACGGCTGATTCAGGAACTCGTGCAGGCGTGGAGAGTGTTCAACCGAACCGGCGGAAGCTCGGCCGAGACCGTGCATCGGCAGAAGGTGCGGGCGATCTCTGAGCGGTAACCGAGTGAGCCGGGTTTGTACAGCGGCGCTCGCAAACTCTCGTATTTCGCGTATAGTTGCGTATCCCGACATTGTTGGGAATCGTTTCACCCAGACGGACATCAAAATAGGGCATACGCCTTTAATGGCTTATCCATGAAGACAATTGGTTTCCTTTCGTTCGGGCACTGGACGCCGTCATCAGGCACAATGACGCGCTCCGGGTCCGACGCGCTCTTGCAGTCAATCGATCTCGCCGTAGAGGCTGAAAGATTAGGCGCTGATGGTGCTTACTTTCGCGTCCACCACTTTGCCCGCCAGCTCGCATCACCATTTCCACTCTTGGCTGCCATCGGCGCAAAGACCAAGCGCATTGAGATCGGCACGGCAGTCATCGACATGCGCTATGAGAATCCGTACTATATGGCCGAGGACGCTGGCGCGGCCGATCTGATCTCTGGCGGACGGCTACAACTGGGCATAAGCCGAGGCTCGCCCGAACAGGTGATCGATGGATGGAGCTATTTTGGTTATCGCCCGGCCGATGGTGAGAACCAGGAAGACATGGGAAGGCGCCACGCCAAAGAGTTTCTTGAATTGCTGGGCGGGAGCGGATTCGCGCAGCCTAACCCGCACCCAATGTTTCCCAACCCGCCAGGGCTACTACGTCTTGAGCCGTACTCGCCAGGCTTGCGCGAACGGATCTGGTGGGGCGCTGCCTCGAACGCCAAGGCCGTATGGGCGGCGAAACTCGGAATGAACCTGCAATCCTCAACCCTCAAGTTTGATGAGAGTGGCGAGCCACTCCACGTGCAACAGGCCGCGCAGATACGCGCTTTCCGTGCTGCATGGAAAGAGGCGGGCCATTCCCGAACACCACGAGTCTCGGTCAGCCGCAGCATCTTCGCGCTGACCAATGATCGCGATTGGGCCTACTTCGGGCGGGGCGCGGAGGAACGAGATCAAGTCGGTTACATCGATAATGCCCGTGCGGTTTTTGGCCGGAGCTATGCCGCCGAGCCCGATGTGCTCATTGAACAGCTCAGAAAAGACGATGCGATTGCCGAAGCCGACACTCTCCTCTTGACCGTCCCGAACCAACTGGGCGTTGCCTACAACATACATGTGTTGGAGGCGATTCTGACCTATGTGGCCCCTGCTCTTGGGTGGCGTTGACAAGTGTGCTCCTCGAATAGATTCGCGCTTCGCGCTTCGGTGTGCGGCCTCGAACGTGAGTCTGGTAAACTGGCGGGCCAAAGGGTGTGTATGATCATGCACGAATCGACTGTTTTTGAGTTGCGGACCTATACCAGCTACGAAGGCAAGTTGCCGGAAGTGCTGGCCCGGTTTCGCGACCACGTGATGAAGCTCTTCGAAAACCACGGCATGACCAATATCGCCTACTGGGTGCCTCAGGATGCTCCGGCTTCGCAAAACACTTTGATCTACGTTCTCGCGCACCCCGGCCGCGAGGCGGCAAAGAAGAACTGGGATGCATTCCGCAACGACCCGGAATGGCAGAGGGTGCGGAACGAAACTGAAGCCAACGGGAAACTGGTTCTCAAGATCGAGTCGGTCTTCATGGACTCGACCGAGTTTTCACCCATGAAGTAGCAATCCCGCGCGAGTGGGATCTCGTCAGAGTTTGCGTCATCCATTCCACGAACTCGAACTGCCCCACCAGCACGGGCCTGAGCCACCGGCAGCTTTTCATCTTGGCAGCCGTCCGGCCGTCGCCCCATCGTCCAGCCCGCGCTTCCGGCAGATTCGCGAACGGACACTCTGGCGTCTCAAGTCCCCGGAACCGCTGGTGCAACTGCTCCCGCACAGCTGGTGTGAACCGCTCCGCGTCCTCGCCGCGTACATCAGCCAGTCGCCTTCCAGTGCGCCGATGTTACGGATCGAGCGCTAGGTTTGATTCGTGTTGAGATCGCTAGCCTCGAAGTTCTTTCCTCAGCTTGAGGTACTCCCTACCTAATTCGGTAAGCTCGACATAGTTCTTAAGATTACCGTTTAAAGGGATGCCATAGAGGGATGAGTTGATGATCGGCCTAACCAGCCCAAAATCTTTAAGGCGAATGATCTCATTGATGAATCGGTCATCATGATCGGAACCCTTCTCGTATTGATATTCGCCGTCGTTTGCCAGTTTCTGAAGGTGCACAAATTCCCATGTGCTAACAATCGCGCTGATCAGAAATCGCAATGCGGCCACTTCCTTCTTCACTTCCTCAACTTTGAGCTCGATCTTTCCGATGCCCGGCAACTCAACACTTTTTATGAACGGAGCAATCCACGGAAGTATTCCCAG
>Ga0209415_10020587_pt1 | contig 10239 bp, 5 predicted proteins | sample PeaSoiSIISIP2007_FD_187696 | JGI IMG/M metagenome (GOLD analysis project Ga0209415, IMG submission 187696) | Peat soil microbial communities from Weissenstadt, Germany - SII-SIP-2007 (SPAdes) (version 2) | ecosystem: Environmental > Terrestrial > Soil > Wetlands > Peat | place: Germany...
CAAGCGGCTTCCATCTCGTCGGCATTCACGTTGTAATATTCGCCATCCGCTCCCAGCGCGAGCGACGCCAGCACCGGAATCCCTCCCTGCTGCCACAGCGCTTCGATCCAGCACGGCTCCGCGAAGCAAATTTCGCCGACGAATCCCAGATCGTTGCCGCGAATATGTTTTCGCCGCGCCCGGAACGTCATGCCATCGCCGCCGCAGAATCCCACGGCAGGCATGCCGGCGGCCTGAATCGCCGCCACGAGCTTCTTGTTAACCATTCCGCCCAGAACCATCAGCGCTACGTCGCGAGTTTCCGCATCGGTCACACGGAGCCCGCCGATGAATTCGCTTTGTTTTCCGAGTTGTTTCAAAACGCGGGTCAGCGCGCTGCCGCCGCCGTGAACCACCACGACGCGATGACCGTCCTGCGCCAGTTCGGCGATTGCCCGAGCGCATTTGCGCAGAGTAGGAGCATCTTCGAGAGCGGCTCCTCCGACTTTGACCACAATAATCACAGCAGACCTTCTTCCTCCGACCACCCATACATCAGATTCATATTCTGCACTGCCTGTCCCGCTGCGCCTTTCAGCAGATTATCGATGCAAGAAATCAGCACCAGCCGTCTACCGTCCTCTGCCAGACAGAATCCGAGATCACAGTAGTTCGTCTGCAACGAAAACTGCACCTGCGGCAGCTTCGGCGTCGCAAAAACCCGTACCCAGTGTTTACCCGAATAGAAATGCCGAAAACACGATTCCACTTCCAGCGGCGTCATTTCGCGATTGAGGCGCAGATAAATCGTCGACAAAATTCCCCGCGGAATCGGAAGCAGGTGCGGCGTAAAGATCAACTCCTGCACTCCGAGGTCAAGTTGCTCGACAATCTCGCCCACGTGCCGGTGATTGAAAACCGAATACGCCGACAGGTTGTCGGCCACCGAAACGAAATGCGTCTTGGCCGTGGGTTCCTTGCCTGCTCCCGATACACCCGACTTCGAGTCGGAAACAATGCCGTGGTTGCGATCGACGACTCCAGCCTTGAGCAGCGGCGCCAGAGCCAGAATCACCGACGTCGCGTAGCATCCGGGATTGGCCACCAGCGCGGCATTCGCCACTCGATCGCCATTTAATTCCGGCAGTCCGTAGACCGCCTTCGCTGTCAGTTCTGCCGCCGTGACCGCATCCGAATCTTGAAAGTTGTAAATCGCTCGATGTTGTTCCTGCTTTAATCGCCACGCGCCACTCAAGTCGATGACCCGCAGACCCTGTGCCAGCGCCTCAGGCACCAGCGCGCGCGATGCCTCATGCGGCGTTGCCAGAAACAGCAACTCCACTCCCTGTTGCTTCATCGCCGGCCAGGACAGCGGGCGCAGCGGGTAACCACCATTACCGGAAAGAACCGGAAACACATCCGCCAGATCCGCAGGGCTGCCGTTTTCGGTCGAGCGCCGCAGCAAAACCGGCTTTTCCAGCCGCGGATGACGCAGAAGTATCCGCGTCAGCTCCAGGCCGGAATAACCCGTCGCCCCCAGCACCGCAGTTTTGAGCTTCGCCGTCATCTAGCTCAGCATTTCCTCAATGCGCCCCGCCAGCTTCCGGGCATCGTCTTTGTCGGGACAAACGATCAGGATGGTGTCGTCGCCCGCGATCGTTCCCACGACCTCACTCCAATCGGCCTCATCCAGGGCCGCCGCCACGGGCTGCGCGCTACCGACAATCGTCTTGATCACCAGTTGGTTCTGGGCCGATCGAATATCCAGCACAAACTCCCGCACCAGCCGCGACACCGGAGGCAGCGCAATGCCCGCCCCGCTCTCCCCTTGCGGCAGTGAATACCCGTGGGAGGTTTTGCTCAGATTCAAATCGCGGATGTCCCGCGAAAGCGTCGCCTGCCCAACCTTGAATCCCCGCTTCCGCAGGAGCCGCTGCAGGTCCTCTTGGCTGGCGATGGACCCGTGCTTCAGCACGTCCAGAACCGCCCGTTGCCGCAATGTTTTATTCATAATGAATAAATATTCATACAAATGAATAAGTATTTGTCTATCTTACGGACCTGACCCCAAATGTCAAGAAAAAAGGTCCCTCTTGGTTACTTTCCGGACGCAGGGAACCGGGAGCAGATCGGAAGGTCGCGGCTCTCTGAAAAACCTCCGCCGAACGCCACCGCTTGGTAGACTACTTCGCGGTCGAAAACTGAGTTCGCACCCTGCACCGGAGAAGAGGATGAGTCCCAAGCCCACACTGACGGCGGAGTTGATCGCGGAGTTTCTTGGCACTTTTGTGCTCATTCTTCTCGGCAACGGCGTGGTCGCCATGGTCGTGCTGTTTCCGTCGAAGAACCCAGGCGAGACCATTCACGGTGGCTTCACGAACATCACGCTAGGTTGGGGGCTCGCCGTGACGATGGGAATTTACATCGCCGGCAAAGTCTCGGGAGCGCATCTGAATCCCGCGGTGACCCTGGCGCTCGCCGTTTTCCGCGGATTCTCGTGGCGCAAGGTGCTGCCCTACTTCATCGCGCAAACTGCGGGCGCGTTCGTGGCCGCGGCCCTGGTGTACTGGAACTACCTTCCGGCCTTCCGCCAGTCCGATCCTCAACTCGACCACACCACCGGAGTCTTCACGACATTTCCTGCCTTCCCGGCAGTGCTGCAGGCGGGCTTTCTCGATCAACTCATTGGCACGGGTCTGCTAGTCCTTCTTATTTTCGCGATCACCGACGAATTCAACGTGCCTCCGGGGGCGAACCTGGCGCCCGCGCTGATTGGGCTCGTCGTAGTGGCGATCGGGATGAGCTTCGGTGGCATGCACGGCTATGCGATTAATCCGGCGCGCGATTTCGGCCCCCGTCTGTTCACTGTGGTCGCCGGATTTCAGAACAATGGCCTGACCGATGGGATCCGGGTTTGGTGGGTTCCCGTCGTCGCTCCGCTGCTCGGAGGCCTGGCGGGCGCGGCCATCTATGACTTTGGGATTCGGCGCTTTCTGCGCCCCTCCTAGCAGCTCGTTGCACGCAGGATCTCCGAGGAGGAATTGTGCAATACGTTCTAGCACTCGACCAGGGCACGACCAGCTCGCGAGCTCTTCTGTTCGACCAGGAAGTAAACGTTCGCGCGATCGCCCAACGCGAATTCGGTCAGATATTCCCGCAGCCCGGATGGGTCGAGCACAATCCCGAGCAAATCGCATCATCACAGATCGCGGTAGCCCTGGAAGCGATGGCACATGCCGGAGTTCGCCCCGCGGACGTGGCCGCGATCGGCATCACCAATCAGCGTGAAACCACAATCGTGTGGAATCGCGACACTGGAGAGCCGGTTTACAACGCGATTGTCTGGCAGGACCGCCGCACCGCCGATTTCTGCGAACGCCTCCGGAGTGAAGGCCACGGTCCGCTCATCCAGCAGCGCACTGGTCTGCTCATCGATTCCTATTTTTCCGCCAGCAAGATTTTCTGGATTCTGGACAACGTTCCCGGTACGCGCGGCCTGGCGGAAGCGGGCAAGCTGGCGTTCGGCACGGTCGACAGTTGGCTTGTCTGGAAGCTGACCGGCGGCCGCGTGCACGCCACCGACGCCAGCAATGCCTCACGCACCATGCTCTTCAATATCCACACCGGCGCATGGGATCACGAACTCCTCGATTTGTTTCGCGTCCCCATATCAATGATGCCCGCCGTTCGTTCTTCGAGCGAAGTTTGCGGCGAGGCGAGCGCGGTGCAGGGTCTCGAAAGGATTCCGATCGCGGGCATAGCCGGTGATCAGCAATCGGCTCTGTTCGGGCAGCGTTGCACCCGGCCCGGCCTCACTAAGAATACTTATGGCACGGGTTGCTTCATGCTGCAGAACACCGGACGCCGCGCCGTGCCTTCCTCGAATCGCCTGCTGACCACCGTCGCGTGGAAAATAGGAGACGCAACCGAGTACGCGCTCGAAGGCAGCGTCTTTGTTGGTGGAGCAGTCGTGCAGTGGCTGCGCGACGGCCTGGGGTTGATTCGCAAATCAGAAGAAGTTGAGCCGCTAGCAAAATCCGTGCCTGACAACGGCGGCGTTTATTTCGTTCCCGCCTTCGTCGGCCTGGGCGCTCCGCATTGGGATTCCTACGCGCGCGGTTCAATCTTTGGACTCACCCGCGGCACAACTGCCGGTCACCTGGCCCGCGCTGCGCTGGAGAGCATCGCCTACCAGGTCGCCGACCTGCTGGATGCGATGCGCCTCGATTCCGGCGACTCCGTGCAGGAACTCCGAGTCGATGGCGGCGCCGCGGCCAACAATAGCCTCATGCAATTTCAATCCGACATTCTCGGAGTTCCCGTCGTTCGCCCCGCGGTTACGGAAACGACTGCGCTGGGAGCGGCATATCTGGCGGGCCTGGCTGTTGGCTTCTGGAAGGATCTGAATGCTACCGCCGCGACGAAGGATCGCCGCTTTGAGCCACAGATGGCAGCATCTCAGGCGAGGCTGTTGCGCAACCGTTGGAATGAGGCCATCGGGCGATCGAAGAATTGGGAATCCGGATCAAGCTAAGGCTGCAATCAGCGCCGACGGGTGCCCCATTTCTCGCGCGTTCCGTGCGCGAGAAAGCCTGCCCTGAGCGAAGCCGAAGGGTTGGGATTGGTTTAGCCGGGAAGTTAAGGTTCGTACCAGAACACCGCACCCTTAGTAATCGGCGGTAGCGCATAGGTGATGCCGTCTCCGTGACGGATTCCCTCAATCGCTTGCGCCTCTCCGAGAAATGGAAGGAAGAATCCCTTGCCTGCACTCTTTGAGGTCACGCTGACCTCAACCCCGGTTTGCGGCGTCTGCACAGGATTCGAACCACCCCGCAGCCCGGCGAAGTTGGCGAAAAAACAGTTGATGTGACCATCCGAAGCGCGTGCGATCGAGGTCGCGATCTGCGGCCCCGCCTTGATTTGCACCGCATTTCCGCCTTGCAAACTGTCGAAGAAAGCCTGCTGAGAATCTGGGGAGGCCTGTTCGAAATCTTTTTCTAGCGCCGCGTTATAGGCTTTTCCCGGGCACGCGGGAAAGCGGACGACTTTTTGCGAAGTCGCAATCCCTGTAGCGTCCGTTCCCGTGATCACAAGACGATTTCCCTGCGCTGCATAAGCCTGCAACCAGCTCTTCTCACGATCCCCCAGCACGCGCACATCCGGCAAAACCAGCGTCTTGCCGTGAAAATCCGCGAGCGTTCGAGGAGTCACGATCTGGAATTCAAGATGCCGCTGCATCAACAGAATCAGAATCCCGCGATACGACGCGATGAAATCGTCCGCATAGAAATTCCTCGTCTCCGGCGAAAAGTACACGCCGACCGGATCAATCGGCGAGCGCGGCAAGTAGAGCGTCTTCTCATGCGCCTGAATCCATGCAAAGATTTTCTTCCGCGTCGGCAGATCGTTCGATCCGGCCATCGAGTGTCCGGGCGCGTCCCAGAAGTTCGCGCCCGCAATGACGTGCGACATCGCCAGGTTCTCCATCGATTCGCGAATCACCGCCGCCTCGTGCTCATCTATCTTCTTCTTATCGCCGTCCCACGAATAGTTCAGAATCCAAGTGGCCTTGCCCTGCGCGAACGCGCGAAACGAATACATGCCCACCTGGTAGCGGAACCAGTCCAGCGGCGTGCGCGACGACGCCATGTGCTCGCCCTCGCCATATTCGTATTCGTGAGCAATCGCATCCACTACCGGATAGAGGCTATAAACATCGGCGCCAACTCGCACCGCCGCTTCCTCGATCCCCGGATAAATTTCAGGAATGGTCTTGATCTTCGGATTGACCGACTTCGCCGTCTGGTCGATCTCGTGCATAAAATCCGTAAAAGTCTGAATCCTGAACGTCACCCACTTGCGAAACGCCGGGTCAGCAAAATCTCCCAGCTTCAAATCGTGCTTCGCGTCCAGTCCCGTCTGCTGCTTGAACGCCGCAACCGTGTAGTCGTCAAAGCTGGCCCAGGTATTTTCCCAGCCATCGAAGTGGGTCATCCAGTAAGGAATATCCACATAGATGCCGTCAATGCCGGTCGCGGCAATTTGCCGCACCCGCTCCATGTAAGTCTTCCGCCATTCCGTCGCATACGGACTTACCCAAACGTCCTCGTCCCCCGGCCTGATCCAGAAAGCGGAGCCCCCGCCAAACATCGCCGGTTCGCCCGTGATCTTACGCTGCAGCCAGTCCGGATGATCTTTTGCCAGAGTGTGCGCCGCCTGATCGCCATGCGCGGTGATGCACTCGGTCCCGGCAATGTAGACGAAGGCGTGGTTGCCCGCATTATGCGCCGCTTCGGCCACTTCGCGAATCGCCTGCAGTTTTTCTTCGGGATGGAGAAAGCTCTCGTAGCGCCCCTCAATGTCATTGTCCACTTCAATCCCGAACACGCCGCTCTCCTGCGCGCGCCGCACAATTTGAAGAGCGTCTCCACCCCTCAAGCCGTACGCGCCGATGCGAACGTAGTTTGTCCAATCCTGGTTGGTCAAGTCCTGATGGACGAGGTTCGGGCCGGAAGTTGTACTCTGTCCAAGCAGCAAAAAACCGCACCCGCTCAGAGCGAGTGCGGCAAGTAGCGAAACTCGATTTGTTTTCATTTGGTCAACCCGAAAGACTCCCTGTTCTCAGAATTCGAAGCGCGCTCCAAACTGGAAGAACCGCGGCGTTTCGAGAACCGTCCCGTTGACACTGTCACTGGTAATGGTTCCGAAAAATGGATCTCCCACGGAAGTATTCGGCGGCGCAAAGCGTGGGTGATTGAGGAGGTTGAAGATCTCTGCCCGTATCTCCAGGCGAGTCCCTTCCTTGGGCACAAACGCTTTGTACAGATTCAGATCCATGTTGTGGATGCCGTCCGTGCGCAAGCCGGAAAAGTAACGCGGAGCGTTGCCCGGAATCTCGTCGCCAGGGTCGGCAAAGCAGGCTGCATTGAAATACGAGGGAGTCGTCCCGGATCCCGCATTCTGCCAGCTTAGCGCCACGGTGTGCATGCTAATCCCGCTCTTCAACTGCGGACACACCACTTGAGGACGCTGGTTGCCGTTGGCTAAGCGCGCGGTGGACATGCCAATCGCCATGGGCTGCCCCGATTGTTCCGTGATCATGGTTGCGATCGACCAGCCTCCGATCACGGCATCCAGCGCGCGATTCATATCGCCGCCAATCCATTCTTTGCGGCCAACCGGCAGGTCTACCACCACGGCGGCCGCCAGTCGTTGAGGCGCATCGCTGGCTCCGATGCTGTGTTCCGCCGATATGCGGTCCAGTTGTTGCGGCATGCCGGCACCGAGCGCTCCCACCCAGTTGTTCCTGCCTGCCGAGGAATCGTCGGTTGCTTTCGAGATCGAATAGCTACCTTCGAAGCTGATGTGGTGCGTGGTCCGCTTCTGGAAGCGAATCTGTATCGCGTTGTACCAGGAATTCGCAGTCTCCAACATCAAGCCTTCGAAGTCGCCGTTAAATTGGGGGTACTTGGTCAGCAGATTTCCCAGGGGAAGGGTCGATTGGCCGTAATTCGAATTGGGTTCGTTGAAGCAGGGATTGCTCGGCGTAGGACTGCACGGGCTATTGAACATCGGGGAAAAGGGGTTACCCACTGAACCCTGAAGAAAGGTGCTCACGCAACCATCCGTTACGCAGGCCGAGTCGGTGGGAGTTACCACCGCGGCAATCTGCGCCAGCAACGCCGAAGGGATAAAGTCCCGGTTGTTTGTGCCAGACCACGGCAGGTGAGTGCTGCGGTTCGCGGTGTAGTCTACTCCGAGAACGATCTCGCTGGGGAGCAGTCGCTGGATTCCCACATTCCACTGGTAAATTTCGGCGTCCCGCGCCGCTGTCGTGCCCAGATCGTTCGGATTTTGATAGCCCCAGTTCGCAAACTGCCCATACTGCTTACCTTGCGGACCGGTGAATCCGCTGGGAAAAGGATTCTCCAGCGTCGCCGATTGCGTCGCAAAATCGTCGTTCGTGAAGAACAGGTTCGCAGTCTTCCGGAATGCCGAGCCCGGATACTGGTAGTTCGTCGCCGGGCTCATTCCGAAATACACGCCCGCCCCGCCCCGCACTACTGTCTTCGAATCAAGCTGGTAGGAGAAGCCCAGTCTTGGCCCGATATCTTTCCGGTAGGTTGGCACCGTCCTCATGCTGGAAGTCGGGAACTGCGTCGTGCCCAATAGTTCCTCTGAGGCTGGGAAACTCACACTGCCGGTCGCCCCGTTTGGGTTGGTCAGAGCAGCCTGAACGCTGCTCATATCGAGATTGACGCCGCTGTCGGCGCTGAAATTGCTGAACTCGATTTGATTGCCGCGCGACGTATAAGGCGAACTCCACTGGTACCGCAGTCCGAGATTGACTGTGAGTTTCGAATTCACCTTCCAGTCATCTTGGATATAAAACCCTGTTTCCAACGACCGGTTGGCCACCGAGGGCGTAACTACAAGCTGACTCGTGGCGTTGATATTATCGCCGTAACCAAAAGCCAGACTGGCAAGCGGGTTGCCCGTCGTAATCGTTTGGGTAGTGTCGCAGAGTGGATCGGTGCAAACCAGCGTGGTGTTGCTGTTCTGATTCGGAGACGTGACGTCATCCGTAAACGTCAACTCGCCGGTCGGGTAGTTTGGCTGCCAGAAATTGTTGTAGAAAATTCTCTGCTCGCCGCCCAGCTTGATCAGGTGCGATCCTTTGGAAATCACCAGCTGCGACGAGTAGCTGACCAGCGTGTGGCCAAACGTGGTGTTGATGCAGCACTGATCGTAGAGGTTCGTCCACGGAAGATTCCCTTGCATCAGGAACGTCGGCATCTTGTCGATCCCGTTGGCCTGTTGGTACACCGGTGGCAATCCCTGCGTGCCGCTCGGCAGGGAAGCGTTGAAGCTGGAGATGGTGGGGATGCTCGGTTTCGACAGTTCGTGTACCCGGTCGAGTCCCGCATGGCTGGTCCAGATGATCCGCGGGTTCACGGTCCAGGTATATTCAAATGAGCCATTTTGCGCCACGGTCACGCCGCTCGCGATCCCGTCGTTGTCGAAGCCGTCGCCCAGGGTCAGCGGCGTGGTGCTGTTCGACCAACCCCGGCTGTAGCGGGCGCTGAGGCGGTTCCTGTCGTTGATCTGGTGGTCCACCTTGATGTCGAACTGGTAATCCGGAGAGTGCGTCGTCGTAGTGTAGTTATAGTTATCGAACTCGTTCCCGTTGCTCGGCTTCGGATAAAGATTGAGCACGGCCATTCCGATGGGATCCTGCTCCGCCAGGGGTATGACCCCTCCCCCCTGCACCAGCGGTCGGCACATCGCGCCGGCCGGTGCCGGCAGCGGGCACTGAATAAGAGGCTGCTTCGGGTCGTAAATGGGGTTGGTCCCGGGGTTGCTAGCGTTCGAGAAGTCACCCTGCCGCTCCGCCATCGTCGGTACGGTCACGAGCCCGCTGGTACCCCCAATGTTGCGGACCTTCTCGAAATCAACAAAAAAGAACGTCCGGTCCTTCTTGATTGGGCCACCCAACGAAAAGCCGCCCTGGTCGCGCTTGAAGTCTGGCTTGGAATTGGGTACGGGATTTCCCGCAAAGAATTTGGGATTGAAAAAATCGCGTGCGTCCATCTGCGGTCGCTGCAGAAAATACCACCCGCTGCCATGGAACGCATTCGTTCCACTCTTCATCACCATGTTGACGACCGTGCCGCCGTTGTTGCCGAACTCCGCCGAGAAGCTGTTGTTCTCAACCTTGAATTCCTGCATGCCTTCGACCAGGGGCTCATAGTAAACGTTCGAATTCCCGCCTTCGCCCTGCTCTGGCGCGCTGATCAGCGAACCGTCCAGACGTATCTCCGCGGTGGCGTTGCGTTGCCCGTTCGAGGTAAAGTTCGTTCCCGAGGGATAGTTATCCGATGTCCCCGACCCGGCCACTTCCGTGACCCCAGCAGCCAGGAACGTCAACCCGAAAAAACTGCGATTCATCAGAGGAATATCCTTCAGATACTCGCCGGTGATTTCCGTGCCCAGGGTGGCGCTCTCGGTGTCGAGCAAGGGAGCCGCGGTAGTGACTTCCATCGTCTGGGTCACGCCCAGCGGATGCAGCTCAAAATCCACGCTGGTCTGTTGATCGACCTGCAGGACAATGTTCTTCTTCTCCGCGACACGGAAGCCCGGGGCTTGCGCCTTGATGGTGTAGACCGACGGCCGCAGTCCCGACAGGAAATACTGTCCGCGCGCGTCGGTGGGAGCACTCTGCTCGATGTTGGTGCCGTCGTTCGTGATGGTGACGGTGGC
>Ga0209415_10020588_pt1 | contig 10239 bp, 10 predicted proteins | sample PeaSoiSIISIP2007_FD_187696 | JGI IMG/M metagenome (GOLD analysis project Ga0209415, IMG submission 187696) | Peat soil microbial communities from Weissenstadt, Germany - SII-SIP-2007 (SPAdes) (version 2) | ecosystem: Environmental > Terrestrial > Soil > Wetlands > Peat | place: Germany...
GCCGCGGAAATTATGGCGTTGCAGGTCGACCTGACGATCGTCGGCGGAAAGATCGTCTACGAGCGCGGCCGTCCCGCCATCGCCAACAGCGACAGCGCCGACCTGCGCACCGCGTAAGGTCAACCGCCGGCCACGATCGATTCCCGTCTTGCCGCATCCCGGCGAGTGGAGTGAGATCCTCGCACGATGCGCGCGAAGACCAACCTGGATGCGAATGGGGCCGGCTTCCGCACCGTGCTCTTCGAGGTTCGCGACGCGGTCGCCTGGGTCACGCTCAATCGCCCCGAGCATCTCAACGCGTACAACGTCGCGATGCGCGACGATCTCTACGCTATCCTGACCGCGATCCACGACGATCCTTCGATTCGTGCGATGGTGCTGGCCGGGGCCGGACGTGCCTTCTCGACCGGCGGCGACCTGAGCGAATTCGGCACCGCGCCCTCGCCGATTGTCGCCCGATGGGTTCGCTTCCGGCGCGACGTATGGGGCCTGCTGCGCCGCCTGCCGATCCCGACGATCGCCGCGATTCACGGCCTCACGGTCGGCGGCGGTCTCGAGATGGCGCTGCTGTGCGACTTCGCGATCGCGGCCGACGACACCCGGATTTGCCTTCCCGAGACCGGCGTGGGAATGATTCCGGGGGTGGCAGGGACACAGACCGCCGCCCGAAGGCTGGGACTCGGCCGCGCGCTTGACCTTTGCCTGACCGGGCGTTGGGTTGACGCCCAAGAGGCGCTGCTTGTAGGGTTGGTCGCCGAAGTGGTTCCAGCCGCCAAACTCGGCCGCGCGGCCCACGCGATGGCGCTGGGCTTGAGCCGCCTCCCGCGCGAAACGATCGCGCTGGCGAAGCTCTGTGTCTGGGACGGGCTGGATTTGCCGCTCGCACAAGGGCTCAGGATGGAGCAGCGGCTGGCGCACCGGCTGGCCACGATGTCGGCATCGAAGTCGGCGCCGGCGAAGTAAAATATGCCGGCGAGATAAGATATGCGGAGGGAACTCGGTCAGTGAACACGGTCAACTTCGTCTCGATCCCGGCCTCGATCGTTCCGGATCAGGAGGCCGTGGTTTTCGGCGAGCGACGCCTGACCTACGCGCAGCTCAACGAGCTAATCTCGCGGCTGGCGGCGGTCTTCAAGTCGCAGGGCTTGAAGCCGCGTGACGTGGCCGCCGCGCTCGACACCAACTCCCATCTGTATGTCGCCGCGTACTACGCCGCCGCCAAGGCCGGACTGACGTTCCTGCCGCTCAACTACCGGGCCCGGGAACCCGAGCTCGAATACATGATCAACACCGCCGGCGCGAAACTGATCCTGGTCGGCGATCGCTACCTCGAGCTGGCCGCGCGGCTGCGGCCCAGGCTCAAGACCCAAACGATGCTGGCGCTCGGCAACGGCGGCCCCGGATGGACCCGCGTGCAGGATCTGATCGGCCACGCGGAGCCCGAGGAAGCCGAGGCCGAAGTCGATGAAGAGGACGTCTCGGTCCTGATGTACACCAGCGGCACCACTTCTTTGCCCAAGGGCGTGATGCTGCGGTTCCGCGACTTCACCGCCTACGTCACGGCCAACGTCGAGATGGCCGATGGCAGCGATCGCGGCGTGGCGCTGGTGTGCGTGCCCTTTTACCATATCGCCGGCACCACTGCGATGATGACCAACATCTGGACCGGCCGGAAGCTGGTGATCATGCCGCAGTTCGATGCGCGGAGCTGGCTCAAGCTCGTGGAACGCGAGCGCGTGACGCATGCCTTCGTCGTCCCCACGATGATGAAGCAACTGCTGGACGAGCCGGCCTTCGCCGCGACCGACCTCACGAGCCTCACCAACCTCGCCTACGGCGGCGCGCCGATGCCGCTGCCGGTGATTCGCCGCGCGATCGAAGCCTTTCCGCCGCACATCGGTTTCGTCAACGCTTACGGACAGACCGAGACCACCTCGTCGCTGACGGTGCTCGGTCCGGACGACCATCGGCTGGCCGGCAGCGCCGAAGAAATCGAGCTCAAGCTGATGCGGCTGAACTCGATCGGCCGGCCGCTCCCGGACGTGGAGATCAAAGTCCGCGACGAAGACGGAAAGCTGCTGCCGATCGGGCAGGTCGGAGAGATCATCATCCGCACCCCGCGAATCATGAAGGGCTACGCCGGCCGCGAAGACGACGCAGCGCTGGGCGACGGATGGCGAGCGACCGGCGACCTCGGCTGGGTCGATCACGAGGGTTACGTATTCTTCGCCGGACGCAAGGACGACCTGATAATCCGCGGCGGCGAGAATATCGCGCCCGCTGAAGTCGAGACCGTGTTGATGAGCCATCCGGGAGTCGACGAGGCGGCGGTGATCGGAGTGGCGTCGGTCGAATGGGGCCAGACGGTCAAGGCTTACGTGGTCCGCCGCACGGGCCACGATTTGAGCCACGACGAGCTTATCGATTACTGCCGCTCGCGGCTGGCGAGCTTCAAGCGTCCCGAGAGCGTCGAATTCCTCGACGCGTTGCCCAAGAATCCGCTGGGCAAGATTCTGCGCAAGGACCTCCGTGCCAAAACCACCGACTAAACCGCGCCGCACAATTAAGTCGCGGCTCGCCGCTAAACCGCCGCGCAGCCGGGGAACGTCTGACGGCACGATCGAAATCAGCCGGACGGGCGGATGCGTTACCGCGATTCTGACCCGCCCCGCGATGCGCAATCGGGTCTCAGCCGCGATGGCCCGATCGCTGATCGAGTTGGCGGAGCGGGTCGAGGACGACGACTCGGCCCACATGCTCGCGATCACCGGCTCGGTAAGTCTCAGCGCGGTCGCCAGTTTCTGCGCCGGTTTCGACGCTGACGTAGATCCCCGCCTGGTCGAGTCGCTGGCGATTCTCTCCAAGCCAACGCTCGTGATCGTCAATGGCGACGCGCTCGACGAGGGGCTCGAGCTCGCGATCGCGCTGGATATCCGCGTGGCCCTCGCGCGCGCGCGGATGGGGCTCACGCAACTGGCGCGCGGTGCGATGCCGCGCTTCGGCGGCACGCAACGCCTGCCGCGGCTGGTCGGCGGCGGCCGTGGGCTCCAGATGCTGCTCACCGGCGACACGATCGACGGCGATCAGGCGCTTCGACTCGGGCTGATCGGCTACGTCGCGCGCGAATCGCGCGATCTGCCCGCCCTGGTCGCAAGCGTGACCCAGACCCTCCTGAGCCGCGGCTCGCTCGCTGTCCGGATGGCCAAGGAAGCCATGCTCAAGGGCTACGATATGACCCTCGAGCAGGGTATAAGGCTTGAGGAAGATCTGTACGCCCTGCTGCAAACCACCGCCGACCGAGCTGAGGGCGTGAGGGCTTTTTTGGAAAAGCGCAAGCCGCTTTTCAAGGGCGCGTGAGCGCTGATTCTTTGGAAACGGAGCTTGAATTACAGGATGGCCAACCAGCTAGGCAAAGTTTATATCTGTGGCAAATGCGGTTCGCAGGTGATCGTCACCAAGGGCGGAGGCGGCGAGCTCAAGTGCTGCGGCACGCCAATGGAGCAGAAGAAGTGACCGCGCGGCGTTAGCGACAATGACCGGCGGGACGCCGGTCCTACTTCAGAAAAGGCACCGGCACGGAGGCCGGCGCTACGGGAAACGCTACAGGGACAAAAGATCCGAAGTAGGGCCGGCGTCCCGCCGGCCACACCCTCTCCCTGGCCAGTCGCCACCGGCGCGGGGAGAGGGCAAGCGGCGCGGCGTTTGCTCTTTGTCTTGCAAACGCCGTGACGCGCGGGTGAGGGTATCCCAATGGACGGGCACGCATTCGTCGCCGCTCTGGCTCGCGAAAACAACGAGCTGCTCAAGCGGCTCGCTCCCGCTCAGGCGCTCGAGGCCGAGAGCGGCGGCGACTTGAGCCCGACCGGCCTGCTGAGAATCGCGCTCAAAAACGAAATCGAGGCGAGCGAGATCGCCGCGCTCTGGATGGCGACCGCCGGGGACCTCCAGTTGAAGCTCGGTCTCGCGCGCCAGTCCGGCGACGAGGCCAAGCATTACCGGCTCATCGACGAACGGCTGCGCGAGCTGGGCGACGACTTGTCGGGCTTCGATCCGCTGGCCGAAGGATACAGCCCGCTGTTCAATTATCTTCGCGGCCTGACGACCGACGTCGAGCGCGTTGCTGCCGGACAGTTCACGCGCGAGGCGATCGCGCTGGTCAAGAATGAACAGTTTATCGAGCTATGCGAGGATCGCGGCGATCTCGCGACCGCGCGGCTATATCGCGATGTGATTCAGATCGATGAGCGGTTCCATCACGAGATGGGCGCAAATTTTCTCTCCCGGCTGGCGCGCGATGAGCAGTCGCAATCGCTTGCCCGCGGCGCCCGCTCTCGCACCCTGGAACTCGCCGAAGAGTTGCAGACGCTCGCCTGGCGCAAGAAAAAAATCCATCACGCGCCGGGCTGCTGAGCGAAACGACCAGCGGATACGCCGATGCGATCGTGGAGTCCTGCGCTGAGCCGCGCGCTCGGCGTCCTGCTCGGAGCTGCGCTCGTTCTTCCGCCGGGCGCGATCGCGCATGCCGCCGGCGTGCCGGTCAAAATCGGAGTCGGATCGCAGGGGCCGATCTCGCCGCAGGCCATGTATCAAATCGAGCAGGTCGTCGGCGAAATTCCCGGCGTGACGGTGGTGCCAATCGTGCCGCCCGGGGACCTGCTGGCGTGCGTGCGCCGCTTCGTCGCGGGCGAGCGCGACGACCGGCTCGACGGCCTGGTGGTGGTGTCGCTGCCGCCCGATTTATTCAAGGTCGAGCGCGACTCGCGCGAGGCGAGCTTCAGCGGTTCGTACGATATCTATACGCTCGACCTCTCGACCTTGGCCGAGGATCGCCACAAGTTCACCTTCTCCGACAGCGAGCCTGTCACCGGCGGGATGGCGGCGATTCTGGCGATACCCGCCGACCTGCTGGCCGAACGGACCACCGGCGCCAAGTTGATCTCCGGCAACTCGTGGCAGGCCTTTCAGGCGGTGCAAGCCCGAATCGAAGCGAAGCTGGTGGCGGCGACGCGCCTGTATATCGCGGGCGCGTCGATCCGCAACACCCGTCCGCTCGATCCTGCCCAATGCGCACAGCGCCTGCTGGACGCGGGCGAAGCCGACGCGGCGATCGCGGTATTCAAAAGCGCCGGCATCGATAATCCGCAGGCCAGCGCACAAATGAACCAAATGATCGCCAACGCCCGCGACCGGATCCGCCAGACCCGCGCCGAGAGCCTCTTCGGTGCGGCGCTGGGCGCGATCGCCGGTGGTGACGCGGATACCGCCGGCACGATCCTGGCTTCGTATGAGAAGGAACCTGCCGCGCAGTCCTCGAACGCGGCCGCGTTGCGAAATGCGATCGCCGCGATTCGCCCGTCAGCGCCCGACACAATCGGCGAGCGGACCTTGCGCGAGTATATCCCGGGGCTCGATCGCGCGGCTTTCGTCGCGACCCTCAAGCGGGCGTTCGCTGCGCGAACCGGAACTGAACCCGCCGCGGTGGAACTTGCTGCGAGCGGCGTCGAGATCGAGGACCAGCGCGCGGTTGATGGAGTAAAGACGCAGATCGACCGCTACGCGGGCGCGCTCGCCGAGAGCGCCTGGCTGATGAGCGTCAAGTGCGGATGCGAGGCGACCGCGACCCTCAAGGCAGGCCCCGCCGGGGCGGTGCTCCTGCAGGCCCGCTCCGGGCCCTCTTCCAGAAGCCGGCAAGTCGGGCTACCCTAGGGTGATCCAGTTCGGACGGGAAGGTCGAATGCGTCATTGTCACATTTGCGGCAAACATCGGTCGGTCGGCAACAAGGTCAGCCACGCGAACAACAAGACCAAGCGCCGATGGCATCCGAACCTGCAGGAAGTTCGCGCCGAGACTGCTGGCGGCGTAAAGCGAATCCTCGCCTGCACCCGCTGCATCCGCAGCGGCAAAGTCCGCAAGGTCGCCTGACGCGGCCGAATTATCCTGGCACGAATGTCTTCCGTCCGCCGATTGATCGCGATGCTCGCCGTCGCGGGTATTGTGGGCGCTGCCGGATCTTCGGCGTTCGCCGCGAATGTAAGCGGCAACCTGGTCACCGTAGACGGCAAGGCCGCCCGCAATCGCCAGATCCATTTCGAAAACCGGGTCACGCACGATCTCTTCCTGATCATGACCCTCAACGACGGCAAGTTCTCGATCGACCTGCCTCCCGGCAGCTACGACTTGCGGAGCGAGCGCGGTGCGATAATGGGCTCGCTGATCGACGTTGACGAAGCGGACCTGGCGCTCGGCAACATCGTTCTGCCCATCGGATGGCGCGGCTCGATTTTTCAGCGCGAGGGCGTGCTCAAGGGGATCGTGACATCGCCCGCGCCGTCCACCGCGAACATCTCGCCGTTCCCACCCGTGATGGCCGGCGAGGCCGGCGCTCCGGCGACTTCCTCGGCGCCAACTGCGAAGCCGCAAGTGCCTCTGCTCTATGCGCCGCCGACAAAATAGGCTGGCAGCATCGACGCCGCCGCGGACGCGCGCGTGCCAGTGCTTTCGAATGAAGAAAAGTACCGGCACGGAGGCCGGCGCTACGGAAGACCCCGCATCCACTCTTAACGTAGCGCCGGCCTCCGTGCCGGTGCCCTAGCCGCGAAGAATCGCGCCAGCTCGGGTTCCGACGCGCAGCAGAAGCGCACCCGCCACACCGATTAGGGATCGGCGGCTGCGGAAACCGAGCCGATTTCCTTCCGACTTAGACAGCTTTCCAGCACCGCGGCCAACTCCTCGACCCGGATAGGCTTGCTGATAAAGCCGTCCATCCCCGCGCTCAGGCATTTGTTGCGTTCGTCTTCCATCGCGTGGCCCGTGAGCGCGAGCACGATCGTGCGCCGGCCGCTGCCATTTTCGCGGCGGCGAATCTCGGCGGTAGTTTGGTAGCCGTCCATCCCGGGCATCTGGCAGTCCATCAGCACCACCGGATAGGATGTGCGCGCCAGTTCTTCCAGCGCTTCGCTTCCGTTGCAAGCAACGCGGGGCGCATAGCCGAGCTTTTGCAGTTGGAGCGTCGCGACTCGCTGGTTAACGCGATCGTCCTCGACTACCAGTATCTGCACGTCCTGATGCGGCCCGCCCCGCGGCGCCGCGTCGGCGCGGGAAGGCCGTTCCGATAGCACGCTGGAAGCCAACTTGCCGAAGCGGGCAGTGAAATGGAAGTTCGAGCCCTGACCCGGTTCGCTCTCCACCGCGATCTCGCCGCCCATCAACGCGACCAGCTTGGCTGAGATTACCAGGCCGAGGCCGGTCCCTCCGTAGCGGCGGGCGGTTGAATCGTCAACCTGCGAAAACGGCTGGAATAACCGCCCCATCAGATGCCCCGGAATTCCGATTCCGCTGTCGCGAACTTCGAATCGAAGCAACACTGCGTCTTCGCTCTCGGCTTCGATTCGCACGGCCACGCTCACGCCGCCGCGATCGGTAAACTTGACGGCGTTGCCGACCAGGTTGCTCAGCACCTGGCGCAGCCTCACCGGGTCGCCATACAGCGTGACCGGTACGCCGGGTGCGACGACTTGGGTCAGCGTCAGCCCCTTGCGGTGCGCCTCGACCGACAACAGCGTGGTCACCTCCCTGACGATCCGGGCCGGCTCGAACGGCCTGCAATCGAGCACGACCTTGTCGGCCGAGATTCTGGAGAACTCAAGGATATCGTTGACGACTGTGAGCAGCGTGTCCGCGCTGGAGCGGATGGTCTCGGCACACTCGGTCTGCTCCGGATTGAGTCCGGTGTCGAGCAGCAACTCGGTCATCCCGATCACGCCGCTCAGCGGAGTGCGGATCTCATGGCTCATGTTGGCGAGAAAGGCAGATTTCAGCCGCGAGGTTTCCAGCGCCAGATCGCGTGACTGGACCATCTCGTCCTCGTAGCATTTGCGCTCGATCGCGGCCGCCAGCACGTTGGCAACCGACTGGAGGAAGTTCATGTCTTCGGTAGTGAACGTCCTGCGCGCGGACGTGAAGACGCCCAGCGCTCCGAACGGACGCTCGCGGCCGCGCACCGGCACGCAGGCTCCGCTGGTGATGCCTCGTTCACGTATCGCCGGCGAAACCGCGAAGCGTTTTTCAGTGCTGAAATCTTCGACGATTATCGGGCTGGCCGCCCGGATCGCGCAGTCGGCAAGCGCGTCCCATGAAGCCGCGTCGTGCTTCGCCGCGGGATCGGCCGAGGCACTGGCAACCGCGAGCGGCGCGCCGCCCTGCTCCTGCGACGATTCGAGGACCTGGCAAACCTCGAGCTTGAGGTTGCCTGCCACCAGCATCGCGGCCTTGCGCATGAAGTCTTCCAGCCGCGGGTTACTCAGCGCCTCTTCACCCAGCGCCGCGACCGTGGCGCTCTGAAGCGCGCGCAGCCTTATTTCCTGCTCGGCGCGCTTGCGCTGGATCGCGTAGCGCATCGCGCGGGTCAGCGACTCGGAATCCAGGCGGCCCTTTTCCAGGTAGTCCTGCGCGCCGTTCTGTACCGCCTCGAACATCACCGATTCGTCGCCGAGCCCGGTCAGGACCACGATCGGGATTTCGGGCGCCTGAGCATGGACCCGCGCGATCGTCTCCAGTCCGCGGCAGTCGGGAAGCGAGAGGTCGAGCAGCACGCCGTCGATTCCGCCCTGTTCGAGCCGCTGCAAGCCGGCGGCCAGCCGGTCCGTCCAGTCGAGCTCGAACTGGTGGCTGCGGGCTCCGCATAGCATCTCCCGGACCAGCCGGGCATCGGCGGGATTGTCTTCAATCAGCAGCGCCCTGATCTTCTCGGGGAACATGGCCTGTTACCGTCCCGGCAGCTTCACGATGGTCAGCCAGAAGTCCTGGATGTACTTGATCACGTTGACGAACTGCGCGAGGTCCACCGGCTTCACGATGTAGCAGTTTGCATGCAAATTGTAGGTCTTGAGGATGTCGGCTTCGGCGGCCGAGGTGGTCAGAATCACGATTGGGATGCTCATGAGCTCGGGCGACTGCTTGATCTCGGCCAGCACCTCGCGGCCGTCCTTTATCGGCAGGTTGAGGTCGAGCAAAATGACATCCGGCCGGACTGCGTCGGCGTACTTTCCGATGCGATGGAGGTAATCCATCGCGGCCTGTCCGTCGGATGCCACGGACATGTCGTTGCGGAACTTGCCGTCCTTGAGGACCTCGCGGGTCAGGCGCACGTCGCCGGGATTGTCCTCCACCAGCAGAAGCTCGATCGGCCTGGGTTCCGACACAGCGTTCATGCGGCCCACGCCTCCCCCACCGCCGCAGGCACTGTGAACGAAAACGTCGCTCCCCGGCCGGGCTCCGAATCAGCCCAGATCCGGCCGCCGTGGCGGGTGACGATCTTCTTGCAGATCGCCAAGCCGATTCCGGTGCCGGGATATTCCTCGCGCCCGTGAAGGCGCTGGAAGATCACGAAGATCCGCTCGCGGAACTGCGGGTCGATTCCGATTCCATTGTCACGCACCGAAACGATCCATTCGCCGTCGCGGCGCTCGGCCCCGATATGGATGCGAGGCGCGCCGTTGGACTGAAACTTGATCGCGTTGCCGATCAAGTTCTGGAGCAGCTCGGCCAGTTGATCCGGGTCTCCAATCACGGCCGGCAGCCGATCGCAGGTGATCTCCGCCCGGCTCTCACTCATGGCTGCCGCCAGGTTCGAGAGCGCCTGTTCCAGAACCTGCGCCAGCTCGACCCTCTCCAGCGGCTTACCGCGGCTGCCGACCCTCGCGTACGCGAGCAGATCGTTGATCAGGGTCTTCATGCGCGTGGCCCCATCGACTGCGAACTTGATGAAGTCATCGGCGTCGCTGTCGAGTTTGCCCTGGTAGCGCTGGGCGAGAAGCTGCACGTAGCTCGCCACCATCCGCAGCGGCTCCTGCAGATCGTGCGAGGCGACATAGGCGAACTGTTCGAGCTCCTCATTCGACCTCGCCAGCGCTTCGCGCCGCTCGTCGAGCTCGCGCTCCGCGGCTTTGCGCGCCGTGATGTCAACGATGACGCTCGAGACGAAAGCGCCCTGGTCGGTCTCGACCGGGCCCAGGCTGACCTCGATCGGGAACTCGGTCCCATCCTTACGCAGTCCCAGAAGATCGCGGCCAGCGCCCATCGATCGGTTTATCGGTCTGGCGTAGTAGCCCTCGCGATGCCCCAGGTGGGCTCCCCGGAGCCGTTCCGGGATCAGGACTTCGATCGGCTGTCCGAGCAGCTCCTCGCGCGTATATCCGAACAACTCTTCGGCACGCGAATTGAGGATGGCTATTTCACCG
>Ga0209415_10020589_pt1 | contig 10239 bp, 10 predicted proteins | sample PeaSoiSIISIP2007_FD_187696 | JGI IMG/M metagenome (GOLD analysis project Ga0209415, IMG submission 187696) | Peat soil microbial communities from Weissenstadt, Germany - SII-SIP-2007 (SPAdes) (version 2) | ecosystem: Environmental > Terrestrial > Soil > Wetlands > Peat | place: Germany...
GGATTCAGCGTGCCGCACTTCTTGCAGGTGCGCGATTCCTCGCTGGCGTTGTACTGTTCGGCCGCTTCCGCCGAAAAGGGAATGGTCGCAAAAATGCGCTCGCCCGCCGGGTCGGCGTAATGATCCGCCGGCGGCGGCGTCGCGTCATAGCTGACCTGTGCCACGATCTCCTTGCACTTCTCGCATCGGATCGTCACCGCTTCGTTCTGCTCCTCGCCGATGCGCTGGCGCTGCGTGATCGTCACGACGTTGAAGCTCTCAGGATCCTGTTCGTTCTTCAGGAACGAGTTGACGCCGTGGGTGTAGGCGCCGACGAACACGAAGCCCGTATCGGTCATCGAGCCGTGCGTGCCGAAGGCGACGATCACCTCGTCGACGGTGTTGGTATGGAAGAACTGGCCATAGGTCACGCCCGCGCCGCCGCGCATCACCGCCCCGGCCGGCACGATCGCGCCTTCGCCGAAATAGGGAAAGAGCGGGAGCAACTGCGCGTTCGCCCCGGTCATGGCATCGAACAGGTTGGCGCGCAGCGGTTCGCGCGATCCGTCGGGCGGCGCAATCCGATGGTTCTTCTTCTCGGACTTGTTCATCGCTGCCTCATTGCGTTTTCGCGATATAGCCTTTGGAAGCATAGTAGCGCGCCGCCGCCGGATGCAGCGCGATCGCGGTCTTGGCCATCTCGGTCGGCACCAGCGGATAGGTCACCGGGCTCTTGTCCGGCGGGATATGCCGATACTGGATTTCGAGCGCCTCGCTGGTCTCGGCGATACAGAAGGCGAGCACCTCCGCGATGTCGTCGGGCATGTCGTCGCGCACGATAATCATGAAATCCGAGAAGTCCAGGGTTTCGAGCGGCTGCGGCAGATTCCGGAAATAACCGCCGGGCAGGATCGCCCGCGGCCATCCGAAATCGCGCTCGACCTGATCGAGCACCGCGCGTTCGATCGGTACGAAGGTCAGATCGCGGGCCTCGGTCAGCTCGCGCCACCATGGGGTCATGATCGCTTCCTGGAAGACCGCGTCCGCCTCGCCGCGCTTCATGAACTCGATACAGGCATCGGGACGCTCGGCCTCGACGAAGCGCCCGCCCCAGCTCTCGAGGTTCTCGCGCGTGATGCCGGCCAAGTCGAGCAGCTTGTGCGCCGCCATCCCGATATTGTTGATACCGTCGTTGGTCGAGGTCGCGATGCGCAGGGCCGGGCGCCGTTCTCTCAGGTCATCGAAGGAGCGGATATTTTTCGCGGCATCGATCGCCAGCACCAGCCGATCACGCTGCGGGACGGTGCCAAGTGCGCGCAAAAACGGATAGGGCTCGCCGGCGTACGGACCGCGTCCATCGAGCGCCATCCGCGCGAACGCGGCCGGCGTGGTGAGCGCGAGATCGACCGTCCCGCGGCCGACCGCCTTGACCGAATCGACCCCGCCGCGGCCGTTCCAGGTCGCGAAGCGCGAGTGCGGCCCCGAGCGATCGCCGACCTCCTGCATCAGCCATCCGCAGACCCGATGCAGGTTGGCCTGCCCCCAATCGCCCATGAAATTGAGAGTGACGGAGCGCTTGATTGATGGTCCGCTCGGCATGGTTTCCTACCCCGGCCGATACCACGGCTGGAATGGATACCTATCACCGATTGGCAGCGGCCCCAAAACGAATTTTCAAGCTGCCGGCGCGACTCCGGACTTCAATCGAGCGTCGCCATCGCCTCGTGCACGTAGCACCATTCCCAATTTTGCCCCGGCATAATCGAGCGCATCACCGGATGCCTGGTCTGCTTGAAATGGCCCGACGCACTCGCCTCGACGATGAAGGCACGGGCGTGGCAGGCTATCGGCCGTATCGCCGTTTTATGCTTTTCTTGTCATCTCTCATTCTAAAGTAACTCAACTATTCCATGAAGAGTGCCTTTGTGCAATTTTATTTGAGTAGAAGGACAACGGTTAACATACGTTTAGCTAAAAAAACATGAAGTCGAGCTTTTTAGAAAGAAGGACGATAAGACAGCAGCATGCAAGGCGACGGGCGAACGCGGCATCTGCCACGGTGTCCGCGAAGGCAAGACGGCACGCGTCACCCGGGTTGTGGAAAAACCGAAGGGCGTTGCGGTCGAGACTTACGAGGAGAGGTCATGAGACTACTGGCAATTTTATTTTTGGGATTGCTGATCGGGTTTCTAGGGTTCCGGCTTTCGCCGCACCATCCCCAGACGGCGCAGCATCACCACCAACAGGTCGAGAGATTGATCTGGGCGTTCGAGGCATGAGCATCACTGTTGTTTCTCACCCCGGCCGCCTGACCAGCCCGAATGGATACCCAGCCGATTGGGGCCGGCACCAAGACGAGTCTTAAGGGCGACAGCGCCCGCGATTGCGGCTCAATCGAGCGTTGCCATCGCCTCGTGAACGTGGCACCATTCCCAATTCTGCCCCGGCATGATCGAGCGCATCACCGGATGCTGGGTCGCCTTGAAATGGCGCGTGGCATGCTTGCCGGGCGAGGAGTCGCAGCATCCGACGTGGCCGCAGCGGCATTCGCGCAGCGCGACCCATTTTGTGCCCTCGGCGAGGCATTCTTCGCACGCGCCGGGCGTCCTGGGCGGCGGAAAGTCCTTCGCGGTCAGTGCCGAAAGATGCTCGCATTTTTTCGCCTCAGCCATGGGAGGCCTCCTTCTGTTGGATGGCGAATTATGCGCCGCGCCCGCGCATCGCCAGATAGTGCACGCTGAAGTAGTTGCGATCATCGGTCCAGCTCCGCTCGATCGCGAAGCCGGCGGCGGCGGCCAACTCGCGCAGGTCGTGAACGCTGTACTTGTAGGAATATTCGGTGCAGATCGATTCGCCTTCGGCCAGTGTCACTTCGCGGCCATCGACCGGGACGCGCTGTTCGACGCGGCTCACCAGGTGCATCTCGATTCGCCCTTCGCGCGGATTGTAGAGCGCGTGATGCCAGAAGTTTTCGGGGATGAATCGGGTGCGCAGTTCGCGGTTCATCCGCGTCAGCAGGTTCAGGTTGAAAGCGGCGGTCACGCCCTCGCGATCGTTGTAGGCCTCTTCCAGCACGCGCGGGTCTTTCTTCAAGTCCGCGCCGAGCAGCATCGCGCCGCCCGCGCCAACCAGCTTCGCGCTCTGCTCGAGCAGGAGGCGCGCCTCGTCGGCCGTGAAATTGCCGATCGTCGAGCCCGGGAAATAGATTACGCGCCGCGCACCGGGATCGGCGAGCTCGGGCAGCCGCAGCGGGCGCGTGAAGTCGGCGCACAGCGGCCGCACGTCGAGCCGCGGATAATCGCGGGCCAGCGCACGCGCCGATTCCTCGAGCTGCTCGCGGGCGATTTCGATCGGGATGTAAGCGGCGGGCTCGGCCAGATGGTCGAGCAGGACGCGGGTCTTGATGCCGGCGCCGCTGCCATACTCGATCACCTGGCAGCGCGGACCCAGCAGTCGCGCCATCTCACCGACGTGGCGATTGAGAATCGCGAGCTCGGTGCGCGTTGGATAATACTCGGGCAGCTCGCAGATCCGATCGAACAGGCGCGAGCCGGCCTCATCATAAAGATACTTGCACGGCAATTGTTTGCGCGCCGCCGAAAGTCCGCGGATCACGTCGTTCAGAAAGTCCTCGGTCGAGGGGGCCAGATCGTACATGACGGTCGCTCGGGGCTCTTCCGACAGGCCGGGTCAGTCGGGATCGCGCGCGAGGCGGATGCCGCTGAATTGCCATCGGGCGTCCGGCGGGAAGAAGTTGCGATAGGTCCGGCGCGCATGGCTGCGCGGCGTGACGCACGAGGCGCCCCGCAGGACCATCTGGTTGCACATGAACTTGCCGTTGTACTCGCCCAGCGCTCCGGCCGGAGGCCGGTAGCCAGGATAAGCGGTGTACGGACTCGCGGTCCATTGCCAGACGTCGCCATAAAGCTGATGGAGCGGGCCGCGATCATCGGGCGCCAGGCCGGATGCCGGGTGGAACCTGCCGGCCTCGATGAAGTGGCCGCCGATCGTCACCACGGCGGCAGCCGTTTCCCATTCCACTTCGGTCGGCAGCCGCGCCCCCGCCCATCGCGCGAAGGCATCAGCCTCGTAATAACTCACGTGGCAGACTGGTTCGGCGGGATTGAGCGGCCTGAGCCCCGCCATCGTGACGACCGACCACTGCGAACCATCGCGATGCCAATAAAGTGGTGCGTCCCATCCCTTCGCCTGCCGCGTCGCCCATCCGTCGGAGAGCCATAGCTCGGGCCGCTCGTAGCCGCCGTCGGCGATGAACTCGAGGTATTCCGCATTGATCGCGGGCCTACTCGCGATTCGATAGCGATTGGCGAAGACGCGATGGCGCGGCGCTTCGTTATCGAACGCGAACTCGCGGCCGTCATGTCCAATCCAGACCAGGCCTTCGGAGAAATCGAGCCACTGCATCGGCGCCGGCGCACCCGAGTCCGGGAGGGCCTCGCGATAGACCGGATGGAGCGGATTCGCCGACCAGGCGTGCTTGAGATCCGTGATGAGCAGCTCCTGATGCTGCTGTTCGTGGTTGATGCCAAGCTCAATCGTCGCCGCCGCGTCATCGCCGGCGCGGGTCGCGAACAGACGGCTCATCTGCTCGTCGATCGCGGCGCGATACTGAAATATTTCAGCCACCGTCGGCCGCGAGAGCAGGCCACGCTGCGGCCGCGGCCATCGCGGACCCTCGGCCTCGTAATAGGAATTGAACAGGAAATTAAATTCCGGATGAAACGGGCGGTAGCTCGGAATCGATCGGCCGAGCACGAAGGTTTCGAAGAACCAGGTGGTGTGCGCCAGGTGCCATTTGACGGGGCTTGCGTCGGGCATCGACTGGATTATGAAATCGTCCGGAGCCAGCGGCCCGCATAGATGCTCGGTGAGGCGCCGCACGCTCCGATAATGCTCGGCCAGGGTATCGCCTTTGACCGTCGCGAGAGTCGGGCGCATCGCAGGCGGGGCCGTGACGCCCGATCGAGGGGTGGCGTTGGTGTCCATGACAAGGCCCCGAATCACCCTAACAAACCTTTACGCCCAATGCATGCGGAATCAGGCGATTGCCGCTATTCTCCTAGCGGCGCCGGGGGCGCGTCCAGCGCGCGAGGCCGCGGAAATGAACCCGCGCGGGCATCGACGCTTTGACACTGCGCCGGAGTTCGTATAGAGCCGAATCAAGGGACCAGAGCGAATCGGGGACGGAACCCGGCGAGGAGAATCTGATGATCATCAGGCACGCTGACGAAATCCCGGTGGAAGAGCGCAAGGCCAACGCGCGCGGCGGAAAGTTCGTCTTCCAGCGCATCCTGGAAGGGCCGTCCGGCAGGCCGGACAACTTCTATCTGCAGATGGCGCGAACCTTCAAGGACTTCGACTCGCCGCGCCATCGCCATAACTTCGATCAGATTCGCGTGCAGCTCGAAGGCTGCGTCGATTTCGCCAGCAATGGCAAGATGGCGCCAGGCACGATCGGTTACTTTCCCGAAGGGACCCGTTACGGACCGCAAACCTCGACCGACGACGCCCTGGTGTTGGTACTCCAATTCGGCGGCGCCAGCGGCAACGGCTACATGTCGGAGGATCAGTTCCAGTACGGCGTGAATCATCTCAAGCAGCAAGGCGAATTCCGCAACGGCGCCTACTTCCACCCTGGGCCGGATGGCAAGGTCGAGACCGAGGACGGCTACCAGGCGGTGTGGGAGTTCGTGAACGGGCGCCCGCTCGAGTACCCAGAGGAGCGCTATCACACGCCGGTGATGATCTATCCCGAGCATTTCCGATGGACGCCGGTACCGGGCAGCCCGGGCGTCGCGAGCAAGCGGCTGGGCGCATTCACCGAGGTCGAGACGCGGCTTGCGCTCTTCCAGCTTGATGCCGGCGCAACCCTCGCGGCCGACGACAACAGTATCTACTTCGCGCTCACCGGCAGCGGCCGAATCGACAACGGCTCGCGATGGCGCCATCGGACGACGATCTACTTCCAAGCCGCCGAGAGCGCGAGGCTGACCGCCGAGGAGCCAAGCGAGCTGTTCCAGATCGGGATGCCGAAGATTGCGGCCCGCCACGAGGCGGCGCGGCCGGCGTCCGCGGGAGCCTCAGCCGTCAGCGTCTGACGCGGGCCATCCGTGAAGCGCGAGCGTGGTCTTTCCGGCCCGCAGCTCGCGCTTCATCGCGGTCTCATGCTTGACCCGATGGGCCGCGGTTTCGAGCACCCGGGCAAGCTGGTCGGGCGGGATGACGACCACGCCGTCGCGGTCGCCGACGATCAGATCGCCGGACGCGATGCGGCTTGAGCCAATCATGATGGGTTGATTGAGGCGGCCGCCGCCGCGCTTAGCGGTCCCGCGGATACATCCGCCGCGCGCAAACAACGGAAAGCGCGAGGCCGAGATTTCGCGCAGATCGCGTACGCACCCGTCGATTACCAGTCCGCCGAGCCGGCGCACACGCGCCGCTTGCGTCATCACGTCGCCCCAGTAGCCGAATTCGAACTCGCCGCCGACCTCGACCACCAGCACGTCGCCCGGACGGGCGGCATAAATCGCGCGATGCAGCATCAGGTTGTCGCCGCCGGGTGAGCTGACCGTGACTGCCGGGCCGCAGAGCCTGCTCCGCGCCTCGATCGGTTTGATCGCCGAGGGGAGCGCCGCGCTATAGTCGCGCAGGCTCTCGACCAGGGTCGCGGTCGAGAAGCGGGCGAGCCGCGAGAGCATCGGAATCTTCGCCGCGGAGCTTCCGGGGTTGGTGGGTGTCGTCGTTCGGTTGGGCATGGTGACAGCGCTCCGGCTCGCGACCAGATGATAGTAACGCGCCGGCCGCGCCGCCACTCGGACGAGGAAGATTCAAGTCATGGACCCGATAGTCAAAGTCGCGATCGTCACCGGTGCGGGCACCGGTATCGGCAAGGGCGTCGCCCTGGCGCTGCTCGAAACGGGCTACGCTGTGACTCTCACCGGGCGCCGCCGCGAACTCCTGGAGTCGGTCGCCCGCGCCGCCGGGGACCGCGCCGCGCGCACTCTGATCGTACCGGCCGATGTCGGTGATCCCGCCGCGGTGAAAAACCTGTTCGCGCAAACCCGGCAAACCTTCGGCCGGCTCGACCTGTTGTTCAACAACGCCGGGACCAGCACGCCCGCCATCCCGCTCGAAGACCTGACTTACGAGCAATGGCGCACGGTGGTCGATACCAATCTGACCGGCGCTTTCCTGTGCACGCAGGAAGCGTTTCGAATCATGAAGGATCAGAATCCGCGCGGCGGCCGTATCATCAACAACGGCTCCGTCTCCGCATACAGTCCGCGGCCCTTTTCGGCGCCATATACATCGACCAAGCACGGCATCACCGGGCTCACCAAGTCGACCTCGCTCGACGGCCGCAAGTACGACATCGCGTGCGGCCAGATCGACATCGGCAACGCCGACACCGAGATGACGGCGCGGATGGCGAAGGGCATCCTGCAGCCCAACGGCAGCATCGCGATCGAGCCGCGGATGCCGACTGCGGACGTGGTGCGGGGCGTGCTCTACATGGCAAGCCTGCCGCTCGATGCCAACGTTCAATTCATGACGGTGATGGCCACGAAGATGCCGCTGATCGGACGAGGCTAGCTACGGTTGGCTTGCAGAGCCGACGAGAAGCAGACTCACGAGTTCGCCAGATGCATCAGCCGGCGCAGCTCCTGGACGTGGCTGCGATTGGAATAGCCGTGGATATCAAGCCTGGTCGCGAGGTCGAGCACGCGCTCGTCGTCCGCCGATTCGAGCGCCACGGTATGGCGCACGGCGCCGGCCAGGCTCGGCAAGGTTACTTCCGCAAACTCCGCGAGGCATCCGTCGAACCTGAAGATTTCACGCCGCTTCGAGAGCGGGAGCGGCACGATGAGCCGCGAGGCCGCCAACTCGTTGCGCAATTCGCTTTCCGAACGGGCTCGCGCGCCAGGCTCGAGCGGCGCGGCGCCAAGACAGGCCATACAGGCGGAGAGCGCCTGGGCGTCGATCGGGAACGGCGCTTTCAGAATCGGCGTCCATTGTTGAAGTCCGCGCCTCTCGCCTGTCAGCCGCTTGACATCAAGCAGGCCGGCCCGGATTTTCGCGTTGCATCGGTCGGTCGCCCTGGAAACCAGGTAAAGCTCGGTGCTTTCGAGTGTTCGGTCACGGATGCTGAGCGCGGCGAGGCGGCGCTTCAAGCTCTCGAGATTGTCATCCCAGATTCGAAACTCGTAGCGCGGCGGCGAGTCTGGCATCGCGATAAACCCGGGACGGCAGCAGCGGCGATCTTATCAGATACTCTTGCCCGGCCGAGCGTCTCTGGATACCCTGCACCTGTTTTGCGAAGCATAATTTCGATCTTGTGCCTGACGGCGGCTTTGGCGCTGTCGTCGTCGGTAATGAGCGACGCATCGGCGGCGTCCAACCCGGAGCGCATTAACGTCGACGTTGATTGCCGATGCACCGATCCGGTCGGCCAGACGTTCTGCGCCGATTTCAAAAAGAAGGTCGCCGAGTCCGCCGCCTACAAGCTGGTCGGTAGCACCAGCGGGTACGGGCTTGGCGTGCACTTGACCTGCGTCGATATGTGGAAGGGGATCGTGGAACGGCTGACGGGTCATATGTCGGCGGTTTCGGTCGCCTTCACGATCTACGCCGAGTCGCTGCCGGGAGAGATGCTGGAGGACAATTCGGTCCTGCGGGTCGGAACCGATAATGTCGGCGAAGCGTCGCGCCAGATGGTCAGCGCGCTGGGTCAACTCGTGACCGCGAACTCAAGCCTGTTCGATCGCCTGCGCGCCGCCAACGAAACGTCTGGCGCCTCGACCGGTGAGACTTCCGGGGCCTCGACAGGCGGGGTGGAATCACCCGCGCCCTCCCCCGAACCGCCGCCTGCGCCCTAGCCTCGCAAACTGAATCAGAGCCCGTACTTGGCGATCTTCGCGTAAAGCTTCTTGCGCGAGATGCGCAACAGGCGCGCCGCAGCGACCTTGTTGCCGCCGGTGGACTCGAGCGCCCGCCGAATCAGGTCGCGCTCCGTGTCGGCGAAGGATCCCACGATCGCCTCAGGCTGTGCCACCGACGATGAAATCGAGCGACTCGGCGCCGCGCCCGCGGCGCCTATCACGGCAGGTGGCAGATCGGCCAAACGGACCAGGGGTGAGCGGCCAAAGGTGAAGGCGCCTTCGATCGAGTTGGAAAGCTCGCGCACGTTACCCGGCCACGAGTAGGCGACCATCGCCTCCAGCGCCTGCGGTTCGATCCCATGGACCGGGACCTGCGGCCGCAGCTTCTCATTCATGAACGCGATGAAGTGCTCGACCAGCGCCGGGATGTCGTCGGCGCGTTCGCGCAGCGTCGGGACATGCAGCACGCTGGCCTGCAGGCGATAATAGAGATCGGAGCGCAGCCGGCCTTCGCGCACCGCCTCTTCCGGGTCGCGATTGGTCGACGCGATCAGCCGCACATCGACCTCGACCTCGCGGGTTGAGCCGACCGGGCGCACCGTGCGCTCCTGGACGGAGCGCAGGAGCTTGCTCTGGGTCTCGGCGCTCATCTCGGTGACCTCATCGAGGAACAGGGTGCCGTTTTCGGCGGCGCGGAACAGGCCCAGATAGTCGGCGTTGGCGCCGCTGAAAGCCCCGCGTTTGTAGCCGAACAGCTCGCTCTCGATCAGGTCCTTCGGGATCGCCGCGCAGTTGAGCGCCACGAAGGGCGCGCCCGCATGGGGGCCCGATTCGCAGATCGCGCGCGCCACCAGTTCCTTACCGGTGCCGCTTTCACCCACGATCAGCACCGTGCCGCGGGTCGCGGCGGCGGACTCGATCCGTTCGTACAGCCGGCGCATCAGCGGGCTCGAGCCAACCAATCCATGGAAACTGCGGCGATCCTCACGCGGCAGGCGGCGCGCTTCGCGTTCGAGCGACTCGATGCGAGCGCCGGCGATCGCGGCGGCCGACCGGAAATAGGCGTCCGCCAGCAGAATCATGCGAACGTGGCTCAGCTTATCGAAGGTGGTGTAGATCTCGACCGAAGCCGATTCCGGGAAAACCGTGTAGGCGCTCTCTTCATAGAGATGCAGCGACGCGACGATTTCTGCAAACGGCACTCGGCGTTCGCAGAGCGCCTCGCCGGTGCGGATGGTGTCGATCGCATAGCGGTCCAAGTCGCCCTCGAGCAGGCGCTGAGTATTGCGCGACAAGGCGGTGTGAGAGAGGTCGCGAAACTCCGGCTCGGACATGGTTCGCTGATCGCCGAAGTGGAGGG